>Ga0335085_10018251_pt1 | contig 10090 bp, 5 predicted proteins | sample Lox_Sample_45_FD_206712 | JGI IMG/M metagenome (GOLD analysis project Ga0335085, IMG submission 206712) | Soil microbial communities from Loxahatchee National Wildlife Refuge, Florida, United States - Lox_Sample_4.5 | ecosystem: Environmental > Terrestrial > Soil > Wetlands | place: USA: Florida... | reverse complement strand
GCATCATTTTTCTGAGTTGGGTCACAGGGACCTCCTTGTGACCCATAACTTACTGCGGCTGAACCCTCCACTGCTGCTCTACACAACACGCGCAGCGTCCGCCGCGCGAGCGGCTTCGTTCAAACGCCGTTCTGCGAAATCAGTATCCATTAAGTCGGCTTCGCAACGAGATTCAAGAGTTCCCTCTGGCTCGCGAGGCCGGCGACGCGATCATTCCATACATTCAGGAGGTCCTTCCAAAGTGTGAACACCGGGAGATAGTTAGCGCGTTTTGACCGGATCGGATCTTCCGGTTCGGGACATGTGGCCCCCACTTACTGCTTAGAGCGTTCCCGAACCAGACGCCCGATGTCGAAGGCGCTCAGTGGCAGCGAATTCTCAATGAGTTGCTGGCCCGAAAGGGCGGGCTGCTCCACTCCTTCGGTGCCATGCTCAGCGGATTTTGTCAGCATGTGGACCAACTCGTGCGCCACTACCCGTCCCATGGCGCGTCCCACGAGCTGATTGGCGCGCGTAAAGTCAGTGCCGCTCATGGCTCTCCGTGCGGTGTTCACCACGCGGTCGCAATTCACTTCGCCGAAAGGGAGAATGTGCCCGTCGCTTGCATGCGTGATGGCAAGCGCTCCCGTTTCATCGGCCAGCGGGGTGGGTTCGAACTCGCAGGTTCCGCGGAACGTCATGAGGACCAGACCGGGATAGGAAGCGTAGGGATCGTCGCCAAGTAAGTGCCAGTTGAGGCGCACACCGGAAGCCTGCAGAATGACGGCAGACTCGCGCTTCATTTCCTGCACGGAAGCTCGCGAGTGCGGGCCCTCGAAATTGAGAATCACCGTGAGAACGGAGGGCGAAGCCGGGCCGAGGCTTGCCCCGAGTGGTAAAGCCAGAGCGGCAATCAGACAAAAGGCAGGACCTGGCGCTCTCATCGCAGAGCAAAGGCAGCCGGCAAAGGCCACCGGAGCTCATTATATGCGGCATTGCCAAAGAACACTACAAAAATTTATTACACAGATCGAAAAAATCGATAGACGACTAGTACGCACGCTGCGGTGGTGTTACCTGGAAGGGTCCGCATCCATGAGTCCCGTTTAACCGCGGTTGCCGCGCAGTTTCTGCTTTACGGGTTTGGAAATGGAGAGGCTGGCCGGTGGAAGCACGCGCTCGCGCACACGGAGCGGCGGAGTTGAATCGACCCATCGAATCGATCGCCTCGCAGCGATCTGGCGGCTGCCGGATTCTTTACGTTAAATGCGAATGGGCGTTGGTTTTGGCGAATACCTGTGATTCGATGGTGGGAGACGGGACCATTATGGAGGAAGGCGGCGTATTCCAAACGAAAGATTCTCTCGGCGAGAGCGTCGCATGAACGAGTGCTTCGCGGCCCTTCGCCAGCCGCGATTTCACCGCGCTGACGGAGATCCGCAGGACTTCAGCGATATCCACATAGGTCATATCTTCGACCTCTTTCAGGACGAGGACAGATCGGAGTGCCGGATGCAGGACACGAAGCGCCCTTTCGATCGGCATGACGGCTCCGCTTTCCGCGCGGACACGGTAAGGTACATCGCGACTGGTGAAGGACTCATCCACAACGCTTCGGTACAGCAGAGTCCGCAGACTTGTGCTGCCGTCGAGACTGGCAGTGTTCCGAAATAATTTACGAAATGCCTGCTCGGCAACGCGCTCAGCGTCGATCCGTTCTCCCAGAAGGCGATACGCCAAATTGTAAACCGGACTCCGGAAGTCACTAAGCACTCGTTCATAGGCGTTCCTGTCGCCGGCCCGGAGGCCCGAGACAAGGCGGAGATTCTCAAATCTCGCGTCTGTCTCGTTCGCACTGTCGAGCTCGGCGGCCGGAATATGCTGGACGTACCGGGCTCTTGCGGCTCGTTGTTTCCATTCGTTAAGGATCCGCCGCGCCTCATACCGGCCGAGCCGGTACTTATCGGCGATTCTGGGAAAGCTCCAGCCCATGAGAAAGTAAAGTTGCACTACCTTACACTGCAGGTCGGGGCGGTAAGATCCGCGAAAGGTCGGAATCTGCGCCGGGAAAGTGATGCGGTTGGCGCGAATCGCAACACGAAGATGGTTGATGTCCATTAACTCGATTGCATGGTTTAGGTCGACAGGGCATTTGGCTCTTGCCTCTTCCTGCCAATGTTCGGATCGCAGCCATAGAATCATTCGGCATAAAAGGCCAACCGGACCCTGGGAATTCGGGAGAGGACCGGGTGTCCGGCTCCGGTCCGTCCTGTCTCGATAAAACGCAATTTTTGTCACGATCGCTTCCCCGGAAACGACCTTCAGCCAGGCGTCCCTCCGCCCACCCACCCACGAACCGGTGTTGAGGCGCAACGACCACCAATGATTTCCAACGCAGATTCGAACGAAGGCTTCGCATTCTGTGGCCACCAGGTCCTGCGCCGGATCGCTGACGAGTAAGGGACTCGTTCCGGTGGACGCCTCGTCCAGCGTGTCGTTCAGTTCTTGCCAGGAAGCCCCAACCGGTTCGGCGACGCGCGTTGTAATCCTTCGGAATCTGAATCGTTTCTGGCGGCATCGCTGACACGCGACGGGAGAACAACCGCCTGCGCAGCTCTGCGGCGCTCCTTGCGGGAATCGGGAGTGCAGGCAGAAGCTGCAATTCATACCGCAAACCTCCAAACGATCAAATTCCGCAAAAGAGGGCTCGGGAAGAGCCCTCCTCTGCACGACACTCAGAAGTCGACGCGCAGGCCCAGCTGGCCGGTACGGTTGCCTCCCTGGCCCTGAGGCAGTGCCGACTGCAGAATTCCGAACGATGGGCTGGTGATGTTCATAGCCGGCGGCGCATAGTTCGTGTGGTTGATGACGTTGGTGAACGTAGCCTCGAAGCGAATGCGGAAACGTTCCCCAATGTTGAAGCGCTTCGCGAGCCCCATGTCAATGTCAATCAGGTGCGGACCCTGTAGTATGCCGACACCGCAGCTCCCAAAACGCCCGGCATCGGCGGGCGGCAGGGCGAATGCGCCGGGGTTGTAGAACTGCCCTGGAGTCTGGTTGGCATAGGGGTTTCCCACACAATCCGGACGGGCCACGGCACCTCCCGTAGCGCGCACGATCATATTGGTGTTCGATTGATCGTCGGCTGCCGGCATCGTAGGCGTCAGCCACTGACCCGTTTGTACGGATGTCACAGTGCTGAGAGTCCATCCGCCGGCCACGCCGTTCACCAATCTATTCGATTTCGCGGGAGAGGGTATCAGGTACGAACCCGTCAACAGGAACCGCTGCCGCGGCATTCCGACCACGTTGCCGCGGTCGTATTTGATGTTATAGGCGTCAGCAATCTCCACGGCATAAGGCTCTTCGCCCGCGTAAGCGGAGGGCGCATCTGTGCCCTGGGCATCGCTGATATTCTTGGCCAGGGTGTAGTTTGCCTGGAATGTCAGCCCGTGCGACGCTTTGTGGGTGTATTCGACCGTACCCGCCTGATAAAACTGGGTGCCGACACTCTCCGAATCCATCAGCAGATTCCAGTTCTGATAGGGCGCTCTGGGATCGACCACTGAGTATCCGTTGTTCGGAATGTTATAGGGGGTTGTGCTCGCCGGAATCTGGTTCAGGTCTATCGTGATCGGAAGATGATAGCTGCTTTGGCCGGTGTAACTGAGACGCAGGATACTGCTGTCAGTCAGCTGGCGTTCCACGGTCAGGTTCCATTGCTTGATCGTAGGATCCTTCCAGTAGGGATTGTTTCCCTCTTCAAAATCGCCGCCGCCCAGGCTTGCCGGCGCGCCAATGGGCGACGTGTTCGGAAACTGGAACGCCGCAACCCCGTTCGTGACGGAGTTGTTGTACGTGAGCAGATCCGAGAGCGCAATGATGCCGCTGTTGAAAGACATGGGGCCAAGAGTCGTCATGGTATAGATGCCGACGCCGCCGCGGATAACTGTCTTGTTGTTGTTGAATGGCCGCCACGCGAAACTGATGCGCGGGTCGAAATCGCGCATCGGTGTATGTCTCAGACCCGACGGCAGGCCGGCCTTGCTGGAGGTTTCGATGTTCGAACACGGGAGCAACGACGTCTTGGTAGGGAGCGAACATGCGTTGGCGCTCTGCAGAAACCCTGTGTACAGCTGCTGCAGAACGGCGTCGTTCGCGATGAACTTATAGAACTTGTCGGGGACAATGACTGTAATATTTTTCCCGTCCGCATAATAGGTGGCTATATCGCCATTGCTTTCGGCAAAAGCCGGAAGGTGTTCCCAGCGCAGTCCGAAATTGAGGGTCAGATGGCTGTTCACCTGCCATGTGTCCTGACCGTAAAAGCCCATTTGTATGGCTTTTGCGTCCATCTGGGGGCCCGTAACCGCAAAGTAAGACGGGTTCGGCAACCCGAGCAGAAGATCACCGATGGAATAGTTGGTGAGTGAACCGCTGAAGGTGAACTGGCCGAAGTCATCTGAAGGCGAGAAGTACATGAGAGCGTTGTAATGCTCCCGGCGGACGTCGGCTCCAACCCGGAACGTATGTTTTCCGATTGTCTTGGTGAGATTGTCCGTGAACTGGATATTTCCCGAAATTGTTGGCCCTACTCGGTCCTGTCCGATGTTGGTTACGGTGCCGTCGGAGAACAAGAACGTCGGGAAGGCATTCCCCGTGGCATGGGCCGCAATGCCAACCGGATGATCGAAGGTCAGTCCGAGCTGAGAAAGGGCATTGGCGCCGCCGATCGGGAACGTGTCCTGCTCGTTGTAATTAGTGAACCCAAAACGGAATTCATTGATCATTGAAGGCGTGATGGAATAGTTATACGAAACCACCAGGCTGCGATTCTGTTCTTTGGCTTGATCATTGGGCAGAAAGTTATTCGCCGGGCTGACGATGCCGGCGTTGTTGGACTCCGTGTAGAACGCGTTCTTGAAGCTGTAGCGGACGTAAACCTGCTGTTTCTGACTGAAGTTGTGATCGAGTCTGACGTCGAAGCCGTTGGAATTCGAGGGGATCGGCACGAGGGCCTGATAGTTGTATGAAGGATTCGCCAGGCCGAGGTTGGCGTTCGGCATGGGATAGTACTTCAGCAGGGCCAGAGCCGTTGGATTGATGCAGGCCGCACAAGTGCCGGTCGGAATGGTGTTGTTCGGAAAGCTTCCGCCCGTGAATGGATTTATCAGAGGCAATCCGGTGGCGGCAACCAGTCCGCTTAAGTCACCCGCTCTTTCCGCCGCGGTCGGCACTAGGAGCTGTTGGGGATAAGAGAGGGTTTTCCTGTTGCCTTCGTAATCGACGAAAAAGAATGTCCTGTCTTTGCCGTTATAGAGCTTAGGGATGGTTACCGGACCGCCGAAACTGCCGCCGAACGTATTAAAGTTCTTTGGCGCCTTGTATCCGAAGTTCAGGATGGTGGCGTCCAGCACCTTGTTCTGAAAATACTCATAGGCGCTCCCGTGCAACTGGTTTGTTCCGCTCTTCGTCACGAAGGTGACGTCGCCGATCTGAGCAAACTCAGCGTTATTATTGAACGCCGTGACTTTCATTTCCGCAATCCCTTCCATGGAGGGGTAAGCGTCCTGCAGGGACCCGTTCGACCGCACGTTAGTAGTTGATACACCGTCTACGGAAAAACCAGTCTGCGATGAGGTCGCGCCGCCTACGGCAAAGTTTCCCTGTGAGTCTCTGGTCACGGAGGCAGATACGGCCAGGGCCGCTAAAGGACTACTCGATACAGCTCGCGAGTTGATCGGCAGCTCCGTTATGTCGCCGTTAATTTTGGAGTCGCTGAGCGTGGCATTTTCCGTGTTCACAGCCACGGCATCCGCGGTTACGGAAACCTGCTGGTTGGTGGCGGCGACATCGAACTTCAGATCCACGCGCACGCCCTGCCGGGCCGCCAGTTCGATCTTGTCCACCACCACGTTGCTGAAACCTTCTTTTTGGCCTGTCAAGCGATAGTGGCTCGGTTTCAGGTTCTCGAAAAGGAAGTTCCCGCTTGAGTCGGCAACGGCGGTGACGTCGTTATTTTCGTCGATGTTATGCAGTGTGACGGCCACCTGCGGCAGGACGGCGCCGGTCTGGTCAGTCGCGGTGCCGCGGATGCTGCCAAAAGTAGACTGCGCGCTGAGTGTCGCGGGTAAACACACCAACGCGGCCGCAAAAGCGCAAATGATCGTTCGAGTATTCAGAAATCCGCCTGACCTCATCGTGAGTTGCCTTTCCGGGCTCGCGTGGACACACGAATCCCATCGCCAAATTTTTGAAGTTTTGAATTTTCAGCCGGCAGACTCGACGCGGAGAGTGTTTTTACTCGGTGCCGTTTTTCTGGAGGTCGTTCGATGACGGAGGAACGGTTTATGTCAGAGCACTCATAGTAAGCAGGCCAGGACGAGCAAGGCATGAAAGAAGAGTGAAAAATACGGTTCTTGATACGTTCTATGCGCAGGAGCGGCGATTTTTAACGCGTTTCTTATGCTTTGAACGCGTTTCCTGCGCTCCATCTTCTGCGCCAGCGATCCGTTGACCGAAAGATTTGTCATTTTCCGCAAAAGTGCAGGCCATAATGGGCACGTGGACACTCTTGTCGGCCTGAGGTCTCCGGACAGTCCGCTGCGTTCTTCAGAGCCACGAGTCCGTGTAGTCCGCGAATCGGCTATCACGCTCGTCGTAATGACCTCCTGCACCGTACTTGCTCTGGCGCTGAGGCCCCACCTTGCCGCGGCAAATCTGGCCATGGTCTACCTGCTGGGCGTCGTGATTGTGGCGTTGCTTTGCAGCCGCTGGACCTCTGTCCTGGCGTCTTTTCTGAGCGTGGTGACATTCGATTTTTTCTGCGTTCCGCCATACCTCGCCCTGGGTATAGACGACTATCAGTACCTGATTACGTTTGGCGTGATGCTTGCCGTCGCTCTTATAGTCAGCACTCAGACCACGCGCATCCGGGCTCAGGCTCAGGAGGCAGTAGGACGCCAGGTTCGCACAGAGGCCCTTTATAACTTGTCCCGGCAGTTGACAGCACAGTACAAAGACGGAGATGTCGCGCGTATCGCAGCACAATGCGCTGAGGAGACATTTGGCGGCAGTTTTGTGATTGTTTCGAAAGAGGAGAAGAGAAACACTGATCCGGATCCTCATAGGTCCTCGGCATCAGGCTCTCCTATGCCCGACCCGGCGCTCGTTCAATGGGCATTTGATCATGGCGAGAAGGCGGGGCATGGGACCAAACAATTTTCCGAGGCGCCGGCACTGTACGTCCCGCTCAGGGGCGCCGGCGGAATGGTCGGGGTGATGGGTGTTCTGCCTCCGCACGGCGACTTCCTGAACTCCGAAAAGATGCAGTTCCTGGAGGTGTTCGCAAACCAGACGGCGCTGGCTATCGAACGAATCGGGAGTCAGCGCGCGGCCGAATCGGCACAACTTCAGGTGCAGGCCGAGAAGATGCGAAGCTCTCTGCTGAGCGCCGTTTCCCACGACCTTCGAACTCCGCTGGCGTCCATCACCGGCGCCGCGTCCACGCTCAGAGTGCAGGGAGACAAGCTGGAATCCGGGACGCGTGGCGAGTTGCTCGACAGCATTGCGGACGAGGCGGAACGACTAAGCCGGCTCGTGGGTAATCTTCTCGATATGACTCGCCTCGAGACTGGTCCGGAACTCCGCCGCGAAATGTACCCTCTCGAAGAGATCCTTGGGGCAGCGCTGCGTCGGTTCGAGCGTCAACTGGAACACCGGCGAGTGACCACTCAGCTCCCGGAGACCGTGCCCATGGTGTACGCCGACGAAGTGCTTCTGGGGCAGGTATTCATAAATTTGCTGGAAAATGCCATGAAGTACAGTCCGGAAGGCACTCCTATTGAGCTGTCGGCGGAAGTCATGGAGAACCTGGTCGCCGTCGAAGTCCGGGATCGAGGTTCAGGTATACCCGCCGGAGAGGAGCAGGAAATTTTCGAGAAGTTCCACCGAGGTAAGACGAACGATACGCGGGGCGTTGGGCTTGGTTTAGCGATCTGCCGCGCGATCGTTCAGGCTCATCGGGGTACCATTACAGCCTATAATCGTGCCGGCGGCGGTGCAGTCTTCCGCATCTGCCTGCCTTCTCAGGAATTGTCATGAATCCGCTGATCTTAGTAATCGAAGACGATGCTCCGATCCGGCGGTTCCTAAGGGCCACGCTTTCAGCGGAAGGGTATGTCTATCAGGAAGCTTTTACGGCCGAAGACGGCATAATCGAAGCCAACACCCGAAGACCGGACCTCATCCTGCTGGATCTGGGCTTGCCTGATCAGGATGGTCTGGAAGTGATTCGCCGTGTACGGGAATCGAGCCAGATGCCAATCCTGATTCTTTCAGCGCGGGACAAGGAAAAGGATAAAGTCGCAGCGCTGGACTTAGGAGCGGACGACTATGTCGCCAAGCCTTTCGGCGTTCTTGAACTGCTCGCCCGGATCCGGGTGGCGTTGCGACACTCGGTGCCACGAACTCAGGATCGCGCCGTAACGCGGTTTGGGCGGATAGAAATTGACATGGACGAGCGGGTCGTCAAGGTTGATGGCGAGAAAATCCATCTCACGCGCAATGAGTACAAACTGTTGTGCGTTTTGAGCAAGCATGCGGGAAAGCTGGTCACCCAGCAACAACTTCTGAATGAGGTCTGGGGGCCTAATCGTCTCGATGAAGCGCAGTACCTGAGAGTCTACATAGCTAACCTGCGTCGCAAACTGGAGGCGGATCCAGCGAGGCCACAGCATTTGCAAACGGAACCGGGCGTGGGCTACCGGCTCGTCGTCGATTGAGGGGCGGCCGGCACTCTGCTTCCAACGTCGTGAGGATCGCCACGGCGGCCGCCATCTGATTTTCGCTCGATCAGATAGCGGAACGGACGCGACGAAGGCAAAGAGCTGATTTGGGAGTCTCCCGATCAAAGGACGATAGGGTCAGCGGAGATCGTCTCCCTCAAGCCGGCTTTCCAGTCGTCACCGCCCAAAGTGCTTTTTCAACTGCCCGCGGCCAACATTCCTATCGCTGTCGCCAGCGACGGAAAGAAGTTTCTGGCTCCCGTGCCGGTGGTCCAAAGCGGGCCACAGCAATTCACAGTGGTGCAAAACTGGCAGGCTGGATTGAAGAAGTAAGGACCGCCGGTTTCGCTTAAAGGCCTGCGCGCGAAAGCCAGTAAAGAGGCCGGCGTTTGGCGTGCGCGACGGCGAGCACGAGGACATTCCGATTATGACTCTCGAACGCGATGACGTACGGAAAACGGTGAAGCACCGCTCGCCGGATCAGCGGAGCCGCGGCGCGTGTGCCCGGCCATTTTGGGAAGGACGCAGCAGCCTCGGCAATTCGATCGAGCACAGTAGCTATCTCGGCAATGAACTCGTCGCCCAAACCAACGCGTCGTTCCTCATACCAAAGCGCGGCACTGCGAAGTTCGGCACGTGCTTCAGGATGCAGTTCGACCCGCACGCCGCTGCTCAAGTTCCTTCAGGATTGAGGTCCGGACGGTCGCCCAGGCTGTGGCATGGACACGCCCTTCGGCGACCTCGCGGGAACGCCGTTCCAACTCGGAAGCCCATGCGGCAGCGACTTCGTCGTCCGATTCCTCCAGGCTGGAAAGCAATTCCTCGGCGACCTGGGCACGTTCGGGGCGAGGAAGACGAAGTGCTTCGGCGAGCAGTTCGTCAGTCGACATAACGACAGTCTAACATCCGCGTCGCGCGGCATAGTCCGGATAAGAACTGCCTTAAATCGAGTACACCGGGCTGAATTACTCACATGCCGGTTGCCGTCGGCGACAAACTCGGCCCCTACGAGATCCTCACCATATTTCCGCCCGAGGTGGAAAGTGAAGGCCCGCCGCGCTACGTCTTCCTGCTGAACTTCTTGGACGAGCTGCGCCGCCGCGCGTTTCATCTTCCGGACCGGCCTGCACAATCTTCGCGAGACCGAAATCCAGCAGCTTGGCTCTTCATATTGCCTTCGTCCTGCAAACAGCTTCGCGAAAGCCCGCGCTGGGCGAAGGTGGTGAAGATGATGAATCTGCCCGAGAGTGCGACATCCGCATGACGGCGTGGGCGAGTGAATTGAACGACGATGCTGTTCGCCGGCACTGGCGATGCACCGCGAA
>Ga0335085_10018250_pt1 | contig 10090 bp, 30 predicted proteins | sample Lox_Sample_45_FD_206712 | JGI IMG/M metagenome (GOLD analysis project Ga0335085, IMG submission 206712) | Soil microbial communities from Loxahatchee National Wildlife Refuge, Florida, United States - Lox_Sample_4.5 | ecosystem: Environmental > Terrestrial > Soil > Wetlands | place: USA... | reverse complement strand
TTTTAATTTGATTATGAAAGGAATGAATGATAAGGAAATTGGCAGGGAGTTGGGAATAGCGTGTAGAACGGTTGGCGACCATTGCCAATCCATTTTTCGTAAGTTTGAGGTTAGGAATAAAGTTGCTTTGATTTTGAAGATTTTAACGGAGAGTAAGATATGAGCGAGATTACAAATATTCCGCATATCTACAATGATATGTTTGTGGGCAAAAGTCTTACCTTGAAAAGTCCTGTCATCATTGATGGCAACAATCGAATTAATAAGATACACTTGAAAGAACGACAAGATGGAATAATTATTAAAGTTATCAATGGGAAGAATAAGGAAACAGGTAAGGAACGTGCCTGCAATATTGTGCTAGATAAAAATAATTTAAAAATGTTGCTGGATTGGCTTGACGAATTGGAATTAGACGTATAGAGTTTAAAACATCAGATGGGAGATGGCCAATGTATACGATGATCGGACAAAAGAAGTTTGAAGTAAAAGAAACCAACGGTAAGTATTTCTATTTCTCTCGCCTCGCCAATCGTTGGTTGCCGGTTAAAAAGTCCAAGGTCATTGCTGAAGCCGATGAAACGTCGCAAACCAATTCCTGACAAGCGTTTAAACTGGCGTGATAAAAACATGCCAGTTTTACGCATGTCTAGAGCTAACGAGAATGAGCCATTTACATTACAGCCGTTAAATCCTATTGTTGTGCAACAATGGCATGAATATAAAATGGCTACTAACGATTTTCGACCACAGGAACCGGACTGGCGAAATGATCCGACCTATGACCTACGTCGTAAACGTTAAGCCAATCGCGTTTAGACTTTAGCTGATGCGTTAGATTTTGGGGAAGGCTTTGGGACCGCTCAGAGGCGAAAAACCGCTCTGTATTTATCCTAGGGCTTTCTAGCTGCAAGTAGCCTGTTACCTCTAGATAGGTCCGGTTTGAGATATCTGCGGCGTTTCAAAAAATTAAAATATTTTTGAAAAAGTTTAAAATTAGTGTTGACAGATTAGAGTTGGGCTGATAGAGTTGCTGTATTAGATGGAGAGAACAAATGGCCCGCTTCATTGTTAAGGGAATTAACGACGACAAGTCCTTTTGTGAGTGCTGTGGCAAGTCTGGTTTGCAGAGGGTTGTCTGGATTGAAGATACGGAAACTGGTGAAATCAAGCATTTCGGTACGTCTTGCGCTCAAAAGCCTGCCAAGGGTTTTGATTGTGTTGCTGAAATCAAGTCTGCTATTAGGCAAGCTAAGGAAGATAAAAAGCGGATTTGTGCAAACGCTATGTATCGTTATCGTAAGGTTTATAATGGTCAAATGATCAACACGACTGCTGAGCTTGGCTATCCTTCACATCGCGTTGCCGATTGGGATTTGTGGCAGAAGTGCTTGCAGGAGGCTAAATAAATGGCTGATGAACATTACTGGATGTGGAAAGCTGCCACTCCAACGCCAACGCTAGATGAGGCAATTTGGAGTGGTGCTGTTCCAGCTAATACGACTGAAAAAGAATGGTATAAACTTTCACCGGGAATGCGACGTGAAATAGTTAGAGCTAAGCAAAAATAATTTAAAATTAGTGTTGACTTTAAAAATGATCCTGCTATAGTGGCTTTATCAACAACGGAGATGGCAAAATGACCTATCAAGAATTGCTCGCAAAAGCCGCTGCTGGTGTTACCATTGAAGGTGATACTTATTATTCTTATTCTGCTAACGTTGAATTTCCTAATGGTGCTGTGTTGTTCTGTTCTTATCGTTATCGTGCGGGCAAAGGTCGGACATTGGAGTTTAATTATGCTGCACCGGGAGAAAAGTATTTCAAAGCGAAGCGAATTACTAAAGCTCGCGCAATGGAATTGCTAAAATAATTAAAATCAACCGGTTATATTGCTTTCATCGAATGGAGATAAAGCAATGACCAAGAATAAGCAAATCGCAATCTACCGCAAGGCTTATAACGATGGTCGGTTGACGTTGCGAGAGTTGGAAGCGTTCTTGCATGCGATTGATGCAAATCACGCGACAACTGAAGAAGCTCGCAAGCACGCTCTGGCTCATTTGGCAAAGGGATAAAGATTGTGATCCTAACACATAGATCATGCTCGAATTGCTTCTATTGGACTGATCCGCATACATCGCCTATTATCGAAGAAGATACAGGTAAAATTGTTAAAGCTTGTAAAGCAGCTTTGTCTGGAAATTTTAATAAGTCTACATCTGGTGGTGACAAGTGCAGTCAATGGTGTGGATTTAGAATGATTTATAATCCATTTCGAGATAAATTAGAAAAAACTAAAAATAAGTGTTGACATTTAAAATAGAACGTGTATGGTTTGAATATCAAATAGGAGAATGAAGCGATGCGAACGATTAAATCAAAAGCAAAGCAATTTGAATTGGCTGAAAAAGGATTGCTTTATTACATTGATAATGGTCGTTATGTTCGCGCAAATGTTGGGATTGTGATTGCTCAACATGGTAAAATGACTTTTTATGCTAAGAGATAAATAGGAGAATATAAAATGCGTACAATCCAGAAAGGTGCAGTTAAGTTCAAGTCAATTCGTGCAGCTTACGAGGCTGCACAGAAGCGTAATCCAGAATTGAAATTTATTACATTCTACATGAGGGTTAGAATGGGACAGTCTGTGCAGGCTGCTAGTGTGAAGCCTGTTAGGGTTTATAGGAAGCGTGTTGAAATTCAACAGATGGAGGCTTAAAAATGGACAAGCTGCCAAATCCGTTCTTGCAAATTGAAGTTAAGCCGGTTAAGGTGAAGCGTAAGCCGAAGGGAAAATAGAAATGGGTAAGAAGCTGCGAAAGAAGATGAAGCGACTGAATGAGCGTAGAATTGCTCATGCGGCCACTTTGAAGTCATTGCCACACGGAACTAATCCGATGGCTTTCAAATCGCCCGGCTCAATGAACCCAAAGAAATAAATCTTAGTTGCCAGTAGCAACACCCCATAGCAGCAATGCGTATGACTATGAGATGGTGCGTAGTCCGACAATCGCAGGATGCTATGGGGATTTCTTAAAATAGGAGAATAGAAATGTGGAAAGATTTAACTAAAGAAAGTATGGTCAATAAGGATTGGTATCAGTTTTTTCTTGTTCGTCCAAAAGGTTTGCATCCCGCTTCTGGTAAAAAGTTTACTGCGTTAGTTGTACAATATGGTGATGGCCATTTGTATACGCCAGATAATGAAGTTGAACCAATAATCTATTCTCACAAAGATGATGTGATGACGCCTTCTAATGATCCGTTTGAATGTAATCTTGAATGGATGGAGATACCGGAATGAGCTTTTATCCCGGTAGTAACGGCATTAGAGAGTGGTTAGCTGCCAAGAGGATTGGCTTTTGGCAATTTTGGCGATATGTGTTTTGGGGGAAATGATGATGAAATATACTGTAATCTTCTGGTGGATAGTTTGTGGAATAGTTGCAGCTGGTCTTTTTAATGCAGATTTAACGCATGATGGCTATCATTGGTCTAGCAAAGCTAGATGCGAAAGAATGATGGCGCAAGTGCAAGGAATGACGCTAGGATGGGGAATTGCTGCTGGTCCTATTGGGCTTGTGATTGCTACTTTTGCAAGTGGCTTTGGTTATAGCGGTTGGCAAATTACTAGAACAAAATGCGAGGGATATGATGAAAGACCTTGATCTTTGGCTTGATTTTCGTGATGCTATGCTAATTGGTTTGGCATGGGCTTGCGGATATTTGACTTTGGTAGGATTATTTTCATAAATGCATTGGCGAACAAAAAGGGGCGGACTAACAATGAATTGGCGATTATTGATTGCTATTATCTTTTGCTTTCTGATTTGGTCTTTAGCGGTTAAAGTCTTTGCCCATGAATGGTATAGCTCTAGTTGCTGCGGTGGGCAAGACTGCCATCCGATTGACAGTTGCTCAGAGATTACCGATAGTACAAATAGCAGCGTTAATTGGAACCAATACAACTTTAGTCGTGAGCAAATTCACCCTTCGCAGGATAACAAATGTCATGTTTGTATTCATGAATATGAAGGGCCAAGCGGAATGACGAAGCGGCCGATTTGTATTTATACACAGGAAGGAAGTTGAAAATTCCTATCGATTTGAGTTGACAACCTAGCTTTAACCGGTTAGGTTGTTGTTTGTCAGCAGTTGGAGAATTGCTCATGAAAAAGTATCGAATTGTTCCTAAGAGAGACTTCGGCTTAGGTAAAGGTTTTCTGATCAATGGCCAATGGATTAAACATGGCTTCATTGTGACAGATGGTGTTTGTAACATAATGCCGGGAGCTACGTGGTTTAGAACCATAGAAGATGCTATGGAAGCGCTATTTATTTATTGCGGTTGTCATGGTGACACTAAGCAATTCTGGAGGCATCATCAATGACTGGCTATGGTTTGAAGGAAAGCAAGGATTTTATTGAAAAGTATTGGTATAGAGATTTTCTGATTGAGAAGTGTAATCAATCAGAAAAGCTTTCTAGAGATGAGAAAATGTTGTTTCTTAAGTTGCTGGATTTGCTATGATTGATCTTCAAACGCAAACGGAGCTAGCCTCTCTGGAGGCTAGCATTAACGCGAGCATTGACACTTTAATTCCTAAACGGGATCAAGCTAGTTCTGAAGATCGGTATTTGTATAGGTATGTAACAAAGAAGCTTGAAGTTGCGCTAGGGGCAATTCATAAGGCGCAAGATAAAATAAATTATTCAATTGTCGATTTCAAGCTTGACGATTAATAATTAAACATCTATATAGACATTACACCGTTGGATAACGGAAAGGGGAAATTATGGCTAAGACAACCGGAATTGCGCAATTCTCTAAGGGTAGCTCGGATATTTACAAGATTGATCCGCGCCAATTGTTCATCAAGCCAAACTGGAACATGCGCGAGGAAAGCCCGGAGCTTGAAGCTCATATCGATATGTTGGCTCAATCTATCGCTGAAATTGGTGTCAAGGAACCTATTACAGTTCGGATGGAGGAAGGCAAGCTTTGGGTTATCAATGGCCATTGCCGCACACGTGCTGCAATGCGAGCCATTGAGCATTACAAGGCTGACATTAAGACTGTTCCAGTACAGGCTGAAGATCGATATGCAAATGATGCTGATTTGGTTCTTAGTCAGATCATTAGGAATGCTGGCAAGCCCTTAACGACTATGGAGCAAGCCAAGGTCTTTAAGAAACTGCTTGACATGGGCTGGAACCAAGGCGACATTGCTAAAAAGGTTGGCATGTCGGGAGGGCGCATCAGTCAAATTCTTGATCTTCTGTCTATGCCTGCATCTGTTCAAAATGCGGTCATTGCTGGTCACGTTTCGCCATCTTTGGCACAGCAGACAGTCAAGGCGGCTGATACTCCTGCACAGGCTGCACAAGTCCTTCAGGCGGCTGTTGATGCTGCTGTCTCCGAAGGACGTAAGGTCAAGCCTGCTGACTTGGGAAACCAGAGTGGCAATCTTAAGACCATTCTGAAAGAATGTTTCGAGAATAGCGATATTGATTGTAGTGATGAAATTATTACGAATGGTATCGTTTCGATTGATATGCCCGTTGAGGACTGGATGAAGGTTAGGAAACTGTTGGAGCTTTGAGACACGTGCTAATGGTCTAGTCGGGTTGATCAGCACGCAATAGGACTTACGAAGATGAGCAATAAAACAGCAATCGCCTTTTATGGGATTGATCTAGGTAAAGATGATCTGACTGTCTATTGGCTTTATTGCGATGGCCAGTACGAATCTGTTACTGAAGAACAATATCGGAAGCTTGTTCATGAACGTGGTGAATTTGCAGGAACGTCAACTGAATTTAATGAACCAATTGGTACAGCTAGCGCTTGCTAGAAATCGTGATATTACGATTGGCTCTAGTGATCCTGCAATGCATTACAAGCGCTTGCGTGAAAAGTTCCCTAGTGCTATTATGGTGCTAGGAAATAATTCGGTAACGGTTAAAGGGAGACTCAATGAGCGAAATTGAAAAAGACGCTGAAGATTTACTAAAATCCGGTAAGAAACTTTGTGATGAAATGTCAGCTATTCCGCCGCTCTATTCAATAGCTATCAGTTTAAAGCGAATTGCTGATGCGATGACGTTTATTCCAAAAATGAATGAAATTTCTGAAGAAGAGATTAAAAATTTAAACGATATGATTAGTACAACTCCATTTGTTAATTTCAGATAGGAAAGTCCGTCTCCTAGCAGGGGACCGCCAGCTTCAGTTATACCTAGATGAGCTAGGTTTAAAAAGTTAATCTGATAGAATTGTAAACGAGTATATCTATTTAAGTTCCGAGGGCTTTCCTGCGACATTGGCGGGGCAAGATTAACAACTGGCGGATTTAAAATGTTAAACCGTAGAGGCTTAATTACCGGACTTATTAGCTTGTGCGCCGCTCCTGCGATTGTGCGAGCGGAAAGCTTGATGAAGCTTGCGCCGATTAAACATTTAAAATATGACAATATAAGCATGAGAGAAATTACAGAATATGTCGTAACTGATGTTAGAATCGGTACGTTAGATGTTTTATATGGTTTTAGTTTTCCAAGACCAGAATGGACAAAGGATAGCTTTGGAGTTATTAAAGTTGGCGACATTATTACCATATGATCACACCAGAACAGCTAAGCAATCCAGATGTTGAAGATGCAGAACAGGCTGCACTTTTTTGCTGGTGCGCTATTAATCGCGACAAGTATCCTATGCTGAAGTGGCTTCATGCCATTCCGAATAATAATAAGCATAGGCAAATTGCAACTGGTGTTCGCGCTGGTGTGCCTGATATATTTTTGCCTTATCCAATTCAATATGATTATGAGCCTGCATTATTTCATGGTCTCTACATCGAAATGAAAATTGAAAAACGTCGCAATTATAAGAACGGCGGTTGCTCAGATGAGCAATTGAAATGGATTGAATATTTGCTTAGTGTGGGCTATCAATGCCATGTCTGCTATGGATGGCAGGAAGCTAGGGATAGGATTTTGGAGTATCTTTCATGAACCGTCTCGATAAAATTAAAAAGTTTTTGCGCGAAGCTCTCAAAGATCCGGATAATAATCTGCTATATATTGAAGATTTAACATTGTCGCTTGAATTATTTAAGGATACTAAAGAAGTGGAATTGCAAGATGGATTTGAACTTGTCTCCGAAGGAACGTCAGTTATATAGCTATTTGATTGAATTTGTAGCCAATAACGATAGGATGCCGATAGTTAAAGAGTTGAAATATGATTTGCGTTTGTCATCTCATGGTTACATTAAAAATTTATTAAATAAACTGGTTGAAAAGGGGTATCTGACAAAAACAGCCAATGGTATTCCATATCGCTTGACAAAGTTGGGTTAGTCGTATAGAAAGGTTAGTGTCAAATAAGGGAATAGAGAAATGATTACTTACAAATCTAAGGATTACAATCCAAACAAGCGCTACAAGCGATATGTGCGCTGCGATACGGATAATAATTTTTATTTTTGTGAAGTCGAAAACGGAAAAGATGTCATCCAAGGCATTGCTTACGAAAACGAAATTATGCCTGATATAGTTAAAGCTGCTAAGGCTTTGGCTGGTCATTTTCCTTCTTATGTTGAATGGCCATATTAAAATGATTTCCCCCGACATTTCCCGAATTTTAAAAACAGCCTATCTCGATAGCTTGTCCTGTACCGAATTAGCTTATTGGCTGATTGAGAGCTTTACGCCAGAACGGTACAGGGCAGGCGATAACGATGTTATTCAATATGCCTGCGAAAGTTTATATAAGCGTATGCGCAGCACAATTGCCGCTGAATTTATTGAGCGATTGTGGGGAATGCACGGGATAGAGCCTGATTATGCACCAAATATATTTCATGACAATGTACTTAAATTTAGGAGGGAACTTGATCATACACGCAAAAGACGCTAATGAATGTAAATTTAAAATAATCGAATTTCTCAAGCAAAATGCCTCTCGATATAACCGGGAAGCGACTTTAGCAGTCAGAGTTAAAGTTAAAGAGCAAGCCCAAGCTAAGGCTGATTGCTTGTATGGAATAGCTCAACTTTTAGCAGAAGCGAGGATTGAAGATGGAACCCGGTAAGTGTTTGGATTGCGGTTGCAATCTTGCCGACGATGAAGAAGATTATTGTGATGATTGTCTTTACAAGGAAGAAGATGACGGAGATTTTGAGGATGATGACGAATGATTGAATTTTGGATAATAACTATAACTATTAGCTTGATCATTATGTTCAAATGACCAAATATTTTGTATGGTCTAAAATAATCGAATTTCTCATGATAGCAAATTAGCAGATATTATGGCCAATCGCCAGCCAAAGAAAACGGCACAGGAACTTTTAGATGAGCAACCATCGGATTAAATTCTACCGTGACGGCTATAAGAATATTGAATTTTGCTCAGTTTGTGGCAAGGAAGAAGGCGACCTTACTCTTTATCAATGTGTTGTGGATAAGTCAGATAAAAATCAACTGAAGCTATTTGAGGCTAAAATTTCTTCCAACACTATTGACAAGGAAAAGGAACCTTCTTAAAAGTTGGATATTGAATTTACCTATTCAATATTGCAAAACCAAATGGAGCTAAAGAGTATGAATATCGAGTTGTTGAGGGCAATCGCAAACGCGAGCGCCGCAAATACAGTTGTGTATGTATCCGCTGAAGATGGCTTGCCGCTGTTGAAGGATGGTCTCATTTCGGTTGATCAGAGCCTTAAGGACCCAAATGACGCAAACAAGATCGGCGCTTCGATTACTGAAGTTGGCGTAAAGTATCTTCACGATAACGCTAATCATGAACAGGCGCACGGTAGGCCGATGGCAAGCTTTGCTGTGCAGTCTGGTGTCATTCTGCCAAAGACCACTCGTAAAAGTGGCGGTGGCGCTGGTGCTCCGACCAAGTATCCTTTTGCAACTATGGAGATTGGACAGTTTTTCTTTGTTGCCAATTCTGAAGTTGATAAGGGCGATGCTGTCAAGACGCTTTCGTCTGCGGCTGGTAGCGCCAATCAGCGCTTTGCTATTGAAACAGGACAGATGAAAACTGTACAGCGCGCAAAGCGTGGTGAAGGCAACAAAGCTATCAAGGGTCCTGATGGTAAGAACCTGATGGAAACTGTGACCATTCCTGTTAAGGTCATGACAAAGAAATTTGTTGTGCGTCCTGTCAAGGCTGGAACACAGTTGAGCGCGACAATGGTTGCACCGGCTGACGGTGCGGTTGTTGCGCGTGTTGAGTTGAAGCCGAACGAAGAAGCCGCGTAAGAGCTTAAACAATCCATCTTGGAATTAAGCCAGCGGCCCTTTCCCCTCTCTGCTACATCACGCGACCACTAGCAGAGAGGGGATTTCGTTTTTAATAATTTAATGGATAATTAGAAAATGGCTTACCGAAAAGGTGTTGAAAATATCCCTTTAAAAGAAATTAATACTAAATGCCCTATTTATGTCATGATCATTGATCTTAAGACTGATGATGTGGTTCAAGAATACAAAATGGACTATGCAGACGTTAATGACAGGAAGCACCTTGGCCGGCTGACTTTCTGGGCAGTGCAAAATCATCATTCAATTGAAACCATGTCGCTAGCTGATGCTGAAGCGCCACATGTTGAAGGTAACTAATAATGGCTCAATATTCAAATCAGTTTACAATTAACATTTGTGAAATCGGTAGAATTATTTTTACCGATGTTGTTAATATCAATGAAAATGAACAGCGAGTTACATTAGTTGCAGATATTGCTATGTATCCTGAAGCTTTAAAGGGATTAGCTGATATGATCTATAAGACGTTAGAGGATCATAAGCAGGCTACGGAAGCTTCACAGAAAGCGGCTAATTAACGCTCCTAAAGCATTTACGGTGATGCGCCGCCTTTGTAACGCGGGTAATTCTGTTCAAGTCAGGATAGGAGCACCAATCTAATTGTGGGCATGGCGAAAATGGTAGACGCAAGAGACTTAAAATCTCTCGGTTAAAAGCCGTATCGGTTCAAGTCCGATTGCCCGCACCATAAATAGGAGAATGAAAATATGAAAACCTGTAAAGAATGTAAATTTGCTATTC
>Ga0335085_10018249_pt1 | contig 10090 bp, 7 predicted proteins | sample Lox_Sample_45_FD_206712 | JGI IMG/M metagenome (GOLD analysis project Ga0335085, IMG submission 206712) | Soil microbial communities from Loxahatchee National Wildlife Refuge, Florida, United States - Lox_Sample_4.5 | ecosystem: Environmental > Terrestrial > Soil > Wetlands | place: USA: Florida... | reverse complement strand
GGCTCGACGTGGCGGTGGCGCGGAGCGACGGGACCGTGGCGCGGCTCACCGAGCGCGGGTGGCCCGGGCGCATGGACCTGCCGAAGATGGCGGAGGACCTCGTCGAATCGGCGCGGCGGCTCCGCGTGTTCGTGCGGAGGCCGGTCAGGGTCGCCGCCGCGGACGTGGTGGCCGCGCTCGGCGCCTGACGGGAGTCCGCGAACCGGTCAGCTGGTGGGGTCGCCGACGGCGGCGGCCTGGGCGGTCTCGCCCGAGGGCCGGCCCACCGAATCCACACGAACGATGATGACCGTGATGTTGTCGAGGCCGCCGCGCCGGTTGGCCTCGGCCACCAGCCGGTCCACCCACTTGTCGGGCGTGCCGTCGGACTGGACGATGGACGCCAGCGCGTCGTCCTCCAGCATCCCCGTGAGGCCGTCGCTCGCCAGCAGGAACACGTCCCCCGCCCGGACGACGCCGGAGAAGAGGTCGGGCGTCACGTCGCCGCTCGCGCCGACGCAACGGGTGATCACGTTGGCGTACGGGTGGGTGCGCGCCTGCTCGGGCGTCAGATAACCCGCATCCACCTGCTCCTGGACGTACGAGTGGTCCTTGGTGAGCTGGTGGAAGACGCCGTCGCGGAGCAGATAGCCCCGGCTGTCGCCGACCTGGCCGACGAGATAACGGTTGCCGTGCAGGACCAGCACCGTGGTGGTGGTGCCCATCCCGCGCTTGTCGTGCTCGCTCAGGGTGCGCTCGTAGATGGCCGCGTTGGCCTGGCGGATGGAGTTGATCATCCGCGTCGCGGCCTCTTCCGCGCCGAGTCCCTTGAAGCTCCCGAGATCGCCCGCGATGATGCGCACCGCCATCTCGCTCGCGACCTCGCCTGCCGCATGACCGCCCATCCCGTCGGCGACGATGAACAGGCCGCGCTCGGGGACGATGAGGTAATTGTCCTCGTTGCCGGACCGGATCAGACCGACGTCGGTCCGCGCGGCGCAGGTGATGTGCACGAGTCCAGTCAGGCGGGGTTCAGCGGGGTGGCCCGGACGGCTTCTTCAGGTCCTGGAGCTTGACGGCCGAGATCGTCCGGGTGGCCTTGGGCGCATTCATGTCGGCCGCGTCGTCGGTGGGCTCGAAGACCAGTTGCACGTCGCCGAAGCGGACGAACGCGCCCGGCGCCAGCGGCACGTCGCCCTCGACCTTCTCGCCGTCCACCAGAGTGCCGTTGGTGGAGCCGAGGTCGGTGAGCACCCAGATCCCCTCGCGGCGCGTGAGCTTGGCGTGCTGCGACGAGACCGAGTCGTCCGGGATGATGATGTCGCAGTAGTCCGCGCGCCCGATGTTCACGATCGGCAGCTTGATGAGCAGCCGCTGGCCCTTCATCGACCCCGACCGCACCAGGAACTTCGCGAGCTGGGGCGCGGGGGCGGCCGTGGCACGGGCGGCTGGGGCGGCGGCCTGGGGCGGGGGTGGCGCGGGAGCGGCCGGTGGCGGCGCCGGCGCGGCGGCGATCGGGGCCGCCGCAGTGGCGACCGGCGGCGCCGGCGCGGCAGGCGGGTGCGGCACCGGAGCCGCGGCGGGGCGCGCCGGGGGCGCGGCCGGCCTGGGTGGCGACTCGAAATACCCCGTGGACTGCAGGTGCGCAGGCGCGGAGGGCGGCTGCGGAGCGGCGGCGCTCTGCGGCGGCACCGCCACCGGAGCCGAGGGCGTCCCGGACACGGGGAGGGTCTGTCCGAACGGGGGCTTCTGCGCGGCCGGCGGCATCGGCGGGGCGGCGGCCGCCGGCGCCTGCGGCGCTGCGTCGGCGTAGAAGCGGAACTCCTCGTCGCCGATCTTGATGATGTCGGCCCGCGCGAGGATCCGCTGATTCTGCACCCGCTCCCCGTTGACCGTGACGCCGTTGGTGCTGGTATCGATCAGCATGTAGCCGCGCGGCGTGGCGACGATCTCGGCGTGCCGCCGGGACACCTGGGTCCCGGGCACCACCACGTCCGCCCCCGCCTCGCGCCCGAACCGCAGCGCCGCCGTCTCGATCTTGTACTCCCGGCCGTCGGTGAGGCAGACCACCCGTCCCCCAGTCGTCCCCGTCGGCTTCGCGGGGCCCCCGGGCTTCGCGCTCGCGGGCTGGAGGTCGGTCAGCTTGACCGCGGAGATGTACGTCGTGCTGCCGCTCTCACGCTCGTCCGCGAACAGCAGCTCTTCGGCGCCGATGGTGATCTTGTCTCCGTGCAGCAGCGGCTGGGGCATCGAGCCGAGGCGGACGCCGTTGACCTCGACCACGCCGCTCTCGTCGGCCCGGCGGATGGTCACCGACTTGTCCGCCCCGGTGCTCAGCACCACCGGGCGCTGGGGCACGCCCGGGCCCTTCAGGCGCAGGTGGCACTCGGCGCCCGACCCCACGAGCATCTCGCCCGCGGGGACCGGATGCCGCTGACCACCGACCTCGATGAACGCCATTACGGAGCCTCGACCGGACAGGTGGAAAAAACGTAGCCGCCGCCCAACACCCAGGCAAGCACGCGCGTCACGCCGACGCGGCCAGCCCGGCCCCGAGTTGCAGCTGGTACAGCCGCTCGTAGAGGCCCCCCGCCGCCAGCAGCTCCCGGTGGCTGCCCCGCTCCCGGACCTCCCCGTGGTGCAGGACCAGGATGTTGTCCGCGTGCTGGATGGTCGAGAGCCGGTGCGCCACCACGATGCTGGTGCGGCCCCGCATCAGCTCCGCGATGGCCTTCTGGATCAGCTCCTCCGCCTCCGCGTCCACCGAGGAGGTCGCCTCGTCGAGCACGAGGATGGCCGGATCCGCGGCCAGCGCGCGGGCGAACGCCAGCAGCTGCCGCTCCCCCACCGAGACGTTCTGGCCCCGCTCGCCGAGCCGGTGCGCGTAGCGCCCGGGGAGCCGCTCGATGAACCGGCCAGCCCCAACACGCTCTGCCGCATCCATCACCGCCCGGTCGCTCACCGCCGAGCCGAGGCGGATGTTGGCCGCGATGTCGCCGGTGAACAGGAAGACGTCCTGCTGGACCAGGCCGATCAGCGCCCGCAGCTCCTCCTGTGCGAGCTCGCGGATGTCCACGCCGTCCACGGTCACCCGCCCGCGCTCCACGTCGTAGAACCGCAGCAGCAGGTTGATGATGGTGGTCTTCCCCGCCCCGGTGTGCCCGACGACCGCCACCGTCTCGCCCGGCCGCGCGGTGAAGCTGACCCCCTTGAGTACCCAGCCGTCGGCACGGGGTTCGGCGCCGTTCCGCGCGGGATACCGGAACCAGACGTCCTCGAACGCCACCGTCCCGCGGACGGGCTTGGGCAGGCCCCGGGGTTGCGCCGGGTCGCGCACCGTCTCCTCGGCGTCCAGCAGCTTGAAGACCCGCTCCGACGACGCCATCGCCGACTGCAGGATGTTGTACTTCTCCGAGAGATCCTGGAGCGGGCGGAAGAACCGGCGCGCCAGCTGGAGGAACGCCGCCAGCACGCCCACCGTGAGCGTGTGCCCGAGGACGCGGTCGCCCCCGTAGAGCAGGATGCTGGCGAGCGCCACGGAGGTGAGCACTTCGATCGCCGGGAAGAAGATGGCGTAGGCGACGATCGAATCGAGGTTCGCCACGAGGTAGTCGCGGTTCACCGCCTCGAACCGCCCGTACGACTGGGCCTCGCGCCCGAACAGCTGCACGACGCGCATCCCGGTCACGTGCTCCTGCAGGAACGCATTGATGCGGGCCAGCTTGACCCGGATCCTGCGGTACGCGCCGCGCACCGTGTCCTGGAAGATCTTGGCGGCGAGCGCGACGAACGGGATGACGGCGAAGGAGACGAGCGAGAGCCGGACGTCCACCGCCAGCATCCACGCCATGATGACCACGAGCGTGAAGACGTCCCCGAACAGCGCGACCACGCCGCCGGTGAACATGTCGTTCAGCGTCTCGACGTCGCTGGTCACGCGCGTCATCAACCGCCCGACCGGGTTCCGGTCGTAGAAGGCGATCGAGAGCCGCTGCAGCTTCCGGAAGATCTCCTGCCGGAGATCCACCATCACCCGCTGGCCGATGTACGCGGTGAGCACCGTCTGCCCGTACTCGAGCGCGAACTCCGCGACCAGCGCCACCGCCATGGCGAACCCCAGCACCGCGATCAGGTGCAGATCGCGGGCGGGAATGGCCCGGTCGATCGCGACCTTGGTGAGGTAGGGTCCGGCGAGCTGCAGCATCGCCAGGCCGAGCAGCATGACGATCGCGGTCGCCGTGATCCCGGTGTACGGCCGCAGGTAGCGCAGCAGGCGGATCAGCAGCCGCGCGTCGATCGGCTTGCCGAGGACCTCCTCCTCGTGGTACGCCGCGGTCACGACGCCGCCGCCGGGGCCGCCGCCACCGCGGCCTCGTCGAGCCGGCCGTGCAGCAGCTTGAAGAAGACGAAGGAGCCGACGATCACGGTGCCGTAGCTCACCGTGGCGCGCCACAGGAGCATGTACACCGCCAGCAGCGCCCGCGGGACGTAGACGCTCATCAGCGCCGCCGACAGCGCCTCGGCGGCGCCGGAGCCGCCGGGCGTGGGGGCGAAGTACAGCAGGAACGAGATGGCGGTCTGGAGCATCAGGACGTCCACCAGGTTCGCCTCGATGCCGAGCGCGCGCAGCACCACGTAGCCGGCCAGCAGCTTGTTGGCGTGGGCGAGCGCCGACGTCAAGACGCCGGCGAACATGACGAGCCACCCGGCGGGCGTGAGGTACTTGACCACGCACTCCTGCATCCGGTCGATCCCCTCGCGCATCGTCGCCGCCCGGCCGGCCCACCGCGCGCTGCCGCGCCTCTCCAGCAGGCCGAGAACCGAGTGCACGATCCAGCGGGCCCGGCTCGGGAAGACCAGCACGAACAGCAGCAGCACCCCCCAGAAAACGAAGCCCCAGGCGCTGCCCTTGAACACGGAGTAGAGCGAGAGATGGAGCAGCGGCACGCCGTGCGAGCGCAGCGACTCCCCTGCGCCGAACACGATGGCGAGGGGGCCGGCGATGGCGAAGAACACCACCGTGCCGACGAAGCTCATGAACGACGCGATCGTGGCCTCGGGGATCGGCACGCCGTACCGCTTCATGGCGTAGATCATCACGGGCCCGCCGCCCGTCTGCGACGGCGTGAGGTAGGCGCCCCAGGTGTTGAGGCCGGCCGACACGATCATCCCGCCGAAGGGCGTGGGCCGGTACAGGAACTTGCTCAGCAGCCAGATGCGGATGCCGCCGCCCCACCAGTCCGCGGACGCGAGGAGGACCGCGACGCCGATCCACAGCGGCCGCACGCGTTCAGCCGCCTCCAGCGACGCACGCCAGTTGTCGCCGTAGATCAGGAGCGCGATGAGACCGATGACGGATACGAGCGCGAACAACTCGAGGCCGCGCCTCAGGATGCGCGGCGAGAGCAACGACGTCATGTGTGCGGAAAGCTACCCGCCCGGCGGGGTGCTGGCCATAGTGCCGGCATCCGGCTAGCCTTCGCGTCGGACGGATGACATCCCTCGTCGTTCGCGGCGCCCGCCAGCACAACCTCCGCGGCTTCACGCTCGCGCTCCCCCACGGACGCCTCATCGTCCTGACCGGGCCCTCGGGGTCCGGGAAGTCGTCGCTCGCCTTCGACACGATCTACGCCGAGGGCCAGCGCCGCTACATCGAGTCGCTGTCCACCTACGCCAAGCAGTTCCTCGAGCGGATGCCGCGGCCCGCGGTGGACGCCATCGAAGGCATCGCGCCGGCGGTGGCGATCGAGCAGAAGAACCCCACCACGTCCAGCCGCTCCACGGTCGGCACCGCGACCGAGATCTTCGACTACCTGCGCCTGCTGTGGTCCCGCGTCGGCCGCGCGCGCTGCGTGCGGTGCGGCGGCGAGGTGCGCTCCGACACGGTGCAGGAGGCGGTGGACCGCCTCGCCGGCGCGGGCGCTCCGGTGCTCGTCTGCTTCCCCCTGCCGCCCGTGGTGCGCGCCACCCACGAGGAGCTGGTGGCGGGGCTCCTCGCGATGGGGTTCGTGCGGGTGATGCTGGACGAGGCGACGGAGGCACGGGGGCACGGGGGCACGGGGGCACGGGTACTGCGGCTCGACGAGCTTCCGCCCGGCGTGGATCTGCGCAAGGCCGAACGGGTGCTCGTCGTGGTGGACCGGCTGGCGGCGAGCGCGGAGAACGCCGAGCGCCTCGCCGACTCGCTCGGCACCGCGTTCGCCCAGGGGGACGGCACGGCCCTGGTCGTGCCGGAGCACGGCGAGCCGATCGCCTTCAGCGCGGTGCCGCGCTGCCTCACCTGCGGGACCGAGGCGCCGGTGCCGACCCCCGCCCTCTTCTCCTTCAACCATCCGCGCGGCGCCTGCCCCGGCTGCAACGGGTTCGGCGCGGTCCTCGAGTACGACGAGCGCCTCGTCGTCCCCGATCCCGCCAGGAGCGTCGCCGAGGGCGCGATCGACCCGTGGACCAAGCCGCGCTACGAGGCCCGGCGGCGCCTGCTGCGCCAGACCTGCAACGAGGCGGGGATCCCCCTCGACGCGCCGTGGAGCGGCCTGGCGGCCACCGCGCGGCGCCTGCTCCTCTACGGGAAGAAAGGCCGCTACCTCGGCATCTTCCCCTTCCTCAAGGGGCTCGAGCGCAAGCGCTACAAGCAGTACGTGCGCGTCTTCCTCCGGCAGTACCAGATGGCGAGCGAGTGCCCGGCCTGCCACGGCGGCCGCCTCCGACCCGAGGCGCTGGCGGTGCTCGTGGCCGGCGAGACCATCGGCGCCGCATCGGCGCGCACCGCGACCGACCTCGCGGCCTGGCTGGACCGGCTGACGCTCTCGGGCCACGAGCGCGCCGTCGCCGACGTGGTGCTCCGCGAGCTGGCGCAGCGGCTCGGCGTCCTGGTGGACGTCGGTCTCGGCTACCTCACGCTCGACCGGCAGACCCGCACGCTCTCCGGCGGCGAGGCGCAACGCATCTCGCTCGCGAACGCGCTCGGCGGCAAGCTCACCGAGACCCTCTACGTCCTGGACGAGCCGACGATCGGCCTCCACCCGCGCGACACCGACCGCCTCCTCGCGCTCCTCCGGCGCCTCGCCGACCAGGGGAACACCGTCCTGGCGGTGGAGCACGACCCGTCGGCCATGCGCGCCGCGGACTGGCTCGTGGAGCTCGGCCCGGGGGCCGGTGAGCACGGCGGCTCGCTCGTCTTCGAGGGGACCTACGCCCGGATGCTCGACGCGCATACGCTGACCGCCAGCTATCTGTCGGGAGAGAAGCGGATCGCCGTCCCGTCGGTCCGGAGGCGCACGGGGCCGCGGTGGCTCACCCTCGAGGGCGCGACCGCGCACAACCTCGCGGACCTCACCGTGACCATTCCGCTCGGCACGCTCACCGCGGTCACCGGCGTCTCGGGCTCGGGCAAGTCCACCCTCGTGAACGACGTCCTGTTCCGCCAGCTCGAGCGCCACTTCGAGGGACGCCACAGCGCGAAGGAGCACCTGGGCGAGGTGGTGGGCAGCGTGCGGCGGATCACCGGGCTCGAGGCCCTGGACGCCGTGGTGCTGGTGGACCAGTCCCCGATCGGGCGCACGCCGCGCTCGAACCCCGTCACCTACATCAAGGCGTTCGACGAGATCCGCGAGCTGTTCGCCGCGGCGCCGCTCGCCCGGACGCGCCGCTACACGCCGGCGACCTTCTCCTTCAACGTCGCGGGCGGAAAGAGCGGCGGCGGGCGGTGCGACGTGTGCGAGGGCGCGGGCCACGTGCAGGTGGAGATGGTCTTCCTGGCCGACGTCTTCGTGCCGTGCGAGGCGTGCAACGCGTCGCGGTACCGACGCGAGGTCCTCGACGTGAAGCTGCACGGCTACTCGATCGCCGACGTCCTCCAGTTCACCGTGGACGAGGCGATGCGCCGCTTCCGTCACCAGGAGCGCCTCGGCCGCGCCCTCTGGCACCTCGCGGAGGTCGGCCTCGGCTACCTCCGGCTCGGCCAGGCCGCCACCACCCTCTCGGGGGGCGAGGCCCAGCGCCTGAAGATCGCGCGCGAGCTCGCCGCCGCCGGCCGCAAGCACGGGCGCAAGCTCTACATCCTCGACGAGCCGACCACCGGGCTGCACCTCGACGACGTGCGCGTGCTGCTCGGCGTCCTCGACCGCCTGGTGGACGCGGGGAACACCGTCCTCGTGATCGAGCACCATCTCGACGTCATCAAGCGCGCCGACTGGGTGATCGACCTGGGCCCGGGCGCGGGCGCCGACGGCGGGCGGGTCGTGGCCGCGGGCGCGCCGGAGGAGGTGGCGGTGACGCCGGGCTCGGAGACGGGGCGCTACCTCGCGAGCGTACTCGGGAATGGCGGTGCGCGTTGACCGGCGAGCGCGCGGAACGTTAGCTTCACCTCATGGTACGCGCCCGCATCGTCGCCACACTCGTCGCAGTCCTCGCCGCCGCTTCCGTCGCCGCCGTCCGCGCGCAGAACCCGGCGCCAGCGCCGAATCCGGCGGCCGGCGCAGCGCAGCCGGCGCGCGCCGACTCGATGGAGCCCCTCGCCGTACGGCCGGGTGACGTGGTACGGATCGTCGTGTGGGGACACCAGGAGCTGTCCGGCGAGTTCCCGATCGACGAGAACTTCGACCTGCTGTATCCGCTCATCGGGCCGATCAACGTGCGCAACCTGTCGGTGGCGCAGCTCCGCGAGCGGCTCAACACCGATCTCTCGCAGCTCTTCCAGCGGCCGTTCATCGCCGTGACCCCGCAGTTCCGCGTCGCCGTGCTGGGCGAGGTGATGAAGCCGGGGCTCTACAGCGTGGATCCCACGCTCACCGTCTTCGACGTGATCGCGCTGGCGGGCGGTCCCACGCGCGACGCCGATCAGAACAAGCTGCAGCTCATCCGCGGCGGCGAGAACATCCGGCTCTCGCTCGACCCCGTGACCATCGCGCGCTCGACCCTCCGCGAGCTGGGGATGCGCTCCGGGGACCAGGTGGCCGTACCGCGCAAGGCCCTCACCTTCCAGGACTGGTCGCTGATCATCCAGGTCGCGAGCCTGGTTCTGCTGGTGTACACGGTCTTCAGGAAATAGCGCTCCGCCTTGCCGTCCGGGCCGCGCCCGTCTAGGATTCGCGCGCGGTCCCGAGTAGCTCAGTTGGTAGAGCAGCCGGCTGTTAACCGGCGGGTCGGGGGTTCGAGTCCCTCCTCGGGAGCCATCCCAAAGGCCCGCCTCGCGGCGGGCCTTCGTCTTTCCGGACGGTGGCGGGCGCGCCCCGTCCGAGCGGCAGCTGGATCGGGGGATACGTGCACAGGTGGCATGAGGTCTGTCCGCCGTGGCTCGGGTACTTCCTCGCGAGCCCGCTTCGAAAGCTCTGGCAGGATCCGCACGTCATCCTCGCGCCGTACGTCACGGCCGGCATGACGGTGCTGGAGCCCGGCCCGGCGATGGGGTTCTTCACGCTGGAGCTGGCGCGGCTGGTCGGGCCGGCCGGGCGCATCGTGGCGGTGGACCTGCAGGAGCCGATGCTCGCCGCGCTCCGCCGCCGGGCCGCGCGGCGCGGCCTGCAGGACCGCATCGAGACGCGGCGGGCGACCGCCGAGGGGATGGAGATCGCCGACCTCGCCGGGCGCGTGGACTTCGCGCTCCTCTTCGCCATGGTGCACGAGGTGAAGGACCGCGGACGCTTCTTCGCCGATGTGGCCGCCGCACTCAAGCCGGGCGGCCGCGCGCTGCTCGCGGAACCGCGCGGCCACGTGAGCGACGACCTGTTCGCCGATCTGGAGCGGCTGGCGGCGGCCAGCGGACTGCGCGTCGACGGGCGGCCCGCCGTTCCGTCCAGCCGCACCGCCGTGCTGGTGAAGGCGTGAGGTGACCGGCCTCGAGGCCTTCCAGGCGCTCGACCTGCGCGTCGGCCGCATCCTCGCGGCCGAGCCGCTCGCCGGCGCGCGGAAGCCCGCCTGGAAGCTCTCCATCGACCTGGGCGCGGTCGGCGTGAAGGGCTCCAGCGCGCAGATCACCGACCTCTACGCGCCCGAGACCCTGATCGGCAGGCTGGTGATCTGCGCGGTCAACCTCGGCCCGCGACGCATCGCCGGCTTCGTGTCCGAGGTGCTGGTCCTGGGAGCGCCGGACGACGCGGGCCGCGTCGTGCTG
>Ga0335085_10018248_pt1 | contig 10091 bp, 5 predicted proteins | sample Lox_Sample_45_FD_206712 | JGI IMG/M metagenome (GOLD analysis project Ga0335085, IMG submission 206712) | Soil microbial communities from Loxahatchee National Wildlife Refuge, Florida, United States - Lox_Sample_4.5 | ecosystem: Environmental > Terrestrial > Soil > Wetlands | place: USA: Florida... | reverse complement strand
CATCTTCGAAACCTCCTCGTTTTTGTGACCACCGATGCTGGCCGCAACAACAAACGTCAGAGCATCGATTACCCAGATAGACCCGGCTGCACGGAAAAAGTTACGCGGACCTTCGGTGAAGTTGTTCGATGAATATTCCCGGCGGGCGAGTTGCCTGCTCTATGCCGTTGGCGGCGAATTGGTTGCGCCGATGATTAGAATTATCCAGGCTTCGCCGTTGAATTAAATTTAACGATAGCGCCGCGTAGCCTTCACGACCATTGAAAAGACGCCCGCTTCGTCCCGGGCCACCAGCAGCGAAACGTGGCGGTTGATGGCAATTTCAGCCTGAAGCAACTGCTGCGCCGTTGTGTTCACATCGGTTGCGTAAGTCAGCGTCAAGTTGCGGCCCAACTGCTCCTCCACGATGATGCGCGAGGTCGAGTTGCCAAACGGACCAAGGTAGTTGGGGTCCACCTTCACCGATCCCACGCCAAAGAGCTTTTGCACTCGGTTTGACATGGTGGCGTTCAGCGCGCCGCCCAGCAGCATGTCCGTGGTGGGATTTGCCAGCGCCTGCTCCTGCTGCTGCGTGTAAAGGCGCTGTTCGCGCCCCGTTCGTCCCAGAGCAAGCAGCGCCACCACGTCCGACTCCGGCATGGGGGGATCGCTGCGATACGTAACCGCCAGCTTGTCGGGAGTCCCGTGCAGCGAGAGCGTAATGTCGTAATCCTCCACGCGGGCATTCGCGCTCAGGTCAATCAGCGGTTCAATGCGCACCGGATTCGTAAACGTGATATCGCCGCGCTGCAAATCGTAACGGGTGCCGGCAAGGACGGCGCTGCCCTCCGTTACCGATACTTTGCCCAACAGCGACGGTGACGCGACGGTTCCGCGCAGCCGCAGATCAACTTCGCCCGCGAGCTTGGCAAATGCATTCTGGAAGTTCAACTGCGGCGACGAGTGAATACGAACGTCGAGCCGCACGTGGTTCGTCGGCGAATTAGGCGACACCGTGCTGTTCCGCGCGATCTTGGCCTGCGCCGCCAGCGCCGCAAAGTCCATATCCGGACTGACGGAAAATCGCGTGATCATCACATCGCCGGAAAGCAGGATGCTGTTCTGTGAACCTTGTACCCGCAGCGTCGCATCCGCCAGTGAGCTGATGCCTGGAGGATAGCGGATGCGCACGCCTTTGCCCGTAACCGTAAGCTCCGCGTAGAAGCCGTGCTGGTAAGAGAGGTATCCGCCCACGCTTAACGGGCCGCCACCGCTCATCGCCGTAAACGAGCGCACTTCCAGCCGATCCTGGTTGAACTCCAGCCTGCCGTGCAATTGGCTCAGGCCATTCGGCAAATCTCCAAACGACATCGCGCCGTTATCGATGTCGATCCTGCCGCGAAGAGATGGATTGTTAAGCGGCCCGTGCGCCTCCACCTCAAAGGTCGTGTTTCCTGAGGCGGTCAGGTCGGGATCGATCGTCTGCGCAAGCTTCAGGTTCACCGATCCGCGAGCGGCAAGGTCGAGTTGCCGCGTGCCATTCAGCGCCAGCGTTCCCTGGCAGCGCAGATCCGTGTCCTCTCCGGTCACATGCAAAGGATCGAGTTGAATGTGCTCCTTCGACAGCGTCGCGTGAACTTCGCCCTCGCTCTTCAAGTGCACGCCGGCAACGGTGGCTTCCACTTCCTGCAAGCGCGCGTCGCCGTGAAGTTGCTCGGGATGCGCCAGCGGGCCTTCAACAGTGAGGATTCCCGCCAGCGCCGACTCGCCGCTCAACTGCTTGATGTGCGCAAGCCGCAATACAGAATCGATGTTGAACTGCGAGAACTCAATCTTCGCCTGTGTCGCGTAATCGGGCTTGAGAGTGGTTTGACCGTGAACATTCAGCCGGGCGGCATCAAGGCTCGTCGTTATGTCGTACACCAGCGCTTGATTCACGGTGTGCGCATTCATTTGCAAAGCACCGAGGGGTTCGCCGCCGAACGCCAGGTCTGTGAGCGATGCATTTCCCTCCAACTGCGGAACGTCGAACGTGCCCGTCCCATGCACGTTGAACTCCAGCTTGCCCGTAGCGCCCCAGTTCCGCTGTCGAATCGACTCTACCTTCGCGATATCGATCCCCGCACTCCGGGCGTCCAACTGCATACTCTTCGATTGCAGGTCGTAGCTTCCCATTGCCGAAATCGTGCCCGCGCCGCTCGCAACCGAAATCGACGAAAAGCTGATGACCTGGTTCTCCAGTTTTCCTTGCGCGCGTATGCGATTCACCGGCTCGCCATACACGCTGCCCGACTCAAGTTGCACCCAGCCGCCGCCCGCAGGCGAGTGGAGCGGACCGTCTACCTGCAACTGCGCATCCAGCGTGCCCGTAAACGGCAGCTTCTGCTGCACGAACGACTGCAAGTCATCGGCTTTGACCTTCGCCGCATCGAGGCGAATATTCAACACCGAGTTTCGATCGAAGGCCGGTGTTCCAGCCGTGCGAGTGGCGGCCGCCGCGGCTTTGGACGACGAGACCGTGATTACAGGACTCTCCGGCAGGGCCGCCGTCAATGCGCCCCTTACCTCCAATTTCGCATTACCCAGCTGCAACACACCGTGGTCCAATGCGATGCGGGTTGAAGAGTAGCTCCCCGCAACATCGGCTGAATCCACGTGCACCATCCGCGTCTGCCCCGGCGCTGCATTGGCTTCCGTCGTCAAATCCGGCATCTCCAAATCGACACGCGTCGCCGTCAGCGCGCCTGCGAAGCGCGGATTCGCAAGCGAGCCGGTCCACTGACCATGAAAGTCAGCCTGTCCGCCAAGCGCAACCGGTAGCGCTGCCGTTCCGCTTTTTCCGTTGTGCTGCACCCCCAGGCTGCGAAATACAGAATCGAATTCGCCCAGGTTGCCGGTATGAAATTCGACCGCCATCGACGACGCGCTTGTGATTGGATAGGCGCCGAGCGCCCCATGCACAACCAGGTCGCTTGCCGGCAGGTGCAGTTCGAGCCTGCGCACATCCACTGCGCCATTGCGCTGCGTATAGGTCGCATCCACGACACCGGTGCCGCCCACTTCACCCGCGGACGGATGCCCCGAAGGCTTCAGCATGAGAGCCACCGTCACGGCAACAGAATTGTTATCTCCATTGTTCCAGGTTGCTGTCGCGGGACCGTTCACAAGCGAATCGATGCCAAGGCGCTGGAACGGAGGCACGCTCACCATGTCAAGGATCGTGTCGAGGGCAACATCCCTGAAGTTCGCCGTCACTTTTCCGTTCATTGGAATTGTGCTCGGCGGAACGGGCGCAATCTTCCGATTGTTCCTGCCGCCCCCCGAAACCGGAGCTGCAGCTACGACAGTTGCCGTCGCGGGCGCACCGCCCAGCCATGGACTCAGATCCACAACCCCTTCGATCTGTCCGCCCCGCCGCAAGCGCGCCACGATGGACGAGATCAGCAACCGCTTTTTGTCGGCGTGCACATTGGCGTCAAGCTGCACTCCCGTGGCATTAACGCCGGTGCCGACGTAGGCAGCGCCATCCGCGTGGATTTTTCCATCGGCGTTGAATTCGCCGCCCTGTCCTGCCCCGCTTAATTCGAGATGCGCGATGCCCTCCGGGGTGAACGGATAACCCGTGACCGGATCAAGCAGTCGCATGTCCAGATCGCCCAGCACCTTTGCCTGCCAGTGCGGATGCGTAAAGTCCTGAAGCCCTCCCGAAATATTCAATGAGTGATAAACCCTGTCGCTTCCGCGCGCCGTTAGCCGCAGAGATTGCAGCGTCGCATTCGCGCGCGTCAAATCAAGTGTCGCCTGAAAGTAACCATGCACCTGTTTTGGCGATTGCCGCAGTGCATCCTTCGCAACGTTGCGGGCGAGGTTCACATCCGTGGCTCCGGCTTCAATGCGATAAGTTTCGGGCGTCCGGCTTGCGCCCGCGATGCGGCGCAGTTGCACTGAAAAATCGTTCGCCTGAAACGATAAAGGAGATGTCCGGTTCTGGAAGTCGAAGTCAGTAGCCCGGCTATCGATATGGACGGATCCCTGGTCCAGCGAGATATGCCCGGCCTTCAAATCGAAGAAGGTGTCGATCGGGCGCTTGCCCGATTTCTTTGGATTCTTCGGCTTTGGAAGGTTGGTGGAGCCGTCTGGATAAATGATCAGGTGAACTTGCGGATGGCCAATGTCCAGGTCGCGCAGCCTGACACTCGGACTCCACAATCCCAACAAGCTCACGCGCGCGCGCAACCGGTCAATGCGCCCCAGCGGTTCCTCGCTCGGCGTTTCGCGCCCATGAATCACCAGGCCGTCGGCCTCAGCTTCTAGATCCAGGAGTTGCCAGTGAAACTCCGCAATCTCGACCCCGCCGCCCGTCGCCTGTTCCAGCTCAGCAATCAGGCGTTCGCGAACGATGCCCTCGAAGCGAGCGGAACTCATCAGGAAATAAACACCGGTCACAGACAGCACAAGAAGCACAACAATGCTTCCGACCGCCAGCGGCAAATGGCGCGTAAAGAAGCGGCGCAGTTTGCTCGGAACCTTGGTCCGCTCTGCCTCTTGAGGAGGAAGCTGATGGTCGATCTTGCTCATCGGCTCTCCTTCTGTTGCGCATCCGGTGGTGCGCTCTTTGCCGGCGCATCCCTCACGGGCTCCTCAAGTGATGGATCCAAAACCTCGATGTCACCCTGACTATGCAGATTCGTCAGCCACTCGTCGAAGAGAACGTTCACCTGCTGCTGAAGCAAAATCTCTTCGATGCGGGGAGCGACATCCTGGAGCGGAGGAATTGTTTCACCCTGCTTGTACTGCGGCAGAAGCGTATTCCGATAGTAGTTCTCTATGTCCTGTTGCGAGATGTGGATGCCGGAACGGAAACGCTGTTCGATAAACGCCAGTATTTCCAGCCGGTAACGGGAGTAGGCCTCAACGCGATCCTCACTTAAGTGATGCTCCGTGAGAAACGCCTTCCACCCGGCGCTCGACTCGCAATGCTCGTGAACACACTCCGGAATCATCCTGCGAAGCTCTTCCACGCGGGCACTCACTTCGTCTTTCGTGGGTTCGGTAGTAAGCAGATCTTCATGCCGAATCTGCTGCTGGATAAGCGTGCGGCTGATCAATTGGTCGAGCGCGCGCTGCCGTGTAAGCGCGGCCTGCCCTGTCCTGACCGGATCCAGCACGCTTGCGCGAATCTCGTCGTCGATGTCGCTCGACAGGATCGCCTGTCGATTCACGACTGCCACCACGCGATCGAGCACCACGGCCGTCTGTGCCTGTTGCGCATGCGCGCCGCAGCACAATGAGAAAACGGCCGCAAAAAACCCGCGAGGAATCGCTCCCTGAAAACACGCGCGGATTCTCGACCGTCTCATCATCAGAAAGTCTGTCCAAGACTGAAGAAGAAGTTGAAGTGCGGCGCCTGGCCCACGTGCGGCGATTCGTATGGCCCCTTGGGATGTTCCGGCGAGTAGCCGATTGAGTAGTCGATATTCACCGGGAAGATCGGCGGATTCAGGTTGTAGCTGAAGTCAAGGCGAATGGGCCCGACCGGGGTGTGGTAACGGATCCCCAATCCCGGCGCATGCGTAAAGTAGTCGAAGCGGCATTGCCCCTGCTGCCCGGTCGAAGTAATCGGCCCGCTGGGCGCGGGCGGAGTGGGCGGGTTGGTTGAAAAATCAGCATACGAGAGCACTTTGCAAAGGTCGCGATCAGGCTGGTGTATGCGCCCGATGCTTGGCCACGCATCGCGGGCGTTCGTGAATACGTTGCCCATGTCGTGAAATAGAACGAAGCTTACGCTGTTGCCAAGCCATGGCAGCGTTGGCGGCGGCAGTCGCAACTCTGTGCTATTGATCAGCGCACCCGTGCCGCCGATCGGATAGCCTGTTTCAGGATCGCGCGGCCCTGCCGCATTGAATGAGAAGCCTCGCATCGACGAAGGGCCGCCGGCATACAAGCGCTCAGGCAGCGGAAGCAACCCGGCCTGCCCCGTCCCAAACGTGCGAATCTGCCCGTAGCGGGTGTTGCGGGCCAGCACAAACCGATCTTTATCGAAGCCCCAGTAATTTGAGTTGCTGAAGTCGAGCCGGTTGAACGGAACCTCCGCGCCAAGCTGCGTTGCCGACATGAAACCTTGAAAGCTTGTGTACGTTCCCCGATGCGCATCGAGCGTTGAATCGCGGGTATCGCGGATCCACGTGAGGCCCGGGCCGGCCACGCGCACCGCCGTGGCCCGCGCTTCAATCGCGGCCGGATATACCTGCAGACTGTCGTATGCCACTTTCACGCGCCTGAAATCGTACTCGTAGATGAAAGTGTTCGCCTTCGACAGCTTCGCTCCAGGACGCGTAAAGCTCTGCGTGAAGCGGAAACTGCCCTGCAGCCTCGACGCTACGTACGTGGTAACGTCCTTGCTGTTTGCATAGCCGCCATTGAAAGCAAGGCTGAAGTTCCGGTGCCCCTGGAAGTGCGGAATCTGAAACAGCAGATCGATTCTCTGCTCCAGCAGGCCGTACGTTCCCTGCAACGATGCGGACTGTTCGCGTCCGAAGAGATTATTGCGCGTTATCGCGCCAAGAACTCGAGGGCTCACTCCCGGAGTGCCGTTCGGATTGCAAGGAACGCCTCGGGCGGTGGCGCCCGCGCAGTTGTTCTGCGGCGTGCCGGTTTGCGCCTCGAATCCAAGACCGTAAGTCACTGCCCACCGGCGCGCCTCAACTGCCTGCAGCAGCACTGTCTTGCGCGTATCGGCCCCATTCGGGTTTTCAACCGCCACGTTGACTTCGTTGAACATCGACAGATCATAAAGATTGCGCTGCGTGTCCATCATTGCCGTCTGATTCAACGCGTCGCCGGAGTGCAACGTGATTGCGCGATCTACGGTTGTGGGTCGCGTGTAATGCAAGCCGGTCAGAAGCACATTCCGCACAAAGATCTGCGGGCCCTCGGTGATATGAAAGACAACGTCCACCTTGTTTACGTCCCCGGCCTGGGGCTGTTGGGTAATTTCGACAGCCACCTGCTCAAACCCGCGATTCAGGAACTCGCTCATAAGAGCATCGCGGTCCCCGGAAAGGTTCTGAGGCGAAAGCAATTGCCCCGGAGCGGTATTCAAGAGCGCCATCAGGCCGGCGGTTTCCGCGTGTTCATTGCCTTCCAGGGTTACCTGCCCCACGCGCGTCTGCCGGCCTTCATCAACAACGTATGTCACATTTAACTGCGCCGTGCGATTCTTGCCCTTCTGCTGCGCATCCGCGGGTTCTGCGCCATTGCCGGGCGTGCTTGCTTCGGTCGTCACTTTCACATCGGCAAATCCGTTGTTTCTGTACACGCCTTCAAGCGAGCTCACGTCGGCTGAAACCAGCGCCTGGCTGTAAATGCCGTGACGATCGATCTTGTCTGCGGCATGCACGCTGAAAAGCTCCTTCAGCGTTGCCGAATTGAAGTACGTATTCCCTTCCACGTTCACGCTGTTTACGCGGTGCCGCTGGCCCAGTTGCACTTCGTAGGTGATCAGGACTTCATTGCTGCCCGACACGGTCTGTTCGTGATTTACCTTGACCTCGAAGAACCCGATTTGCTGAAAGTAGTCGCGCAAGCGCCGATTGCCTTCATTCAGCAGATCCTCGTCAACGCTGCCCTCTTCAAAGACCGGAATGATGTGTTTGAGGCGCTCGGAACTCAGGTTGGCTCCTACAAGCATCACGCGCACGATTGGTCCCTGGTTGGCCGAAAAGCTGTACCCCACCGTCTTCGTCTGCGTATCGTATTGCGCAGAGACGAGCTTGATCTCGGCTTCCATTCTCTCCTTGCTCCGATAGTGTTTCAGCACTCCGGTCAGTGCCCGTCCACCGGTGTCGCGATCGACCTTGGCGTTGTTCTTCAGGTGCGCGTAATGGCGAAACGACTCCACGCTCATTCCGGGATCGCCGGTCACCTCCACCTGTCCGATTCGGGCCTGCGGACCGGAAACCACTTTGAAGGAAACGTCGATCAGCTGTTCATTTGGATACGGCCTGAGCTCATGCGTAATCTGCGGCTCAAAGAATCCGTTCTCGGCCAGGGTGGTGCGCATCTGCTTCTCCGCCGCTGCAATCTTCGCATCGCTGAAACGCGTTCCTGCCTGAAGCTGGCTGGCTCGCTGCAACTGGGCGTTCATTGTCGCCCCTTTTGCGCCGTCTACCCAAACCACCCCGATAAAGTTTCGGGGAACACCCCGAAAGATCAGGTCCACGCCCTCCTCATTGTGAACACCTGCAACTTCAACCGACTCGTACAAGCCGGTCGCATAGAGTTGGCGCAGACTTTCCTTCATGTCCTCCGCCTTCAACGGCTTTCCGGCCTGCACGGGCAGCTTCTCCGGCAAAGGGCTCAAACGCCCAGCCGAAATGCCTTCAAAGGAGATGCCTCGCACGAGGAGGCCCAGCCACTGCATCGTCACCTCTTCTTCGGGCTCGGCCTGTGCCTGCTGGACGCCGCTCGCAACCGTGGCTGGTGCGGGATTCTCTGGAAGAGCCGGGGCCGGCGCATTCTGGGCTCCTGCCAATGGCCCGATGCAAATTGAAGAGACAAGGATGCACGCGCGCAATAGGCCCGCAACTGACAGTCCGCAATGGCCGCTCTTTCGTGCCGGCTTCTTCCGCAAGTCCTTATTCTCCAAAAAACGCGGGGCAATCAACTCCGTTGCGCAACACTGAATTCAACGCAAGAAACTCTTGAGCGACGGCTTCGATTCTTTACGAAGCTCCGGCTTTTGTTCTATCCCCTTTCCACATATACTAACGAGGAGGAGAGCCGATTGCGCATGGCTCCCCCGTTTGCTAAAGAGATCCTATCCCCCAGGAATACTCATGACCCGTTCCCGTTACCCGAGCACATCGCCGGAAGGAACGTCATTAGGTCTGGACGTGTCGGCTCCGCCGCCAGCTCCAGAGATGAAACGCGTCGCCTTCCCCACCGCCGCAACTCCAGACCCCGCCCAAGCCGACGCCCTTGCGCGTGCCCAGGCCGGCGACCACCAGGCATTCGCCCAACTCTACTCGCTCCACAAAAGGCGCATCTATTCACTGTGTCTGCGCATGGTGGGCAACATTGCGGAAGCGGAAGATCTTACCCAGGAGGCGTTCCTGCAATTGCATCGCAAAATCGGGACCTTCCGCGGCGATTCCGCATTCTCCACGTGGCTACACCGGCTGGCGATCAACGTCGTCCTGATGCAGTTGCGCAAGAAAGGCCTCAGCCTCATCTCGCTCGATGAAGCCATGGAACCGGTTCCCGAAGAGGGTCCGGGCCGCAGCTTCGGCGAGCGCGATCTGGCCCTGAGCGGCACGATCGACCGCCTCGCGCTTGAGCGGGCCGTGGCGGATTTGCCAGCTGGATACCGCTTGATTTTTATCCTTCACGACGTCGAAGGCTACGAGCATAATGAAATCGCTTCAATGCTCGAATGTTCCATCGGCAATAGCAAATCGCAGTTGCACAAGGCGCGGCTACGTCTGCGCGACGCGCTGCGGGCAAATTCGCTGCCGGAGGCGCAGCCGTGACCAGTGATCCCGCATTAATGAGCTGCGCCGAGTTTCAGGCAAAACTGCCTGACCTCATTGGCTCCGGCGTAGATGCCAGCTCCCACCCGCACATCAGAAACTGTGAGTTGTGCCGCGCCCTGCTCGCCGATCTGGAAACAATCGCCGAAGCCGCGCGAAAACTGCTCCCAATCGTCGACCCGCCCGATGACCTCTGGGCGCATATCGAATCGGCAATCAGGAGTGAAGAAGGCGACTTCGATTCGATCAAGCAACGGGCAGTTCCACCTTCCAATTAGCCGGCTCGGTCGTTGCCTCGGTCCATTCCCCACCTGGCCCACATCTCCGGCCGGCTGATCACTCACTTTTCCGCCCCTTTTGCCGATACAACTTTTCAGCGGCAATGCATCCAAATCTCTAGCGGGAGAAATATCGTATCTGGCTGGAAACGCGGGCCCGGAAACCGAAGCCCGCGATCAACCGTACCGCCAGAATCAGCACGATCTCAGGCGTGGACAAGGGCCGGAAGGCATCGAGATTTATGAAACTTTTTGCTTTCTGCGTTGTCTATATGAAGGTAACTTGATAAAGGGACACTCAATG
>Ga0335085_10018247_pt1 | contig 10091 bp, 8 predicted proteins | sample Lox_Sample_45_FD_206712 | JGI IMG/M metagenome (GOLD analysis project Ga0335085, IMG submission 206712) | Soil microbial communities from Loxahatchee National Wildlife Refuge, Florida, United States - Lox_Sample_4.5 | ecosystem: Environmental > Terrestrial > Soil > Wetlands | place: USA: Florida... | reverse complement strand
GCGGGGATCGCGCCCGGGCCGCAATCGGTACCCGATCAGGCGGCCATTGTCCCAGTAGGGCTCGCCCTGGAGGAGATTGGCGAGGCTCTCGGGGTTCTGGAGAAACTGGTCGCGATAGCGTTGCAGGAGCGCGCCCGCCTGCGGTGCCACGCCCACCGTCCCGTCATCCGACCCGGAGGTGTCATCGCTGCCGCCCTGGAGGGACTCTTTCGGCAGGCGCAGCGTCTCCAACCGCCCGTCGCGGGAGAACACGATCCGCCGGCGGTGGACTTCCTTGAGGACCGCACCCCCTGGCAGCGCCTGTCCGACCAGATAGAACTGCTCGTTGCCGGAGGAATCGGCGACGATCGCCGCGGCGGTCTTGGGGTTGGGGGAGGCCACCACCCCCCGCAGCACTAAGCTGAGCGAGGTCTCCGGAATCGCGGCGCCGGGGGTGAGCGACGGGGCCTGCCCGAACAGGTGCCGGGCGACGATTTCGCGGCCCAGGGTTAGGGCATCGGCTCGGGCAGCGGCTGGCGCGACGTCGGTCGCCGGCGGCGGTGCCTCATCCGAGGTGTCACCGGCGGCGAGCAGCATCCAGGTAAACCCGGCGGCACTATAGGCAATCAACACGACCGCGGCAGCGGTCATCCAGGCGGCGAACCGCCCGCCCAACAAGGCCTCCGACCCCCACGTCCGATATGCCGTCCAATCGACCAAGGTTATTCAGGCTCCATCCCGATACCGCATGGCGCAAAACGGACTCATCATACGCCCTCGGCGGGTTATCGACAAAAATACCAATGTTATTAACCCCATTTGCCATTCCTCGACCGGGGCAAGCCCCGGCCCCCAGGGCACCGTGCCCCGCCATGCCCCACCGGATGCATCGTGTCGGTGCGCCTCATCCCGCGCAGGGCCCCTTATACACATGCCCTGCTCACCTCGCCCGCGTGCTGATCCGGCCGCGGCAGCTGTTCGGCAGCAAGGGCACAGCCCAGATTAAATGGCTGATATTAAAGGATTTCCAAGAATGATCATTTTTTCAACAAAACAAGCCCGTGTCCAGCTGTTCCGGCCTTCCCCGGAAAGCACTCGCCCTCTTTCCACATACTTATCCACAGGTTCTGTGGATAGTTGCCAAACTACACTTACACCAAAGGCTTAATTAATTTTCGTGGGAGTCAACATCAAAAAGCAGTGTAACTATGGACCATCGAATAAGGGAATTATTCGCCCCTGGAGTGAAAGTTTAATGAAGGTCGGGCAAGTCCCTGAACGGCCGGGGGCAACGGAGTTACTTCCAGCGGAGCAATACCCACTGCGGCACGACCACGTCCGGGCCGAGCTGATTGCGGCGGGTATCGAAGGTACCGTCGCCGGTGGTGTCAATCAGGTAGTAAGGGAAACCCTTGGCCGGTGTCACCTTGATCATGTAAACGCGGTTGTTGATGCTGTATTGCTCGAGGCGCTCCTGCCCCCGCTGGGTGATGGTGATCTGCGGCTCGGGGGGGGCGGCCATGTCGGGCGCACCCGGCGGCGCCTCGCCCTCCGCGCGAACCAGCCCGGCAAACCCAAGGAACACCACCGCCGCGCGGCGCACAGCAACACCGGACATCACCTGAAAACCCCGCCGACCTTACAGGTCCAACAACATCTCCTGCTCTTCCACAGAAGGTTCGAAGCCACGACTCTCATAGTGGTTAAAGATAGCATCCACCACCTCCCGCGGCTTGTCCAGCACCTGGATCAGTTCCAGGTCCGCCTCGTCGATGGTCTCCTCCCGGACCAGCGTGCCCTTGAACCAGCTGATCAGGCCGTCCCAGAACGGGCGGTGCACCAGGATGATGGGGATACGGCGCGTCTTGCCAGTCTGCACCAGGGTGAGAATCTCCGCCAGCTCGTCGAGCGTCCCGAAGCCGCCGGGCAGCACCACGTAGGCCGAGGCGTACTTCACGAACATCACCTTGCGCGAAAAGAAGTGGCGAAAGTGCAGCGAGATGTCCTGGTACTCGTTGTCGGTCTGCTCGCGCGGCAGGGCAATGTTGAGGCCGATGCTCGGCGACTTGCCCGCGTAGGCGCCCTTGTTGGCCGCCTCCATCAGCCCGGGGCCACCGCCGCTCACCACGCTGAAACCGGCATCGGACAGGCCGCGGGCGATCTCTTCGGTGAGCCGATAATAGGGATGACCGGGCGGGGTGCGTGCCGATCCGAACAGGCTTACCGAAGGCTTGATCTGCGCCAGGCGCTCGAAGCCTTCCACGAACTCCGCCATGATCTGGAAGATCTTCCATGACTCGCGGCTGAGCATCGAGTCGTTGACGGGCAGGAAGCTGGGATGCGTGGCGCGGTGCTTGTCGTCCATAGATTATCTGCTCTGTCTGTCCAAAGGGGCAATGAGGCTATCGGCAGCACGGCTGGCTATTTTTAGTACAATGCCCGCCACGCCGCAGCCGATTGTCAGCCTTCCTCGCGATGAATGATAAAGCATTCAAGCTTCTGGTCCTGGTGGATGGCTCGTCCTACCTGTACCGCGCCTTTTTCGCCCTGCCGCCGCTCACCAATTCCCGCGGCGAGCCCACCGGTGCCGTCTACGGCGTGGTTAACATGCTGCGCAAGCTGCTGGAGGAGTATCGACCCGATTACGCCGCGGTGGTGTTCGACGCCAAAGGCAAGACCTTCCGCGACGCGCTGTTCGAGCAGTATAAGGCGCATCGCCCTGCCATGCCCGACGACCTCAAGGCCCAGATCGAACCGCTGCACGCCATCGTGCGCGCGAGCGGCCTGCCCTGCCTGGTGGTGGAGGGCGTGGAGGCCGATGACGTCATCGGCACCCTGGCGCTGCGCGCGGCGCAAGAGGGCATCGCCACGGTGATCTCCACCGGCGACAAGGACATGGCCCAGCTGGTCAACGGCCACATCACCCTGGTCAACACCATGTCGGGCACGGTGCTTGACCGTCAAGGCGTGATCGCCAAGTTCGGCATCGCGCCGGAACAGATCGTCGATTACCTTGCCTTGATCGGCGACACCACCGACAACATCCCGGGCATTCCCAAGGTGGGGCCGAAGACCGCCTGCAAATGGCTTCAGGCCTACGGCACGCTCGACACGCTGGTGGCGCACGCCGCCGAGATACCGGGCAAGGTCGGCGATAGCCTGCGCGCCCACCTCGATCAGCTGCCCCTGGCCCGGAGGCTGGCCACCATTCATTGCGATGTCGAGCTCACGGTCATACCCACCGACCTGGTGCGCAAGCCGCCGGACACCGGGGCCTTATCGGACCTTTACCGCCGCCTGGAGTTCAAAGGCTGGCTCCGCCAGCTGCAGGACGAGCAGGGCCAGGCGGGGCCCACGGCGGCGGCGTTGCCAACCTTTAAACCCGGCTGTTACCAAACCGTCATCGACCTGGCTGCGTTGGGACGCTGGCTGGACCGGCTCGCCGCCGCCGAGCTGGTCGCCTTCGACACCGAGACCACCAGCCTCGACTATATGCAGGCGGAGATCGTCGGGGTATCGTTCGCGGTCTCCTCCGGCGAGGCAGCCTATGTCCCGCTGGCCCATGATTATCCCGGCGCACCGCCGCAGCTCCCGCGCGACGAGACGCTGGCCCGGCTGCAGCCGCTGTTGGAGGATCCGGACAAGGCCAAGCTTGGCCACAACCTCAAATACGACATGAGCGTGCTCGCCAATCACGGCATCGCGCTGAGGGGCGTGCGCCACGACACCATGCTGGAGTCGTACGTCTGGAACAGCACCGCCGCGCGCCACGACATGGACACGCTGTCCCGCAAGTACCTCGACCACGCCACCGTAACCTTCGAGGAGCTCGCCGGCAAGGGCGCCAAGCAGCTCACATTCAACCAGGTCGCGCTGGACCGAGCGAGCCACTATGCGGCCGAGGATGCCGACGTCACCTTGCGCTTACACGAACATCTGTGGCCGCGGATCCAGGCCGAGCCGGCCCTCGCCCGACTCTACAGCGAGATCGAGATGCCGCTGGTCGGCGTGCTGTCGCGCATGGAGCGGACCGGCGTGCTGGTGGACGCGGCGTTGCTGCGTCGCCACAGCGGCGAATTGGCGGAAGCGATGGCGGAAAGCGAACGCCGCGCCCACCAGCTGGCCGGCGGCCCGTTCAACCTCGGCTCCCCCAAGCAGATTCAGGAGATCCTCTACGGCCAGCTCAAGCTGCCGGTGAGCGTGAAGACCCCGACCGGCCAACCGTCCACCGGAGAGGAGGCGCTGCAGGAACTCGCGGATCACCATCCGCTGCCGCGGCTGATCCTCGATTACCGCGCCTTGAGCAAGCTCAAATCCACCTATGCCGATCGGCTGCCGGAGCAGGTCAATGCCCGCACCGGCCGGGTCCACACCTGTTATCAGCAGGCGGTGGCCGCCACCGGGCGCCTGTCGTCCACCGACCCCAACCTGCAAAACATCCCGATACGTACCCCCGAGGGACGACGCATCCGCCAGGCCTTCATCGCCCCGCCGGGCTACCGCATCGTCGCGGCCGACTATTCCCAGATCGAGCTGCGCATCATGGCCCATCTCTCCGGCGACCCGCGCCTGCGCTTGGCGTTTGCCTCCGACCTCGATATCCATACCGCCACCGCGGCGGAGATCTTCGCCGTCGCCCCCGCCCAGGTGAGCCCCGACCAGCGTCGCAGCGCCAAGGCCATCAACTTCGGGCTGATCTACGGGATGTCCGCCTTCGGCCTGGCACGCCAGCTCGGCATCGAGCGCATGGCAGCACAGGCCTACATCGACCGCTACTTCGCCAGATACCCTGGCGCCAAACAGTTCATGGACCACATCCGCGAGCAGGCGCGCCAGCAGGGCTACGTCGAGACGCTGTTCGGCCGCCGCCTGTACCTGCCGGACATCAATGCCCGCCAGCAACAGCGCCGGCAGTATGCCGAGCGCGCCGCGATCAACGCGCCGATGCAGGGGAGCGCGGCCGACATCATCAAGCTGGCGATGCTGCGCTGCGACCGCTGGCTGCGCGACAGCGGCGCGCCTGCCCGCATGATCATGCAGGTGCATGACGAGCTGGTGTTTGAAGTGGCGGAAGGCGACGTGCCGGCCTGCATCGCCGCCATCCGGGAATGCATGAAGGACGCCGCCCGGCTGGACGTACCACTGGTGGTGGACATCGGCGCCGGCGCGAATTGGGATGAGGCGCACTAACGCCTTGACCCCGTGGTAGTTTGACGACGGGGTTGAAAATTTTGCGGCGCAGTCCTGAACTTTTTATAGCCCCGGCCACTCATACCCAGTGAGTACGGATCCTTTCTGGCCCGTGCTCTCCCGCTCGCCTCCCTGAGCGGGGACCCCTCTAATCCTGGCTTCCCCAAGCCGGGTATGCTTGGCCCCGGTTCCTCCTCCCTCTTATACCGGGGCCTTTTTTTTTCTGTCGCTCTGGTAGCCCAGCCACCCCCCCAGTACCGCGCGCGCCTCCTCCACGCCCTCGCCCTTGCGCGCGGAAAACAGTTGCACGGTGACGCCGCCGCGGTAAAGGTGCCCCATGCGGCCCCGCACCTGGTGCAAGGCGGCCAGGCCCGCCCCGCGGCTCAGCTTGTCGGCCTTGGTGAGCAGCACATGCACCGGCAGGCCGCTGCGCCCACACCACTGAAGCATCTGCTGATCGTAGTCGGTGAGGGGGTGGCGGCAGTCCATGACCACCGCCACGCCACGCAGCGAACCGCGGCTGTGGAAGTAATCGGTCATCAAGCGCTGCCACGCCTGCTTCACCGTGTCAGGCACCCGTGCGTAGCCGTAGCCGGGCAGGTCCACCAGGCGCCGCCCCGCCTCGAGTTCAAAGAAGTTAAGCTCCCGGGTCCGCCCCGGCGTCTTGCTAACCCGCGCCAGGCTGCGCCGGCCGGTGAGGACGTTGAGGGCGCTGGACTTGCCGGCGTTGGAGCGGCCCGCCACCGCTACCTCGAATCCCTCGTCCAGGGGAAACTGCCCCGCGCGCGCCGCGCCCAACATAAAGCGGGTGGCGCTCCACAGCGGTGCCGCGCCGGCAGGCTCGGCGGCAGCCACCCGTTATTTCCTGCCGGCGCCGTAGATATAGCGCGCCAGGGTGACCTCGTCCTCGCTGACCCGCCGCACCAGGCGGTCGAGGCAGATGATTGCATGCTCGAGCAGGTTCACTGCGATGTAGGGATGCTCCACGCGGAGCCGCTGGTACAGCGGCCGCGGCAGCTTCAGCAATTGGGTGTCCGGGGTCGTGGCGCGCATCCGCAGCAAGCGCGGGTGGCGGTCGAAGAACGACATTTCGCCCATCAGTTCGCCCTCCTTCATCCGTCCGACTTCGAGCTCCCGGCCATGGTCATCGTACAGCAGCGCCGCCTCACCCTTGATGACAAAGAACAGCGCCTCGCCGACCTCGCCGATATCGGCGATGATCTGCTCCTTGTCCACTTCCATCAGCTCGGTATAATCCAACAGCGTTTCCACCTCCTTCACCGTGAGCGACTCGCACAGATACTGCTGGTTGAGGAACTGGGTGAGCTTGGCACGCTTGAGGGTCATCGATCGCTCCCGTGGTTGGGGTTCTGGCCGGACGCCGCTATTGCGCTGTCCCGCCGAGTTGCATAGGCTAAGGCGCTGTTTCGGCGGCGGCCGTGGCGGCGGGTCATTATCCGGTTTTCCCGCAACTATCGGCAAGTTTTTGCAACCAATGGCCCCCGACACCCTCTAAGCAGCGCCCCCGCATAATCCAAGAATGTGAGGTATCCATGAAAAACGTTGTCCGCTCCTTGTTGCTGCTGCTCACCTTCGTCCCGCTGTTCACGCAGGCCGCCACCTACGAGGAAGGCACCGATTACACGCGGATCATTCCGGCCCAGCCCACCGAGGCGCCCAAGGGCAAGATCGAGGTGGTGGAGCTGTTCTGGTACGGTTGCCCGCACTGCTTCCGATTCCAGCCCTACATCGAGCGTTGGGCCAAGGACCTGCCGGCCGACGTCGTCTACCGGCGCATGCCCGCCATCCTTGGCCCGAACTGGGAGCTGCTGGCCCGCGCCTATTACACCGCCGAAGCCCTGGGGATCACCAACAGCATCCATCGTCCGCTGTTTGATGCCATCCATGCCCAGAAGCGCCGCATGGACAGCGAGGAGCGCCTCCAGGCCTTCTTCGCCGAGCAAGGCGTAAACAAGGACGACTTCACCAAGGCGTTCAACTCCTTCTGGGTGGATACCAAGGTGCGCAACGCGCTGGAGATGAGCCGCCGCTACCAGGCCCAGGCCACCCCCTCGGTGGTCATCAACGGCAAATACATCCTGAATCCGGACAACACCCAAGGCAACTTCAACACCATGATCAAGGTCATGAATTTTCTGATAGACAAGGAACGTGCCGGCAAGAGCTGACACGCCGGCGCCGCCTCGGTCAGGATGAGCCGCCCATGAAGGCCGCCGAGCTGCTGGTCAAATGCCTTGAAAACGAGGGGGTGGAGGTCATCTTCGGTATTCCCGGCGAAGAAACGCTGGCCATCAACGACGCGTTGCTCGATTCCTCCATCCAATTCGTCACCACCCGCCACGAGCAGGGCGCCGCCTTCATGGCCGACGTCTACGGCCGCGTCACCTGGCGCGCCGGCGTCTGCCTGTCGACCCTCGGGCCCGGCGCCACCAATCTCCTCACCGGAGTTGCCGATGCCAACATGGATCATGCCCCGCTGGTGGCGATTGCCGGCCAAGCCGATACCAACCGCCTGCACAAAGAGTCGCATCAGGTGCTCGACCTGCAGCACATCTTCGCACCGGTGACCAAATACTCCTCCCGCGTGCTGACGCCGAACGTGGTGCCGGAGGTGATCCGCAAGGCCTTCAAGCTGGCGCAGACCGAGAAAACCGGTGCCTGCTTCATCGAGTTTCCCGAAAATCTCGCCACCATGGAGGTCGACTCGGCGCCGCTGCGCGCCCAGCAGCCGACCCTGCCGGAACCGGCCGAGGACCGGGTGGCGGCGGCGGCGGCGGTGATCTCGCAGGCGCGCCATCCCATCCTTCTGGCCGGCAACGGCGTGATCCGCGCCCGCGCCTGGCGCCAGCTCGCCGACTTCGCCCACCGCCTCAACATCCCGGTCGCCAACACCTTTATGGCCAAGGGTGTGGTCCCCTTCAAACACCCGATGGCCCTGGGCAGCGTCGGCCTGCAGGCCCATGATTACGTGAATACCGGCTTTGATCGCGCCGACGTGATTGTGTGCGTCGGCTACGATCTGGTCGAGTATCATCCACGCCTTTGGCACCCCACGCGAGACCGCAAGATCATTCACGTCGATACCGCCCCTGCGGAGGTGGATTCCTGCTATACGGTAGAGATCGGGGTGGTGGGCGACATCGGCCACAGCCTCAATCAGATCGCCGACCGCGCCCAGCCCCAGCAGGGCCACCCGCTGCGGCCGCTGCGCGAGGCCTTGATCGAGGACATGGACCGCCACCAGGCGGACATGGCCTTCCCCCTGAAGCCGCAAAAGATCATCTGGGACCTGCGAACCGCCCTCGACAAGGAGGACATGGTGATCTGCGACGTCGGCGCCCACAAGCTGTGGATGGCGCGCATGTTCCGCTGCGAACTGCCCAATACCTGTCTGATCTCCAACGGCTTCGCCAGCATGGGGATCGCCGTGCCGGGGGCGGTCGCCGCCAAGCTGGCCTACCCCGGCCGGCGCGTGGTGGCGGTGACCGGCGATGCCGGCTTCATGATGAATTCCCAGGAGATCGAGACCGCGCTGCGCTTGCACCTCCCCCTGGTGATCCTCATTTGGAACGACGGGGGCTATGGCCTGATCGAATGGAAGCAGATGGCTCACTACGGACGGATCGCCCACGTGCGCTTCAACAATCCCGACTTTGTAAAATACGCCGAGGCATTCGGCGCCACCGGCCATCGCGTTGGCCACGCCTCCGAACTGCTGCCGATCCTGCGCCAGGCGCTCGCCGACGATGGGGTCAACATCATCGACTGTCCGGTCGATTACAGTGAGAACCTCAAATTGACCGCCAAGCTAGGCGAGACCATCTTCCAGCTATGAGCGCAGATCCGGCCATGCATGACAGGCAAGAGGCCAACGACCACAGCCGCGAGGCAGGGCCGGCCAAGGGAAAGCTGCGGCTGCTCAGCTACAACATCCAGGTGGCGGTGACCTCCAGCCGTCCGCACCATTACCTCACCCAGAGCTGGCGCCACGTGCTACCCCACCCGTCCAGCTTCGACAACCTGGACCGGATAGCCCGTCTGATCTCCGCCTACGACCTGGTGGCCATCCAGGAGGCGGATGGCGGCAGCATGCGCAGCTACTTCGTCAATCAAGTGGAGTATCTGGCGAGGCGCGGACACTTCCCCTTCTGGTGTCACCAGACCAACCGCGACCTCGGCAAGTTCGCCCAGCACAGCAACGGTCTGCTCAGCAAGATCCGGCCCAACCTGATCTCGCAGTATAAGCTGCCGGGGCTGATCCCGGGGCGCGGCGCCATCCTGGTGGAACTGGGCAAGAGCTCCGCCCCCCTGGCGGTGTTGCTGGTACATCTGGCGCTGGGCAAACGGGCCAGGATGCGGCAGTTCGACTTCATCGTCGACCTGATCCGCGACTACGAGCACGCGGTGGTGATGGGGGATTTCAACTGCGTCCCCGAAAGCCGGGAGATGGACGTGCTGCTCAATAAGTCCAACCTTTGCGAGCCAACCCAGGCATTGCACACCTTTCCCAGCTGGCGGCCCTATCGCAACATCGACCACATCCTGGTGTCGCCATCCCTGAAAATCTCCAACCTGCAGGTGATCCAGCACCCGCTCTCGGACCACCTCCCAATCGCCGTGGAGATCGAGGTGCCCGCCAATGTGGAACTGCTGGCAGGATAGGTCGCAACGCACCAACGCAGGACGTGTGCCCCGAGACCCGGAATGACGCCCTGCTCGGTACCCTCACGTTGCCCCAGCAGAGCAGCACGGGGCTCGCCTGCGCCGCCTCCGGGCCGCCTGGCCTGGCGGCCATCCGACCCGCACCCGCTGCCGCGGGCAGTGATCACGCCCCGGGGGCAGGCGCGTGACGGCGTGACCTACCTTTTCGCAGCCACCCGGTCCGCCACCAGTTGCAAAAA
>Ga0335085_10018246_pt1 | contig 10091 bp, 7 predicted proteins | sample Lox_Sample_45_FD_206712 | JGI IMG/M metagenome (GOLD analysis project Ga0335085, IMG submission 206712) | Soil microbial communities from Loxahatchee National Wildlife Refuge, Florida, United States - Lox_Sample_4.5 | ecosystem: Environmental > Terrestrial > Soil > Wetlands | place: USA: Florida... | reverse complement strand
CCCTTCAACATGACGGGGAATACTTCGGATGCGGCGCTTGGTGGAACTATTAATCCTCTGCTGCCTATCAACACGTCGAGTTCAACATCGTTTCCCATGATGCCGCAGGGCGCGATTTCTAATAGCGCGTCATCGGGATTCCCCGCACCCGTTACGCTAGGGCCAAGCGGATTCACTGGCTCGGGTGCGGCCTTGGGATTTCCTGCGAACACAGGGGCCGCGACATCGGGAACAATAGGCGCAGGCTCGGGCGGCGGATTACCTGGAATCGGTACATCGCTTACCCCTACACAGGCCAAGCATTTGCAGCAGGGACTTGACGCAACCTACGGGAAGGGCATCGGCGACCTCGTTGTTAATTTCTTGCAGGGCGGCGCTGGATACAACCAGCAAGCAATTCAGAACCTCATCGCGCAACTACAGCCCACGTTCAGCAGGCAGCAGCAGGATTTATTGCAGCAGTTTAGCGCAGGGGGTTCGCGCTTCGGTTCTGGTGGTCAGATTGGCCTCGCTGATTTAATGTCGCAGCAAGGGCTTGAAGTCGGTTCCCTTGAGACGCAGATGTACGAAAGCGCGATAAACAACTTCATGCAGATACTAATGGGTGCGGGTGGGGCAAATGCCCAGAGGAAAGCAAATTCACCTAGCGTGTTCGACCAGATAGGCGCGGCCCTTGGCCTAGCCAGTGCGGGAGCTTCTGGGTTGAGCGCTGCGGGAGTGGGAGGAAGTTCAGGGGGATTGTCTAGTTTGATTTCAGGGATTGCGGCACTCTAATGGGTGACCCTACAAAACTACCGTCAACGGGATTTGACACGAGTTCCTTGGCTGGATTGCTAGGCGCTCCAGGCGGAACTGCGCCCACATTTTCAACGCAGGGTAGTTCGCAAGACGACCCTGTGCGTCAGTTAATTGCGAAGATTTTGCAGAGCGCACAGCAGGGCAGCAAGCAACTCGCGCAACCTGTACCCGCACCGCTTCCGCAGCAGACTCCGCATCCTGACCCAACGCCTCCAGGGGCATACAAGTCTGAGTGGGGATTTGAACGATTCGCAGCCAACTTGCAGAACTCTATCCAGGCGGGCGTGGCTCAGCACAAGGCTACGCAGCTCGCCAAGGCGGAATCGGACTGGAACGCGCTCGCTACCGCGATGCAATCAGGGAACCAGCAGGCGCTCAACGCCATCCTCACCGACCCCAAGAAATTGAAGCTGATGGCGAAGGCACTCAATCAAGACTGGCTTAACCCCGAAAAGACCGACGTGTACAAAGAGGGGCTAAAGAACGTGCTCGCGCAGCAGCAGCAGAAGGGGCAAGCCGCGCAGGGCATGATGGCGATGTTCAAGCACCTCATCGGACGCGCTACGCAGCCGCAACTCACAGACGAACAGAAGCAGCGAATGGCTTCCGAGATTCGGGCGAAAGCGCCCATGACGCAAGCGCAACCGCTAAACAAGGAATCCACTGCCCTTCTTCTTGAGGAACTTAAGGAAGCGGAAAAGGGCAGAGAGATTGAAGCGAAAGAGAGGCTGGAACAGCAGAAACAGGAGTACCAAACTAACCGCGATACATTCAAGGCTGCCCATCAAGAATCACTCAAAAAGATGGAACTGAGCCAACAGCAAGCTATTGAGTCCATGCGGGAAAGGGCGCGGGAAGCCCATGATGACAAGATGATTGCCGCTCAGTTTAAGGCCTTGGGAATGAAGGAAGCGGAAAGATACAAGATTACGCCCGCCGAAGTAAACAAATCCATGAATAGCACCGTCTCGTCGCTCAACAACGAGTACTCCAAAGCCAAGGCCGAAGTAGGAAAGTTGCAAGACCGGATAACGAAGTTCGAGGGGATGATACAGAGCAAGGGATGGACGAAGTTCTATAAGGACGACCCAGACATCGCGCAGGCGCAAAGTGACCTTAAGGAAGCACAGGAGAATGCCGCACGCTTAAAAGCAGCTTCGGACTACATCGCCAAGAACCGCCAAAAGGTATTGAAAGACCCTGACTCAATGGAGGACGTTATCAGTAAAGCGACCGCCATTTCGCAGGGTAGCGACCTCTCTGACCTCGGCGGAACGCAGGAGAAATAATTGCCGAATGGCGATGACAAAGTTAAAGTCACCATGCCGGACGGTCAGGTGTGGACGATTCCGAAAGCGAATCTAGCCGCCGCACAAGCCCGTGGCGCAAAACCATTCCAAACTCAAGCCGCGCAAACCAAGCAACCATCAACCTATGAAAGACTGACATCTCCGATTGACCCAGGACTAGAGAAGTTCTCGCAAGAGCACCCGATTGCGAGTATTCCGCTACGTGCATTGTCATCTGCGGGAGCGGCTGTATTCAGTACGCCTGAGAGTGTCTACCAGATGGCGCGACACCCTATCGAGAGCGCCAAGAGCCTAGGGCGGGATGTTGCCGCATGGGGAAAACCCGAGACGTGGAAGGGGGCTGCAAGCGTTCTGCCGGAGGCCATCGGAACCGGAATCGGCAGCGTGGCCGCTGGGGAAGCGGTTGGGAAAGTAACCCCCAAAATAGGAGAGGTTGCGGGGAAGGCGTCGAAGGGGGCGGCACGCGAACTGGTAGGCGTAGGGAAAGGTGACATCGCCAAGGCCATCGAGGACAGCCATACGAAGGTGACGGAGGCGCACGAGAACTTCCAGAAGCAACTCGCGGAGCACTCCGAGAAAGTAGACAAGGCGACCGCGAAGGTCGCAGACAAGATAGCGGATGTCCAGAAAAAGAGAGTGGAAGCATCGGCGAAACAGACAGCGGCAGAGACACGCCAAGCGGCAATCTCAACGAAGCGCGGCCCAGTCTACCAGCGCCTTACGGGAATGGCTGATGAGGCATCCGAGAACGTGCAACTCGTAGACAAGAAAGTTAGGGCGCTAGAGAGCGCGAAATGGAATGAGTTCAAGAAGGGGCTAGGTGGTGCGGAAGTTGAATGGACTCCCTGGCAAAAAGCGGTACAGGAAGCGCAGCAAAACATCCTTGGCGGCGTCCCTGAAAACATCGCTGTCTTCAAGCAGATTTTGAAGGAAACTGGAGACGACGTTCTATCCGATGCTTCCGTGTTCAAGGGCGAGAATAGACCTGGGGCTATAGACATCAAGGAATTTACTCGCACGCTTGACCCGAGGGCACAAGAACAACTCATGAGGGAATTGAAGGGCGGAACGGTTCCATCGCTAGAATCCGGTGCGCCCACAGAAGGACTCAAGATTCCATTCGACAATGCACGTGCTTGGTACACAAAGCTAGGGCAGAAGATTGCGAGCGTTGATATGCCCAACCAAGTATCCCGTGCACTTCGATACGTCCAAGATGCGGGAGACGCGGAAATAACGCGCTCTGTAGCCAAATCGGGCGGAAGGGCTGCGGTTGAGACGTACCGCAAACTCAAGAGCGATTGGCGCGATTACATGCAGACCTTCTACGACAAGGACTCGCCGATACGGAAACTTAAGGAAGGGAAAGACCCGAACGATAAACTAAATCCCGTGGTAGGGGATGAGGGCGAGCGCGCTATCCAGCTATTCGGGAAGTATCGTTCTCTTGGCGCGGACGTGCAATCGCTCGGGAAGATGCGCGCACTTTTCAAGTCCATCAAGGAATTGCCGTCGAGCGGCGCTAAGATGCCAGGCGCGAAGATAGAAGGGCCGAAGATTCCAAAGGCACCAGAAGCCCCCACAGAACAACCATTGACCGCAGAACAGGCGAGACGCGCCAAGCTGGAGAAGGGCGCAGCGCAATACGCGCATCCACCTAGCAGGTGGGAATTGGTGTTTCCCCCGCTCCTCGCGTACAAGATGCTATTGAAGAAGGCGCTACAGAATCCAGCTATTCAGGATTGGCTTGCCGCCGATACGCCACCGCCAGGGCCAAGACCGCCAGCACCACCGCTACCCTAGAAAGAACGCGGCTACCGCGAGGCAAAGTATCGTCTGCGCGATGAGGCCCACAGCGAACAGCCCGAGATAGAAGAAACCCTTCATACGCGCATTGTCGGCCCGCCGACATATCTACGTCAAGTACCAGTACTACAGAAAACTCTTGATTCCTAACGCAGTCCTAGTACCATGAGCACGATTTACGGGAGGATACCTGTGAGCTATCTCGGAACCAAAGAGAATGCGCGTGCCGACCAGTCGAGCGTCGAACTGGACAAGAGCATGGAATCATCGCCGATGCGCTCGGGTGGTTCATCGCCGGGGCCGTCGAACAAGGCTGCGGGTGGCGAGTTGACCACGCGGCGCACCACGCTCAAGGCCGCGCACTCGGGCGGGGGCGTAGTCAGACAAAATAAGTAGTAACCCTTAATGGGAGGATGGTTTTGGGCAGAGGCAGACCACAGAACACTCCCAGTAAGTTCTGGTCTCGCGTCAGTCGCGGCTTGCCTGATGAGTGCTGGAATTGGCTTGGGGCTAAATCGCGTGGTGGTTACGGTAATGTTCGCTTCCAAAACAAGTTTTACCGTGCCCACAGGCTTGCTTACGAATTAGAAAACGGCCCGTTCGGGGATGGCTTGCTAGTATGCCACCGATGCGACAATCCCTTATGCTGTAATCCCAACCACCTATTCCTAGGAACTCCTAAAGATAATGTCCTTGATGCGGTGGGTAAGCGGAGGATGTCTGTGTGTTCCAAGAATGGCCGCGCTTTATTCACAGACGATGAAGCCCTTCTCCTACGCGATATGTACAGGGGTGGAATAACCGCAACTTCAATCGCACGGCACCTTGGATTGTCGAAGATAACCGTGTGGATGCTCTGTGCTGGTAAAACATGGAAATACCTTGAGGCTTCCACTTGAGGTTCACGATTTTATCGGAAGGGGGAGACGGAATTGGTCTCGCACTCAGGCTACGGGCTGAAGGAAATCAAGTTCGTATTTTCATCCGAGAACCGGAGGTCGAAGGCAGGGGAAAGGGACTTGTCGAAAGAGCAGAAGACCCACTCTTTGGGGAAGTCTTGGTCGCTGACTGTACCGGGATGGGCTTTTTGTGTGACAAGCTCAGGGAGCACGGAGCGAAAGTAGCCTGCGGTAGCGCCATAGCCGACAAACTCGAAACAGATAGAAAGTTTTCAAAAGAACTCATGGAGGCTCACGGAATACTCACCCCTAAGAGCAAGTCTTTCAATGATTGGGATGATGCTGTAAAGTTTATTGCCTCCAGCGAAACCAGATTAGCTTTCAAGCCGGAAGGAAGTATGTCCGGTGTCATCCCCTCTTACTGTGCAAAATCCAACGAGGAATTACTCGAATCCATTGAGCACTTTAAGAATCTGGTCGGCAGCGTGAATCCAGAGTTTACGCTGGAGGAGTTCATAGATGGTACGTGTATTTCCTGCGAAGGATGGTTCAACGGGGAACACTTCCTCGACCCCTTTGTCTACACCATTGAAAGGAAACACTTCATGGACGGAGACATCGGGCCAAGCGGCGGCTGTACTGGAAATCTTGTTTGGCTTACCGACAGGAACGACGAGATTTGCAGGAACGGAATATTGCTTATGGAAAGATTCCTTCGGCAATGTTCTTATATCGGGCCGCTCGACCTGAACTCCGTCGTCAACGAGGAGGGCGTCTATGGATTGGAGTTTACTCCGCGATTCGGCTACGACGCTTTCCCCACCTTCCTTTACGGCCTCTATACTGGCGAGATTGGTTCGCTTCTTTGGGATATTGCTAGTGGCGCTGGGCGCGATGGGATGGACGTTGCTGACCGTTTTGCCGCTGGTATCCGGCTATCTATCCCGCCCTGGCCATCGGAACGCTTTCACGCGGAGCAGGGAATCCCCATCCGGGGAATCGCGCAAGAACGACTCATAACCGACTTATGGCCCTACGATATTGAACTCGCGGATGACAAGCTGGTGACGAGCGGTGGCTACGGAATCCTTGGCGTGATGAACGCATCGGGCGACACGATACACGACGCATTCGCGGACGCCTATCGCAAGGTGCACAGGCTCCAAGTCCCAGATTTACAATTCCGCACCGATATGGAAGAAGTTTGTGCCAAGGACTATCGCAGGTTAGCGAGGCTGGTGTCGCAATGAACGAATCGGGATTCTGTAAATGTGGATGCGGGAAAAAGACCCGTGTGTATATGTCTTCCGATAAAACCCGTGGCAGGGTCAAGGGAGCACACTGCGACTACATCTTTGGGCACATCGGGCATCTTCTGAAGGGAACGAAATACGAAAGAGAACCGATTGAGATTAGGTTTTGGAGGTATGTTGAAAAGACATCTTCTTGCTGGATTTGGAAAGGTGCAAAACAGCCTTTCGGATATGGGGTAATTCTCTTTCGTAAGAAGTATGTTGGTGCTCACCGAGTATCGTGGATTCTCAATGAGGGAGAAATTCCAGAGGGTCTTTCGGTCTTGCATCATTGCGATACTCCGGCCTGCGTAAACCCTAGGCATTTATTCCTTGGCACACAGAAAGACAATATCCGGGACGGGATAGCGAAGGGAAGGATACGCCTGCTCAATCTAAAAAGAGGAGCGACATTTGTATCTCTCAATGCCTGACACATACGAGAATCCCGACGTGAACGAAGCGCCCGAAGGCGACGGGGCGGATGACGAAGAATCGAGTGAGGACTTGGGTGAAGATGAGGAATAGGCTGCTGGGCGCGATTATCGTGATGCTCTCTTGTGCGATGCCCGCCCACGCGCAACTATCCGCCTATACCGACAGGGCGCTCCACAACCAGAACATCTTCAATCCATCTACGGTAGTGAGCGCGCCGATACCTTACGCGCAGGTCAGGGTATGTACCACGCCCGCATCGGGAAGCCCTTGCACGCCCACGGCGACCATCTACGATTTGAGCGGAAACGCCTTGGGAGTGAACCCCGGTAGTTTCGGGCAGCTCGCCACGGACGTTACGGGGCTATTCAGTTTCCAATGTACTTCGGGGGTGTATGAGATTCAGATTGCGCCATCCACTTCCAACACCTCGGCTATCCAGTACTTGATGGCTTGTCCTCAGACGACGGGAAGTTCGGGCACGACAGGTACAGGCGCTACCGTGCTACAGACCTCTCCGACTCTCAATTCGCCAACGATTAACAACGGGGTATTCTCGCCTGCGTTGAGTATCACATGCGCGGGGATGCCTGCACTCACAGGTGACATCACGTCGGCGGCGGGAGCCTGCGCGACGACCCTACCAAACGTGAATGCGAATGTCGGTTCCTTCACGAACGCGAACATTACGGTAAACGCAAAAGGTCAGGTGACGGCTGCGGCAAACGGGGTAGGAGGCTCTACCTTTGACCTAATCGGTTCGGGAACTAATACCTCGGCCACGATGCACGTAGGCACAGGCGCTTCGATTGACGCAACTGGCTCGGGTTCCATCAACGCCACGCTGCTAGGCGGAGCTACCCTCGCATCACCTGGGGCCATTGGTTCAGGAACTCCGGGGACTGGAGCTTTCACTATTCTCTCGGCAACTGGACAGCTCTTGGACAGTGCGGCTGGGGCGCTTTCTTCTGGCAACGGCCCCGCCGTGAGCATCACAGGTGCGCCAGTTACGAGCGGCACGGGAACAACGACCGTTCCATTGATTTATGCGAACTCGGGAACCGCTCCAACGACATGGAGCACGAGCGGAACCGTACTGGGAATCAATGGGCCTAGCGGTTTCGCCGGTAACTACTTGGACTTCCACCTAAACGGAGGAGCCACTGTATTCTCTGTGAGTTCGGCGGGAATCATTTTCGTAAACCCCGCAGGGAATGGTGGTGGGATTAACACAACGAGCGGACAGTCTATTGGCATCGCTGCCGGTGCTGATAATATTTCTCAAAGCACTGGAATCATCACTAAGTACCACACAATCGCAACCGTCTCAAATGGCATCCCAACAGAGTTCGCTACCGTAGACCTTACCGCCCAGTCTGCCTCAATCTCGGCCACTACCCTGTATGCCGTGCCGTCTACGGGGGCAGGACAATACCGCGTATGCTTTAGCGCGAAAGTAACAACCGTTGCCACTTCCTCCTCGACCCTTGGGGGCACAAACGGATTTCAGCTTCTCTTTACCGACAAAGACGATTCGGTCGTAGTCACGACTATTGCGGCGTTCCCGTACAACACAACGACCACGAACCTTGCGCTCAACACGACGCAGGCCCAAGAGAACGGCTGCATCTTCCTGAACGCGAAAGCCTCTACTAACATCCAGTACCAGATGGACTACACATCCTCGGGCGTGACCCCCATGCAATACAACCTGCATATCAAACTGGAAGCCCTGTGATGAATAGGCGCATCCTTCTCGTATTCATCCTGATTCTTTTTTTCGCTTCTATCGCGCAAGCCCAGACCACGAGCGTATCGGCTACTATCGTCTCGACGGACGGGCAGGCGTGGATGTATGGGAGTTATAAGTTTGAGTTCTATCGCGGCACCGCCACGCCGCCTTTCTATTATCAGGGTTCGCCATTCCCAGAGGGTACGACGTTCGCTGGCTCGCTTGACGCCGCAGGTTCGTTCACTGGCGTAAACATACCCTCAACCGACAAGATTTCTCCTGCGGGCACGGGATGGCGCGTGACCGTTTGCCCCGCTGCCAACTCTCCGTGCTACTTCATTACGACTACTGCTATCGTAGGGGCTTCCGTAAACCTGTCATCGGCTATTCGGCCTCCGCCCGTTCAGGTTCCCGCGAACAACTACAACCAAGCCACGGCCTACGCGGATTCCCAAATCGTAGGCGCAAACCCCGGATTCATGTACTACAACATCACAATGGCCGTGAACCGCCAGTGTCAAGGGCCGCTTCCTTGCACGTGGGTTACGGTGGCGGGTAGCGGAGGGGGAACACCGGCAGCGCCGCCTCCTTGCGTACAGCTCAACATCGCATCGGCATTCGGAACCATACCGGGATTCTGCTATGACTCAGGTACTAGCCCCACACTGCTAACGGTTCCAACTTCCGCGAACATCACCGGAAACCTTCAGGTCAAGGGCGCTAACCCCTACTTCGACATCACCATGTACGGCGGGCGACCCGTAAGCTCGGCCCCGCAGACTACCTGTACCATCAGCGCAACGGCTACCATTTGCGCGCTTGCCGCTGACCCCGGATTTCAGACTGGAGATGGCGTAGTTGTGTATGGGGCGGGCGCAACGAACACTCTCGCTACCCCTGGAACTCCCACGGTCACACCATCGCTCGCGGCTGGCGCGATGACAACGGGGCGCGTCGTGAATGCTCCCGCTGGGTCAACCAGCTATAGCTACGAGATTGTGGCACGGGACAAGAACGGCGGACTCACGGCGGCAGGGGCATCCGGGTCTACTGGTACGGGAGCGGCGACACTTGGCTACCAGACCGTAGCTGTATCCACGCTTACGCGCTCGAATAACACCATCACCGTCACCACCTCATCGCCGCACGGATTGACCGTGGGGTGCGCTAAGTTCGTAAGCTGTCCGCTTGTCTATGTCACGGGTTCGTCTGACGCAACGTTTAGCGGATGGTATCTCGCGGACACGGTTCCCGACACCTCACACGTAACCTTCGTAACGGGGCAGGATTCCCGCGCTGGAGCCACAACCTCGGCGACGGGCGGAACGATTGGATGGTGGAACTCGAATCACCTCACCTGGACAGCGGTTCCAAGCGCCTACCAGTATTACGTCTACAAGAGCAACGGGGTGAACTTCGTTCGCGCTGGCATCGTGCGACCAGGTGAGACAACGTGGGATGATTACGGAATCCCAAGTGCCTTCACTTACCCGGATTTCGTGCCCACCAACGCGCCATCGGTTGCCACGAACGATTACCTTGTGACCACTATCGTATCGGGAGCAGGAACGACATCCATCACGCTAAACAATGCGGCCATCAACTCCGTTACCACAGCAGAAATTAAGTTTGACAACGGCCCCGCCTTGCTTGCCGCCGCTACCGCCGCCAACACGGTAGGGACTGTGCATATCCCCGTGGTGACGAGCGGCAACTTTCAAATCAATTCCCACGTCATACTTCCGTTCAAGACGAACATCATACAGGCTGGGAACCTCCAACTAAACGAAACCGTAGAACTTCCCCGTTTCAGTACATG
>Ga0335085_10018244_pt1 | contig 10091 bp, 11 predicted proteins | sample Lox_Sample_45_FD_206712 | JGI IMG/M metagenome (GOLD analysis project Ga0335085, IMG submission 206712) | Soil microbial communities from Loxahatchee National Wildlife Refuge, Florida, United States - Lox_Sample_4.5 | ecosystem: Environmental > Terrestrial > Soil > Wetlands | place: USA... | reverse complement strand
CTCGAGATAGCCGACGACCGGGACGAGCGCGAGCGCGCCGAGAAGAATCGCGCCGCCGCCGACGAGGAGAGCCAGGCCGCCGCGCGTCCCGCCGCGGCGAAGCGCGCCGACCATGACCTGCATCGCTCCCAGCGTCCCGAGGACCGCGCCGACGATGCCGCCGATCACGGTTGCGATGCCGCCGGGCTCGGCGGCGTCGATCCCGAAGCCGATCGCCGCGCCGGCGATTCCCGCGATCGTCGCCGCCGCGAACAGCGCTGCACGCGCGGCGCTGAGCAGGCCGGTCACCACCCCGGCGACGAGCACCCCCGCCGCGGCGCCGAGACCGACGGACACGCCGATCCAGTACCAACCTCCCATCCCGAACCAGTGTAGGCCGCGGGTCAGCTCTTCTGAAGCTGCGCGATCACCGCGAGCCCGAAGTCCGCCGCCCGCTTGCCGTCGACGACGCGGTGGTCGAACGTCACGGAGACGTTCCCCATCCGGCGGGCGACGACCTCGCCGTCGCGGACGACCGGCCGGTCGTCGATGCGGTGCACGCCGAGGATCGCCACCTCGGGATGGTTGACGAGCGGCGTGACGAGGAGCCCGCCGGCGCGGCCCGCGCTCGTGACGGTGAACGTGCCGCCGCGCAGCTCCTCGGGCGCGAGCGCGCCCGCGTGCGCAGCGTCGGCGAGTCGCCGCACCTCGACGTCGAGCTCGTCGAGCGGGCGCCGGTCGCAGTCGCGGACGACCGGCACGACGAGTCCCTGCTCCGTCTGGACGGCGATGCCGATGTCGTACCGGTCGAGCAGCAGGAGCTCGCCGCCCTCGACGCGCGCGTTCAGCTCGGGGAACTCGCGCAGCGACTCCGCGACGGCCTTCAGGACGAGCGGGACGAGCAGGCGCAGGTCGACGTGCGTGAAGTCGCACTCCTCGACCCACGTCACCGCCGGGATCTCGCGGTGCGCACGCGTGAGGTGCTCGAACATCTGCCGCCTGACCCCGCGCAGCGGCTCGCGCCGGCCCTCGGCGGGCGGGGCGGCTGCGCGGACGTCCGCGTCGGTGATCCGCGCCTGCGGCCCGCTCCCGGCCACCGCCGCGAGATCGACGCCGAGCTCGGCCGCGAGCTTGCGGACGAGCGGCGTCGCGCGGACCTTCTCCTCCCGTGCCGTTTCGTGACGTTTTGCAGGGGTTTTCTCCGCTTGCACGCCGTCGCCGATCACGACGAGGAGCGTCCCGACCGGGACGACCTCGCCCTCGGCGACGAGGATGCTCGAGACGACGCCTGCCGCCGGCGACGGGATCTCGACCGTCGTCTTGTCGGTGGCGATCTCGACGAGCGGGTCGTCCTCGCCGATCTCCTGCCCCACCTCGACGAGCCAGCGCGCGACCTCGCCCTCGGTCAGCCCCTCGCCGAGATCCGGCAGCCTGAACTCGTACGCCATCGCGCGCGGACCCTAACGGAGCGCGTCGTCGCGGAGCACCGCGTGGACGCCGCGGACGCCGTTGACGAGCTGCGTGATGCGGAGGTCGACGACGACGCTCGCGAGCGCGAGCGCGTCGCGCCGGTCGAGCCCGTGGTCCCGGCCCATCAGGGCGAGCATCCCGTCGATCGCGATCGCCGCCGCCTCGTCGAGGTCCTCGTCGAAGCCGAACGTGAGCCACGCGCCGTCGACGCGCGCGATCGGATACTCGAGCTCGAGGTCGGCGAGCGCGAGCGTCAGCTGCGCCCGCTCCATCGGCGCCTCGATCGCGAGCTGCGACACCTCGCCGTCGCCCTGGCGCGCGTGGCCGTCGCCGAACGAGAGGAGCGCACCGTCGACCGGGACCGGGAGATACAGCGTCGTCCCCTCGACGAGCTCTGAGCAGTCGATGTTGCCGCCCCAGCGCCGCGGCGGCGCGGTGGGATGGACCCCCGGCTCCGGCGGCGGCATCCCGATCACGCCGAGGAACGGACGGAGCTCGACCTCGCGGCCGGCCTGGTCGCGGCCGGTGCCCGCGTCGGCGGCGAGCGTCCACTGGAGGATCCGGGTCTCGCCGTCGGCGACGCCGAGCCGCTCGTTCAGCGGCGTCGAGAAGCCGCCGCCGAAGGTGACGCCCCACGGCCCGACGCGCAGCGCGTCGACGTGGACGGCGAGTGTCCCGCCGGCGCGCGCGCCGCGGACCTCGACCGGCCCGCAGAGCGCGTGGCCGGCATCGAGCTCCGGATCGCGGTCGTCGAACAGCTCGCGGTCCGGCTCCAGCCGCCAGCCCGAGTTGAGCGCCGAGAACGCGACCGAGTCGCCGGGGGCGACGGTGAGCACCGGCACGAGCTCGCGCGAGAAGTGCCCGTGCAGGTTCCGCCGCTCGAGGGGCAGCTCGTGCGTCGTGCTCAAAACGCGAGCAGCTTCCGCACGGCGTCGACGACGCGGTCGACGGACGGCATGTACGCGTCCTCGATCTTCCAGTACGGATACGGGACGTCAAAGCCCGTGACGCGGAGGACCGGCCCGTGCAGGTCGAGGATCGCCTTCTCCGCGAGGATCGCCGCGAGCTCGGCGCCGAAGCCGGCGGTGCGCGGCGCCTCCTGGACGATGACGACCCGTCCCGTCTTCGCCGCGGACGCGAGCAGTGCGTCCTCGTCGAGCGGCTTCAGCGTCCGCACGTCGAGCACCTCGACCGACGCCTCGCCCTCGAGCTCGTCGGCGGCGCGCTCGCACAGCGGCACCATCGCGCCGTACGCGACGAGCGTCAGGTCGGAGCCCTCGCGCGCGAGCCGCGCCTTCCCGAGCGGCACGACGTGCTCGCCATCGGGCACCTCGGCGCGCTCGTTGCGGTAGATCAGCTTCGGCTCGAGCACGACGACCGGATCGGGATCGCGGATCGCGGCGGCGAGCAGCCCCTTCGCGTCGGCCGGCGTCGACGGGATCGCGACCTTCACGCCGGGCGTGTGCACGTAGTACGTCTCCGGCGAGTCGTCGTGCAGCTCCGGCGCGCGCACGCCGCCGCCGTACGGCAGGCGCACGACGAGCGGGAACTCCATCTGCCCGCCCGTTCGCCAGCGGTAGCGGCCGACGTGCGTGATCAGCTGGTCGAGGCACGGATACGAGAAGGCGTCGTACTGCATCTCGCAGACCGGCCGCCAGCCGGCCATGCAGAGGCCGACAGCGCCGCCGAGGATCCCCGCCTCCGCGAGCGGCGTGTCGACGCAGCGGTCCGGGCCGAACCGCTCGCGCAGCCCCGCCGTCGCGCGGAAGACGCCGCCCGCGCGGCCGACGTCCTCCCCCATCACCATCACCGAGTCGTCGCGCGCGAGCTCGACGTGGAGCGCGTCGTTCACCGCCTCGACCATGAACAGCTCAGCCACCGGCCCCCTCCAAGTGACAACTTGTCACAAGGCCGGTTTCAGCGGCGTTCCGATCTCGGAGCGACCATTGCGTCCTTCGCGCTTCCCAGCGACCGGAGGCCGGCCCCGCCCTCCAGAAGCACTCTCGTTCGCGACGGCCCTCTGCGAGCGCCGCGCTCGCGCGACGAGTGGACGAGCTGACGGATCCGTTCGTAACTCGTACGCGTCCCCCCTCGCGCGTCGGCCTCGGCGTTGAGGCGCCGTGCGATCTCCGCAATCGGAAGCCGACCGTCGTCGATCCGCTCGAGCGCGTCGAGGAGCTCCTGCGGGATCCGCGTTGCGGCGACCGTCCCCACGCTCCGAGTGTCGCCGAGCATTGCCGGCGACCCAGTCGCATCTCCGTGCCAAGCAAGTGACAAGTTGTCACTTGGGTCATCCGACGGCCCCTCCGAGGATGCGCCGCAGCTCGGCGAGCTCCGCGGCGAACGACGCGGGCGGGTTCGCGTACGCGTGCTCGAAGACGAGGCCGACGTCCGGATCCGGCTCGGCCTCCGCCTCCGCGATCCCGGCGCGCATCACCTCGAGCGCCTCCGCCTTGATCGCCGCGTCGAGGTCGTCGCCGAGGACGCCGAGCTTGCGCAGGTACCGCTCGTAGCGGCCGAGGCACTCGTTCCGCTTCTCCTGCTCGACGCGCTCGAGGTCGATGTACGCGCGCGGGTCGTCGGCGGTGCCGTGCGGCGCGGCGCGGTAGCTGACCGCCTCGACGAACGTCGGCCCGCCGCCCGCGCGCGCGCGCTCGACCGCCTCGCGCGTCGCCTCGAACACGGCGAGCACGTCGCCGCCGTCGACGCGCACGCCGGGGATGCCGTAGCCGACGGCCTTGTCGACCAGCGCGTCGGCATGCGTCTGCGCCGAGAGCGGCGTCGAGATCGCCCACTGGTTGTTGTTGCAGAAGAGGATCAGCGGCGCCTGCATCACGGCGGCGAGGTTCGCGCCCTCGTGGAACGAGCCCTCGCTCGTCGCGCCGTCGCCGAAGTAGACGATCGCCACCGTCTTCTCGCCCTTAAGCCTCTTGCCCCATGCGAGTCCGGCAGCGTGCGGCACGTGCGTCCCGATCGGCACGCAGATCGACGCGACGTTGAACTCGGCGGGGTTCCACCAGCCGGCCGGATGGCCGCGCCACCAGTGGAGGATCGTCGACGCCCCGATCCCGCGCAGCAGCCCGATCGCCGACTCGCGGTAGCTCGGAAAGATCCAGTCGCCCGCGGCGAGCGCGTGCGCCGAGCCGGCCTGCATCGCCTCGTGGTTCCAGAACATCGCGTACGTCCCGATCCGGCCCTGGCGGTGGTAGACGAGCGAGCGCTCGTCGTACGTCCGCAGCAGGGTCATCGAGCGGTAGAGGTCGAGCAGCTCCTGCTCGCCGAGGCCCTCGACCTCGCGGTCCTCGTCGATGACGCGGCGGAGCTCGTGCTCGCCGGGAGCGACCTGGCTCATGGATCGAAGCGTAGTTGTTCGGTTCAGACGAGCACGGAGACGGCGCCGCGCTCCGCCTCGATCGTGACCTCCCGGACGTCGCCGAGGTCCTCGCCGTCCGCGTGGAGCGGCATCGGCGCGTCGCAGACGATCTCGAGCCGGTCGAGGTCGTGCCCGTACAGCACCTCGCCGCGGTTCTGCACGTGGCCCGTCAGCACGGACGCGGCGGTGTGCACGAGCGAGCGGCGGCGGACGCGAACGGGGGCGACGAGATCCAGCCCGAGCTCGAACTGGGCCTCCGGCGCGATCGGCAGCGGGATCCGCTTCGCGTACGTGTACGGGGAGCCGTTGGCGACGACTGCGAACGCCGCGCGCCCGAAGCCCTTCACCTCGAGTTGCGGCTCCATGTGCCCGCGCGTGGCCGCGAGCGAGCGCAGGATCGCGAACGCGAACGCGAGATCGCCGGGCCGCTTGCCCTCGTCGGTGCGCCCCATCCGGTCGACGAGCCGCACCGCCTCGGCGTCGAGCCCGATCCCGGCGCCGAAGGCGAAGCGGCGGCCGTTGACGCGCCCGACCGTGATCCGCCGCGTCCGCTCCTTCGCCAGCGCGTCCGCGACCTGCTCCGCCGCGCGCACCGCGTCGGGGGGCAGCCCGAGCGCGCGCGAGAGCACGCTCGTGCCGCCGCCGGGGAGGAAGCCGATCGGGATGTCGCGGTCCAGCCCGTTCAGCGCCTCGTTGAAGCCGCCGTCGCCGGAGAGGACGACGATCGCGTCGGCGCCGGCGTGGACCGCGCCGGTGACGAGCTCCGTCGCGTGCCCGGGCCGCTCCGTCAGCAGGATCCTCGGCTCGGTCACGCGCGCGAGCGTCTCCTGCACGGCGATCAGCTTCGCCTGCGTGACGCGCGTCGCGAACGGATTCACGACGAGGACGAGCGAGCGCGCGGTCACCAGCTGGCGTAGCCGCGGATGCCGTCGACGATGACCGCCGTGAAGCGGTCGGCCAGCGCGTCGGTGTCGGACCCCGGCCAGAGCCACGTGTACGCCCAGTTCGCGGCGGAGAGGACGAGCAGCGCCGCCGCCTCGTCGTCGAGGTCGGCGCGCAGCTCGCCGCGCTCGCGCCCCTCGCGGAAGAGCGCGCGGAACCGCTCCTCGTAGCGGCGCCGCTCCTTCACGAACTGATCCTTCCGCTCGCCGTCGAGGTAGCGCCACTCGCGGACGAAGACGGTGGCGATGTCCAGCTGCTCCGCGACGACGCGCAGGTGCGCGCGCAGCGCGGCGCGGATCCGCTCGACCGCCGGCCCGTCCTCGGGGAGCGCGTCGAGCGCGGCGTGGAACGCCTCGGAGCCCTCGCGCGCGACCTCCCAGAGGAGGTCCGACTTCGCCTCGATGTGCGAGTACAGCGACCCCTTCTGGACGCCGAGCGCGTCGGCGAGGTCGCCGACCGAGGTGCCGTGGTAGCCCTTCTCGGCGAACAGCCGCGCCGCGGCCCGGGTCAGCTCGATCTTCCGTGTGGACATCTACAATCCGGAGGCTAACGATCGTTCGGAAGGTGGTGCCGGATGGCGGCGGTGGAAGTCCCGCAGGACGAGCAGGCGTTCCTCGACTACGTCCAGGACGGCGGCCAGGTGGAGGCGACCGACCGCATTCCGGACGAGTACCGGGCGAAGCTCGTGAAGTTCATCGAGATGCATGCGAACTCCGAGTTGATGGGGGTCCTGCCGGAGCGTGAATGGATCCTGCGCGCTCCGACCCTGCAGCGCAAGCTGGCGCTCACCGCGAAGGTGCAGGACGAGGTCGGGCACGCGCAGCTGATCTACCGCGTCGTCGAGGATCTCGGCAAGCCGCGCGAGCAGTGCCTCGCCGACCTCGTCTCCGGGAAGTCGAAGTTCCACAACGTCTTCCATTACCCGACGCGCTCATGGGGCGACGTCGGCGTGATCGCGTGGCTCGTCGACGCGGCCGCGATCGTCAGCCAGAAGGCGCTGCTGAAGTGCTCGTACGCGCCGTACGCGCGGATCATGAAGAAGATCTGCTGGGAAGAGTCGTTCCACATCCTCCACGGCCGCGACGTGATCCTCGCGATGGTCACGGGCACGCCCGCGCAGTTCGAGCTCGTGCAGGAGGCGCTCGACCGCTGGTGGGCGCCGCTGATGCAGTTCCACGGGAACCCGATCCGGCGCGACGAGGATCCCATGTGGCGCTGGCGGATCAAGTCGCAGGGGAACGAAGAGGCGCGGCAGCAGTTCCTCGAGGGCTACGTGCCGCAGATCTGGGAGCTCGGGCTGACCGTTCCCGACCCGAAGCTGCGCCGCCGCGACGACGGCGTCTGGGAGTACACGGAGCCGGACTGGGACGAGCTGCGCTCCGTCGTCACGGGTCACGGGCCGATGACGGACGAGCGGCTTGCGTTCCGCTCGCGGTTCATCGAGCAGGAGCGCTGGGTGCGCGACGTGGTGCTCGCGGCATGATCTGGGAGGTCTTCCGGCAGGAGCGGCACGGCCGTCCGTTCGAGCACGCCGGCTCGGTCGTCGCGCCGGATGCGGACTTCGCCGAGACGTGGGCGCGCGAGCAGTACGGACGGCGCGGCGAGTCGGCCGCCCTCTGGATCGTCCCGCGCGACGCGATCCGCGACGTCGAGGACTGGGCGGACGAGTTCGACCTGAAGTACCGGCGCGTCGACGGCTACTCGATCAAGGCGCGCCTGAAGGAGGCTCGTGAACGGCGTAGGCTCGACGGAGCCGTACATGAGTGAGGTGCCGGCTTCGCCGGCGCCTTACGGAATGCGCGTGCGGCTGCTCGCGCTCGCTGACGACGAGCTCGTGATCGGCTGGCGCGACTCCGAGTGGACGGGGATCGCGCCGGTGCTCGAGGAGGACGTCGCCTTCTCGTCGATCGCGCAGAACGAGATCGGCCACGCGCGCGCGGTGTACGAGCTGCTGGCGGATGACGCCGACGCGCTCGCGTTCGACCGGCCGCTCGAGGAGTACCGCTGCGCGCCGCTCGTGGAGCTGCGGCTGCTCGACTGGGCGCACACGATCGCGCGCCGCTGGCTCTACGAGGAGGCCGACCGGATCAGGATCGAGGCGCTGAGGCGCGACGCCGATCCGGCCGTCGCCGGGCTCGCCGCGAAGATCGACCGCGAGGAGGCGTACCACCGCATGCACGCCGAGCTGTGGCACGAGCGGCTGCGCGAGGAGCCGCGCTTTCGCGACGCGGTCGAGGAGCTGTGGCCGTACGCGCTCGGCGTCCTCCCGCCGGCGCAGCGCGCGGCGCTCGCGGAGCGGGTCGGCCTCGCCGAGGTTCCCGCCGTCGAGCGCGGCGGGCACACGGGCGAGCTCGCGGAGCTGTGGGAGGAGATGACGTCGGTCCGCCGCTCGGCGCCGGCGGGCGCGCAATGGTGACGGTCGACGCGGTCTGGGCCGCGGTCGCGGAGATCCCCGACCCGGAGATCCCCGTCGTCTCGCTCGTCGACCTCGGCGTCATCCGCTCGGTCGACGTCTCCGACGGACACGTCCGGGTGGAGTTCACGCCGACGTTCCTCGGCTGCCCCGCGCAGGAGGCGATGGTGCGCGCGATCGAGCGCGCGATCGGCGAGCTCGGCGCGGAGGCCGACGTCGCCGTGATCGTGGACGACTCGTGGTCGACCGACAAGATCACGCCCGCCGGCCGCGAGAAGCTGCGCGAGGCAGGCTTCGCCCCGCCTGCGCCACGCCTCGTCCAGGTGCGCCCGCAGGTGCACCGGTGCCCGTACTGCGGCTCGACGGACACGCGCCTGGAGAACATCTTCGGCCCGACCCCGTGCCGCAGCCTCCGCTACTGCGAGTCCTGCCGGCAGCCGTTCGAGCAGTTCAAGACGATCTAGTAGTAGTAGGAGTAGCCAGCGGGACGACTAGGCCGGAGCCGGCTCTCCGGCGACGGGTGCCGCACTCACGACCCCGTGCCCGTGCGCCCAGCGGCTGGCCGCCGTGCGGTTCGAGACACCGAGCTTGCGATAGATGTTCGAGAGGTGGAACTTGACCGTCTGCTCGGTCACCCACAATTCCCGCGCCATCGCCGCATTCGATTGGCCCTCGGCGACGAGGACGAGGATCTCCCGCTCACGCCGAGTCAGGACCGCCAGACTCGTGTTGTCGCGGTGCGGTGTCGTCGCCGCTCCTCCGAGATCCAGCGTGCGCGCGAGGTGGATCGAGTGCGAGAACGCCTGACGCACCGCGACGGCGATGTCCTCCGGCTGCGCCTGCTTGAGAACGTAGGCCCATGCGCCGTCCTGCAGCGTGGCCCGGATCACATCGGGATCGTCCACGGTCGAGACGGCGATCGCCTTCATCTGAGGCGCCGCAGAGCGGGCCGCCGTCACAAAGCGTGCACTCGTGGACGTGCAGGCCTCAGGTTCGAAGATGAGCACGCCCGGTTGGTGTTGCCGCAGTAGTTGAAGTGCCCGAGCCTCGGACGTGGTCGACCCGACGAGCTCGAACCCTGCACGCTCGAGTATCTGCTCCAGCTCCGTCAGCCAGAGCGGGTGTCGGTCGAGCACGACGGTCGTCTGCCGGTGCACAAATGCGTCGATTCGCTGGCCGCTGTTCATCAGTGCCCTCCCCCTAGCCGCACGGACACGCCCTACCCCCTTAACGCGAGGCCAGAGTGTAGAGAGCCGCAACCCGCGGTGGCAAGAGGCGGACGCGCTCGAGGCCTGTACCCGGCACGGCGGGTCTAGGCAAGACTTCGCCACTTTGGAGCAGGTATTTCGCGATCACCGTACGGGGCTCGAGCGCTGGACCAGACTCCCGGCTAGTTTGCGCAGCGAAAGAACGGCCGGCGACGGCTCGAGCGTCCGTGGTGCAGGCAACCTTCCATGCGCGGGCCGGTCTCGGAGCACCGCGTCGCCTCCGCCCGACACCGGCCGCAGGCGGCGGGTGTTGCGGGTTGAACGACCGCGAGGCTCACCGGATCCCCGCAGCCCACGCACGCGACGAAGGCCAGCGAGCGAGGGTCGATCTCGACATTGTTCACCGCTGGTATCTCTCCTGTGTCGGAGTGATGTTTTCACCTATCCGTTCGACCGGTCCTGGCACGCGCAAAGATCCCCCAGAACGGACGAACCCGGCGGACCTCGCCGGCGCGGCCCCGCCCTCGTATCGAAAGGCTACCGGGAGAGCGTCGAAGACAGACCGTACGGCGTCGACAGCGGGCCGAGCATGCGCCGCAGTCCTTCGTCGAGGGTGACCTGCGGTTCCCAGCCGAGCAGCTGGCGGGCGCGGGTGATGTCGGGCTGGCGGACCTGGGGGTCGTCGACGGGCAGCGCCTCGTAGACG
>Ga0335085_10018240_pt1 | contig 10092 bp, 4 predicted proteins | sample Lox_Sample_45_FD_206712 | JGI IMG/M metagenome (GOLD analysis project Ga0335085, IMG submission 206712) | Soil microbial communities from Loxahatchee National Wildlife Refuge, Florida, United States - Lox_Sample_4.5 | ecosystem: Environmental > Terrestrial > Soil > Wetlands | place: USA: Florida... | reverse complement strand
CTGATGGACTTGAACGAGCAGCTTTTCACGCAACTGGCGCAGGCGATTACGGGCTCGACCACGGTGAAATACGGCGACGTGGAACTGGATTTCAGCAAGATGGAACGCCTGACGATGCGCGAGGCGATCGTCAAACATTGGCCTGCCGCGGCGGGAGCGGCGCCGACGCCGGAAGAGCTGGCGGCACCCGGCGGGGCGCAGCGAGCCACGGAGCGGTACAACGTGTGGGCGAAGGCAAATCACGCGGAGTACGCGGCCGCCAAGGGGAAACTCACCGACGGGGAGTGGACCGGGCTGCTGTTTGAAACCATCGCGGAGGACAAGCTGGTACAGCCGACGATTCTCTACGATTTTCCGCTGGAGATTTCACCACTTTCGAAGCAGAAGCCGGAGGACCCGTCCCTGGTGGAGCGGTTTGAGATTTATGTCGCGGGAATGGAGATCGCCAACGGCTTTTCGGAATTGAATGATCCGGCAGAGCAGGAGCGGCGGTTCCTGGCGCAGATTGCGCAGGGCGGGGACGAGGCGCCGAAGCAGCTGGACGTGGACTACGTGCGCGCGCTGGCGCACGGCATGCCGCCGACCGCGGGTGAAGGCATCGGTATCGACCGGCTGACCATGCTGCTGACGGATTCGCATTCGATCCGCGACGTGATTTTGTTTCCGCAACTGCGGCCGGAGACCAAGCCGGAAGAGGGGCAGGCAGCCGGGAAAGCGTAAGAGAACCGGGCCGGGTGGTGGCGATTGTCATTTCGAACGAAGCGAGAAATCTGCTTTACGCGCAAACCAGGGAAAAAGCAGATTCCTCGGGCAAAAACCGCCCTCGAAACGACCTATTCTCTTATCTATCCGCCAAAAGTTAAAGAAAGTGAGGCGCCATGAGCTTTGAATGGTTTGTGGCGCGGAGATATTTGAGGTCGCCGCACCGGCCGGCGATCCTGCGATTGGTGACGGTGTTTTCGGTGCTGGGCGTGGCGGCGGGCGTGGCCACGCTGGTGATCGCGCTGGCGATGAACAGCGGGTTCCGCGAAACGCTGCAGGATCGGCTGCTCGGTGTGACGGCGCATATTTCCCTGACGCGACCGGGTTCCGGCGGAATTCCCAACTATCAGGAACTGGCGAAGAAGCTGGAACAACTGCCGGGTGTGCGCTCGGTGACCCCGGCGATTTACGACACCGTGTTGATGTCGTTCGGGGGTGACGCGCGCGGCGTGGTGACGAAGGGGATCGACCTCGACCTGGAAAAGAAAAGCGACGAGGCACTGCAGAAACTGGCCGGGGGACAACTGGATTTTTCCGCGGACGCGGATGGCATCGACGGAATGCTGGTGGGGAAGTTGCTGGCGGACGAGTGGAAAGTGAAGCCGGGCGATTATGTGACGCTGACGAGCCCGCAGGGAAGGCTGACACCGTTTGGGATGATGCCGCGGACGCGGCGATTCCGCGTAGCGGGGATTTTCGAGTCCGGATTTTACGACTACGACGAGAACTGGTGTTTCCTTTCATTGGCAGCGGCGCAATCCCTTGCGGGGGTGGGAGACATTGTGAACGTGCTGGAGTTCCGGTTGACGAATCCCGAAGCGGCGCCGCAGATCGCGCCGGAAGCGGAGCAGACGGCGGGAACGGGATTTTCGGCGGCGACGTGGATGGAAGCGAACCGCGCGTTGTTTCGCGCGCTGAAGCTGGAGAAGCTGGTGACCGCGATTTTCATCGGGCTGATTACGTTTGTGGCCGGGCTGAACATCCTGGTGGTGCTGTCAATGACGGTGACCGACAAGGCCAAGGACATCGCCGTGCTGCTGTCAGTGGGAACGCGGCGGGAACAGATTCGAAGGATTTTTTTGCTGCAGGGAATTGCGATTGGGGCCGCGGGAACGCTGATCGGGTTGGCGGTGGGATACGGATTCGCGTGGATCGCGGGGACGTATCAATTGATTCCGCTCGATCCACAGGTGTATGCGGTGCCGTATGTACCGTTTCATCCGAGTTTCTGGGATGGAATGTGGATCGCGACTGCGGCGTTGAGTATCGCGGTGCTGGCCACGATTGTGCCGGCAAGAGAGGCGGCGAGGCTGCTGCCTGTGGAGATTTTGCGGTTTGAGTGAATCGCTAACAGCGAGCGGGAACCACCCGGCAATAACCACGGGATGGGCCAGAAATGGCTGCGCGTCAAAGACGAGGGTAATCGAAGGTTCTGGTACAGGGTGGCAGGCGGATTTGGAGGGTGATTTGCAGCAGTACGGGCAATACTTGGGAGGCTGCCGGAGAGGCAGCGCTATCGGTGTATCCTGCCGCGGAAGCCTACCCTAAAGTATTGAAAGAGTGCCGATTACGGACGTTCCAATTTCGGACAGTTTCGTGGTCTACCGGCAGGGGTAGATTGGGGAAGGAAATGGGAAAACAGTTGGGCAAGTGGGACCCAATCGCCGCCAGGGCGCACCCATGCTGCGACGCCCGTTCCAAGCATCTTATGTATATGGGCCGCGGAGAGCGGTGTGACGAAGAACCTTGCCGCTGGATGCCCGGGACGAGAGGATGTCTTCAATGAGTTTACCGGGCGCCCCGAACACGGCTGACGGCGGTGAGGTGTTGCTGGAGGCGCGCGGATTGCGCAAGCAGTTCGGGGACGGCGAGAAGAAATTGGAAGTTCTGGTGAATGCGAACCTGGAACTGCACGAAGGAGAGATGATTGCGATCGTTGCGCCGTCCGGAGCGGGAAAAAGCACGCTGCTGCACTTGCTGGGCGCGCTAGACACTCCAACAAGCGGTACAGTATACTTTGCGCATAAAGCGATCGAAACAAATCAAGACGCGGCTTTGGCGGAATTTCGCAATCGAGCCGTGGGGTTTCTCTGGCAACGGCATCAACTCCTGCCGGATTTTACGGCGGAAGAAAACGTAGCGATGCCATTGCTGGTGCGCGGAGAGCCACAGCAAGAAGCGCTTGGAAAAGCGCGGAAGTGGCTGGAAGAAGTCGGGCTGAAGGACCGGGCCCGGCACCGCGCAGGAGAACTTTCGGGCGGGGAGCAGCAGCGTGTGGCGATTGCCCGGGCACTCGTCACCGGGCCGCGCGTTCTGCTGGCAGACGAACCGACCGGAGATCTGGACGAGGAGAATGCTTGGGCCGTGTTTGAGTTGCTGGAGCGGCTGCACCGCACGCATAAGTTGGCGTCGTTGATCGCGACGCACAACCTGGAACTGGCGAGACGGTGCGACCGCGTGGTGGGACTCGAGCATGGCGTTCTGCGGACTCGCTCGGTGAGAGCCGAGGCGAAGGGGACCCCAGGGGGAGAAGCGAGCTAACGTGTTCGAACGATATACTGAGAAAGCGCGCCGTGTAATCTTTTTCGCCAGATACGAAGCCAGCCAGTACGGGAGCCCGTACATCGAGACCGAGCACCTCCTGCTCGGATTGATGCGCGAGGACAAGGCGCTGGCCAACCGCTTCCTGCGCCAGCAGGGCTCCATCGAATCCATTCGAAAAGAAATTGAAGCGCGCATCACCATCCGCGAGCGGATTTCCACGTCGGTGGAAGTGCCGCTGAGCGCGGAGTGCAAGCGCATCCTGAACATGGCCGCCGAGGAAGCGGAGCGGCTGGGGCACAAGCACGTGGGCACGGAGCACCTGCTGCTCGGAATCCTGCGCGAAGAGAAGTGCTTCGGCGCGGAAATCCTGATGGAGCGCGGGCTGCGGCTTTCGGCGCTGCGGGAAGAGTTGTCGCGGACGACGGGAGAGAAGACCACGGCGTCGCGGCCGAAGGAGACTTCGCTGCTGGCGGAGTTCAGCCGAGACCTGACGCAGGCGGCGACGGAAGGATCGCTCGATCCGCTGGTGGGCCGCGAAGGCGAAGTGGAGCGCGTGATCCAGATTTTGTGCCGGCGGACGAAGAACAATCCGGTGCTGATCGGCGAGCCGGGCGTGGGAAAGACGGCAATCGTCGAGGGATTGGCACAGCGGATTTCCGACGGCGATGTGCCCCCGTTTTTGGCCGACAAGCGCATATTGTCGCTGGACCTTTCGTTGATCGTGGCGGGAACGAAATACCGCGGGCAATTCGAAGAGCGCCTGAAGACGATCATGAAAGAACTGATGGAGAGCCAGAACTCCATCGTATTCATTGACGAGCTGCACACGCTGGTGGGCGCGGGTTCGGCGGAAGGTTCGCTGGACGCGGCGAATATTTTGAAGCCGGCGCTATCGCGCGGCGAGATTCAGTGCATCGGCGCCACGACGCCGGGCGAATACCGCAAATCGGTGGAGAAGGACCGCTCGCTGGAGCGCCGCTTCCAGGCCGTGAAGGTGCCGGCGCCGAATGAAGAAGAAGCGATCCAGGTGATCAGCGGCGTGCGGGAACGCTACGAAAAGTTCCACGCGGTCAGCTACACGGACGAAGCGCTGCGCTATTCGGTTTACCTTTCGAACCGCTACATTCCCGACCGGTTCTTGCCGGACAAGGCCATCGACCTGATTGACGAAGCGGGCGCACGGGTTAAATTGCGGCAGGCTTCGGTGCCGGAAGAAGTGGCCGAGGTGCAGAAGCGCGTGAAGTTCATCACTCACCGGATGGAATCGGCAATCGCGGCGCACGAGTTTGAAAAGGCGCGGTTCTACTCCGAGGAAGAGCGCAAGGAAAAAGAAAACCTGCGGGTGCTGCGCGAGCGCTACAAGCTGGACGACGCTTCGACGGGCATCGTGACTCGCGAAGACATCGAAGAAGTCGTTTCGCGCTGGACCGGCATCGCGGTGACTTCCATCAAGGAAGACGAGCAGCAGAAGTTGCTGCGCATCGAACCGGAACTCCACAAGCGCGTCATCAGCCAGGACAAGGCGATCACGGCGCTGGCCCGCGCCATCCGGCGCAGCCGCGCGGGACTGAAGTCGCCCTCGCGGCCGGTGGGCTGCTTCTTCTTCCTGGGGCCGACGGGCGTCGGGAAAACGGAAGTGGCGCGGCGGCTGGCGGAATTTTTGTTCGGGTCGGAAAAGTCGCTGGTACGTTTCGACATGTCCGAGTTCATGGAAAAGCACTCCGTGTCGAAACTTATCGGGGCCCCTCCGGGATACGTGGGCTACGAGGAGGGTGGGCAGCTGACAGAACGCGTGCGCCGGACGCCGTATTCAGTTATCCTACTCGACGAGATTGAGAAGGCGCATCCCGACCTCTTTAACATTCTGCTCCAGGTTTTCGAGGACGGGCAGTTGACGGATGGTCTGGGAAACACAGTCGACTTCCGGAACACCATCATCATCATGACTTCCAATATAGGCGCGCGGCACTTGCAGAAGCGCACGTCCATCGGTTTTCAAGCCGGGATCGACGAAGCCAGCCTGAAGAGCATGGAAGACCTGGTATTGGGAGAAGTGAAGCGTGCGTTCAATCCGGAATTCCTGAACCGGCTGGACGAAGTGATCCTTTTCAATCCGTTGGGTGACGAAGATCTCCTCCGGATTATCGATTTGCTGGTGGGGCAGCTGAACGACACGCTGATACACCGGCAGGTGCAAGTGGTGTTGTCACCCGAAGCAAGGCAGTGGGTCCTCGAAAAAACGTGCGCGGACCGGAGTTACGGTGCGCGGCCGTTGCGGCGGGCGTTACAGAAATACGTGGAAGACCCGCTCTCCGAGGCGCTGATCCAGGGTGGAATCCAGAGACCTGCAACATTACAGATTTATGTTGCCGGGGAAGGTCTCGCATTCCGGCCAGTAGGCGAGGCAACCCCGGTCGTCCACTAGCGAATCTGACGCAGCACGTGTGAACGCGAAGCGGTTTGGCCTACAGGAAAACCGTCCCGCGTAATTACGCGCGGCCAGCCCATACCGGGACTGGCGGGAGAAAAACATCTTGAGTTTGGGGGCGCGGCCTTGAGTCGCTCAGTGGCCGCTCAACGGACAGTCTGTGTGTTGCCGAAGGGGAACCAGGAGAGTTCTGAGCGCATTGGTGTATTCCCGAAGCATCTCGGCCTTCTCACCCTTTTGATTCTGCTCGCACCCCTTTGGACGCATGGCGCCTCCGGGCGTCTCGCGGAAACCGGCGCAAGCGGAAAGACCCAGCTTCTCTTGCACGCGTCGCTGAACCTGAATTCCTTCGACGAACGGTTGGACGACTTCACGCCGGACGCGCAGGCAGGCGCGGGGCAAACCGGCAACGTGATCGTGGAGCGCATCGAATTTGAAGGCAATCGGCGCATCCGGCAGGACACTCTGAAGGCGCGCATCTTCACCCGCGACGGCGACCCCTACAACGAAGAGACGCTACGGCGCGATTTCCAGGCCCTGTGGAACACGCAATATTTCGAAGATGTGAAATTGCGCGTGGAAGATTCACCGGACAAACCCAACGCCAAAATCGTGATCTTTGAAGTGAAGGAACGCCCGGTGATCCGGCGTATCCGTTACGACGGCATCCATTCCATTTCCGAATCCGACATCCTGGACCGTTTCAAAGACAAAAAAGTCGGCCTGACCGTGGAAAGCCAATTCGACCCGACGCGCATCAAGAAGGCAGAGGTAGTGCTGAAGGAACTGCTGGCGGAACACGGGCGGCAGTTTGCGACGGTAACGCCAGAGTACGAAAAAATTGCGTCGAGCAACGCCGTGATTCTGGTGTTCAAGATTAACGAGGGGCCCAAAGTGAAGGTGGGGCAGATCCATTTCGCGGGGAACCACGCGTTCAGCGACCGGAAACTGATTCGCGCGATGCACAACGACCGGCCATACGCGATTCCCCTGTACATTACCGAGATCAACGTGATGTCGAAGACCTACGACCACGACAAACTGATCGAAGACATCGAAGTCGGCATCCGCGGGCTTTATCAGGACAACGGGTATTTCAAAGTGGTGGTGAAAGACCCGGTTCTGGAAAACGTGGACACCATGGGCTGGCGCTGGGGCATTCCGGTGGTGACCGGGCGAACTCCAGGCAAAGCGGTGAACATCACGATTCCCATTGACGAAGGCGAGAGGTATTACATGGGAACGCTGAAAATCGCCAGCACCGACCCGGACAAGGCGCTTTCGCTGAAAGCCGACGCGCTCAAAACGGTTTTTCCCCTCAAGCAGGGCGACCTTTTCTCGACGGCCAAAATCCGCAAGGCCCTGGACGAATACACCAAGATCTACGGGCAATACGGGTTCATCGACTTCGTGCCGACGCCGGAAACGGACATCGACGAGCAGACCAAGAAAATCAACGTGACCATGAAGTTCGACGAGGGCAAGCAGTATTACGTGCACCGCATCGACTTCAGCGGAAACACGACGACGCGCGACAAAGTGATCCGCCGGCAACTGCTGATTGACGAAGGGCAGCTGTTCAACAAGCGGGCCTGGGAGTTGAGCATCCTGCGCATCAACCAGCTGGATTATTTCGACAAGATCGACGCAGAGAAGAACGTCGAAATCAAGCGCAACACCAAGCAGGGAACCGTGGACCTGCTGCTGAAACTCAAGGAAAAGGGCAAGCAGTCGATCGGCTTGCAGGGCGGCGTCAGCGGACTGGCGGGCGGCTTCATCGGCTTGACTTACCAGACGAACAATTTCCTGGGGCTCGGCGAAACGCTGACCCTCTCGGCGCAGGTCGGACAGTACCAGCGGAACCTGATGTTCGGCTTCACCGAGCCGTATTTCCTGGACCGGCCGATCAGCACGGGCTTCACGGTGTTCTCGACCCTGTACAAATTCGACCAGGCGCAGCAAGCCGCGCAGCTCACCGGGCAGCAGGTCAGCATCAACCCGCAATACATCCAGGATTACAACCAGAACAGCACCGGCTTCACCATGTTCGCGAACTACGGCTTGAAGAAGCACGTGTTCACACACGTTGGCTTGACCTACGGTTTGACCCGGACCAACATCTCCACCTACAACGCCTCTTCCGAATTGCTCTTCACGCAATTGCAGTACAGCAGTATCGCGGGCCCGAGCGCGCTTGACGGAATCATCGCCAGCACGATCACCGGAACGATTTCCTACAACACGATCAACAATCCGATCAACGCCACCAGCGGCAAGAGCTATTTCTATTCGCTGGCGTTCACAGGCGGCCCAATCGGCGGCAATGTCAACACCATCACGAACATCGGCGAACTGAAGTACTTCCATCCGGTGAACCACAAGAGAAACGCGATTGGCGTGCGGCTGCTGGGCGGATTTACGACGGGGTACGGAGGGAAGGAAGTTCCGCCGTACAGCCGGTTTTACCTGGGCGGCGAAAACGACCTGCGCGGGTTCGACATTCGCGCGGTATCGCCGGTGGCGTACATTCCGAACGTGGTCAACCAGACCCTTTCGGTATCCGCGCCGCCCAATCTTCCGCCGTATTCAAGTTGCGGCCTGACCGGCTGCGCGCTGAACGTGCCGGTGCTGGTGAAAACGATCACGTTCCCCGGCGGAGACACGCAGGGAGTGCTGAACCTGGAATACCGCATCCCGATCGCCGGACCGGTGGCCATGTCTTTGTTTAACGATATCGGGACGGTAGGCATTCTCCGCAAGCAAGCGCTGCTGTTGTCGCCGTCGGGCATAGACAATATCAACGCGCAATTCCCGCTGGTGAACCAGCAGGCGCAGTTGCAGATCGCGCCGGGCACGAACTTCAAGCTGCGGGACTCCGCGGGCATCGAATTCATCGTGAACCTGCCGATCGTTCAGGCGCCTTTCCGGATTTATTACGCGTACAATCCGTTGCGCGTGCACACGATTTTGTACGCGCCGAACGCGGCGATTAACGGGCGGAATCTGGCGACCCAATGCAGGAACAGCGGCCTGACGAATCCGCTGTTTCCGTTCGACCCGAACAGCTGGCAGACGAGTTGCGCGCCGCAAGTGGTGCAGGCGCTGCAGCCGACGTTCGCCCCGTCGGGGCTGAACTATTTCGAGCCGCAGACGACGTTCCGGTTCACGGTGAGCCGCACGTTCTAAGGAAGCGGCCGGGGCCGAGTTTGAAAATAGAAGAGAAACAGGAAAGTCCAGGGGGAATTCCTGTGATCATGGGCAAGGAGATGAGGATCCATGAAGTGGTGTAACGCGAAAAATGCGATGCTGATGGCTTGCGCAGGGCTGGCCCTGTGGATCTCGGGATGCGGAAGTTCGAGCGCGAACGTAATCACCGTGACGGTTTCGCCGAGCGTGGCGGGCGTAATCGCCGGGCAGGTGCAGACGTTCACGGCGACAGTGGGCGGCTCGACCGTGACCACCGTCACGAATTGGACGTGCCAGTACTCGTACACGCCGGCACCGACCACCTCCACGCCCAATCCGACCGCGGTAACCGGCACGTGCACTTCCGGGGGATCGTTCAGCGGAGGATCCAACGGGGAGACCGGGTCGTTCGGGAGCTGGACGACCAGCACCGCGAACGGGTCCAACGTATTGACGTACACCGCGCCGACGCTGGCAAATTTTCCCAAGCCGTATGTTCCAACGCTGACATTCACGGCGGAAGCGGATGCCGACACAAAGAAGACCGGGACCGCGACGGTGTCCCTGGACAGCGGAATCCGGACGGCGCTGAGCCCGACGACGGCGACGGTGCCGGTGGGACTCACGCCGAACGCCGCGACGGCCACATTCAACGTAACGTTTACGAACACCCCGCCGGTGGGCGTGCAGTACCTTCTGGTGCAAACGCTTTCGAGCAGCAGCTATCCCAACAACGCGGCGCCTTCACCGACGTCGGTTACGTGTTCTCCGGCTTGCGGCTCGATGGATTCCGGCGGCAACGGTATTTACACGGCGCCTTCGACATTGCCGACGGCCACAACACCCTCGGGCGGGCCGGATCCGGCCACGGTTTGGCTGGTGGCGTGGTCCTCGTCGGACCAGGTGCACTACGCGGTGGCGCAAATTACTCTGGTCAGCGCCACCACCAATGCGGTGAATTACACCGGCCTGTACCCGACCACGGTCCAGGCGGGCGGACTTCTGCAGGATGTGTACCTGAACGCAGCGAACCTGCTGAACAACACGCAGATCAGTTTTATTTCACCGACGTCGGTGGACAATCTGGCCAGCAGCCCGCAGCAATCCTTGAATACCAGCGGGACGCAAATCTTCACCATTCCGATCTCCGGCGCGTACTGCACGCCGAGCCC
>Ga0335085_10018237_pt1 | contig 10093 bp, 11 predicted proteins | sample Lox_Sample_45_FD_206712 | JGI IMG/M metagenome (GOLD analysis project Ga0335085, IMG submission 206712) | Soil microbial communities from Loxahatchee National Wildlife Refuge, Florida, United States - Lox_Sample_4.5 | ecosystem: Environmental > Terrestrial > Soil > Wetlands | place: USA... | reverse complement strand
GGAGGCAAACTCCCTTGCCACGACTATTGAACCACAACTCAACTCTCCCGACAACGGCTTTGCGCCGATTGTTCCGGTCAAAGTTCGGGCGTAGACTTTTGGCCTGCATTTTCTTCGGAGGTTGTTATGCCGCGTGTTGTTCGCTGTGGGCTGATTCAAGCTAGATGCGAGTGGTCAGCTGAAAAATCATCGCTTGCCGACATCAAGAAGAAAATGATCGAGAAACACGAAGGGCTGATCCGCGATGCCTCCAAGAAGAAGGTACAGGTCTTGGGTCTGCAGGAATTGTTCTATGGCCCGTACTTCTGCGCGGAGCAGGAAACGCGATGGTACGGTCTCACGGAGAAGGTGCCCGAAGGACCAACGGTAGCGTTGATGCAGAAACTCGCAAAGAAGCACGGAATTGTGCTGATTGTGCCGGTCTACGAAGTCGAGATGACGGGGGTGTACTACAACACAGCGGCCGTGATCGACGCGGACGGCCGATATCTCGGCAAATACCGCAAGCACCATATTCCGCATTGCCACCCTGGTTTCTGGGAGAAGTTCTATTTCACACCGGGAAATGCGGGCTATCCGGTATTTGAGACACGCCATGCGCGGGTCGGAGTGTACATCTGCTACGACCGGCATTTCCCTGAAGGAGCGAGGATCCTCGGGCTCAACGGAGCGGAGATTGTTTACAACCCATCCGCAACCGTAGCTGGATTATCCGAGTATCTGTGGGAACTCGAACAGCCAGCCCACGCGGTGGCGAATCAATACTTTGTGGCTGCCATCAATCGTGTGGGCACCGAGCAGCCGTGGAAAATCGGAGAGTTTTACGGGAAGAGTTACTTCTGCAACCCACGAGGGAAGATCGTGGCGCAGGCGAGCCGTGACAAGGACGAACTCCTGGTTACCGATCTCGACTTTGATGAGATCCAGAAAGTGCGGGATACCTGGCAATTCTTCCGTGATCGTCGGCCGGAATCGTACAGTGAAATTACGCGCACAAGAGTGGGAAAGAACTTGAGGGTTGCCGACTAAAAGCGATACAGGGCGGCCGGGCCTTCGCTAGACATGGTCACGGTCATTCTATTTGGACCGCGGGAAGTAATGATTGAGGATGATCCGATCGGTCCATATCGTTGAGATATCACGCCCTTAAATATGTACTCGAAGACAGGGCGACTGCCTGGTGCCGCACCAGGCGGTCAAATCTGTCGGAGGAAATAAATTTTCAATGGCTTAGGCCGCCATCCAGGGCTCAGCATAACCGGGGACCAGCAGGTAGCTTGGTCGGCTCTCGTTGCAGCAAACAGCACAAGCCTGCTGTTGTCGTGCCTCATTTTTAGGGTTCTACCACAGCCCTTCCCTGCTTTATCTCCCGTACCCCCGCCACAAACCAGAGAGAACGCAGGTGATTCCCCCTCGGAACAGACATTCGAGGAAGTCAGGTACAGATTGCGAACGCTTATCAGATATGGCTCAGCCGGGTAGAATGCGGCCAGGGCATTCTCAAGCATTGCCCACATCTTTCAAATTATTAATAAGAGTTTCGTGCAGGGAAAACAAATCTTTGACTTGAGACGATAAGGGCTGGACCGTTGAAAGTTCATTGAAAACTCGTTCAGCGTCGTCCCACGAGATATCGTAGTTCAGAAAATTTCCCCCGCCAATAATTGTCTCTTTGGAGTTCCCGCCGAACCGCATCCATGCATATCGGAGATAGATTTGCCAAGCCGCCGAAAACCGAACGCTCACCGATTGCCCAACTTTCGTTAGCATGTCCTGTTCTAGGCGCAATGCATTTTTCCGAAGGCGGTAGTAATCTGCCCGATGCTTGAGCAGCGATTTTCCGATGCCGGGAACTTCAGAAATATCTTTCTCCTCGTAGCCCATCAACATTTCAAATACTCGCCGTGGTAGTTTGTTGACAAATAGAGTTTCGATAATCGTTGGAGGATTAGGCGGGGGTGGAACAGCGTCGGGAAACTGAAGCAATTTGTTCAGTTGAGATCGTATTTGTGCGGCGACTTCATCGTCGATTTTAAGGTATCGCCGCCGTACTACTGTTAGATTGCTATCAAGCAGACTTCGGAGCCGTTCTAGGTCGAACGGTTCCAACCGATATCCTTTTTTCAGGGCCTGTTTTGTAAAGTCTAACTTCCTTGTAGGGCTAACGTTAACATTGCAGAATAGCGCGATTACGCCTCCGTTTCCCTTAGGCCGCTTTTTTAAGTCTCCCTCAAACTTAGATTTAATATCCTTTTCGAGAGTGACGAAAGCGATTCCCGCGCTGTCGCCTTCCTCGAACTTAATGTCGCGCCCGCCATCCGGGCCACCTGCGGGGGCCATTGGTTCGACCTTCGAATAGCCTAGCGCATTCAAAATGTCGGCAGCCATCCGTTCAAAATCATGTTGATTGTCAAAATCCTCTAACGCGCGTGTTGTGTGACTCAACATAGTATGTGCCCTCGGAGAGGGGCCATCTGCATCAGGCGCCCAAATGATGGATGCAGAGTTTCCACAAAGTGCTTGAATGCTTCGTCCACAGGCTCATCCCGTCGTCTTCACTTAATCTGTGTAGTTTGTTGGCCCTCTTTGTAGCCACGAATGTAACCTTGTTGGTCAACTACTTTTTTGCCGTGGCGGTAGAGCAGGTACGGTATGCCGATGAGCACCACCAACACAATCAGCCAATGGAATATGCTGAACTCACCCATTGTTGCCTCCAAACTGAGGATTTACCCTTGCAGTTTAGCAAGTCGCCTAGCCGACGCTGGTTTAGCCTTTAGGGTATAGTAGCCTTCTGGTAACGATGGAGGGAGCGAGGGTGGGAAACGCGAACGGTGATCTGGCGGGTGTGCGGGAGATTAAGGTCGAGGCACGGTAGGTGGACGGGACCACATAAACTTCTCGTGTAAGCAGCGCGTGCGAACCAAGCGCATGGGATGGGGGATAAATTCACCCTGCCCTTGCGGAGGATATTGGAATGGCTGTTGCTGGCTCGTACATCGTATGGCGGATACGTCTCGGGGTGCTTCCGTTCGTCAGAGTGTATGGGCAGTGGGTTGATGAACACATTGTTCCACTCGCTTCCCGACTAACAGCGATGGCTGAAGCCGTAGAGAAGCAATCCTACGATGAATTGATGTCGCAACCAGTCGGAGAAGACTACTCCGGCGACGGGTCAGAGGAAGCCGAACAAGCATTTGACATTGGGTTGTCCTTCTACGAGCACATTAGCGACATGTATCAGGGAACTCTGAATCTATTTGCCGCTGGTTTATTTCACGTTACAGAGCAGCAACTTGCGAACCTGACCAGAGACGGCGCAATCGACATCGAGGGGCCAGACACCAAGTTGCAACACGTAGTTGACTGGTACAAGCAGCATTTTCAGATAGACCTCGCACAATTTCCATCGTGGTCGTTGGTCGAGGAACTGCGACATCTTGCCAATACCACGAAGCACGCCGAAGGCTCATCTGAAAGGCAGTTGCGGAGCATCCGCCCGGAGCTTTTCCAAAACCCGCTACTCCGTAACGACCCCCACATCCCGTCGTTCCAAATGCCTGTTCATCTTCCGCTTGGTGGCGATGGGCTGTATGTCACTGGAGATGATTTCCGTAAATACCACAAGGCCGCGCTAGAATTGTTTGATTGGCTGGTCGAGTTCTTCGAGAATCACGGCGACCAGTACTTTCCTCGATAACGGTGATGAGTACTTTGGGCGACCACGCAGACGAAAATCAAACCTCTTTTCCCCGGCCAATGCTGATGCTTGGAGAGATTCACTGGCACCTTCTCCGAGCAACTCACTTTGAAGAGGAGCAACAGTCGGTCAAAGGCGGCTCTTTGGTGGACATTTTGGAGGAGATGGCCAACTCCGGTAGGGAATTCATCGGAGAGGAAATTCACTGGTGGGTCTTTACAAAGGAAACCGACCTCGAAAGGCTCGAAGAACAAGTCAAACGGGCATTGAAGGCAGCGGAGGTATTGAAGAAGGATTCTGAGTTGCTTCGCTCCAAGGAAGCCAAGACCCTCGATGACTTGCGGCAAATCCTGTTCCAGTTTGCAGATAGTCACGCTCCCGCAATCGAGATTCTGCACCAATTTGTTCTTTGGCTGGCCTCCCGTGACAGGTTGGCCCCAACTATTCTTTGGACATACAGAGTGTGGGGTTCAACGAAAAGAGCGAATAGGAATATCGGATTCAATCCAAGTGAATCGCAACCGAGCACAGAAACACTAGATAAATGGGCCTCTACTGTCGTTGGGCTACTCTCGGAAGGACATCCTGTTGCCTCTAGAGCAGAATCCGACCTCTCGATGGAGATGTATGAGAGCGGGGCTTTCGAGGACGGCGCAACAGTCTCCGAAAGCCAAGTCGTCCGACGAGCATCCCTCATGGCCTTCTACGCCTGCGCCGAATACTTCGACTTCATTCGACACTCGCTCAGAATCGTTCTTATCGAGATCGCGAAATTCAATAAAGAGGCGGACTTCGCAAATCACGATGATTTCTGGCGAACGTTCATCGAAAAGGCGACTCGAACAGCGAAGGCAGAGACTCAGTTATGGGATTTCAAGAAAACGCTAACGATGTGGCATGTTGGCAAGGAACCAGAGCGGACTAAAGCAAAAGCCACATTTTGTGAAGACGTAGCGGGGTTTGCGAATGCCCGTGGGGGCGTCGTAATAATCGGAGTCACTGACGAGCGAGACATCGTCGGAATTGGCAGCAGTCGTGACCTTGAAAACAGATTGAAAGACGCAGCGGAGGTGTTGCCGAAACACATCGACTATCCCCGAGAAATTTGGCGATTGCGGCAGATAGCCGTACCTAGCAAAGACGCTACGGACAAAGTTTGTCTGGTCGTGGTGATCTCTCAAGCGTGCGAACCCGTGGCGGTCCACGACGGTGCAGGTCACTACACCTATCCCGTACGCCGAGAGACAGGACTGACTAGATTGGGAAGGGATGAAATTCTGCGAGCGAAAGGAGATGTGAAAGTCGATAATCTCCGCTTTCTTGGCGAACTGTATAAATTTGTTCACCGCCCCGCTCGACCAAGTTGGCCGCAACAGTCAGGCGCGTACACCGCTCCTTCAAGCGAAACAATCCCTCCTTTCCCTTCTGAATGGGCCGGATATCGCTTCGAAGGTGGAATGGATTTCTGGGGAAAACCATTCTCGGAGAGCGGAACAATCCGAGTCTTTCAAAGCGGTGATTGGCAGGGCATACCAAAGTTTCCGGCTACGATGAATGGGTGTTCGTCCGGGGTTTTCATGATTCGCTGGCGATCTGCTCATCCCGATACTCCCGTCGAATCAAGTCTGCGTTCTTACAACGCCGTCGTCGCACTGGACGCCAAACCCTCTCAAGGGTTCGGATACATGTCTGGAACCAACTGTGAACAGCCTATGTTCAAATTCCCGGACGAACCCAATGGGGACGGAGCAACTCTTGTTGATGTCTATTATGAATTAAAGTTCTGGCGAGCGGCACCGTAACTCAGTCTTGTCCTCGCCCGTGAAGACAAATAAGGAAAACGCTATGGCATCAAAAAGAAAAGAGCGAATCCTCGAACTTATCCAAGACGCGAGTAACTTTCGTCTTTGCTCCCCGTCAGATGACCCAGAAGAACAGACGGGAGTCACGGCAGGATACCGTCATCTGCTAGTGCAACTTCAAAGGCTTGCTGCTCCGATTCTCCCCGATGAAATCGCTTTCCGACTCAACGGGATTCACGTCGAAGTTGATGACATTTACAGTGTGTACGCTGCCAAAGCGGAACTAGATGCAGTCGTTTTCGAAATAGAAGAGGCACTCGAACATTTTGACGGCGACCAACCGCTACCGGGAGCGAACGTGTTTATCGTTGCCCCCGCACTCATCACGAGGTTGGAGGCGCTGACTGCGAGCACTTACGATGTCGCCTCACTCGTGCGAATGTGCCGCGAGATTAACTCCTCCTTCGCTCATGACAACGTGCTCGCTGTTGCCCTTCTCATGCGAACTGTTCTGAACCACGTCCCGCCTGTGTTTGGGCACAACACTTTCGAACAAGTGGTTGCCAGCATGGGAAAAAGTTTGAAAGAAAGTTTCGAACACCTCGAAAAAGGATTGCGAAAGATCGCGGACTTCTACACGCACAAAAAGATTGGCGCGTTTGAATCGTATCCGTCCGCTGTCCAAGTGGAACCGTACAAACCACAATTTGAACTCTTGCTCCACCAAGTCGAATCTCAGTTGAAGATGTACGGCAAGACTATACCGTAAGGCAGGTACAACCGGATGATCGTCGGGGTAAATCTTCGTGTTGACACCGCGCAAACACTACGATTTTATGACGGCCATGCCAATAATTCCTTACGATGACCCCGCAAACCTCTTCCGGGTTTATGCGGCTTGGGAGTGCGAAGAGGATGGCAACGGATACCCGTTCATCTGGGACGCAATTTCAGTGTGCAGACGGGCAGGGAAGTTATACAGGTGCGATGATTGCGGTTTCGCCTATCTGGAAGACGGCGACATCCTCACGGTTCACCACAACAATTTCAACAAAGCCGATTGCAGAAAAGTGAACTTGGCTGTGTATTGCTGGCTGCATCACAGCCTAGACCATGAGCCGGACCTGAACGTGCGCGACATGCGTTGCAAATACTGCAAAACGTGGTTTCTAGGCTGGCCGCGCCTGCACCGCCACATCAAAGGGATACATAGGCCCTTCGAATTGAAAATTCCAGAGATCACGCTGGACCAGCGGCCCACGTCGTATGTTGGACGGGGTAGAGTTTTGGCTGCCATTCAACAACAGCAGCGTTGGCGGGAATTGTGGCGGGATTAAACGCGCCAGAAGATAGCGAGGGGATACCCGAACGAGGTGAGGGACGATCACTCGCCCGTTCCCCTCGTGAACTAAAGACGTAGTGAAATTTCCGATCTTCGAATCCGAATTGAAAAACCGTGCGTTTCCAAGAATAATGGCAGCGCCAACGTCGCTGCGTTCGCATCCAGCGTCGGGCCAGTTCGGACACAATGTATTGGTAGTTTGTCAGTGGGGTTGGTCGGAATGAGTTTCACATAGGGAATGAGGGCGCCGCCAGAAGCGCGGAAATAAACTGGCGAGCGCGTTTTACCGCCATCATCGGTACCCTGCTTGGTCAACTCTCTTTGCCGAACGACCACCCGCCACTCTTTCTCAACTGCAAACGCTGCGCTCTTGAAACCAACGATCTCTTCCATTAAGACATCAACCACTGATCTCAAGACTACCGAATATCCGTATTGAGGATGGTCGCCGACTTTTCTAAACGCTTCCGCAGTGGTCGAGTCATCGAATGCAGGCAAAATGCCTTCCAGTAATTCGGCGCATCTTTTGATCTGCTTCTCTCTTTCGTACTCGACCCTTACCCATTTTGGGGTATAAGTGCATGGCTCGGGTTTGAACCCTTGCCCGGTAAATACGTCGGGTGGAACTTGAAACCCCAACGAATACCCGCCTGACTGACCGTACGCCCTCCACTGACTCAGAAGATTGTCCTCTTCACAAAAACAAGACAGGTAAATGGGCTGGACGATATGCATGTTGAGGAAGTGCTCCCCAAATACTGTCTGTAATTGTCTCGCCGTTCCAAGAGTCAGAGAATTTTCTGGGCGCGGGTTGCTCGCTATCCATCCATCCAATGCCTCGTTCAAAACTCGACAGCCGTAGACTATTTCCGCTGAGTCATTCAGAAAATATGCGGAAGTTGCCCACAGTTCGTTCTTCTCGACAATTCCTTTCAATCCTTCGGCTGTCGTGTAGTGATAGAGAAGCCCGTCTGGCGGTTGAGGTTTGGGTGTTGTGAACTCCCGGTTGTAATGAAATTTCAAGACTTTGTTAAACGTCTCATTTGCGAGTTTCACCGCTGTCTTATCGTATTCGTCAAGCCGCTGCATCTGGTCACCTGTTTTTCAGCAGTTTAATTACACCCAGTCCGATTGCCTTCCGCTCCCGTTCTGGATACTTCAAACGAGCCTTTTCCGCGTGTTCCTTCGTTTTGAAAGGCTTCGACAAGGGTGTGAAATCGCCGTCGATGTACTTGAAGAGTAGCCATTGCTCGATGATCTTGGGCATTTTAAGGTTTCTTGGATGCAACTTTCTTTAAAGCCTCGTTGCAAGTTGCGACTGCATTCAGACTCCGCTCATACAAAATCTTATGCGCTTGCAGATACTTAGTGTACAGGTTGGTAGCCGAAACTTTTACGATAGCAAGTAGTTGTGCAGCGTTCATGCAGGTCTCAGACACTTCTTTCGCTCCATTTCGGTGATTTTCATCTTTCAATGCGAATGCGGCACCCATCGTGGTAAGGGCGTTGACTTCACACGCGAGTGCGTCTTGATAGGCGTTGTTCAGTTGGTCCACCACCATGAATCCCACACCGCTGTTGAAGTTGTCGGGTTTCGTCTTCACAACTGATATGAGAAGTTGCCAGTTTTCAGATGCATTCTTCTCCCTTTCCTTGGCATCGGCATCTTTATCGATCTTGCTCGCCTCATCCTGCATCGACACCTGATACTGCTTCATCGCGAGATTTGCTTGTTGCATCAGCGTGGTGATCTCGCTGTCAGTCGGAAATTCAGTGCTTTGCGCTGAAAGCGGGAGCGGCGAGAAGACGATGAGAACCAAGAAGAGACTTCTGAACATTTGCGCACCTCCTGATCTTCTATAACTTTCGAGGCGGGAATCCAACCCAATGGTAAGCAAGTAGGTCAAGGATTTCGCCGTCGCACTCTTTGCGGTCTTCTTGCGGGTAATACCAGAAAAATTCTCCGTGCGCTTCTAGGTAGTCGATCATTGATGGATTGCTGCCGAGCCGTACGGTGTAAACGTACTGATTCACTTTCGGACCAGCGAACAACTGAACCTGCCCGATCAGGTTGTGGTAGTTTGCTTCCGCGTAAAGCATGTGGCCCCATTTGTTCATCAGGTATCCACGTCGGCCATGCGGCAGAAGCCCGGGGAGGGAAGATACGAACGGGAGGCAGTCCGAAATCTTGGCGTCCTCGTTCATAATGAAATCCCGGACGGGCTTGAAGCAGGGTTCGTCGCCACGGAACTGCGTCATCTTCGATAAGAAGTAGTGGAAGGCAATTTTGGCGATGCAGCGGAAATATCGGCTGGTGAGCGTGAACTTCACGACTGCGTTGGTATACACGATAGGGAGTGGTGGAGTGGACCACTCGGTTTTCGATTCGTACTTCATCTTCGAAATCAACGACTCGACCCACTCCCGCTCCTCCCCACCAGCGAAGACGTTGGCCTGCTTAAAAGTTTTGACACCGAACTCGTCGAACCTTTGGCGGAATTGTTCTGGAGTCATCCCATCGGTAATCCGAAGTACAAATTCCCGCCCATCCTCGGTCAACAACTTGACGTGACGCAGTTCCCGCGCCTCGAACCCTTCCACGAGTTCGATGCGTACCTCTTCCCCGGTTTGCTCGTTCTTGCCAGTCATCTCTATCGCGAGACCGCCCGCGCTGCCTCGCAAGAATGGATTAACCTTTTCGTGCTGATCTCTTCGGCTCTCGACACCGAGGTGGATGCGGAAGAACGCCTCCATACCGGACCTCAACAACTGTTCGTCCAATTTCCCGCATTTACCATTGCAGTTGGAGCAGACTCGGCCCACCAGCGGTTCGTAGCCCTTAAATTTGCCGAGGCCGAAAGGGAGATGGTGCTCCTCGCTATCTGCGGGGTTGGGACAATAGATGCATGTCGGGGCGGGTGATTTTATTTTTCCATTCATCGGGCTTGTACCAGTTGGAATTGTCTCGAATCACTTGAATCACTTGCTTACTGGAAGCCTTATTCGTCATCGTACATTCCTGATGCGCTTGCCCTTTTTCTCAACGAAAGAGACTGCGGCCCATTCAGGAAAACCTCGCGACACACGGTCATATTCCGCGTTCGCCTTTTGCGTTTGCTTCATCGCCGCGTATGCATCGCCACGCTTTAAGAACAAATCTGGTACCACCGTTGATGTAAAGTCCTTTGCCTCGATCAGGAATTGCTTGGCAAAATCCGGGTATTTCATTGCAGGGAAAAACATCGCTCG
>Ga0335085_10018235_pt1 | contig 10094 bp, 11 predicted proteins | sample Lox_Sample_45_FD_206712 | JGI IMG/M metagenome (GOLD analysis project Ga0335085, IMG submission 206712) | Soil microbial communities from Loxahatchee National Wildlife Refuge, Florida, United States - Lox_Sample_4.5 | ecosystem: Environmental > Terrestrial > Soil > Wetlands | place: USA... | reverse complement strand
CGGCGATGATCGTGCTCGCGGTGCTCCTCGGGGGCTGCGTCGCGGCGCTTTCCGACGCGCTCGCGCTCGTCGCCCGCCAGGAGGAGACGCTGATCGGGGCGGTGCAGTTCGTCGTCCTGCCGGCGACGTTCCTCTCGTCCGCGATGATGGCCGCGGCGCTGATGCCCGGCTGGATCGGCGGCGTGGCGCGGTTCAACCCGGTCAACTGGGCGGTGGTCGGCGCGCGCGCCGGAGCCTCCGACTGGAGCCTCGTCTGGACGCGCGCGGGCCTGCTCGCCGCGCTGCTGCTCCTCTGCGCGGCGCTCGCAACGCGGGCGATCCGGGTGTACCAGCGCTCCGTCTGAACCCAAGTGACAACTTGTCACTAGGCTGGGCGGGTGCCGAGGAGCTGGAGTGAGCTGCTGGGGGAGGCCGACGCCTCCCCCGAGCCGGAGGCGGAGCGGGCCGGGCTGTTCTCGCGGCTTCGCGAGTCGCTGTCGAAGTCGCGGCGGGCGCTCACCGGCGAGCTCGCCTCGGCCGCGTTCGACCCGGGCAACGAGGCGGACTGGGAGCGGCTCGAGGAAGCGCTGATCATGGGCGACGTCGGCGTGCGTGCCACCGCCGAGCTCGTGCGGAGGCTCGAGGCGCGCGGCGAGATCGGCGACCTGAACGAGGCGCTCGCGGACGAGATCGCACGGCTCTTCGGCGAGCCTCCGACGCTCGACCTGACGCACGAGCCGACGGTCGTCCTCGTCGTCGGCGTCAACGGCACCGGCAAGACGACGACGATCGGCAAGCTCGCGGCGCGGCTCGCGGAGCACGGGCACTCGATCGTCGTCGGCGCGGCCGACACGTTCCGCGCCGCGGCGGAGGAGCAGCTCGAGATCTGGGCGCAGCGCGCGGGCGCGGACTTCGTCGGCTCCTCCCGCGGCGGCGACCCGGCCGCCGTCGCCTACGACGCGATCGAGGCGGCGCAGGCGCGCGGCCGCGACGTCGTCATCGTCGACACCGCGGGCCGGCTGCACACGCAGACGAACCTGATGGAGGAGCTGGCGAAGGTGCGCCGCGTGATCGCGGGGCGGATCGACGGCGCGCCGCACGAAACGCTGCTCGTGATCGACGCGACGACGGGCCAGAACGGCCTGACGCAGGCGCGGTTGTTCGCCGAGACCGCCGGCGTCACCGGCGTCGCGCTGACGAAGCTCGACGGCTCGGCGAAGGGCGGCGTCGCCATCCCGATCGCGTACGAGCTCGGCCTGCCGGTCAAGCTGATCGGCGTCGGCGAGCGGCTCGACGACCTGCGCCCGTTCGACGCGGGCGACTTCGCGCGCGCCCTCGTCGCCGGCTAGACGCTACGAATCCGGGGGGTCGTCGTCGCTCGAGATCGAGACGACGTACGACTGGATCCTGCCCGGGTTCGTCACCTCCATCTCCGCGCGGAACTCGATCTTCACCTTGTGCGTCCCCTTGTCGAACCCCGAGCTCGCCTGCGCCAGCGCGTCGTCGAGCGCCTGGTCGAACGCCTCGGAGTGGCTTCTGCGCGCCGCGTCGTGGCCGGCCCTTCCGTGCACTTTCTTCATCGTTCCTCCCTAGGACGGGTCCCCAGGAGCGGACACTACGGGATGCGGGCGGCGGAGCGCTCGACGGCCACGACGTTGCCCTTGCGCCGGTAGACGCCGGCCGCCTCGCGCAGCGTGTCGTCCGCCTCGCCGTCGCGGCCCGCGCGCGCGAGGACGCGCGCGACGCCGACGAGCGAGTCGCCCCAGAGGTTCAGCGCGTCGGTCGCCGACGCGAGCTCGACCGCGCGCCGCGCACGTGCGAGCGCCTCGTCGTGCCGCTCCGGGCTGCGCTCCGCGGCGATGCGCGCGCGCACGCGGTGCGCGAGCGCCTGCGCGGCGATGTCGTCGACCCGCTCCGGCGCGAGCGCGGCGACGCGGTGCGCCTCCTCGATCTCGCCCAGCTCGACGAGCGCCTCCGCGAGCAGCAGCGCCTGGTAGCCCTGCTCGCCCACGCCGTCGAGAACCTCGAAGCCGCGGCGCAGGTGCCGCTCGGCCGCGGAGGCGTCGCCGGCGAGCAGCTCGAGCGGGCCTGCGACCTGCGTCCAGCCCGCGAGCGCCAGGCGGGCGCCGAGCTCGTCGTACGTCGCCTCGGCGCGCGCGGCGAGCGCCCGCGCCTCGTCGAACCGGCCGACCATCGCCAGCAGGCCCGCGAGCGAGATGGAGACGTTGGCCTCGACGATGCGGCTGTCGCGCGTCTGCTCGAGCATCTCCTCGCAGCGGACGATCGCCTCGTCGGCCGGCGTCGGCCCGTTGAGCAGGCACGTGCAGAGGCTGTCGACCGCGCGGCCCTCCTCCTGCCGCTCCGCCGCGCTCCGCGCGTGCGCGAGCGCGCGGGCGGCCGCCTCCTCGCCGGCTCCGTACCGGAGCCGCAGCTGATGCGCGATCGAGATCCGGCCCCACGCGCGCGCGAGGCCCGCCTCGTCGCCGAGCGACTCGAACACAGGGATCGCCTCCGCCGCGGTGTCGAGCAGCGCGTCCACCTCGGCCTCTCCGCCGACCGCGACGGTGCGGCGGGAGGCGCGCTCGACGCGCGCGTACCACTGCTGGCGGGAGTCGCCTACCGCGCCGGCCGCCTCGATCAGGTCGTCGAGCAGCGCGTCGGCGCGTGCGACCTCGCCGGACCACCAGAGGGCACGGCTCAGCTCGCGCTCGAGCTCGAGGCGCGACGGGTCCGCCGGGTCGAGGAGACGGAGCGCGCGGTCGAGGAGGTTCATCGCGGCGGGCATGTCCTCGTGCGCGAAGGCGCGGCGGCCCGCCTCCCCGAGCAGCCCGCCCGCCCGTGCCGCGAGCGTGCGCGTGGCGTCGTCGGCGACGCCGAGCTCCTCGCGGTAGCGCACCGCCTGCTCGTAGTGGTAGCCGACGAGCTCGTCCGCGTCGCCCTGGCGCTCGATCAGCGCGCCCGCGCGCTCGTGCAGGTCGGCGCGCACCTGCTTCGGCATGCCGGCGTACGCCGCGTCGCGGATGAGCGCGTGGCGGAAGCGGTAGCCGTCGTCGCCGGGCACGGGCGTCCGTCCCGGCTCGATCAGCTCGCGCCGCGTCAGCGCGAGGAGCGCGGAGCCGGCGGCGGCCCGCTCGTCGTCGGGCGAGAGCTCGAGCACGCCTCCGCGCGCGAACTCCTTGCCGAGCACGGACGCGCGCTCGAGCGTCCGCCGCTCGAGCGGGTCGAGCCGGTCGAGGCGCGCCGTCAGGAGCGCGTGGATCGTCGCCGGCATCGCCGTCTCGCCCGGATCCTCGGCGAGCATCGCCGCCATCTGCTCGACGAACAGCGGGTTGCCCTCCGCCGCCTCGCGGATCCGCGCGCGCGCGTCCGGCTCGAGCGCGGCCTCGAGCCCGCCGAGCAGCTCCTCCGACTCGTCCTCGCTCAACGGCGCGAGCGTCATCGCCGTCCCGGGCACGTGGAGCCAGCCGGGCCGCTCGTCGAGCAGCTCCGGCCGGGCGAGGCAGACGAGGAGGATCGGCGCGCCGCGGCTCCACCCGGCCACGTACTCGACGAGGTCGAGGAGCGTCGGCTCGGCCCAGTGGATGTCGTCGAGGCGGACGAGGAGCGGCCGCTCGCCGGCGAGCGCCTCCAGCAGCCGGCGCACGGCCCAGAACGTCTCCTCCGGGGAGGCGGGCTCGGTGTCGCCGGTCAGCGCCGCCAGCCGCTCGAGGATCAGCCCGCCGTCGGGCTCGCCGGCGACCGCCGACGCGAGGGCGTCGTCGCCCCCGGCCGACCGGAACAGGTCGAGCAGCGGCCAGAAGGTGATCCCGTCGCCGTAGGGGAGGCAGCGGGTCTCGAGCACCGTCGCGTCCGCGGCGATCCCGGCCGTCAGCTCCGACGCGAGGCGGGACTTGCCGATCCCCGCCGCGCCGATCACGGTGACGAGCCGGCACGAGCGTTCCCCGGCCGCGGTCGCGAGCTCCTGCTGCAGCAGCCCGAGCTCGCCGCGGCGTCCGACGAGCGGTGCGTCGACGCGCCGTGCGAACGCCGCCGCGCCCTCGATCGCGGCGAGCAGTCGCCACGCCTCGACCGGCTTCTGCTTGCCCTTCGCGTCGACGGGCTCGACCGGCTCGAGGCGCGCCGCGTTCTCGACGAGCCGCCGCGTCATCGCGCCGACGAGGATCTCGTCCGGCCCAGCCGCCTGCTCGAGGCGCTTCGCCGTGTTGACCGCGTCGCCGGTGACGAGGGTGGTCAGGCCGTCGCCGGTCACGACCTCGCCCGTGTTGACGCCGATCCGGATTCGGAGCGGCGGCCGGCCCTGCGCCGCGAGGCCGGCGTTCATCGCGGCGAGCGCCTCGCGCATCTCGAGCGCTGCCCGGACGGCCCGGAGCGCGTCGTCCTCGTGCGCCTGCGGGACGCCGAAGACGGCCATCACGGCGTCGCCGATGAACTTCTCCACGGTGCCGCCGTGGCGCTCGAGCGGCTCGCGCATCGCCTCGAACCAGCCGGCCATCACCCCGCGCAGCGACTCGGGATCGAGCTGCTCGCCGAGCGCCGTCGACCCCGCGAGGTCGCAGAACACGACGCTGACGGTCTTCCGGACGGCGGCCGAAGACGACATGGCCGAAAGTGTGACAGGAGCCGCAAAGCCGGTCAGTACACTGGTTCGCCGTGTTCGACGCCCTCTCGGACAAGCTCCAGAGCGCCCTCGGCGACCTCCGCGGCCGCGGAGTCCTCGACGAGGAGGCGATCTCGCGCGCGATGCGCGAGGTCCGCCTCGCGCTGCTCGAGGCCGACGTCAACTTCGAGGTCGTCAAGCAGTTCGTCGCCCACGTGCGCGAGCGGGCGCTCGGCGCCGACGTCCAGAAGAGCCTGACCCCGGGCCAGCAGGTCGTGAAGATCGTCCACGAGGAGCTGACGGAGCTGATGGGCTCCGGCTCCTCGAAGCTCGCCTTCTCGCCGCGGCCGCCGACGACGATCCTCCTCGCCGGCCTCCAGGGCTCCGGCAAGACGACGGCCGCGGGCAAGCTCGCGCTGCTGCTCTCGAACGACGGCCGCAAGCCGGCGCTCGTCGCCGCCGACCTCCAGCGGCCGGCCGCGGTCGAGCAGCTGGTCCAGCTCGGCGCACAGGTCGACGTCCCCGTCTACGCCGACGAGCGCTCCGACCCGGTGCGGGCCGTCCACGAGGGGATCGAGCGGGCGAAGGCCGACGGGCGCGACGTCGTCATCCTCGACACGGCGGGCCGGCTGCACGTCGACGAGGAGCTGATGGAGGAGCTCGCCGCGGTCCGGCGCGAGGCGAAGCCGACGAACGTCCTCCTCGTGCTCGACGCGATGACCGGCCAGGAGGCCGTGAACGTCGCGACCGCCTTCCAGGAGCGGGTCGACTTCGACGGCGTCCTGATGACGAAGCTCGACGGCGACGCGCGCGGCGGCGCGGCGCTCTCCGTCAAGGCGGTCACCGGCCGGCCGATCAAGCTCGCCTCGGTCGGCGAGAAGCTCGACCAGTTCGAGTGGTTCCACCCGGACCGGATGGCGTCGCGGATCCTCGGGATGGGCGACGTCCTCACGCTGATCGAGCGCGCCGAGGCCGCGGTCGGCGACGACGAGAAGGAGGAGCTCGAGCGCCGGATGATGGCGGGCGAGTTCACCTTCGACGACTTCCTCAAGAGCTACAAGATGATCCGCCGGATGGGCCCGCTCCAGGGCGTCCTGAAGATGATCCCCGGTGTCGGCAAGCAGCTCGAGGGCCTCGACCAGGTCAACGAGAAGGAGCTGGCCCGCGTCGAGGCGATCGTCCTGTCGATGACGCCGCAGGAGCGGCGCGTCCCGCACGTCATCGACGGCTCCCGCCGCAAGCGGATCGCGGCCGGCTCCGGCACCACCGTTCAGCAGGTGAACCAGCTGATCGAGGCGCGCCGGCAGATGGCGAAGATGATGAAGTCGATGGGATCAGGCAAGATGCCGTCGCTCGGGGGCCTTCAGGCTCCGGGGCCGGCGCTGCCGAGCGGGAAGCCGCGTCCGAGCGCCACGCGGAAGACGTCCAGTAAACGCAAGAAGCGAACAAAGAGGTAACGAATGGCTGTGAAGTTGAGGCTGACGCGGGTCGGCTCGAAGAAGAACCCGATCTACCGCGTCGTCGCCGCCGACTCGCGCTCGCCGCGCGACGGCAAGTTCATCGAGATCGTGGGCCGCTACAACCCGCAGATGGAGCCGTCGCTGATCGAGCTCGACGAGGCGAAGGTGCGGGAGTGGCTCGCCAAGGGCGCGCAGCCGACCGAGTCGGTCGCGAAGCTCCTGAAGACGCAGGGGATCGAGAAGTAGTGGGCGACCTGCTCGAGGAGCTCGCCCGCCGGCTCGTCGACGAGCCGGACGCCGTGCGCGTCGAGCAGGTCGAGGGCGACGACGGGTCGCTCGTCTTTCGGCTCCACGTCGCCGAGGGCGACGTCGGCAAGGTGATCGGCCGGCAGGGCCGGATCGCCCGCGCGCTGCGGACGCTCGTGCGCGCGGGCGGCGTCGAGGCGGGGCGCCGGCTCCAGCTCGAGATCGTCGGATGAGCGTCGGCTCGACGGAGCTCATGGAGCGAAGGCGCCGGCTTGTCCGGCGCCTGGAGCGCGAACACTGATCGCGACCCTCTACGACGTCCACGGAAACCTCGCTGCGCTGGAGGCCGTACTCGCGGAGATCCCGGAAGAGGCCACGATCGTCGTCGGGGGCGACGTCTGCCTCGCCGGCGGGCAGCCGGCGGAGACGCTTGAGCGGCTGCGCGGTCTCGGCGACCGCGTCGTCTGGATTCGCGGCAACGCCGATCGCATGCTCACGCCGGGGGAGGAGGGAGGCGCACCGCCGGCTCTGGTCGAGGCCACGCGAGAGCGGATGAGCGACGAGCAGATCGCGTTCCTGTACGACCTGCCGCCGACCGCGCAGATCGGTCGCGTGCTGTACGTCCACGCGACGCCTCGCAACGACGAGGACATCTTCACGGAGAGGACGCCGGAAGAGCGGATCGCGTTCCTCTTCGAGGACGTCGACGCCGACGTCGTCGTGTGCGGGCACACGCACACGCAGTTCGACCGCGTCGTCGCCGGCAGGCGGGTCGTCAACTCCGGCAGCGTCGGCGCGCCCTACGAGGCGGAGCCGGGCGCCTACTGGACGCTCGACCTCGTCCACCGGCGCACGCCCTACGAGGGCGCGACGCTGGAGCGGTCGCGCGACGAGGCCGTCGTGCTGTTCACCGAACGTGGGCTCTGACCTCGTCCCGATCGGCCGCGTCGGCAAGCCGCACGGCCTCGACGGCTCGTTCTTCGTCGAGGGGTCGAGCGAGCGCGAGGGCGCGTTCGCCCGCGGCGCGACCGTCTACGTCGACGGCGAGCCGGCGGAGATCGTCGGCTCCCGGCGCGGCGCGGGCGGGAGGCCGGTGATCCGGCTCGACCGGCGCGTCGAGCGCGGCGCGGCGCTCGCCGTTCCGCGCGCGGAGCTGCCCGAGCTCGAGGAGGACGCGTACTACGTGTTCCAGCTCGTCGGCCTCGTCGTCGAGGAGGAGGGCGGGCGGGTTCTCGGGCGCGTCCGGGACGTCGTCGACTACCCTGCGAACGATGTGCTCGAGCTCGACTCGGGTGCGTTCCTGCCGCTCGTCGAGGCCTGCGTGCGGCAGGTGGACGTCGAGGGCGGGCGAATCGTTGTCTCCACCGGCTTCGCCGATCCCGAATAACCTCACCCGCCTGTGCGCATCGACGTCTTCACCTTGGTACCTCACGCGTTCGCGTGGCTGACCGAGCAGCAGCCGATCGCAGGCGTGCTCGGCGGCGAGCTCGAGCTGCGGCTGTTCAACTACCGTGACTCGACGCCGCTCCGCGCGGGGCAGGTGGACGACGAGCCGTACGGCGGCGGCGCCGGGATGGTGCTGCGCGTCGACGTCGCCGCCGCCGCGCTCGACGCCGCGTACGGCGGCGTGCCGGAGCACCGCGTGATCGCGCTGACGCCGCAGGGGCGTCCGCTGACGCAGCAGGTCGTCGAGGAGCTCGCGGAGGAGGAGGCGCTGACACTCCTGTCGTCGCGGTTCGAGGGCTTCGACGAGCGGATCGTCGCGCACCTCTGCAGCGACGCGATCTCCGTCGGCCCGTACGTCCTCTCGAACGGCGACCTGCCGGCGATGGTGCTCCTCGACGCGGTCGCGCGCCGCCTGCCCGGCGCGCTCGCCGAGGGCTCGGGCGAGCTCGAGAGCTTCTCCTCGGAGCTCGACGGTGGGCTCGAGTACCCGCACTACACGCGGCCCGCGGAGTTCCGCGGCTGGACGGTCCCCGAGGTGCTCCTCTCCGGCGACCACGCCCGGATCGACGCATGGCGCAGGGAGCACGTGCGCTGATGCGCGATCCGCTCGGACGCCTGTTCCCGAACCTGCCGCACTCGGCGCGCGTCGTGCTCGACTGGGTGATCACGATCGCGGGCGCGATCCTGATCGTGCTCGCGATCAAGCAGTGGGTCGTCAACCCCTACCGGATCCCGTCCTCGTCGATGGAGCCGACCCTCCACTGCGCCCGGCCCGCACCCGGCTGCGAGGCGCGCTTCAGCGACCGCGTGCTCGCGAACCGCTTCATCTACCGCTTCGAAAACCCGAAGCGCGGCCAGATCATCGTCTTCAAGACGCCGCCGCTGGCCGAGGTGCGCTGCGGCGCCGGCGGGACGTTCGTGAAGCGGCTGATCGGGCTTCCGGGCGACACCGTCAGCGAGAAGAACGGCTTCGTCTACATCAACGGGAAGCTGCTGAAGGAGCCGTACATCCAGCCCTCGCGGCGCGACCACGAGCCGCCGCGGACCTGGCACGTCCCTCAGGGCTACTACTTCTTCATGGGCGACAACCGGGCCGAGTCCTGCGACTCGCGGGTGTGGGGGCCGGTGCCGCGGAAGAACCTGATCGGCGAGGTCTTCTTCGTCTACTGGCCGCCGAATCGCATCGGTTTCCGCTAACCTGGCCTCCTGCCTTCGGGCCCCCTCGCCATGAGCAAGAACATCATCGATTCGATCGAGCGCGCCCAGCTGCGCCGCGTGCCCCGCTTCAAGGCGGGCGACACCGTCCGCGTGCACTTCCAGGTGATCGAGGGCCAGCGCCGCCGCGTCCAGGTCTACGAGGGGATCGTGATCAAGCGGCAGGGCTCCGGTGCCCGCGAGACGTTCACCGTCCGCAAGCAGTCGTTCGGGATCGGGGTCGAGCGGACGTTCCCGCTCCACTCGCCGAAGATCGAGAAGATCGAGGTCGGCGCGATCGGCGACGTGAACCGCGCGAAGCTCTACTACCTGCGCGGCCGGGTCGGCAAGAAGGCGCGCGTCCGCGAGAAGCGGTACGGCGCCGGCGCGGTGCTGCCGGAGGCGCTCGACGCCGATCTCGAGACGGTCGAGGAGGCCGAGGTCGTGTCTCCGGAGGAGCCGGAGGCCGAGGCGGTCGCCGAGGTCGCCGAGGAGGCTCCCGAGGACGACGAGCCCGAGACGGTCGAGGAGCCGGTGGCGGAAGCCGAGCCGGAGCCCGAGCCCGTCTCCGCCGAGTAGCTCGCAGCTTCGTCGCAGCTCTGTGACGTCGACCTTCGCCCGCTGACCCGCGCGCTATCCTCGCGCGGGATGAAGCGGACCGGCCAGCGGCTGCTGCGATTCGACCGGAGGCTCGGCGCGCGGTACGTCGCGGGGGCGGACGAGGCGGGCCGGGGCTCCCTGGCGGGGCCGCTCGTCGTCGCCGGCGTACTCCTCGACTACGGCTCGCTGAAGGAGCACCGCGTGCGGCCGCTCGCGTATCTGAACGACTCGAAGCAGTGCTCCGAGGAGCGGCGCGAGGAGCTGTTCCGGGCCGTCGTCGGCTGCGCGGAGAAGGTCGCGGTGCGGGTCATCCCGCCCGGCGACATCGACCGCAACGGGCTGCACAAGTCGAACCTGGCCGGGCTGCGCGCGATGCTGGCCGCCCTGACTCCGCCGGCCGAGGCGTGCCTCGTCGACGGCTTCCGGCTCGGGCCGCTCGCGCCGGAGCACACGGCGGTCGTCGACGGCGACGAGAAGAGCGCCGCGATCGCCGCGGCCTCGATCGTCGCGAAGGTGACGCGGGACCGGCTGATGCACCGCCTCGACGCGCTGTATCCGGCGTACGGGTTCGC
>Ga0335085_10018233_pt1 | contig 10096 bp, 5 predicted proteins | sample Lox_Sample_45_FD_206712 | JGI IMG/M metagenome (GOLD analysis project Ga0335085, IMG submission 206712) | Soil microbial communities from Loxahatchee National Wildlife Refuge, Florida, United States - Lox_Sample_4.5 | ecosystem: Environmental > Terrestrial > Soil > Wetlands | place: USA: Florida... | reverse complement strand
CGATTCGGCACGAGTAAACTCGTGCCCTGTTACAAGACGGGAGGGGTTTGTTGCTCACCCCCATCGCAGAATCGAGGTGAGGGCACCCGGCAGGAGAGGGTGAGTGCTCGTCCATCCGATCCGTGGTTGAGGGTACGAGGACTTGGGCGGGTTTGTTGCTTTCCCACATCTTTACAAGATGTGGGGCACCCGCCTGTTGTTGGGGGGGCGATCTTCAGAGGCCTGAAGGCCTCTGCTCCCTCGGTTGTGACGAGAGGCTCGCCGGTTTCCCATGTCCCAAAAGCGGGACATGGGCAACCATGGCAGGAATGGGGTACCCGGCGAACGTTTGAATCGATAGAAGAAGCATTCCCTCAGGGGCTAAAGCCCAAAGTTCAATTGATCGCTTTCGGCAGGGCTGAAGCCGTGCCCTTTCACGGCGCGAGCGATCATTTGTGCGGCGGACGCGAACAGGAACAGCCTGCGGCGATGGTGGCTGGAGGAGGGAGATGCATTCCCACTCATGTCCGGTGAGGCTGCGCATGAGTGGGGCACAAAGGTTCGTGCTAGGCGAGCGAGCGGGCGACCATCTCGCGGGCGTTGCGGAGAGACGTGACGGCGTCAGCGGTGGGGAGGAACTCCATGGCGACCATGCGGGGGTAGTGGAGTTCGGCGAGCTTGCGGTAGATGTTGGCGTAGTTGATTTCGCCGGTGCCGGGTTCGTGGCGGCCGGGGACGTCGGCGATGTGGAAGAGGTCGATGATGTCGATGTTCTTTTCGAGTTTCTCGATGAGGTTGCCCTCGGCGATCTGTTCGTGGAAGAGGTCGTAGAGGAAGCGCACCTGCGGGTGGTTGACCTCGCGCACGATGGCCATGCCTTCAGCGGCGGACTGGAGGAAGTATTTCGGATTCTCTTCAGGGTCGATGCATTCGAGAAGAAGGCGGACGGGCCGGCCGGCAATGGTGCGGCCTTCAACGAGAGCGGCGGCACGCTTGAGGGCTTCGACGGCGGCCTGGTGCTGCACATCGCGCGAGAGGCCGGGGACGACGTTGCCGGAGAGCACGATCATGGCGGGGCAGGAGAGGGTGTCCATGGGGACGAGCGCGTCTTTGAACTCGGCGAGGAAGGCGTCGCGCGCGCCGGGGTCGGCGATGCCGTGGTGGAGGCCGGCGGTGGCGTCGAAGGTGATGCCGAGGCGTTTGCGGGCGGCGTTGGCGCGGGCGAAGTCGGCGTCGGACCAGTGAGCGTATTCGCCGACGAGTTCGACATTGGAGTAGCCGGCGGCGGCGATCTTTTCGAGGCGATCTTCGAAGGGCTGATTGCGCTCGATGGTCCAGAGCATGACGGAGAGCGAGAAGGGAACGGCGGCTGAGGCGGCGGGCGCGGCAGAGGCGGACGAGGGAAGAGCGGCAGCGGCGGCGGTTGCGACGAGGGACTGGGCGAAGGTGCGACGGTTCATTGGGGGCTCCGTGGGAGTAGATTATGCGGTGCGTTTGGATCTGGTGGCGCGGCGAAGGGCCTGCCAGTCTTTTTCGGTCTGGTCGGCGTAGAGAGCGCCGAAGCGGCTGAGCGCGTCGGCGAAACCATCGCCGGAGCCGAGGTAGCCGGCGATCATGAGCGGGTCGCCGGAGCGGGCGTGGCCGCGGGCGAGGAGTTCGCCGCAGATTTGTGCAAAGGCGGTGAGGCCGCTGCCGGCGAGGTCTTCGAGTTCGATGGAACCCTTGTGGTCGCTGAGCTGGCGGACGAGGTAGGGGCGGCCGTCGATATGGGTCCAGCCGAGGAAGGGATCGGACTGCACCTGCATGGCGCGCTGGCCCTGGACGACGCGTTCGCCGTTGTGCTGGGGCGGGTGGGCATCGGGGAGATAAGGTGCGTAGACCGAGGATGCTTCTTCTTTCATCTGGAGGAAGAGGGGATCGGATGGGCCGTTGCCTTCGAAGTAGATGCAGTAATCGCGGAGGCCGACGGAGCCGGTGCCGACGACTTTGAATGCGACATCGATGGGGCAGTAGAGGGAGAGCAGGTGCTGGCGCTGGGGCTCGAGGGTCTGGCGGTACGGGATGAGTGCGGCAAGGACCCTGGCAGCCTGCGTACCGCTGACGCGGGTGAGGGTCGGGGGAATCTCTTTGAAGCGGCGCGAGGAGTTCTCTTTTTTGCCGGAGGGCCCGGTGATTTGTTCGAGGGTATGCTGCGGCGTAGCGCGCTCGGCCTTGAGCAGCGCATCGTGGATGGGCTCGACGGAGCCGAGACGATGGACCTGGAAGCGGGCGACGTCGAGCAGCGGCATGCGCGAGAAGGCGCGCATTTGGGCGCAATAGGTGGTGACGAAGAGCTCGACGGCGGCGCGGGCGGAGGACTCCTTGTGATGGGACTCGCGGCCGGCGAGGACGAGGGAGGCAGCCATGCGTTTGAGATCCCACTCGAAGGGGCCGCGAATGGTTTCATCGAAGTCGTTGATGTCGAAGACGAGGCGGCCGTCGGGCGCGGCGAAGGCGCCGACGTTGCGGACGTGGGCGTCGCCGCAGAGCTGGGCGAGGATGCCGGTGTTGGCGAGACAGGCGAGGTCGGCGGCCATGACGGGCGCGGCTCCACGGAAGTAGGAGAAGGGCGACTGCGCCATGAGCTGATGCTTGAGCTTGACGAGCGACGGCACGCGGCCGCGTTCGACGCGCTCCAGGAGAGCGAGCGCTGGAGCGGCGCGGGCTTTGCAGTCGAGCTCGTGATGCTGCTGGCGGCCCAGCTGTTTGCGCCGCATCTGGCCGAGGTGGCGGCGCTCTTCAGGGGTTGTCCAGTGCATGAGCGGGACGATACACCGTCAGCCGAGGTGACGGCAATGGGTGAAGGGTTCAATGGCGCAAAAGTGAGCCGGCGGGCGCGGGAGTTGGAGCGCCGACAGGGCAAAGAGTGAAGTCATGCGTGATTTACACTCGTGGGAGTACGCATGACACTCCAGTAATCCGTGCCTGATCTGAAGGCCCTCGTCCTTGGAGGATCCCCTGTTGAATTGCCGACGCTTCGTTGTATTCCCCACACTGATTACATTTGCTCTTGCCCCAACATTCCTTGCTGCGCAGACGACGGCGATTCCGCTGACGGTGGAGAAGATCTTTGCGCACGGTCCGCTGATCGGGAGGGCGCCGTCAGGTCTTACCTGGTCGCCGGATGGGACCCATTTGACGTATGAGGATGGCGGCGAGCTGATCGACATCGATCCTGCTACGGGAAAGGCGCACGTGCTGGTGAGCCGTGCGAAGCTGGCGTCATTGAAGGGATCGATGGCGTCGGAGCGGGACCGGGATCATCGCGCGCGGTATGGGATGGCCGACTACATCTGGGCGCCGGACTCAAAGCATGTGCTTTTCGACGAGAGCGGGCGGCTGTGGCTCTATGACCTGCGCAACGGAACGGGACTGGAGATGGGCTTCAGCGGAGAGGCTTCGGGAGACGATCCGAAGTTCTCGCCGAATGGCGAGGCCATTTCGTTCATCAAGAATCACGGCCTCGCGGTGCTGCACCTGAAGGATCCTGGAACTCCGACAACGATTGTGGCGCCGTCGGCTAACGAAGCCACGCTCAACGGGATGGTGGATTGGGTGTATGAAGAAGAACTCGATGTCAGGAGCAACTACTTCTGGTCGCCTGACTCGAAGGCGCTTGCGTTCCTGCAGATGAATGAGGCGAATGTGCCGCTGTATCCGATTGAGGACTGGCTGCCGGTGCACGCGGGGATGGCGCTACAGCGGTATCCGCAGCCGGGCGATCCGAATCCCGCGGTGCGCGTGGGTGTGGTGAGCGCGGATGGCGGCAAGGTGGGTTGGATGAAACTGCCGATCGAGGCGGGACAGGACTACGTGCCGCGTTTCGGATGGGTGGATCGCAAGACACTGTGGGTTGAGACACTGACGCGCGATCAGAAGCACAGGACCATCTATTTCACCGATGTCGCTACGGGCGAATGGACCAAGGTTCTGGATATTGCGGACGAAAAATTTCTGGATGAGAACTACGACGCATCGGTTGCGGATGGAACGATTGTGCTGACGGGCTGGAGCGATGGGCACAATCATCTCTATCTCTACAGCTATGATGCGGCGCATCCGATGGACTCGACAGCAAAGCTGGAACGGCAGCTGACGAAGGGCGATTTTGAGGTGAGCAAGGTGTATCGCGTGGATCATCAGAAGAAGATGATCTACTATGCGTCGAACGAGGGCGGGGTGCTGGACCAGCAGATCTGGCAGGTGAGCTTCGACGCAAAGAGGAAGCAGCTGAGCGCAGGGCCGGGTAATCACGAAGCGGACTTTTCACCGTCGACGGCGGCGTATACAGATAAGTACTCGACGCGAATGGATCCGCCGGCGCTGCAGTTGTGCACGGGAGCCGGCAAGTGCACGATGTTGTGGTCGACGCATGCACTGGACCCGTATGGTCTGCGACCACCGGAGCAGCTGGAGGTGAAGGCGCATGACGGAACGACGCTGTTTGCGACGTTGTTGCTGCCCGAGGGAGCGACGACGCCGGCGAGCGTGCCGCTGATCCTCAACCCCTATGGCGGGCCGGGGCCCATGGAAGTGATCAATAAGTGGGGTGACGGGCTGCTGTTTGATGAGCTGCTGGCGGAGCATGGATTCGCCGTGCTGCACGCGGACAATCGTGGCACCGGGATGCGGGGGCGGGAGTTTGCGCAGGCGGCGTACAGGAACTTCGGGCCGGTGCAGCTGGAGGATCAGCTGACGGTGCTGGATTCAGTCCTGGCGAAGTATCCGCAGCTTGACCCGAAGCGGCTGGGCTGGTGGGGCTGGAGCTGGGGCGGCACGTTCACGCTGTATGCGATGACGCACGCGGACAGGTTCAGGGCGGGTGTCTCGGTCGCGCCGGTAACGGATTGGCGGGACTACGACTCCATCTATACGGAGAGGTACATGGGGCAGCCGTCGGATTTTCCCGAGGGATACCGGGACTTCTCAGTGGTGAACTCGGCGGCGAATCTGAAAGGACATCTGCTGCTGGCGCACGGAACGGGCGACGATAACGTGCACATCGAGAACACGGTGCAGTTTGTGCAGAAGCTGATCGAGGCCGATCTGCCTTACGATCTGCAGATCTATCCGCGGAAGACGCATTCGATCGCCGGGCCGGATGTGCGGACGCATCTGTACAAGCGCATCCTGGCGCACTTTGAGCAGTACCTGATGCCGCCGGTGCAGTAGAGGAAAGGCCGGAAGGGATCAACGATTTTTACTGGAAGCACATTGACGGATGATCCACACTAGACCCTCTTCCATCTTTGCCGGCATGGTGCTGGGGCTCTGCCTGGCGCCGGCGCACGCACAGGAGAGCGCTGCACAACCAGTTCCAGATCTGAAGGCGGTTGGTGAGCTGGGTGCACAGCTCTATCAGGAATCCGGCGCGACCGGGATGGTTCTGGTGATGGTGCGCGGCAACGAAGAGTACTTCCGCGGATATGGCGAGACAGCACCGGGCTCGCACGAGGCGCCAGCGGAAGATTCACTATTGCGGCTGTGCTCTCTGACGAAGATCTTTACCGACGACATCCTGATCAAGCTGGTAGCGGACAAGACAGTTCGGCTGGACGATCCGCTGCAGCGCTATGCACCGGCGCGGGTGGTGGTGCCGAGGCGCGAGGGCGTCATCACGCTGGAAGACCTGGCGACGCACACATCGGGACTTGCGCGCGAGTTGGGAAGGCCGAGGGCCGGGACGCCGCATTTCACGTATCCGGATTACGCGACGCGGTGGCGGTGGCTGCCGAATCAACGTCTGTTCAGCGCGCCAGGGACGGCTGCGCTCTATTCCAATGTGGCGTATGACCTGCTGAGCGATGCGCTGGCAACTGCGGCGCGTGAGCAGTATGCGGCGCTGCTGAGCGAGCGCACGCTGAAGCCGCTGCACATGTGGAACACGACATATTTCCCGACCGCGGAACAGTGCAGCCGGCTGCTGCAAGGCGCGCACGACGAGGGACCCTGCACGATCACGGATGAGACGGCGGGAAGTTCGGGGTTGTATTCAACCGCGGCCGATATGACGATTTGGCTGAAGTATCTGCTGGGAGACGGCGGGCCCAATGCTCCCGCGCAGGATCCTGCGGCTGAGGCGGTCTATCTTCAGCCGTCGGCCCTTGTAAGGCAGAGGGGTCTTGACCATGCAGGGGAGCCGACGGGGATTGGTCTTGGGTGGATCCATATTTTGCCGAGCGATTCGCCCTCGCACATTATCCAGAAGACCGGCGGAGGGGCGGGCTTTGCGACGTATATCGCGATCAATCGCGCGCGACATGCGGCGATTTTTGTTGCGGCAACAGACGGCCTGCACGACGGCGACATCAATCTCTACGATGCGGCGAACAACCTTCTGCTTACGGCGGTGGGTCTGCCACCGCTTCCGCCGCCAGAGCGGAAGCTGGTAGCGATGCACCGCCGCCGGCGGCGGCATGGACACGTAAGAAAAAGACAGGTCGTAGCGCGGACGCATGTGGCGCAGAAAGCGGCGGAGTGACCGTGGACGCAGCAACAGCGACGGAGCTGGAGCGGCTGGAACGGCTGCTGCTTGAACCGGAGGCGCGGCGCGATCGTGCGCGTGTGGCGGAGTTGCTGGCCGAGGAGTTTCAGGAGTTTGGATCGTCGGGGCGGGTTTGGACGCGCGAGGCGATTCTGGAGCTGCTGGCGACCGAAGAGTACGCGGCCCCGCTGATGGAGGGTTTTGCGTGCCGGGCACTTGCGGAGGACATAGCGCTCGTGACGTATCGGACGGTGAGGGCAGGCGCAGCGCCAGACAAACGTGTCGTGACGCTGCGGAGTTCGATATGGGTGAAGCGGTCGGGCGCGTGGCAGGTGGTGTTTCACCAGGGCACGCGCGCCGAGTGAAGGGATGCGACGACCGCTCTGCTGCCTACATGGTGGATTCGCGGACAACAACCACCGGACCGAGCAGGCCCGAGGGCAGGAGCGGCGAGTCTGCCTTGTAGGAGTTCCAGGTCTCGAACGTGTACTTGGTGGTGACGCCGGGCTGCTGGTCGCCGATGATGCGATTGACCCACGAGTTGACGACCTTGATGGTGATCTCGTTGGCGCCAGGTTTGAGCGCCGCGGTGGCATCGACGCGGTAAGGCGCGTGCCAAACGGTACCCACCTCTTTGCCGTTGACACTCACCACGGCAATGTTCTTCACGTCGCCAAGGTCGAGCCAGAGCGTTGCACCTTTCCGGAACCAGCCGGCGGGCGCATCGATGGTTTTGGTGTAGGCGCCGGCGCCGGCGAAGTACTTTACGCCGGAGTCGCTCGAGTCACTCCATGAGATGAGCTTGTCGAGAGTGATGGAGGCCGGGGCGCCACGGCCGGGTTGGAAGGCCACGGTCCACGGGCCGTCGATGGTAGCGAGGGTGCTGTCGGAGGTTGGCGGCACCGTGTGCGCTGTCTCGTGGGTTGCATTGCGGAAGACGACGAAGACGGTGCCCCAGGGCTCAAAGTGCAAAGGCACGGTAGTGCGGCCATTGGCGATGCGGAAGGATGCGGGAGCCATTTTGCCGGTTTCGGAGTACCACAGCTCCGGCGCTTTGCCGGTGATGCGGAAGCTGGCGTCGATGGTGGAGTCCTTGTCGCCGCGATTGTCGAGGAAGTAGAGGTCGCCGTTGGCGAGCTTGCGATGGACGAACTCAATCTTCTGGCTGTTGTCAGGTTTGGAGTAGTCGAAGTCTGGTGCGATGTTGAGAGCCTTGAGGGCCGCGGCAGCATCCTCGCCGGCATAGACGCGGCCCTTGCCGACGGTGTGCAGGCCAGTGCCTGAACCGAAGAGTTCGTTGTTAAGTCTGGCGAACTCCGAGGCATCGTCGGCGAGGCTGGGCGTACCGACAGGCTTGCTGCCGGCAACGACAGCGCCCTGCTGAACGAGTTGGTATAGAGCGCGCAGGACAGGCAGAGACATGTGGCTGCTGTACTTGTCGAGGGCGAGTACGCGGTAGCTCATGCCGGATCTCGTGGTGATGCGGCCGCCGGAGACGGTGAGTTCATGAATGAGGCCGTCGGCATTGATGTAGTCGAAGTTGTAGCCTTCCGGCACGTCAGGTGAGGCGTCGTCGAAGATCGCGGTGAGGTTCGAGTCTTCGCCGTAGAAGTAGATGACGTCTGCGTCGAATCGGCCCTGCTGCAGGAGGAAGGAGTTGCGGGCCAGGTACCGGGTCCAGACATTGGCCTGCTCAGCCCATGTGTCGTTGCGGTTGAACCACTGGCCGCACGGACCGAGCGTGATGCCCGGGGCCTTGCCCACGAGAGCCTGGTGCGCGGACTCGTGAATGACGAAGCGGTTGATGCCGTTGAGGAACTCCTGGTCGGCGGTGGGCTTGAGGGTAGAGGGCGACCAGGCCCATGCGGTGAGCGGGTCGCAGGAGGTCATCGATTCGGCTGCGGCGAGATTCTGGCCGTAGATGTGCGCGACAGAGGCGGACTCGCGATCGTCTGCGTTGTAGCCGTAGGTGGGCTTGAAGACGCCGGGTTTCTGCGTCCACATGGCGCTCATGGGGATGTCGTCGAGCTTCTTGACTTCCATCCCGTCGGCGATGAAGGCGCGTCCGCCTTCATGGGACTCTCCGTAGTGGCCCATGCCACGCTCTTTGAGTGAGGCTTCGACCTGGCCGTAGTGCTCATCGGCGGTGAGGTCGGAGATCGTCTTGCGGAGGTCCCAGAGGAACTGGTCGCTGGCCTGGGAGCTCTCGACGATTCTTCCGGTAAGGACGGGCATCCAGGGGCGGGGATCATAGCCGCGGCGTTTGGTGAATTCCTGGATCATGTTGTCGGTCCAGTTCTGCGCGCCGGCTTCCCAGCTGTCGGTAATGACATAGCGGATGCCGCGCTTGCCCATCTCGCCGGCGCCCACAGTGTCTCTGTAGCTGTCGAGGTAGCCGTCCATGTAGTGCCTGACGAAGGCCGAGTTGAGCTTGTCGACCTCGAGACCGGTGGCCTCGGCGGTGGCGGGATGGTTGGTGATGCCGAGCAGCGAGTAGCCGAACCGCAGGATGACCCAATGGCCGGGAGGAGGCGTCCAGTCGAGCGTGCCGTCGGGACGCATGTTGCTGGTGAGATCGAGGACGTCGCTTTTGCGGATCGCGTCTTCTGCCGTGAAGGGCACGGTTGCAAAACCGTAGAGGTCGGACATCGGGTTGAAGGCGGCTTTCTCTTCAAAGCGGTTGACGCGCGCGCCGGGATGGAGGACGAGCTCGGCAATGGCCATATCTGTGAGGGGAGGAGGAGCGGGGAATCCAAGATCTGCAGCCGTATTGGGAGGCGGCGGCATGGTGCGGAAGGTGACGCGGAAGTATTTTGCCGTGACCGGAGCAAAGGCGAGCGTGTGTTCTGTAGAGCCGCCCTTGGGGATGTCGACAACGACATGGAAGTTCTGCCCGTCATCGCTGGCTTCGAGAGCCTGTCCGCTGTCGCCGCCCGGAGGCGCAAAGGCGTCTGCCGAACTCTTTTTGCCCGCGACGATGGTGAGAGCACGCATGGTCTCGGGCTGATCGAATGCGTACTGAACCCAGGCCTTGTCGCCGACGTTTTTCGCGAGGGGAAGCGAGACCGTCCTGACGAGGTCGCCATCCGAGAGCAGCGCCGTGTCGATGCTGCCGCTGCTGGTGGTGATGGATGGGTGCAGCGACTCCAGGGGCACGTCAGTTTCGGCAGTCTTGTAGGCGATCACGGCGGAGTCTGCGTAGTATTGGGGCGCCTTGAATGTGGTGCCGAGTATCGCGCCAACATCTTCAATGGGGAGATTCTGGAAGGCGCCGGTATTGGAGGGCGGATGGGGAAGAACTCCGTCGAAGGGTTTGCCACCCTCGACGGAGAGTTCACTCCAGACATACTTTTTCATGGCCTCTTTGCCGGGGACCCACGGGCCGCCTGTTTCGCTCCAGCCGGGCGAGCCGGCGATGGCCATCTCGAGGCCCAACTGATCGCCGAGAGTGATGGCGTACTTGAAGGCGTCTTTCCATTCGGGCGTCATGTAAACGAGGCGTCGATCGACGACCTTGGGGGTGAACAGCGCCGCGTCGAAGTTTTGGAAGCCGCCGACGCCGGCGCGATGCATCCACTCGAGATCGAGTTGAAT
>Ga0335085_10018232_pt1 | contig 10096 bp, 10 predicted proteins | sample Lox_Sample_45_FD_206712 | JGI IMG/M metagenome (GOLD analysis project Ga0335085, IMG submission 206712) | Soil microbial communities from Loxahatchee National Wildlife Refuge, Florida, United States - Lox_Sample_4.5 | ecosystem: Environmental > Terrestrial > Soil > Wetlands | place: USA... | reverse complement strand
GGAGTCGAGAATGGTGGCGAGCGCGCGGCTGAAGCCGGCGTCGATGGCATTGATGGCGGTGCGGCCGCCGCGCACCTCCTCGCGGATGCGCTCGTAGATCAGCACGTTGGAATCCACCGCGATGCCTACCGTGAGCACGATGCCGGCGATGCCGGGCAGCGTCAGCGTGGCGCTCAAGAGCGACAGCACGCCGAAGATCATGGCGACGTTGATGGCGACGGCGATGTTGGCGAACAGGCCGAACAGCCCGTAGGTCGCGAACATGAAGATGATCACCAGCGCGGCGCCCGCGTAGGCGGCGTGCTCGCCGGCGATGATCGAATCCTGGCCGAGGCCGGGGCCGACGGTGCGCTCCTCGATGATGGTCAGCGGCGCCGGCAGCGCGCCGGCGCGCAGCAGGATGGCGAGGTCGTTCGCCTGCTGCACCGTGAAGTTGCCGGAAATCTGCCCGGAGCCGCCGAGAATCGGCTCGCGGATCACCGGCGCCGAGATCACTTTGTTGTCGAGCACGATGGCGAAGGGCTTGCCGACATTGGCCTGCGTCGCCTCGGCAAACTTGCGCGCGCCGGTGGAGTTGAAGCGGAAGCTGACGATCGGCTCGCTGGTGCGCTGGTCGAAGCCCGGCTGCGCGTCGACAAGGTCGGCACCGGACACCAGCACGCGCTTCTCGATCAGATATTTGGCGCCGCCTTCGCCGTCGAGGAGTTCCGAATCCGCCGGCGCATGGGTCTCCATCGCCTGCTGCGCCGTCATCGACAGATCAACCATGCGGAAATCAAGCTTCGCGGTCTTGCCGAGAATTTCCTTGAGCCGCGACGGGTCTTGCAGGCCCGGCACCTGCACCAGGATGCGATCGACACCCTCGCGCTGAATGGTCGGCTCGACCAGGCCGAGCTCGTTGACGCGCCGCTCGATGATCTGAATGGATTGGTCGACGGCCTGGCGGATGCGCTCGGTGATCGCCGGGTCGGTCGGGGTCAGCGTGATAAGGCCGCCGGTCTCGGTCACATCGAGGCTGCGCTGGCCGGTCGTGCCGAGAATACCCGACAGCGGCTGCGACAGCTCGCGCAGCTTGGACAGCGCGTTCTCGATATCGCTGTCGCGGGTGATGTGCACTTCGACGCCGTTGCCGCGAATGCTGCGGCCGGTGAACGGAATGCGCGCCTGACGCAGCACGCGCAGCACGTCGTCGGCAAGCGATTGCAGGCGCTCCTTGCGCACCGCGTTGGAATCGACTTCGAGCAGGAGATGCGAGCCGCCTTGCAGGTCGAGGCCGAGCACGACGTGGCGCTGCGCCCAGCTCGGCCAATTCTTCACCACGCTTTCGGGAAAGAAATTCGGCACGGCGAACAGGCACACCACGAATGCCGTGACCAAGATAGCCGCCGCTTTCCACCGCGTGAAAAACAACATGGACGTCGCTATGCCTCGTTGAGCGCGAAAGCCGCGGGCGGAAACCGCGCCGTCAGCTTGCGCTGTCTTCCTTGACCGGCTCGCCCTTGGCGCGCACCTCGCTCACCATCGACCGCATCTGCCGCACCTTGACGCCGTCGGCGACTTCGACCTCGATCTGATCGTCGTCCACCACCTTGGTGACTTTGCCGATCAGGCCGCCATTGGTGATGACGGTATCGCCGCGGCGCAGCGCCTTGACCATCTCCTGATGACGCTTCACCCGCTGCTGCTGCGGGCGCAAGACCAGAAAATACATGATGACGATGATCAGGATCAGCGGCATCAGCGACGTGATCATGCTGGCGTTGTCGCCGCCTAAGCCGAACAGGGCGCCTTGCGCGAATGCGGGCGTAATCAGCATTGCTCCTCCGGAGGCCGCTTAGGAAGCGCGCCAGCCTGGGAACAATGGCCGCTTTTGCGCGCGAAATCGGCGCGGACTATAACCGCCGTTGGCCTAATTGCAACGCTTGCGACCGCTCCGGCCCATCGCTAAGGGGAATGCGCAACAGGGGGCGGAAATGGCCCATTCTTCGTCACGCTCAAGGATCAAGGCGACCAAAAAACCGGGCCGCTCCGGCGACAACACCCAGGCGCGGATCGCCGCAGCGCTGGAACGCCTGGCGCCGCCGGCTCCCGCTGCGCCGGATTTCGCCAGCGCCGACGCCTTTGTCTGGCACCCCGAAGGACGGCGGCTTGGCGGCGTGCGCCGCGTCAACCGTGTCGAGATGTCGCTCCTCAAAGGCATCGATCGGGTGCGCGACCTTCTGGTGGAGAACACCGAGCGCTTTGCACGCGGCCTGCCGGCGAACAACGCGCTCCTTTGGGGCGCGCGCGGCATGGGAAAGTCCTCGCTGGTCAAAGCCGCGCACGCCGCAACCAGCGCCGCGCATCCGAGCGCCGGCCTCAAACTCGTTGAAATTCACCGCGAGGACATCGAGTCGCTGCCCGAGCTCATGAGCCTGGTGCGCGACGCGCCGCAACGCTTCATCGTGTTCTGCGACGATCTGTCGTTCGACGCCGAAGACACCTCCTACAAATCGCTGAAGACCATGCTCGAAGGCGGCATCGAGGGGCGGCCGGAGAACGTGATCTTCTACGCCACCTCGAACCGCCGCCACTTGATGGCGCGCGACATGGTGGAGAACGAACGCGCCACCGCGATCAATCCGGGCGAGGCGGTTGAGGAAAAAGTCTCGCTGTCCGACCGCTTCGGGCTGTGGCTTGGCTTTCACCGCTGCAGCCAGGACGAATACCTGGCCATGGTCGAAGGCTATGTCGCCCACTATCGCGTGCCGGTGGAGCCCGCGGAGTTGCGCCGCGAAGCGCTCGAATGGGCGACGACGCGCGGCGCGCGCTCAGGCCGAGTGGCGTGGCAGTATGTGCAGGACTTGGCCGGGCGGCTGGGCGTGAGGACGGACGACGGACGACAGAGGGCAGATAAGAAGTAGCGTTATCTGTCGTCCGTCATCCGTCCTCTGCCGTCCGCCCTCAGGCCCCGTTCAAATATTGCGCCGGGTCAACGGGCGTCGCGCCCTTGCGGATCTCGAAATGAAGCTGCGGCGACGTCACGTTTCCGGTCTGGCCGGAATGTGCGATCACCTGTCCGCGTTTCACGGTCTCGCCGCGCTTCACCAGAATGTCGCTCGCATGCGCGTAGGCGGTGACGAAGCCGTTGGCGTGACGCACCAGCACTAGGTTGCCGTAGCCCTTGAGTTCGTTGCCCGCATAGGCGACGACGCCGTCCTCGGCGGCCTTGATCGGCGTGCCTTCAGGCACCGCGAGATTGATGCCGTCGTTCTGCAAGCCGTTCGGCTTCGGCCCGAAGCCGGCGATGACGCGGCCGCGCACCGGCCAGCGGAAGCTCGGCAGCCCGCCGGCAGGCTCGACGGTCTTGACCGCGCTGTCGGGCGCGGGCGGCCCGGACACGGCCGGTGTCGCAATGCGCGCGCTGTGCGGCGATTCGGCCGACGCGAGATCGGGGCCAGGCGCCGGAGCCGCTTCGGCTTTCGCCGGGGCAGATGACGCCTGTACGACCGGCCGCACATCAGGGATCGTCAGCCGCTCGCCGACCCGTACCATGGTGTCGGGCGCGATATTGTTGGCCTTGGCGAGAACCAGAACCGGCTTGCCGTAGAGCCGTGCGATCGAATGCAGCGTTTCGCCCGGCGCCACCACGTGGACACCCGATGTCGGCGCGAGCGCGGTGCGCGGCGCGCCGACCGACGTGGTCGGCACAGTCGCGGTCGTCGTCGCAATATGGGTTGTCAGTGGCACGTAGCCCGCGGCCTGCTTCAGGCGCGGGATCACCAGATGCTCGCCGGGATGCACCGTCGCGGCGGAGAGGTTGTTCGCCTGCACGATGGCCGACACCGGCACGCCGTGGGCGCGCGCGATCGACTCCAGCGTCTGGCCCGGCTCCACGACAATCGGGGTGCCGCCCTCCCAGGTCCAGGTCGGCGGCGGCGGCGTGGGCCGCAGCGTCCCGGTGACGTCGCCGGGCTGATACGAGCCCATGCCGCGGCCGCCGCCCGAAGTTCCCCCGGCATCATCGCTGGCAAGGCGAGGCAGCGGCTGGCTATCGACGTGGTTCGCCGACGTGCGTTGCGATATCGAGCCGGTGGTTTCGCTGCGAGACCCGCCGCCGGAACCGAACGTGTCCTCAAAGCGCGCCGAGTCGCTGCAACTCGCAGCCCCCAGGGCAATTAAGGAAACGGCAACCAATTGCGGCCAAGGGACCGTCCGACGCAACGCCCACATGATACTCGCCCGTACCCAACAGAACCTAACGAGCGAATAAACAACGTTGCGGTAAACAGGGTCTTTAAGTGGGATAAGATTTTACGATAAATGGAAATTGTGACGCTGGCGGCTCAAAGTTCCCGCGCCTGTCCGGGCAAAAGCGGCACGAATCTCACGGCGATGAGATTTTCGCGCTGCAATTCGCCGCTCGGCGTCTTGGTCAGCTTGACGATGTATTGCGTGCCGTCGCGGGGGCCGAGCGGCAGCACCATCTTGCCGCCGGGGGCAAGCTGCTCGATTAAAGCCGGCGGCACTTCCGCGGCGGCAGCCGTAACCATGATGCGATCAAACGGCGCCCGGTCGCGCGCGCCGGCGAAGCCATCGTCGGCGCGAATGGTCACATTGGTGTAGCCCAGCGTCTTGAGCCGCTCGCGCGCCGCGTCGGCGAGCGTGCGGTAGCGCTCGATGCTCACCACTTCACGCGCGATCCGCGACAGCACGGCGGCCTGGTAGCCCGACCCGGTGCCGATCTCGAGGACGCGATGCTCGGGCGCGACTTCGAGTTGCTCGGTCATGTAGCCGACCACATAGGGCTGGCTGATGGTCTGGCCGCAGGCGATCGGCAGCGCCTGGTCGGCATAGGCGGCGTCGGTGAATTCGTTGGCGACGAAGTATTCGCGCGGCACCTCGTCCATGGCCCGCAGCACGGCCTGGTCGCTGATGCCGCGCCGGCGAAGCGCAAGCTGGAACTCCATCCTTTCTTCGTCGGCTGTTCGCACTTCGGCCACAGTGACCTCGCCTTATGACCGCGTGCTACCCTTTTAGCATTGCGCGGGCGGCTCTTATACTGGTTCCACGGCAACCGCGGCTCGAACGCTTCTTTGCAACACGGCCCGAGGTCTGGATGACCGCTGAGACCAACGCCGGCAAACGTATCCTGATCGTCGAGGATGAGCTGATGATCCGCATGCTGCTCGACGGCATGCTCACCGACCTCGGCTATACGGTCGCGGGCGAAGCCGGCAGTGTCGACGAGGCGCTTGATCTGGCGAAGCAGGCCGAGTTCGACCTCGCCATCCTCGACGTCAACCTGAACGGCAAGGCGATCACGCCGGTTGCCGAGGCCTTGAGCCGGCGCGGCGTGCCGTTCGTGTTCTCGACCGGCTACGGCGTCCACGGCGTGCCCGACGCCTATCGCAAGAATCCGACACTGCAGAAGCCGTTTCAGGCCGAAGCGCTGGCGCAGGTGCTCGAAACCATCGCGCCGAAGAGTCCTCCCGGTGTCATCATCCGCGAAGGCGGATGATCCAGTAATCGTCGCGCCCGGCTATCACTCGAACAGCGTGGCGAGCCGTTCCAGCGTCGGCTCATCCGTCATATCGAGCCGCAGCGGCGTGACCGCGACGCAGTGATCGTCGAGCGCGGCGAGATCAGTGCCGTAAGGCGCCGGCGCGAATGCCTGACGCACATAGGCGATCCAGTAATAGGGATTGCCGCGGCCGTCGTGACGCTGGTCGATATGCAGCCGCTCCTGCCGGCGGCGGCCTTGCGACGTGACGCGGATGCCCTTGACCGCATCCGGCGGGCAATCGGGAAAATTCACGTTCATCAGCACGTCGTGCGGCAAGCCTTGCTTGAGCACGCGGCGGATGATGTCGGGTGCGAAGCGCAGACTAGTGTCCCAATAAGGCGCCTGGCCGCTGCGCGACTTGTAGGATTGCGACAAGGCGACCGACGGGATGCCGAGCACGGTGCCTTCCATGGCGCCCGCGATGGTGCCGGAATAGATCACGTCCTCGCCGGCATTGCGGCCGCGATTGACGCCGGAAAGGACGAGATCGGGGCCCTTGCCGTTGAGCACGTGGCGGGCGCCCATGATGATGCAGTCGGTCGGCGTGCCGCGCACCGCGAAGCGCCGCTCCTCGACCTGGCGCAGCCGCAGCGGATCGTTGAGCGACAATGAATGAGCGACGCCCGACTGGTCGTATTCCGGCGCGATCACCCAGACGTCGTCGGAGAGCTGGCGCGCGATCTTCTCGCAGACGTCGAGCCCCTCGGCGTGAATGCCGTCGTCGTTGGTGACCAGGATGCGCACCTAATTCCTCCCCCGCTTGCGGGGGAGGACGCGAGCGAAGCGACGCGGGCGGGGGCCAGTGTTCGACGCTGGCGCGAGCATTACGGCCGCAAGCCCCCTCCCTGCCCTCCCCCGCAAGCGGGGGAGGGACAATGGTGCCGCGCGTGTCCCGGCGTTCGCCATCACGCCTTCTCGATCTTCTTCATGCCGCCCATATAGCCCTGCAGCGCCTCGGGCACCGCGATCGAGCCGTCCTCCTGCTGATAGGTCTCCACCACCGCGATCAGCGCGCGGCCGACGGCGACGCCGGAGCCGTTGAGCGTGTGGACATGGCGCACTTGGCGCCCTTCCTTGGTGCGGTAGCGCGCATTCATGCGGCGCGCCTGGAACTCGCCGCACACCGAGCACGACGAGATCTCGCGGTACGCATCTTGCCCCGGCAGCCACACTTCGATGTCATAGGTCTTTTGCGAGGCAAAGCCCATGTCGCCGGCGCACAGCGTCATGACGCGGTAATGCAGATCGAGCCGGCGCAGCACCTCCTCCGCGCAAGCGAGCATGCGCTCGTGCTCATCCTTCGATTGCTCGGGCGTGGTGATGGAGACGAGCTCGACCTTGGTGAACTGGTGCTGCCGGATCATGCCGCGCGTATCCTTGCCCGCCGCGCCGGCCTCGGCGCGAAAGCACGGCGTGCAGGCGGTGAGCCGCATCGGCAGTTGCGCTTCGTCGAGGATGGATTCGCGAACGAGGTTGGTGAGCGGGACTTCGGCGGTGGGGATGAGCCAGAGCGTCTCAAAATTTTCCTTAGCTAGGAGACTCACAAGATAGTCTCTAAATGCAACTTCCGACGTTGCGTTTCCATGCGCAATTGCATTGCGCATCAAACCCATGGTTTTCTTGACTTCTATTTCGACGCTAAATTGATCACTGCCCTTTTGGAAAAGAGCTAAGATGTCGGGCCTATATTGTTTATTGAAACTCTCTAACTTTATGCTTTCAAGAAGAAACCGCTCCAATGGTTCGACTATAGGCTCTGGGTCGATCTTTTCTCGCGCGATCTTGGTTGGAAATTGGTCATCAACGAACTTCGGAAGCTGGGCTGTTCCGAACATGGTTTCATCACGCACGAGTAGCGGCGGCGCGACTTCAATATAATTGTGCGGTGCGCTCGTATGCACGTCGAGAAAAAATTGACCGAGCGCTCGTTCCAACCTTGCTAAACCTCTCTTAAGCACGACAAAACGCGCCCCAGACAATTTCGCAGCCGCCTCGAAATCCATCTGCCCGAGCGCTTCTCCAAGCTCAAAATGCTGCTTGGGCTTGAACGCGTATTCGCGCCTGGCGCCGAAGCGATGATGCTCGACGTTGTCCTTCTCGTCCTTGCCGTCGGGCACTTCGTCGAGCGGCAAGTTGGGAATTTCCGCCAGGGCATCATCCAATTTCTTGGACGCTTCCTTCTCCTGCACCTCCATCGCCGGGATCGATTCCTTGAGCGCGGCGACTTCGCTCATCAGTCCCGCGGCCCTTCCCTCGTCTTTGTTCTTCTTCGCCTCGCCAATCTCCTTCGACGCCGCGTTGCGGCGCGCCTGCGCTTTTTCGAGCTCGAGAATCTTCGCGCGGCGCTGCTCGTCGATTCCAATCAGCCGCTGCGCCTGCGGCTCCAATCCACGACGCTTGAGCGCCTTGTCGAAAGCGTCGGGATTGTCGCGGATGAAGCGGATGTCGTGCATCGAAAAACTCTAGGGAATCGGGATGCCGTTATAGCATTCCCAACTCGTCATGCGCGGGCTTGACCCGCGCATCCATGCAGCCGTGACGCTGCATGGATTGCCGGATCAAGTCCGGCAATGACGACCGGAAAATCTTCACTCCGCGGGCTTTGCCGCCGCCGCAGCGGCGGCTGCGGCGCGTTCGGCGGCGGCTTTCTTCTCCACCATCCGCACCGACCAGACCGAGCCCTCGTAGAGCGCGACCAAGGGCACCGCAAGCGACATCTGGCTCAGCACGTCGGGCGGCGTGAGCACCGCCGCGATGACGAAGGCGATGACGATGAAGTAGCGGCGCTTCGACTTGAGCTGGTCGGAGGTGATGATGCCGACGCGGCCAAGGAGCGTCAGGATCACCGGCAGCTGGAAGGCGATGCCGAAGGCGAAGATGAGCTTCATCATCAGCGACAGATAGTCCTCGACCTTCGGCAACAGCTCGATCGTCGCCTGCCCCGGCCCGCCCAATTGCTGCATCGACAGCGAGAACCGCGCCAGCATCGGCCAGACCACGAGATAAACCACCAGCGAGCCGAGCAGGAAGAAGATCGGCGTGGCGATCAGATAGGGCAGGAAGGCGTGGCGCTCGTGGCGGTAAAGCCCCGGCGCGACGAACATGTAGATCTGCGTCGCGATCACCGGGAACGCGATGAAGGCGCCGCCGAACATCGCGATCTTGAGCTGGACGATGAAATATTCGAGGAGCCCGGTGTAGATGAATTTGGAATTCTCCGGGCCGGCCACCCAGACATAGGGCCAAGTCAGAATGTTGTAGATCTGCTTGGCGAAAAAGAAGCAGCAGATGAGCGCGACCGCGAATGCGGCGAGCGCCTTGATGAGCCGCGAGCGCAGCTCGATCAAGTGATCCATCAAGGGCGCCTTGGTGGCCTCGATCTCCTTTTCTTCGTCCTCGGTGGTCATGCCTTGGGCCCGGTGCTTGGCGCGGCAGCGGCCTCGTCGGCCGGCGCGACGGCTGCGGCCGGCGCATCGGCGCTCACGGTCTCAAGTTCGCTGCGTTCGACCGGCGCCACCGGCGCTGCGGCTTCCGTCGCGGATGGCGACTCGAGCGCGGCCGGCTCGGACGGCGGCGGCGCTTCGGTCGCGCCGGGTTCGGCAGCGGCCAGCGCCGCTTTGTCCTCGGGTTTCTCCTCGAGCGAGCGCTGGATGTCCTTGCCCGCGGACTCGAGGTCTTCGCGCACGCCCTTGAGCGGATCGAATTCCTTGATGTCCTTGGCCATGTCGTCGACCTGCTTCTTCAGGTCGGCCATCTCGGCTTCGCGCATCGCCTCCTGGAACTGATTCTGGAAGTCGGCGGCCATGCTGCGCACTTTGCGCGTGTACTGGCCGAGCGTGCGCAGCACACCGGGTAGCTCCTTCGGCCCGATCACGACCAGCGCCACGACGCCGATGAGCAGGAACTCAGTCCAACTGATGTCGAACATGGAAACTCCCCGGCCGCCTCAGCCGCGCGTCGGAGCGAGGCGGGCAGGACCGTGAGCTGCTAGACTTTGCTCTCGGAGCGCTGCTTGAGGTCGCTTGCCGCCTGATGGTCGATCGACTTGATCGGCGCATCGGTGCGCGGCGCCTCCGCCGTCTCGTCCTCGGACATGCCCTTCTTGAAGGCCTTGATGCCCTTGGCGACGTCGCCCATCAGATCGGAAATCTTGCCGCGGCCGCCGAAGACCAGAAGCCCGACGGCGAGAACGATCATCCAGTGCCAGATGCTCAAAGAGCCCATAAACTCCTCCGTCCGCAACAGCGCTCGGCCCCGCGGCAACCTATCGTTTGAGCGTGAAACTAGGCGTCGGGACGCGCAAAAACAAGCGCAACCGGAATGTTGTTACGCCGCAGGGCGGTAACGGCCGATATTAACGTTTTTCCGGTGCGTCCCGCGCGGATCGACGCCTATTCCTCGGTACGCTCGGCCGGCGGCGCCAGTCCGAGATCGAGGTCGCCGGGCTCCAGCGGCTCTTCATCGTCCCGCAAGGCCGGATCATCGCTCGGCACCGGCACGGTGAAACCTGCGGGCAGCGTGCTCTCGACGAGGCCCGCGCCCTTGAGCTCG
>Ga0335085_10018231_pt1 | contig 10096 bp, 10 predicted proteins | sample Lox_Sample_45_FD_206712 | JGI IMG/M metagenome (GOLD analysis project Ga0335085, IMG submission 206712) | Soil microbial communities from Loxahatchee National Wildlife Refuge, Florida, United States - Lox_Sample_4.5 | ecosystem: Environmental > Terrestrial > Soil > Wetlands | place: USA... | reverse complement strand
TGTTGCTGGTGTTCAGCGTGGCGGGCTTGTGAATGCGGCTCCGGCGTGGGGGCCGCTTGCAGCGATTGCTTGTTGGCTTCCAGCAGGACATCGATCTGTTTGGATTCGATGCGGGTCATGAGGTGTTGGTAAGGGTTGATCCGATGGCCTTCCGGAAGATTGCTTTCAATGTCTTTCCACGAAAGGGTGACATTCAGGAACTGCTCCACTTGTTCCGCCAATTTCGGCAGTACCGGTTTCAGATACAGAGTCAGGTCGCGGAAGAAGTTGATAGCGGAACTGCAAACAACATGCAGTCTCTCTGAGTCATCATCGGAACGAGCCAATTCCCAAGGTTTGTTGTCGTTCACATAAGCATTGGCTTTGTCCGCCAGTTCCATGATCTTGCGCAGGGCACGAGCATAGTCGCGATTCTCGTAGCAATGGGCGATTTCCTCTTCAGCAAATACGAACTCTTTAACGGTTTCAGCCTGTGAATCGGTGGGACCGAGTTTTCCATCGAAACGCTTGGAGATGAATCCCGCTGACCGGCTGGCGATGTTCACAAATTTCCCCACCAGATCGCTATTCACCCGGGCGACAAAATCCTCCAGGCTAAGGTCGATGTCTTCCATCGTTCCGTTCAGCTTGCAAGCGTAGTAATACCGCAGCCATTCCGGGTTCAGCCCTTGCTGTAAATAACTCTCGGCAGTGATGAAGGTGCCGCGGGATTTGGACATCTTCTCGCCATTCACGGTGAGAAAGCCGTGGGCGAAGATCTTGGTCGGGGTGCGGAAATCGGAGTGTTCCAGCATCGCCGGCCAGAACAGGGCGTGGAAATAGAGGATGTCCTTGCCGATGAAGTGATACAGTTCGGTGGCCGAATCGCTGTTCCAGTAGTCCTCGAAATCCAATCCGGCCGCTTTGGTCGCGGCGCTCGCTTCGCTTGGCCCCAGCCGGTCGCACAGATTCTTGAAACTGCCCATGTAACCGATGGGGGCGTCCAGCCAGACGTAGAAATACTTGCCCGGCGCATCGGGGATCTCGAAACCGAAATAGGGTGCGTCGCGGGAAATGTCCCAATCCGACAATCCGCCTTGCAGCCATTCGTCCAGCTTGTTAGCGGCCTCCGCCTGCAAGTGTCCGGCGCGCGTCCAGTCTTTCAAAAAATCCACGCATTCGCCCAGCTTGAAGAAATAATGCACCGACTCCTTGCGCACCGGCGCCGCGCCGGATACCGCCGAGAACGGGTTGATCAAGTCGATGGGTGAATAGGTCGCGCCGCAGACTTCGCAGGAATCGCCATACTGGTCTTTCGCATGGCACTTGGGGCACTCGCCCTTGATGAAGCGGTCCGGCAGGAACATCTCTTTGACCGGGTCGTAATACTGCTCGATGGCGCGCGACTCGATCAGCCCCCGCTCCTTCAGACGGGCATAAATGGTGGATGCGTAAGCTCGGGTCTCTTCCGAATGGGTCGAGTAGTAGTTGTCGAACTCGATATGAAAGCCGGTGAAGTCTCGCCGATGCTCGCCATGGACGCGGGCGATCAGTTCCTCGGGACTAATGCCCTCCTTCTCCGCTCGCAGCATAATCGGCGTGCCGTGGGTGTCGTCGGCACAGACGTAACGGCACTCGTGTCCGCGCATTTTCTGGAAGCGCACCCAGATGTCGGTCTGGATATATTCGACTAGATGCCCTAAGTGAATCGGGCCGTTCGCATAGGGCAGCGCGCTAGTGACGAGGATTTTTCTTTTCGTGCTCATGAAAGAGAGTGGCGGAAACCGTGTTGCAAGGAGCGGTCAATTATCACACAGTTTCAGGGAAGTCGTAGGTCGGGTTAGGCGAAGCCGTAACCCGACAAAAGCCGGTTGATGTCGGGTTACGCGGCGCTAATGCGACCTACATTTTGATGGGTAAGTCCAGCCATGTCTCAAGAAACGCTCGAAAATCGCATCCGCCGGCACGTGCACAAACTATCGGTAGAAATCGGCGAGCGCAACGTGTTTCGCCCGCACGCGCTGCGGGCGGCGGCGGATTACATCCGGGCCGAGTGGCGCACCCAGGGTTACCCTGTCGTATCGCAAAGCTATCTAGCAGAAGGCGTGCGCAGCGAAAATCTCGAGATCACGCGCGTGGGCAGCAGAAAGCCGGGAGAAATCCTTCTCATCGGGGCACATTACGATTCGGTGATGGGCAGTCCCGGAGCCAACGACAACGGCAGCGGCATTGCGGCGCTTTTGGAAGTCAGCCGCTTCATGACGGGGGTGTCACCGGCAAGGACGGTGCGCTTCGTCGCCTTCGTCAACGAGGAACCGCCGTTTTTTTACTGGGGCAACATGGGGAGCCTGGTCTATGCCAAAGCGGCCCGCAAGCGTGGAGACGATATCGGGCTGATGATGTCGCTGGAAATGCTCGGCTGTTTCCTCGACGAACCCGGAAGTCAAACCTATCCGCCCTTGCTCAAGCATTTTTACCCGGCTCGCGGCGATTTCATCGCCTTCGTGTCCAACCTGAGGTCCTACAGCGTCTTGAAACAGGCGGTCGCAGCATTCCGCGCCCATTCGGACTTTCCTTGTGAAAGACTGGCCGCGCCGTATTTCATCCCGGGTGTGGGCTGGAGCGATCAGCTCTCGTTCTGGCGGCAGGGCTACCGGGCGATCATGGTCACCGACACGGCGTTCTTCCGCTATCCCTATTACCACACCTGGCAGGACACGGCGGACAAGCTCAACTATCCGGCCATGGCCCGTGTCGTCGACGGCTTGCAAAACGCGATCGTCGAGTTGGCGGGATAGCCGCCCTGCGGCTGCGCTCAGGGCGAGCGGTATCCCAGAATCCCCATCAACCGACTTGCATCTTTGGGGGCATGGCCGGCATCGGTGTTGTCGAAATACACATGCACCTGCCGACCTTCCGCCAGCCAGCCCTTAATCCGATCCGCCCAGCCATCGAGTTGGGCCTCCGTGTAAGCGGAGCGATAGGTTTTCTCGTGACCATGGAGCCGCACGTAGACCAGATCCGACGTCACGCCATTCCATAGCGGCCAGTTGGCGGAATCGGACTGGCAGACGGCGAAACCATGCTGCCGCAGGCAATCGGCCGCTTCGGGACCGAACCAGGAGGCGTCGCGGAATTCCAGGGCATGGCGGACTTCAGGCCAGTTCTGTAAAGCCGCCGCGAAGCATTCGAGCAAGGGCAGGTCGAGCGTGAGGCTGCTTGGCATCTGCCAGATGACCACAGCCAGTTTGTCGGCCAGAATCATGGCGGTATCCCGCTGGCGCGCCAGGGCATCGGGCGGAAACAGTAGCTTGGAAACGTGGGTCAGATAGCGATGACCCTTGATGGCAAACTTGAAGCCGGCCGGGGTTTCCTGTTTCCAACGCTCGAAGGTCGCAGGCTGCAACCCACCGTAGAAGGTCGCGTTGACCTCAACCGCATTGAATCGCTCGGCATAATGGCGCAGCCAGTCCCTTCGCGGAAAACCGGCGAAAAATTCATCCTTCCAGCCGGCGTAGCTCCAACCGCTGGTGCCGATATAAAGGCCTTCGCGCATGGTTTGCAACGGGTGGTGAAGGCCCGCTCAGGCTCGCCTCACTGCCCGTCCGGGTGCCCCAGCTTGATGCCGATGATTTCCACCCCTACCCCGAGCAGCAGCGGAATCCAGCCAAGCAGTGCGCCTTCTGGCGCCAGAAATATTAAAACGGCGCCCAGTCCCAGCAGGCTGAGAGATAAGGTCCGTCTGGTGCGCGGGTTCCTGATGAGCGTTTTCACGAGTCAATCTCCCCGAACAGTGAAATGTTCGTCCAGCGCCTTGAGCTTCTCCATGATGCCGGTGTATTCCAGCTCCGTCATCGGCAGCATGGCCGCACCAAAAAATCCCTGGCGGCGCATTTCCTGAGCCTTGTCGGCCACGCGGTCGCGCACCGAATTCCAAAACGGATGAGCGAAGGCGTCCCAGGCCTCCGTCAGCTTGCCGTTGTGTTCGGCGAAGGCGGCGCAGCTCACCAAAGATGGGCCGTCGAAATAACTGGTGCCGGTATTGAGCGGCACCGGCATTAGCGGCATTTGATGGGAGCCTCTCATGCAGCCGGCGACGAAATGGCCCAGCGAATAGGGAGCGAGCACCTCACCGGTGGCGGGAAAGTTCATTTGCACCCGCACCAGCATGACCGGATCGTCCTTGCCGGTGTATTTGCCGGCGATGTTGTGCAGGCGGGAGGTGGCGACGGCCACGGCCTGCTCGCCGGTGGCGCGCGACCAGATGGATTCCACCACATAGCGTTCCGGATCGCGCAGCAAGGCCGCGATGTCGTAAATCTGCTCCGGGGCATTCAGTTCGATGACGCGGTCACCCTCGGTGTGGTTCACGTCCATGATGACGAACCGAAAGCCCTTGGACATGTTGGGCGACAGGATCAGGCCCGGGGTGTTCATGACATCGGCGAAAGCCAGATACAGCGGCAGATTGTATGCGCCCGGATCGGTCTTGTCGGCGGCAAAGAATAGGAAAGGCTCGTTGGGACGCTCTTCGATTTCCATCTCCGCGACCGCCGGCCCCATCCCCTTGACGTTGCCGGAAAAGGCATCCTTGAGCAAGTCCTGTCCGGCGCCATAAAGACCCTGTTCCTTGGCGACCGCCGTCCCGGCGAGGAAGGTGTCCCAGGCCAGCTTGTGAATCTGTTCGTCCCCGACACCCCGGGTATGCGTCATGAGAATGGCGATGTCGTCGCCGGTATGGCTCACGTAGCTGTCGATGATCAACCCTTTGCCGCGCTCTGCCACTTGCTCGCGCACGGTGTCCAGCAGGCGGCGGGAGGGGGCGATGTGGCCCCCGATGGAACCGATATCTGCTTTGATAACGCTGAGGGTAATTTTCATGTCATCTCTCCTCGATCAGTGGAAAGTGAGGCCAGAAATAAACCGTCTCGCGCCCGATCGCTCGGGTGGCTGATGGACCGCGGCGGGATTCGGGACCGAAAACAGCGCGAGCAGTATACTCCTCCCGAGGGGAACTAGCGGCTTCGATTCCCGAGTTCCCGTCAAAGAATGTGGCAGACAGGCCAGGTCTACCCACCTAACCGGTTTGGCGGATCGCTGCCAAGCCGTCCGATTTGATCGTCATGCATGGAGCTCAAGAGCCCCATGGAAACGATGGCGCCCACCAGGGCGAGAGCCATGTCGCTTTGGGTGTCCCATTCGTAGCCCTGGGTGCCGAGAAACGCTTCGGCGGCCTGTTCCGAGACCATCGCCACACCCCACTCGATCAATTCGTAGAAGGCGCTAATGGCCAAACAGACGCAAGCCACCAGAAACGCCAACCAAGGGCGGGATCTGACCACCGCGAAACGGACCAGGATTTCCCGCACGGCGATCGCCGGCACGAAGCCCTGGAAGAAGTGCGCCAGCTTGTCGTAATTGTTGCGGCTGTGGTGGAAATAATCCCGGAGCCAGTCGAACGCGGGAACCTCCGCATAGGTGTAATGGCCGCCGATCATCAGGATGATGCACTCGATCAGAAGCAGCCAGTAGGTCAGCGGCGTGAGCGGAAATTGTCGGCGGGTCGCTGCGAGCACGGCAAAAGTCGCGATCGCCGGTAAAACCTCCAGAAACCAGGTGAGATAATCGCGCGGCTCGATGGCCGACCAGGCAAAGGGAATCAGGAAAAGCGCCGTCCAGGTTTTGCTCATGCGTCAATATGCTCGGCGAGAAGAGGTTGAGTGGGCTAGTCTAAAGTAGACACATAGCTTAGTTCGGCTGACTCTTTAACGCGGTCATACTCCAAGTTGCTTAACAGCCGCTCTCTGCAAGGCCAAAAACCTGAAGGTAGCCGCATGAAACCGTCATTTTACGCGTTGCTTTTCGTCCCCATCCTTCTGCTTGCTGCATGTTCTGGTACCGGAGAAGAACAGAAGCCAACGGAAAAAAACAGGGCCCTCTCAAGAGCTGTCAACGAACCGTTGGAAAAAGCCCGGAAAATTGAAACGCAGTTGATGAATGAAGCCGAAATCACCAAGCGAAAAATCGACGAACAGCTTGGACAAGAAGCCAAGTAATCCTGATGTTTTCGGCCAAAGGCCAAATTTAGTGCCGACGGCCTCACTTCGTCTCGTCGCCAGAAGTCATCGCGACGCCGAGTGCGGTTCAAACATCAATCAGTTCAATCCGGGCCGTCCGTTCTCCGTCGACCACTTCCAGCAAGGCCAGACTGACCGGTAGTTTGAAGCGGCGCGGGCCGGCGCTGCCGGGATTGAGGTAAAGCACCTCGTCCCGATGGCGGATGTCAGGTCGATGGGAATGGCCGGAAATCACCACCCGAAACCCGGCAGCCGCCGGATCGAGATCCAGTTCATGAAGGTCATGGAGGACATACAGGTAAAGCCCGGCAAATTCGACCACTTCAGTTTCAGGGAGATTCTTCGCCCATTCTCCCTTATCGTTATTCCCGCGCACGGCGATCACCGGGGCGATCGTCTGGAGTTTGGCGAGCACCTCCGGCTTGCCGACATCGCCTGCATGGACGATCAGTTCGCATCCCGCCAGCAGTTCTAGGGCCTCCAGGCGAATCAGCCCGTGAGTATCGGAAATCACGCCCAGGCGTTTTGCACGACAAGTCCCCGCTTGAAACGACTCATTTATATGCGGTTTTGCGGATTGCGTCATGGCGTATCTCGATGGCGATAAAAAAGAGGTGGTGCAATTGCCGGCGCACAAATAAATGAATGGTGTCTTAGCATTATTCGATGCCGGAGTTGGTCGCAAGATTTGAATTTGCGACTGACCGATTACAGACAAACCCAGATTTTATAAGCGCTACAGAGGTAACGACCCCGAGGGATGCCTATCCCGTAGCATACGGCATTGATTCGACAGATACGAAAGAACTGTCCATATCAGGTAATTAGGCGCATGCTGTGACTTGGCGAATTTTCGCCTACCGATTAGGAAGCAGACCATGAAAGCACAGATGAAAGGCAATAGCCCGAGGAAGGAAAGCAAGGGCAAGAGTAAACGCAAGCCCGCTAAATGATGACCCGACAAACAAACGACGCATTTGTTGCCAGCAACAGATGTTCCGAGCTCGTCCTGAATTGTAGGCAACAGAGATGTCTGAAACACTAGAACTGCCCCCGTGGTGGGGCTACAGCAGAGACCACGGTTGGGTGGTCATCGATCGGACCATTCCACCGAACAAATCTGGTCTGAGCCAGGATATTTTGTACTGCCGATGCAGCGATTCCATGACGGTGATCGACAAACGAAGCCGATGGCGTGCTCCCCTTTATGTGTACGCATCGACCTATATCGGCTCTTTGGCATCTCCCGAGTCCGAGAAAGCGGCTCAGGAATACGCAACGTTTAAGTCTCGGTGGGCTGAATTTCAAGCCGAGATAAGGCGTCAGTATGACTTTAGTGAAGCCAAGCGACATCAACAGGAACAAGAGCGTATTCAATTGGAGGAAACAAAAAAAGGCCCTAAAGCTAAACGTAGAACTCATAAAGCGGATACAGGAAGCGGCAGCGAAGCTCAGGCACAGGATGCATAACCAATAGAACCGCCTTTGGGCGCCGTTTCATTTGACTATCCGATACCTATCGGCAAGCTATATCATCAAGAAGCACATAAATCGCTATAGCCGAAATAGGTGTTCAGACAGGTGATTGGTAATACCGGCTTGTTAGATCGCCAGCATGGGCGATCAAGTTGCATCCCGCCAGCGCCTCCGGCCGAACCAGACCGTGAGTATCCGAAATCACGCCCAGGCGTTTTGGAAGAATGGCCTCTGTGATTCAGTATTTCAAATTCTTCTTCAGCGTAGATGTCATTGAAAAAGGTTTCGGCCTCATTGTTGGGAGGTAGTGGCTTTCCATTCTTATCACGTGGCTTATAACCTGAAGCGATCCATTCTCGCAAGTGATAGGAAGCCGTGATCAGAAACAATGCCCTTTCATCCACACATCCAGCAGGAGTTTGATAGGCCTTGAAGGATGAACATATGGTAAGTAAGAAGTCGCGTGCATTATTGATATCGAATATGCCATCACTCATTTTTGCCGTACCTCGTGGAACTGATCAATTTTGCCCAGTACGCGGTTGATGTTGCGCTCGAACAAATTGACCGAAAAACGCAATAACGCGGCAAACAAACCCCTCTTCATATTATTTTTTGACGTCGTCCCCCTATGAATCGCATGCAGTGGATGCCCCCCGGACGGGATGGGCCGGATGGCGACGTCAGAGTATTAGCGTCCGGGGCTTCGCAACCAATACAAAAGGAGCGATTGAGCAGCGCCATTTGACAGTTTTGGCAATTTGCCAATATAGTTCAGGCAAACTGCGCTCCTGGGTGTTTATTCGATGTCTACCGTTTCCACACTGGCCTTTGATGATCATTCCTCGCCGCAGCGATCCTCTCTCGCCAAGCTGGGGGCCTTGCTGGGCCTTGCCCAACCGCTGCGTTCCGAGGGCGAACTCGCACACGCCATCCCGCAGCGGATCGAGGTGGCGATTCTGGACAATCTGCTCAAGGAGGGGCTGACGCCCAAGGAACTGACGATGGTGCTGCCTTTGCGCACCTTGTCCCATCGCCGTGCCAAACAACAAGCCCTGTCTCCCGATGAGTCCGACCGGGCCTTGCGCATCGCCCGCCTGGTCGCGTTGGCCGAAAGCGTGTTCGGCGAGCGCGAGAAAGCCCTGCACTGGCTCCGCAAACCCTTGCGGCGATTCCATCAGCGCTCCGCCATGGAAATGATGGCGACGGAGCTCGGCGGGCGGCAGGTCGAGGAGTTGCTGATTCAGATCGACGAGGGTTACGCCGCCTGATGCGCATCTGGCGTATCAGCAATCATGCCGAGCTCAAGGGACTCGGCGGATTAGTGGCCGGCGGACGCTGGCATCAGCGGGGACACCCGGTCGTCTATTGCGCGGAGAGTCCGGCCGCCGCGTTGCTTGAGACCGTGGTGCATCTGGAAATCGGCGATCCGGACGATGTTCCGGAAGGCTATCAGCTGCTGGAAATCGAGGTTCCCGATTCGGTTTCCCGCGCCAAACTGGATAGCGCTTCGTTACCGGACGATTGGCGGCATCAGCCCGGTGTGACCCAATCCATCGGCCAAGGCTGGCTGACGGCGCGTCAAGCCGCCATTCTGACTGTACCTAACGCGATCGTTCCCCATACGTTCAATTGTCTGATCAATCCCATTCATCCTGAGTCCGGCGAAATCCGCACCGTTTCGTCCGTGCGCTATCCCTTCGATGATCGCTTGTTCAAAACAGGGACTTCATCATCGGGATGACTCATGGCCCGCACCCAAAATTCATCGTGTAAAATGGTCGGAAATTCATATGCCGGAGAATTCAATGACCAGTATTGCCGAAAGCGACGTGGAGAACGTGCTAAGAACCGTGGTCGATCCCAACTTGGGCCAGGACTTGATGGCCGCCAAATCGGTCAAGAAGATCGAGGTGGAAGGCGCGGATGTTCGCGTCAAGATCGTGCTGGGTTACCCGGCGGCGAGCTTCAAGGCGGTCTTAGCTGAGACAGTGCGGGAGAAACTGTGCGCGCTGGCGGGCGTCGGCAATGTGTCCGTCGACATCGGTTGGGAGATCGTTTCCCATGCCGTGCAGAAAAACCTCAAGCCCATGCCGGGCGTCAAGAACATCATCGCGGTCGCGTCAGGCAAGGGCGGGGTGGGCAAGTCCACCACCGCCGTGAATCTAGCTCTGGCGCTGGCCGCCGAAGGCGCTCGGGTCGGCATTCTGGATGCCGACATCTATGGTCCAAGTCAGCCGTCCATGCTGGGACTGTCGGGGCGCCCGGAGACGGACGGCAACACGATCGTGCCGAAAACCGCCTATGGCGTGCAGTCCATGTCCATCGGTTATCTCATCGATGAAGATACGCCGATGATCTGGCGCGGCCCCATGGTGACGGGCGCCTTGCAGCAGCTTCTCAATGAAACCCGCTGGGACAAGCTCGATTACCTCATCATCGACCTGCCGCCCGGTACCGGCGACATCCAGCTCACCCTGGCCCAGCAGATCCCGGTCAGCGGGGCGGTCATCGTTACCACGCCCCAGGACATCGCCCTGCTGGATGCGCAGAAGGGTCTGAAG
>Ga0335085_10018230_pt1 | contig 10097 bp, 8 predicted proteins | sample Lox_Sample_45_FD_206712 | JGI IMG/M metagenome (GOLD analysis project Ga0335085, IMG submission 206712) | Soil microbial communities from Loxahatchee National Wildlife Refuge, Florida, United States - Lox_Sample_4.5 | ecosystem: Environmental > Terrestrial > Soil > Wetlands | place: USA: Florida... | reverse complement strand
GCGCCTCCGGATCGTTGAACATGCCGAGAAACAGCTTCCACAGCCGCGAGAAATAGATCGACAGCAGCGCCAAAATGGCGCCGAGCTGGATCAGCACGTCGAAGGATTTGCCGAACGCCTCGTCGTCAAAGCCCAAAAAATGCCCGACCAGCAGCAGATGCCCGGTCGAAGAAACCGGCAGGAACTCGGTCAGCCCCTCGACGATGCCGAGGAAGGCCGCCTTGATCAGGTCCAATGTCATGGAAAGCTCCGCGGCGAGGGCGGGCGCCGCCGGCGCCCGAAGCGGTAGGGAATTAGCAAGGTCGTTGCGTCAGTGTTGTGGCGACGGCAGAAATCAGGGATCGGGGATCAGGAATCAAGGAGAATTTGGCGGGTATCGGCGGTCGGGCCACGGGACAACGTATCCTGATGCCTGATTCCCGGCACCTGACGCCTGGCATGCTTACCCTGTTTCATCATCCGTTTTGCCCGCATTCCCGCTTCGTGCGGCTCGTCCTGGCCGAGCTCGCCATGGCGCCGCGCCTCGCCGAGGAGCGGGTCTGGGAGCGCCGCCAGGAGTTTCTCGCGCTCAATCCGGCCGGCACCGCGCCGGTGCTGGTGGAGGAGGGCGCGCCGCCGGTGCCCGGCGCCGCCGTCATCGCCGAATATTTGAGCGACACCCGCGGCGAACGGCTCGCGGCGCTTGGCCTGATGCCGGCCGACGCGAGCGCCCGCGTCGAAGTCCGCCGGCTGATGAGCTGGTTCAACGACAAGTTCTTCGAGGAGGTCTCGGGCGCCCTGGTGATGGAACGCATCTACAAGCGCTACATCCCGGCGGCGCAGGGCGGCGGGCCGCCCGATACCGATGCCTTGCGTGCTGCGCGCAACAATATTCGCTACCATCTGGCCTATATCGGCTGGCTGGTGCGCAAGCGCGATTGGCTCGCCGGCGAAAGCTTGAGCTTTGCCGATCTGGCCGCGGCGGCCCATATGTCGGCTGTCGATTACCTGGGCGAAGTGCCGTGGGACGCAGACGAGACCGCGAGAGCCTGGTACGCGAGGATAAAGTCGCGGCCGTCGTTCCGCGCCCTGCTCACCGAGACGCTGCCCGGCCTACAACCGGCGCCGAGTTACGCCGATCTCGACTTCTGACCGCTGCCAAGCGGAACCCCGCCAAGCTGAAAGCCGAACTCGCCGCCGCCGCCCGCGCCGAGGGCTTTGACGTCATCGGCGTGACGCGGCCCGACGCCATCCCGCGCGCCGCCGGGCGCCTGCGCAAATTTCTCGCCGCCGGCGCCCATGGCGACATGGACTGGATGGCGGCGAAGGCGGAGCGGCGCGGCGATCCGCGCGCGCTGTGGCCCGACGTGCGTTCGGTCGTCATGCTCGGCGTCAATTACGGCCCGCCCGGCGATCCGCTGACGATCCTCGAACAGCGCACGCGCGGCGCCATTTCGGTCTACGCCCAGGGCGACGATTATCACGACGTCATCAAGCCGCGGCTCAAGAAGCTCGGACGCTGGCTGATCGAGCAGGCCGGCGGCGACATCAAAGTCTTCGTCGATACCGCAGCGGTGATGGAAAAGCCGCTGGCTGAAGCCGCCGGGCTGGGCTGGCAGGGCAAGCACACCAATCTCGTCTCGCTCGAACTCGGCTCCTGGCTGTTCCTCGGCGCCATCTTCACCACGCTCGACTTGCCGCCCGATGCGGCGGTGCGCGACCATTGCGGCTCTTGCCATGCCTGCCTCGACGTCTGCCCGACCGCGGCGTTTCCGGCGCCGTACCGCCTGGATGCACGGCGTTGCATTTCCTACCTCACCATCGAGCACAAGGGCGCGATCCCGCGCGAGCTGCGCCCGCTGATGGGCAACCGCATCTATGGCTGCGACGATTGCCTTGCCGTGTGTCCCTGGAACAAATTCGCGCAAGCCGGCCGCGAGCTGAAACTGCAGGCGCGCGACAATTTGCGGGCGCCGCCGCTCGCTGAGCTGGCGCGGCTCGACGATTCGGGCTTTCGCGCGCTGTTTGCCAAGAGCGCGGTCAAGCGTATCGGCCGCAATCGCTTCGTGCGCAATGTGCTGATCGCCATCGGCAACTCCGGCGACGCAGACCTCGCCGGCGAAGCCGAGCGTTTGCTCGGCGACGCGTCGCCGCTGGTGCGCGGCGCTGCGATCTGGGCGCTCGGCCGGCTCGACCGCGCGCGCTTGCTGCAAAACTCGGCGCGCCGGCGCGCCGCCGAATCCGATGCCGAGGTCATCGCCGAATGGGCGGCCGCGTGCGAGTGAGACCATGACCACGCTGATCTGTCTCGGTCTCGGCTATTCGGCCGAGCACTTCGTCAAAGAGTTTGGCGAAAAATTCGACCGCATCGTCGGCACCGTGCGCAGCGCCGAGCGCGCCGCGGCGTTGAATGCGCAAAGCGGCGGAAGACTCGAAGCGCTGGTGTTCGACGGCAAGACGGCGACGGCCGCACTGCGCGACGCCATCATTGCCGCCGACTCGGCGCTGATCTCGATCCCGCAGGACGCCGCCGGCGATCCGGTGCTGCGCCTGTTCGGCAATGCGTTCGCCGCAGCGCTGCGCTTGCGCGCCGTCGTTTATCTCTCGACCGTCGGCGTTTACGGCGATTGCGGCGGTGCCTTCGTCGACGAGGACACGCCTGCCAAGCCCGCCTCGGCGCGCAGCCGCGAGCGGCTCGCCGCCGAAGCCGAATGGCAGGCGCTCGGCGCCCGGCGCGGCATCGCCGTCGCGATCCTGCGCCTCGCCGGCATCTATGGCCCCGGCCGCAGCGCGCTCACGCAACTCAAGCGCGGCGACGCCCGCCGCATCGTCAAGCCCGGCCAAGTGTTCAACCGCATCCATGTCGGCGACATCGCCCAAGCCATCGATGCCGCCTTCGCGCGCCGCGGGTCGGGCATCTTCAACGTCGCCGACGACCGGCCGACACCGCCCGGCGAGCCGCTCGCCTTCGCTGCGCAATTGCTCGGCGTCCCGCCGCCGCCGGAGATTCCGTTCGCGCAAGCAGCGCCAACCATGTCCGAACTGGCCTTGAGCTTCTGGCAAGAATGCCGCCGCGTGAAGAACGACAAGCTCAAGCGCGAGCTGGGCGTCCGCTTGCGCTATCCGAGCTATCGCGAGGGGTTACGGGCACTGTTCGCGGAGCAATAATAGGCCCTGGTTTCCCGGATGCGGTGCAGCACGAAGTGATGCGCCGCTGATCCGGGATCGTCACAAACTCAGCGTATGCGAGGGTCCCGGTTCTGCAGCGCACCACTTCGCTTCGCTAGGTGCTGCGCCGGGCCCGGGAAACGCATTCAGTGCAAGCTCGGCCCTTTGAGGAACCGGTTGCGCTCGCTCGACTTGACCCGCATCTCCAACGTGTCGCCGTCGCGATAGACCGAGATCGGCACTTCGACGCCGGCCTGGCCTTGGGCCCAGACGCGGCGGAAGAAGCTCGCCAGATCGCGCACCTCCTTGCCGGCGACCGAGAGCACGATGTCGCCGGTGCGCAGATCGGCGCGCTTGGCCGGGCCGCGGTCGGCCAGCCCGACGATGACCAGGCGGTTCTCCACTTCGGTGGCGTAGAGCCCGAGCCACGGCCGCGGCGGCGCGTTGCGGCGGCCGAACTTCATCAGGTCGTCCAGGATCGGCTTGAGCAGATCGATCGGCACCATCATGTTGATGTTCTGTGCCTGATCCTTGCCGACAGCGTGCTGCAATTGCAGCGAGCCGACGCCGATGAGATCGCCGGCCGGGCCGATCAGGGCGGTGCCGCCCCAGTTCGGATGCGACGGCGCGGTGAAGATCGCCTCGTCGAGCACGTATTCCCAGTAGCCGGCGAATTCCTGCTTGGCGACGATGCGGGCGGCGACCGAGCGCTGCCGCCCGCCGGCGCCGGCGACGACGACGCGCTCGCCGATCGCCGCCGCAGCGGAATTGCCGATCTCGAGCGCCGGCATGTCGAGCTTGGCCAAGGCCTGCACGAGGCCGAAGCCGGTCTCCTGGTCGTAACCGAGCACATGGCCGGGCACCGAGCGGCCGTCGGCGAGATTGAGCCAAATGGTCTCGGCTTCGGTGATCAGATAGCCGATGGTCAGAACGAGGCCGTTGCCGCGGATGAACACGCCGTTGCCGGCGCGCTCGGTGCCGAGCGTCTCGGCGGTGTAGGCATCCGCCGGGATGATGGCGCGCAGGCCGACCACGGCGTTGAAGGCCTGTTCGAGGTCGTAGCCGTAATCCTCCGGCCGCGGCTGCGCGGCGGTCGGCACCTTCCAGTCGCTCACGGATGGCATCGGCATTTCCCTTAGCTGCGGCAAGTGCCGCACATCGGAAGTTTAGGCCTTGCGCGGCAAGTGCGCACCATGGCCGCACCGCGCCCGGCACGATTCATGGCCGCAATGTACCGCGCCGCTCAAGCCGTTGCGAGACCTGTCCGGCCGCGGCAGCCAGCGCAGGCAGCATTTGAAGTGCCGTCGTTCGCCACATGTGAAACTGCACCGCCGCAGGCGGCGGCCCCTTTTAGGGGGCGCCAAACAGCGCCGTCTCAAACCCGCTGAGACTGTGTCAGTTTTTCTGTCCCGGCGCCGGCTGCTTCTTTTCCAGCTCGTCGAGCTGCTTCTCCAGATCCGGCAAGCTTGTCGCCAACGCGCAATTGGCCTTGTCGTTCGCCGCTTCTTTCTGTGCCTGCGCCCAGCGCTCGGCGGCGTCCTGCTCGGTCCACGGCCGCCGCTTTTCCGGGTTGAAGACTTGCTGCTTGGCGAGGCTCTCCAGCGAGCGATGATATTCCTCGAGATCGAGCACGCGATCGCGCGGCAGGAAATAGAAGTGGCTGCCGTCGAGTTCGTTGCAGTATTTCAGCCCGCGCTCGAAGGTCTTTTGCGCCATTCTGGCATCGAAGATCTTGCCCTTGAGATCGTCGATGGCCTGCCGTTGGGCTTTATCTTGGGCGCCGGCGGAAGCCGCGGGGATCAGGCACAGCGCGAGAGCGCCGCAAGCGAAGCGATTCAATTCAGTCTCCCCGACGTGGCGATGATTCCCGGCTGGCGCAGCATGTTAGCAGTCCCGTGACAGGACCTAAATCCTTACCCTTTATTTACGCTGTCGGCGATGAAAGCCCCTGAGGGTTCGGCGCGGCACGGCGCCGCTGCGGTCTGCTGCTTTCTTGCCTTGTTCCTGCCCCATCTTCTTCGCAGATCGACGCCAGATTACGCGTGGGTTATCGGGGGACGTTCACTTGCGCGCCAGCTCAAATCTTGTCGCCATCGCCGTTGCGCTTGCCGGTTCGGTCGGCAGCGCCGCGGCTCAGTATTATCCGCCGCCGCCGGCCTATCCGCCGCCGACTTACTTCGGCGCGCCGCTGCCGGCGCCGGGCTATGACGACTGGCAGCCGATCCCCGCGGCGCCCGGTTATGGCCACGCGGCTTACGTTTATCGCGGCGGCTATGCCGCCCATTACGATCCGGCCGCCGACGATGAAACCGATGCGCCGGTGCCGGTCGGTGGCCCCTATGTGCCGCCGCCCGCCAATGCCGCGCCCGTCGGCCACCAGTTCGGCGATCTGCCGCCGCAGCCGCCGCCGGTGGGTCTCAACGGCGCGCCGTTTGCCCGCCCGCCGGCCGACGTCGCCGACACGCCGTCCGACGACGTGACCGGCTCGGTGCGGGCGCCGGCCGCCGCGGCTCCGGCCGCGACCGACCGCGCCGTGGTCGCCGCGCTGCCGCCCGACGAGCAGCCGGAGACCGGCCCGCGCAAGGACTTGCCGCCGCAGTTCCGCCGCCAGGTGGTCGACTACGTCACCAAGGAGCCGGCCGGCACCATCATCGTCGATACGCCGCACACCTACCTCTACCTGGTGCTCGGCAACGGCAGGGCCATGCGCTACGGCATCGGCGTCGGCCGCGAAGGCTTCACCTGGTCGGGCACCGAGCGCATCACCCGCATGAAGGAATGGCCGGACTGGTTCCCGCCCAAGGAGATGATCGAGCGGCAGCCCTATCTGCCGCGGTTCATGGCCGGCGGCGAAACCAATCCGCTCGGCGCCCGCGCCATGTATCTGGGCTCTACGGTCTATCGCATCCACGGCACCAATCAGCCGTCGACCATCGGCACCTTCGTGTCGTCGGGCTGCATCCGGCTGACCAACGAGGACGTCGAGGATTTGTACAGCCGGGTCAGCGTCGGCACCCAGGTTGTGGTGTTGCCGGGCGCGCTGCCGTCATCGGCGGCGGTTCAGGCAACCGTGACGCGCTAACAGCGGCATTTATCCGACATGAGGCCGGCGCCGCGGTGCCGGCCTTTTTGTTTTTTTGCGTTGCATCGGCGGCGACTCAGTTAGTGTCGCGCCGCCAGGAACGGCGTGACGTCGGCTACGGCCGGCGTCGATGCGGCGCCATCTGCCCTCGCGATGATCTGCATTCGTTAGTGACGCGTGCCTTCGACGATCACGCGCTGGCGGTATTTGCGAGGTCGAATGTTTCCCGATGTCCGTCTCATGATCGCGGCGGTCGCTGCCTCGATCGTCGTATTGGTTTGCGGCTTCGGCTTGTTTGCCGCGTTTCGCGTCAGCCACGAGCCGCTGAGCCGGCTCGCTGGCGGTTCGCCGCCGTTGACGCTGACCGCCGACAACGCTCCGCTCGCCGCACCGGATGCTCCGGCGGCGGCGCCGTTCGACGCGCGCTTTCAATTGATGCAGCCGCAGCCCGCCGACGCCGCCGCTCCCGGCGCAGCTGTCGCCCCCGTGGCCGCATTGCCGCCGGCCGGATCGAGCCCCGACGGTTCCGGATCGATTCCGGCTGATCATGTCGCGCCGCCGGCTGTCGCGAGCGACGCCGCGGCGACAGCGAGCACCGCGACGCCGCCGACCGCTCCGGCCGCGCCGGCGCAAGATGCACCGGACGCGCAGACCGCGGCCTCCGAGCCCGGCGCATCGGCGCCCGCGCAAGGTTCGCCGGTCCCGCAGACCGCCGCGTCCGAGCCCGACGTGTCGCCAGCTGCGCCGGAACCGGCGGCGAAGCCGGACGCTGTTGCCGCGGCGCCAAGCGAACCGCAGCCGGAGGTGGGCGACACGGCCGCGACCGAACCGCCAACCGCGCCGGCCGAACCGGTGCCACCGGCCCAGCAGGCGGTTGAGGACGCCGCGCCGGAGACCACGGCGACCACGCCGGCGACGACTGCCGCATCCGAACAGCCGCCGCCGGCGGCTCAGCAGGCCGTTGAGGAGCCCGCGCCGGAGACCACCGCGACCGCTCCCGCCACCACCGCTGCGGGCGAGCCGCCGCCTCCGGATGAAAGCGCGCCCGTTGCCCTCGCCAGTCCGCAAGCCACTCGAGCCCCCAAGGAAGCCGATCAAAAAACCAAGCCGGAGAAATCGAACGACACGGCAGCGGAAGGCGAGCCGAAAAAGGCACACCACAAGCCGCGTCACACCCGCATCGCGGCCAAACCGCCGGCAGCGCGCAACGCCCGCGCCGCGGCCGCGCCGACCGGCACCCAGCCGGCCTACACCCAGCCGTTCGGCACGCAGCCGACTTATACGCAGCCGACTTATACGCAGCCTGCTTACACGCAGCAGTTCGCCACGCAGACCTCCGGCATTGGCGGCCCGTTCGTACCGGTGCGGACCGCGAAGCGTCCGGCGCGCACCCGCGCACACGCCGTGGCGCGTCAGCCGCAGACCCCATAGATTGATGGCCTCGGCACATCCACTTCAGAACTTTCCGCGTGATCCCGCTTTCCGTCCTCGACCTTTCGCCCGTCACCACGGCGACGCCCGGATCGGCGGCGCTGCGCAATTCGCTCGATCTGGCGCGTTTGGCCGACCGGCTCGGCTACAAGCGCTATTGGGTCGCCGAGCATCATAATCTTGCGAATATCGCGAGTTCCGCGCCCGAGATCATGATCGGCCAGATCGCCGCGGTGACGTCGCATCTGCGCGTCGGCTCGGGCGGCGTCATGCTGCCGAACCACGCACCGCTGATGGTGGCCGAGCGCTTCAAGGTGCTGGAAGCGCTGTTTCCCGGGCGCATCGACCTCGGCCTCGGCCGCGCGCCGGGCACCGACCCGGTCACTTCGTATGCGCTGCGTGTGCGCCAGGATCCGCGTGACGGCGACGATTTTCTCGAGCGCTTTCAGGAACTGTTGTTGTTCGAGCGTGGGGGTTTTCCTGACAACCATCCGTTCCGCAATGTGCATGCGGTACCGGCCGACGTTAGGCTGCCGCCGATCTGGCTGCTCGGTTCCAGCGGCTACAGCGCCGAGCTCGCCGCCGCCGTCGGCATGGGCTTCGCCTTCGCCCATCACTTCGCCGATTACGACGCGGCGAGCGCCATGCTCAGCTATCGCGCCCATTTCAAGCCGTCGGCGGCGCTCGACGCGCCCTACGCCATCCTCGGCACCGCGGTGATCGCGGCCAACACCGACGCCGAAGCCGAGCGCATCGCCGCAAGCGCCGATTTGCATTACGCGCGCCGCGCCAAGGGCGAATATCTGCCGCTGGCCTCGCCGGACGAAGCCGCGGCCTACGCCTACACGCCGATGGACCGCGAGCGCATCGCCCGCCACCGCGCCCGCCTGGTGGTCGGCGGCATCGACAAGGTGATGGATCGATTGAAGTCGTTGATCGCGGCGACGCGGGCCGACGAGCTGATGATCACCACCATGGTTTACGACCACGGTGCGCGGAAACATTCCTACGAGCTTTTGGCTAAGGCATTCGCGCTCATGCCGCAATCGTGAATGGGCGGCGGCGTCATGAGTGTGTCTTCCATGAACCATAATGGATTAAATTCGATGTGCCCGGCTGGCGCCCGCTGGCAGGAGGGCCGGACCTTCAGTTAAATTCGAGCACTCGAATCGTGGCTTTCCCTGGCTGGGGGTAGATCTTGAAGACCGCAAGAGTGCTGCACACCCGCTACCGTCGTGCTCTCGCCGGCACCGTTTCGGCGCTTGCCGTCATCGTCGCGATCACGCTTGCCGCGCCGGCATCGGCCAAAGTACGCCACACCGAGGCTCGCGAGGCAGAGCACGTCAGCAAGGAGCCGTTCGGCCCGCTGCCGAAGGGCCCGATGCAGATTTTCATCTCGATCAATCAGCAGAAGCTGCACCTCTACGCCGACGGCCAGCAAGTCGCCGAATCGCTGGTCGCGACCGGCGTGCCGCAATTGCCGACGCCGACCGGCGTGTTCAGCGTCATCCAGAAGCAGCGGTTCCACCGCTCTAATATCTACAGCGGCGCGCCGATGCCGTTCATGCAGCGCATCACCTGGTCCGGCGTCGCCATCCATGAGGGCGAGAATATCGGCCATCCGGCGTCGCACGGCTGCATCCGCATGCCGCACGAGTTTGCGGTCAAGCTGTTCGGCGTCACCAAGGTCGGCGTGCGCGTCATCATCGCCCGCGAGGAGCTGAAACCGGTCGCGTTCGCCGACCCGCATCTGTTCGTGCACAAGGCGATGCCGCAGCCGCAGCCCACGGCCGCCGCCGCGCCGGTGACCGCCGATCAACCGGCTCCGCTTGCCGCCGCCGATCCGCCCGCTGCGAATGCGGCTGCGCCGTCGCCGGAGCCGGTCGTCAAAATCAGCGCGAGGGACGCCGCCGCTCCGCCAAAGCCGGAGGCGGCGCCCGACAAGGTTGAGACCAAGACGGCGCAGAGCGACGCCGCCAAGGCGGCGGAAACCGCTGCATCGCCGCAACCCGAAGTCGCCGTGGCCGATCCGCCCGCGGCGCCCGAAGCCACCAAGGCCGGCGACGGCAAAGTCGCCCAGGCGGATCCGCCTTCGCCGCCTCAAGCGCCCGCCACGGCCGCCGCCGATGCGCCGGCCGCCGCCGCGCAAGAGCCGGCCAAGCCCGATGTGACGACGGCGACCGTGCCCGATCAGCTTCGCGGCACGTTGGCCGGGCCGCCGCCCGCGCCCGACAGTGACGCGGTGCCGGTGCCGGCGGCGAAGCCCGCCGCGCTGGTCGAGGACGCCGCGGCGAGCCGCGGGCCGATCGCGATCTTCGTCAGCCGCAAGACCCAGAAGATTTATGTGCGGCAGAATTTTGCGCCGCTGTTCGACGCACCGGTCACCATCGCCGAGCCCACGCAGCCATTCGGCACCCTGGTGTTCACCGCGATGAGC
>Ga0335085_10018228_pt1 | contig 10097 bp, 7 predicted proteins | sample Lox_Sample_45_FD_206712 | JGI IMG/M metagenome (GOLD analysis project Ga0335085, IMG submission 206712) | Soil microbial communities from Loxahatchee National Wildlife Refuge, Florida, United States - Lox_Sample_4.5 | ecosystem: Environmental > Terrestrial > Soil > Wetlands | place: USA: Florida... | reverse complement strand
TGAGGCATTCTAGAGATGCAAGAATTGGCCGATTCGCTCCTGTTCCTGGTGGGAGGCCGCGGCGGCAAAATAAGAAATGACTCAGTGTGGCGGCTGGGCGGGTGTCGCGGCCGCGGGTGGTTGCCGCACCCTGGGTGATTTTGGACTGGCGAAACGTACGGAATACGAATTGAGGCAAACACCATGCGAGTTCTATGTGTGATTTCTGTCTTGACGATGTTCAGCTTGCAGTATGCTGGAGGCAAAGGGCTTAAGAATTTCGAGGTCTTTTGGGTCCCGCCACAAGTAGAGACATACACTCCTGTAACTGCCGAGAACATAGAGAAGATGGCCTTTAAGATCGTTGCCATCAGGAACGAAAGACAGGCCGATGAAATCGTCGGTCTGATCCACAAATCGGATCAAGCTGCGAATTCCACGAGGATCAGGGTCAAGATATCGACCGACGAACAATTCTACAATTTTGATTCGAACGGAGTAGGGGTTTCGTCTGCGGGCGAAGCCGTCGGGATCGACCTGAAAAAGTTGAAAATGGCCCTCTGCGAGTAGGGGTCGGCGGGTGGAACAGCAGTAGGTGGCTTCCTTATCTGGAACCCCCTTTTATAACTGTACGGTAAACTATTGGTGTGGTATCATCCCACGAAGTGTGGGAGTCGAAAGACACTCGGGACGAGGAGCCACGGCCACTCGCCCGGACTCTCGATGCTGGCTGGTAACGAAGCATGGGAATGAGGATTTTGCCAGAGAGCGGGTGGCGCGCCCAATCTCGCCTGGCTGCGCTTATTGTCCTACTAGCCGGTCTCATCTGGCTCGCCCTGGCCCTTCACCGGTTCGAGCGCGAAATGAAGCGCTTACCCAACGCCTTCGAAGTTGTAATCTCCGCGCCGATGTTCGAAAACCTCGCCCACGTCGGGCGCGCCACGGACTCGCGAACCCTTGAATTGCATGCGCTTTACTTCCGGAGCATGCTTGCTCAGACAAGCGTTCTAAGCGCATGCGCCGACTATTGGGCGAAAACCGGCACGATTCCCGGCACCCGGGCCGAGTTCACCAAGGCTGGCGTTGGTCCGGCACTGCTGGTTGACCCCTGGGCACGCGAGTACAGGGTTCGCCTCCTGCGCGGTGGCATTCTGATTGTGCAATCTACTGGGCCCAGCGGACAGGACCGGCTTCCTCCTGAAATCCTTGCCCGGCCGCAAAAGATTCTCGGAGCGGGTCCAAAGCTATTTGGCGACAATTTAGTTGTCGGCATGCAACTTGCAGGGCGGGAGGCCAAGCCCGCAAGGGAGAGCTAAGGGCGGGGGTGCCCCGCGTCTCAATCCTCGCCGGTTAGTTTCTGAAGTGGTATCTTCTCATCGATGCGCGCTGGTAAGACGCACGGGGGAGTACCCCGGCCACCCGCCCTCATCGCATTCATAGATTCACAAGAGTCATTCCATTGAAACGAATCGCGCTAGACTTCGCCATCCTGCTTGGATTTGTCTTAGTCGCTGTGCCCCTCTACAGCAGGCGAGCACAAGTGTCGGCGACCTTGTGGCACTGGCGGCACGGCTCAAGCGCCGTTATCGGAGACTATACCGTGCCCGTGCCGGACCACTGGTTACCTGAGATCGATCGAAACGAGGGGATGATTACTCTATTGGATACCCGGCCCGCGCAAAGCGTCGATCCCTTGGGCGGGGGCAACGTTATATCCATAAGCGTCCGTGGATTTCCTTTTCATGACTTAAACGCCGTGGTAAGGCAGGAGCGGCAAAGGCTGGAGCGTCAAGGCCTGAAAAACATCGAGGAGCACGCTATCCTGGTGGGGGACGAGCGCATTCAATGCTTCGGCGGGACCGAACTACGAGACCTCCTCCACCTTCCGGCCACGCAACTCCTGTCATCCCGGTGCTATTCTACGGGACGGCTCAGCCTGGGCTTTACCGGGGACCAAGAGGGGCTACAGGAATTTTACCGGATCGTGTCCCGCATTCGTAAGCGAGGATAGGGGTGGCGTCGGCTCCTTCTGCCGAGCAAACTTGGTTGCCGATGGAACGACCAAGGCTAGGAAGAAAGGAGCCGGGTGCCCCATTCGCGCGCCGTCGTGCGCGAGTGAGGGGGTCTCCCCCTGCACGCTGTGTCCCTGTCCGGCGGGTGGCGCAGGCACAAATCGAACGCGCGGTACTGCAGCGGGGGTGCCCCATTCTTCCCGGAAGAACCGCCGGGAAGGATGGGGTATCCCCCTCCCATAACCGCACGGTGAACTATTGCGGTGGTACCATCTCACGGTGTGTGGGATTCAGCAGAGAATCGGCCGGAACAGCCTGAGCCACCCGCCGGGCTGTCTGGCATATTCCTGTAGTTCCGAACAGCTCCAATTATACCCATGGCCGTGAGCGGGGCCATCGAACCATGCATGAGAAAAATGCATACCCGGGCGCGCTCCATTCGCTGCCAACGGACCGAGCAATATGCGCCTAGACTGCCCCCTCTGTGGCAAGAGCGTTAACTCAGCCGATTTCCAAGTGACGTGGGAGAGCCACGGTGGCTTCAAGTGTCCCGAATGCGGCAGATTACTCCACTATTCCCAGCCATTCGCTGCCTTCAGGAGGAGCATCGCCATCATTTTGTCAGCCCTCCTGCTCACCATCCTAGGCGTGCGACGACTGTACCTGCTTTTCATCGGCATGCTTCTACTCTGGCCATTCATGCAATTACTCGTAAACGCTTACTGCATGCGGCGGATGCCGCTGCGCTTAGCTCCGTATAAGCCGGTGAAGGTCCCTGCACTTCGAAAGTTCCGTTTGCAGGAACGGGACGACGGGCCACTCCAGTTGTTCGACAAGCACCACAGATGAACGATGCGGCGCGTCCAGAGCGCTTTCTCGAACCAGGGTCATCTCGGCGCTATCGGACCTCAAGTGGATCTCAGCGGCGGGTGGCATGCCATTTGGGGGGTGGCGCGGGCACAAATCGGATGCGGGCGGGTGGCGCAGCCTCGCTCTAAACCCTGCGCCGTCTAGGATCCGGGCGGGTGGCGCAGGCACAAATCGGACGCGCGGTACTGCAGCGGGGGTGCCCCATTCTTCCGTCTGTGGTTTGGACGGAAGGGTGGGGCACTTCGGTCCCATTCTCGGCGCTCTTTCCCTCCGTCTTGAGGGTCAATCCGCAAGTTTCACTGACCGTGGAACGGCTGCAAATTCTTGGGCACCGCAACACCACCCAGTGCCCCACCCTTCCCGGAAAAACCGCCGGGAAGGATGGGGTACCCCCCTCCCATAACCGCACGGTGAACTATTGCGGTGGTACCATCTCACGGTGTGTGGGATTCAGCAGAGAATCGGCCGGAACAGCCTGAGCCACCCGCCCTACCCTAGAAATCCAACACGCAAGCGGTCAAGTCACGAAATATCGGTACAACTAGATGAAGCCGATCACAGACCCAGCGAGAGTTGAGCGCTATGGTGCGTTGCTTCGGGAGATGATGCTCACGGAGAAAGGGCGGGAGTGCGAGTTTAATCCAGACTGGGTTCGAGGGCATGGCTGGGGCATCGTGCCAGTCGAATCAGGAATGCGGCTCGCAGACGACGCCATACCCCAACTTGTGTCAGCATTGAAGGGAGCCGGTTACACGGAGTGTTTTGCAGCTTTCAACGAACCTGGTTACGTCCAGCGCCTCCCACTCAATGTTGCCAGCGAACCTCCAAGCGACGTGGCCACATGCCATCTGCTCTCGGTCGACGAGGCGGAATTTCGGGAGTTTAACCGTGTGCTCGGGCCGTTTCGCTCCGTGTTGACGACGGAGGATCGCTCCTGGGCTATCTCCTGCAACGAGTGGTACAACCTTTTCGGAGCTAAATCGAAGCTACTTGAGGCCCTGTTGGGTAAGCCCATAGAGGAAGCCCGACGAGAGTTTTTCGACTTCGCCTCGCTACTCGCGCAGGGCAAGCCCGATGAGCCGCTCCTCCAAGTTGCCAGGCGGTATGCCGCCTTGTAAGCAGCGCGAAACGACCAAGCGGATTGGCTGATTAGATGACGGCGTCGGGACGGGTGGTGCAGCCTCCCGCTAAACCCAGGCGGGTGGGACATTGAACGGGTGGGTGCCGTCGCTCCAGGGTGCGGTTTGTTCCGGAGCCTTCTACCCTCCATCCACGGGATCGATTCTCAACAGTCCCGACTCCCCATTTTCGTAGAAGGACCAACTGCTCCATGGCCAGTGCTTTGGGTGCGTCACCAGTCACCCACTGGCTCCCGGCGCTCGATCACCCTGCGAATAAGTATGCCAGTGATATACTCTGCCGGTGGCCTGCGCTCAAGGAAATTCGGGAGAATTCAATGCGCCACCCACCCGTAATGTGGGAACCGGTTTACGTTGCTTCCGGTTTCGAACAACGAACAATCGAGGGACTTCGGGCCGCTATAGACGCCCTCCCAAAGGGAACGGCTGACCTTCAGGTTGGACGCCCACCCAAGGTCACTGAGGCCTTGTTTCCGAGCTTCCTAGTCACCCCAGCGAATCCCAGGTCCGCCCCCATCGAGGGCGTGATCCTCGACGGCCAAGTCGAACTGCGAGTAGGGCACTCGGGCACCGCCGAACTTTGGGGGGGACGCAATCCTGAGCAGCAGGCCCGCGCTCGGCAGAAATTTTATGCCATTTGTAACGCGGTCTTCACGACGCACTTCTCGGAGGAAGTTGATTTCGACCTCAGGAACCGGGTATTGCGCTCTCGGTTGCTCTTGGTGGTAGAGGGAGAGGAAATCAAGTTGGGGATAAACCTTCTGATTGCCCGTCTTTGTCGGAGGACACACAAGAAGGAGGTCTACGCCTATCAACCCTATTATTGAAGAGCGGGTGGCGGGACTCAGAGTCGGCACCTGGGGATGATGCGCAGGGCACCGGGCGGGTGGTGAAGCCTCCCTCTAAACCGTGCGCCGTTTAGGATCCGGCAGTGGGTGCCCCGTCCCTGCGCTCTCTGCAGGGTGGGGATTTCCAAGATTGTGGCACCCCACTTCGGCCGGCACGTAACAAAATGACCCGCCCTTTTTTCTTGATTCTGAGTTACTTCTGTGTTATAAGCTTCCCGGATTAACAACTCGGCTTCCCGCCAGGCATCGCCGCTCGGGACGCAACCGCAGGTAAATCCTTTGGTCGTCGTACTTATGAAGTTTGCAGCCGCAAGTCGTCTGGATTCCATACATACGAATCCCAGTGTCTCTATCCCCTTTAGATTGCATACTTGCGAACAGTGGGGGAGGGGGGGTGGGGGCATATTGTTTACTTGCGCCTCTCTCGCCACTCATTCCTCGCCTGGCGGCTGGGCGGCACGGACATACATCGCACGCACCGTCCCGAGATTTCGGGGTGTAGCACGGGGGCGCCTTACCTTTCAGGCCCCAAACCGGGTGACGGAAGGGTGGGGCTTTCCGCGCAGGTCTTCCAGCCCGCTTCCGCCCTGCGCGACTTTGCTCCCTAGAATCTCGGCGAGTGGCTGCTCATGCTGCCGATGCCTCTTTCGCTCCCGCGATTGGGATTGCACCCGCCGCTATGCTAGAGTCTGCCCGAAAAACGATGCCTCCTGAATCCTCCAATCCGCCGGGGAACGGCGCGCCTGCGGAAGCCGCGGTGAAGCCCATGGTTCCCCTGGCCGCTCCCACGGCGGCCGCGGAAACTCTGCCCGCGTCAAGCCTGCGCTGGCGCTGCGATCCGGCCACCATTCCCTTCGAGACCACGGCGCAGGCCGAGCTGGCCGAAGGCGTGATTGGCCAGGACCGCGCCATCCGGGCCATCCAGATGGGCCTGGAGGTCGGCGCGCCCGGCTACAACACGTTTGTCTGCGGCCTTTCCGGCTCCAGCCGCGGCGGGCTGATCTCCCGCATGATCCGCGAACTCGAGCCGCACACCGAACTGGCCCCGGACCGCTGCTACGTGAACAACTTCAAGGCCGCGGATCGCCCGCGCCTGCTCACCCTGCCGCGCGGCAAGGCCCAGAGCTTCAAGAAGGACATGGACGCGGGCATTGACTTCCTCCGCCGGCGCATCCCGCAGGTGTTCGAGGGCGAGCCCTTCCAGCGGCAGAAGGGCCGCATCGTCGAGCGCTTCACCGTCCGCGAAAAGGAATTGATGGACGATTTCACCCGGCGCATCGCCAAAGAACAGTTCGCCCTGGGCCGCATGCAGGTGGGCGCCGTGGCCCTGCCGGAAATCTTCCCGGTGCTGGACGGCCAGATGGTCCCGGTCGAGGAGCTGCCCAAGCTGGTGCAGGAGGGCAAGCTCGAAACGGTCATGGCGGAAACCATCGAGCGCAAGTACGACCAGTTCCGCCAGGAATTCACCGTGGTCTACCGCAAGACGCTGCTGCTCTCCCGCGAACTGGCCAGCGAGATGAGCTACCTCGAGCAGGAAGCCGCCTCCGTGCTGGTGGACGGGGTGATTGCCGACCTGAAAGAGAAATATCCCGACGCCACGGTCAGCGAATATCTCGAGGAGGTCCGCCAGCACATCCTGGACAACCTGAACCTGTTCAAGGATCGCGAAGGGGAGGAAGAGGGCGAGCAGCACGGGCCGGAAGAGCCGGAGCGGCGTCCCGGACCGGAGCGCGACCCCTACCGCGTCTATGGCGTCAACGTGCTCCTGGCGCACGAGCCCGAGGAATCCTTCCCGGTGATCTTCGAGACCGCGCCCACCTACGTCAATGTCTTCGGCAGCATCCACCGCAACTACGATCCCCGCGGGATGTGGAACTCCGACTTCATGGACATCCGCCCCGGCTCCATGCTGCGCTCCGATGGCGGATTTCTGATCATGTACGCCATGGATTGCCTGACCGAAGCCGGGGTGTGGCGCACGCTCAAGCGCACCCTGAATCACGCCAAGCTGGAAATCCAGCCGCTCGAATATCTCTTTCCGCTGGGCGGCGCTTCCATGAAGCCGGAGCCGATTGACCTGACCACCAAGGTGATCCTCATCGGCGACCGCCAGCTTTACGAGTTGCTGTACGCCTACGAGGAGGACTTCAAGAAAATCTTCAAGGTGCGCGCGGAGTTCGACGAAGAGATTCCCATGTCCACGGAAGTCCTGCAGCTCTATGGCGGGCACCTGCGCAAGCTTTCCGGAGACGAAGGGCTGTGCGCCTTCGAGCGCACCGCCGTGGCCGCGCTGGTCGAATACGGGGTGCGGCTGGCCGGCCGCCGCAGCAAGATTACCGCGCGCGTCAATGAGGTGCTGGACCTGGCCCGGGAGTCCTGCTACGCCGCGCGCCAGGCGGGCGAAACTCCGGTCACCGGCGAGCATGTGTCCATCGCGCTGCGCTCCAAAATCGAGCGGCACGCGCTGGTGGACGAAAAAATGCGCGAGATGATCGCCGAAGGCCTGATCCTGATCGACACCGACGGCGCCCGCACCGGCGTGGTCAACGGCCTGAGCGTCTTCGAATACGGCGGCCTGTACTTCGGCAAGCCTTCGCGCATCACCGCCAGCGTCTCCCTGGGTAAGGCCGGGCTCATCAACGTGGAGCGCGAGGCCAACCTGAGCGGGCGCCTGCACGACAAGGGCGTGCAGATTATTTCCGGTTATATGCGCGGCATGTTCGCGCAGGATAAGCCGCTCTCCTTCTCCGCCAGCCTGTGCTTCGAGCAGTCCTACAGCGGCGTGGATGGCGATAGCGCCAGCTCCACGGAAATTTACGCGCTGCTCTCCGCGCTTTCCGGCATCCCCCTGCGGCAGGATATCGCCGTGACCGGCTCGGTGAACCAGCAGGGCGAAATCCAGTGCATCGGCGGCATCAATGAAAAAATCGAAGGATTCTTCGACACCTGCCGCATCAAGTCCCCCGCTGGCCTCACCGGCAGGCAGGGCATCCTGATGCCCCGCGAAAATGTGGAAGACCTGATGCTGCGCCAGGACGTGATTGATGCCGTGGCCGCCGGCCAGTTCCACATCTACCCGGTGCGCCGCATCGAGCAGGGAATAGAAATATTGACCGGAGTCCGCGCCGGCGCCCGCGGCCCCGACGGCAAATTCGAGGAAGGTACCGTCTTCTCCCGCGTGGACGACCGCCTGCGCGAGATGGTGAAGAAGCTCAAAGAATTCGAGTGAAGTAGCGCAGGCATTCCTGCCTGCGCTACTTCCGCTCCTCCAGCTCGCTCGAGCCCAGCAGCGGGGAATCCTTGGGGAATGCCTCACCCCAGATGTAATGGCTGAACCAATCGAGATTCGCCTGCAATACCGCGCGGTTGGATTTCGGCTTGGTGATGCCGTGCCCGAAGCCCGTGTACAGGATCAGCCGCGAGGGCACCTGCTCATCCTGCAGCCCGCGGAAGAGCTCGAAGCTGTCCGGCACCGGCACGCGTTTGTCGTTGCTGCCCTGCTGAATCAGCGTAGGCGTCTTCGCGTTCTTGATGGTGGTCATGGGAGAAGTTTTGGCGTAAATGGCCGGATCGTCCCACGGTGTGGCATGCAGATACTGCCGCGTGAAGGGCGTGATATCCGTGCTCACGTAATAGGTCATCCAGTCGCTGATCCCCGCGCCCGCGGAGATGGCCCGGAAGCGGTCCGTGTGCGTGGTCAGGAACATGGAGATGTACCCGCCCTGCGACCAGCCCATGGCCCCGAGTTTGTCCGGATCCACCATCCCGCGCGCGATCAGCGCATCCACGCCGCTCATCACGTCCCACATGTCTCCCACGCCCAGGTTGCGCACGTTCAGCGCGCGAAACGCCCCGCCATACCCTGCGCTGCCGCGATAGTTCGGCCGCAGCACCAGCGCGCCGCGCGCCAGAAAGGCCTGGATGGGATAGTAAGTGTCTCCAGGAGCCAGCAGCGGCTCGGAGACGCCCGTGGGCCCGCCATGAATCACCAGCAGCAAAGGGTATTTCTTCGCCGGATCGTAATCCGCGGGTTTGTGCAGCACGCCTTCGATCGTTGTTCCATCTGTGCTCTTCCAGGAGACCACTTCCGCAGTGCCCAGCGTCCAGTCTTTTACCTGCGCAGTCATGTCCGTCAACTGGCGCGGGGCAAAACGCGCCACCGAAGTCACGAAAACCTCCGCCATGTGGGTCGCGTCTTCGGCCAGAAACGCAACCGTCGCGAAATCGCGTGTGAAAGAAGCCTCGTCCAGGTTGAAGGCGTCCGGGGCGCTGATGCGCGTGATGGCCTGCGTTTCCGGATTCAGCCGGAAGAGATGCGAGCGCGTCTTCTGCTGGGCTTCAAAGTAGATGCCGTCCGGCCCCCAATCCTCCAGGTGCGGGTCTTCGTCGAACTTCGCGGTCAGGTCGCGCACTTCGGCGGGCGTGCGCGCGGGTTTCGCCAGCGCCTGCTCCACGTCCACCACGGCCAGATGACTGTTTGCGTAGAAAAAATAGGGCTGGGCCAGCGCGGTGGAGAAGGCCAGCTTTTTTCCATCGGGCGAAAAAACCGGATTGCCGTCCGGCCCCTCCAGCGCCACCAGCGTGTGCACCGCGTTGTCGTGCGCCAAGTCCACCAGATAGAGATCCTCGCTGCCGAGAAAGGCCAGCATCGGATTGCGCCTGGCGGAAAAGGCGATGCGCGTCGCGTCCGGCGACCAGTCGAATGCGCCTACGTTGAGAGCGGGGTCTTTGGTGATTTGCCGCGCCTCCACCGGGGCTTCGCCCCTCACTGCCGCGGCCACGTCCACCACCCACAACTGGTTCTGGCGGAAGTCCTCCTCGAACACTTCGTACTCGCTGAATTTTTCCTTGCGATCTTTTTCCGCTTTGCTCTCCGCGCTCGAGGCGGTGAAGGCGATCTGTTTCCCATCCTTCGACCACTGGAACCCGCCGATGTCCGTCTCGTGTTTGGTCAGTTGCCAGGCCTCGCCCCCCTCTGGAGAAATCACCCAGATCTGCCGGGCGGCCGGCTTGCCGCCGCCGCCCGCCGCGCCTTCAGTACCGCCTTCCTTCTTCTCGCCCTTCTTCGATTCCTTTTCTCCGGGGCCGGCCGGGGTCACCGTGCTTGCCTCCCGCTCGGTCACAAACGCCAGCCATTTTCCATCCGGCGACCATTCCGGACCATCGCTGGACTTTTTTCCGCGCGTCAGTTGGAAGCTGCTGCCCGTGGCCGTGTTCGCCAGCCAGATCTGGCGGACATAGGCGTTCTC
>Ga0335085_10018227_pt1 | contig 10098 bp, 10 predicted proteins | sample Lox_Sample_45_FD_206712 | JGI IMG/M metagenome (GOLD analysis project Ga0335085, IMG submission 206712) | Soil microbial communities from Loxahatchee National Wildlife Refuge, Florida, United States - Lox_Sample_4.5 | ecosystem: Environmental > Terrestrial > Soil > Wetlands | place: USA... | reverse complement strand
CGGACATCCGGGGCACCGCCGGTCGACGTATCGAGTCTCGTCGGGTCGCCCGGGACGGCGGTCCGACGCGCCCCGTCGCGGCAACGGCCCGGAGGCGTCCGGCGCCCGCCCGCGACCCGTCCGGACGGCCGCCCGGCAGCCCCTCCGCCGGGCGGCCGCCGGGCCGCCCTGGCACCACCCGCGGCCGTCCAGGGCCGCACCACCGAACCTTGCACCGGACCTTGCGACACGCTCGGAGAACCTACCAAATCCTCCCGATGGTCCTAGCCCATTGGTATAGTCGCGCCCCCGAGGCCGACTGCTACAGTGGTGCCACTTGTCACACGGCATCGGGGAGACCAACCCTTGAAGCGATCGAACCGCCTGGTCCTGCTGGTCGGGCTCTTCCTCGCCGTCGTCGCGTTCGTCGGCGTGTTCATCTTGCTGTCCGGAAACCCTTCGAACACGGGTCCCGGTAACGAGCAGAAGACGCCCACGGTGTTCGCGACGAAGGACATCCCCCTCGGCGTGACCGTCACGGCCGACATGGTCCGTACCGACGCCGAGTGGCCGACCGACCAGCGGGCCGCCGACGCCTTCAGCGACAGCTCCCTGGTCATCGGCCAGGTCGCGCGCCGGAACATCTCGACGGGTGCCCAGCTGACGAGCGCCGACTTCGCCTCGGGCACGGGCCTCACGTCGATCACCTGCCCACCGACGCTCCGCTGCATCTCGGTCCAGGTGGACCAGGTGTCGGGCGTCGGGACCCTCATCCAGGCGGGTGACTTCGTCGACATGCTCGTGGGCTTCACCGCCGACAAGTTCCCCGTCGTCACGGTCAACCCGACCGACAACACGATCACCCCGATCACGGGCCTGAACGCCACGACCGTGAAGCTTCTCCTCCAGGGCCTCCAGGTCCAGGGCGTCCTCCTGCCGCCGGTCGCGACCGACCAGAACCAGAACCAGAACAACGGCTCGACGAGCCAGCCGGCGACGAACCTCAACGGCCAGCAGGAGATCGTCATCGTCTCCGCGTCGGCCCAGCAGGCCGAGGTCATCAAGTACGCTCAGATGGACGGCGCGATCAGCCTCGTCCTCCGCTCGGCCAAGGACTTCCAGGATCCGAACGATCCGACCCAGCCGGTCACGCCGATCCCGGACGTCACCACCGGCATCATCCTGAAGACGCTCGTCGATGAGTACGGCGTCCTCGTCCCGCAGGTCGTCGAGGCGATCCTGCCGGGCCAGTAGACCGACCAGCGAGGCCCTAGCCGAAGAGCCGAACCGCAACCAGACGACACCGGTCGCGACGTCGGGCGCCCGTCCCTTGGGAGGGGCGCCCCGACTTCCACCCGGATCGTCCCCTCCCTGAGCAGCAGAAGCGACCGCGACAGCATGGCCGATCCCATCCGCGTCCTGATCGTCGACGATATCCCCGAGACCCGGGACCACCTGTCGAAGCTCCTCGGCTTCGAGAGCGATATCGAGGTGGTCGGCGCCGCCGCCTCCGGGGCGGAAGCCATCAGCCTCGCGGGCTCGCTCACGCCGGACATCGTCCTCATGGACATCAACATGCCGGACATGGACGGCATCGCGACGACCGAGGCCCTGGCGGCCCACGTGCCGACGGCGGCGGTCATCATGATGTCGGTCCAGGGCGAAGCGGACTACCTCCGGCGGTCGATGCTCGCCGGGGCGCGGGAGTTCCTCGTCAAGCCGTTCAGCTCGGACGAGCTGACGTCGTCGATCCGGCAGGTCCACGAGCGCGAGCGCGAGAAGCTCTCCCGGATCGCCGTCGCCCCGGCGGCCGCCGCGACGGCCTCCGGGCTGCCGGCCGACCTCGGCGAGATCGGTGAGCCCGGCCTCGTCGTCGCCGTCTTCAGCCCCAAGGGCGGCGTCGGCCGGACGACCATCGCGGTCAACCTCGCGGTCGCCGCCCAGCAGAGCGCCAGGGGCCGGGTCTGCCTCGTCGACGCCTCGCTCCAGTTCGGCGACGTCGGGGTCCTCCTGAACCTCAATCCGAAGAACAAGTCGGTCGCCGACCTCATGCCCGAGCTCGAGGCCGGCGGCGAGCCCGAGTCGCTCGACACGTTCGTCATCAACCACTCGACGGGCATCCGGGTCCTTCTGGCCCCGCCCTCGCCGGAGATGGCCGAGCTCGTGACCGCCGCCGGGCTTCGACGGGTCCTCGAGGCGCTCCGGGTCCGGAACGACCTCGTCATCGTCGACTGTCCGGCATCCTTCAACGACGTGACCCTCGCGGTCCTCGACGCGGCCGACGTCGTCCTGACGGTCCTGTCGCTCGAGATCACGAGCATCAAGAACATGCGACTCTTCCTCGAGGTCGCCGACCAGCTCGGCTACGAGAAGGACAAGCTCCAGCTCGTCCTCAACCGGGCCGACTCGACCCTCGGCATCCGGGTCTCGGACGTCGAGCACTCGATCGGGCGGAAGATCGACCACACGATCGTCAGCGACGGTCGCTCGGTCGTCTACGCCCTCAACCGCGGAGTCCCCTTCGTCGTGAGCAACCGGGAGGCGCAGGTCTCCCAGGACGTCATCCGGATCGCGACCTCGCTCACAGGTCCCCGGGCCGAGCCGACGGCGGCACTGTCGGACGAGCGCCGTCAGGCGCCGAAGAAGTCGTTGTTCGCATGGCGATGAACGTGTCCCCCCGGGGGCGGGAAGAAGGGGTGTAGTCGATGTCCCTCCTGAAGCGGATCGAGAGCGCCCGGCCCGGTTCGCCGGGCGCGGCCCCGGCCGCACCGGCGCCTGCCGGCCCGGCCGGTCCGGGCGGTCCGACGTCGCCGGGCGCGTCGGTCCCGACGCCCCGGCTCATGAGCCAGGGCCCGGTCCGGGAGTCGTTCCGGGACGTCAAGTTCCGGATCCAGAACCGGGTCATCCAGGACCTGGACCCGAAGCTCGACCTGTCCAACCAGGTCGAGGTCCGGCGCCAGATCGAGGAGATCTTCGGCAAGGTCATCGACGAGGAAGGCCTGGCCCTGACCCGCGCCGAGCGGGTCCGGATGCTCGAGCAGATCACCGACGAGATCATCGGTCTCGGTCCGCTCGAGCCGCTCCTCCGCGACGAGACGATCACCGAGATCATGGTCAACGGACCGCGCCAGGTCTACATCGAGCGGTCGGGCAAGCTCGAGCTGACGAACGTCGTCTTCCAGAACGACGACCACGTCATGCGGATCATCGATCGGATCATCGCCCCGATCGGTCGCCGCGTCGACGAGTCGAGCCCGATGGTCGACGCCCGCCTGACCGACGGCTCCCGCGTGAACGCCATCATCCCGCCCCTGTCGCTCGTCGGGCCCGTCATCACCGTCCGGAAGTTCTCGGCCTCCCCCTTCACGGTCGACGACCTCATCCGGTTCGGGACGGCGACGCCCGAGATGTTCGACTTCCTGAAGGCCTGCGTCGAGGCGCGCCTCAACATCTTCGTCTCCGGCGGCACCGGCTCCGGCAAGACGACGACCCTGAACGTCCTGTCGTCGTTCATCCCGAACGACGAGCGGATCATCACGATCGAGGACGCGGCCGAGCTCCAGCTTCGCCAGGAGCACGTCGTGACGCTCGAGTCGCGGCCGCCGAACATCGAGGGCCGGGGCGCGATCCCGATCCGGGAGCTCGTCCGCAACGCTCTCCGGATGCGGCCCGACCGGATCATCGTCGGGGAGTGCCGTTCCGGCGAGGCCCTCGACATGCTCCAGGCCATGAACACCGGCCACGACGGCTCGATGTCCACGGGGCACGCGAACAGCCCACGTGACATGCTGTCCCGGCTCGAGACGATGGTCCTCATGGCCGGCGTCGACCTGCCGCTGCGGGCCATCCGCGAGCAGATCGCCTCGGCGGTCGACCTCATCGTCCACCAGAGCCGCCTCAAGGACGGGACCCGGAAGATCACGAACATCACCGAGGTCCAGGGCATGGAAGGCGACGTCATCGTCATGCAGGACGTCTTCGTCTTCGAGCAGACGGGCGTCGTCGAGGGCAAGATCCAGGGACGCCTCAAGCCGACCGGGATCCGGCCCAAGTTCGTCGAGAAGTTCGAGGTCATGGGCATCCACCTGCCGCCCAACCTCTTCGGCTTCACCTACTAGGCAGGACGAGGGTCACGAGCATGCCGGTTTCGCCCCTCCTCGTCGCCGCGATCGCGGCCGCCGCGATCCTCCTGATCGCGATCGGGATCGCGACGAGCGGCAGCTCGTCCGGCATCTCCGCCCGGCTCGAGCGGTACGCCTCCGGGCGCCAGGAGAAGCCCCAGTCCACGGGCCAGGGCGGCGTCGCCGACCTCATCGCCCAGAGCCAGGCGCTCATCCAGCTGAACAAGGTCGTCGAGCAGCGCGACTTCGGCGCGAACCTCCAGCGCGAGCTGGCCCGGGCCGACCTCAAGCTGAAGCCGTCCGAATACCTCTTCATCTGGGGCGGCACGATCGTCGCCGTGCCGGTGATCATGGTCTTCCTCTCGCTCATCTTCGAGGTCCTGCGATCGCCGCTGGCCCTCCTGATCGGCGCATTCGTCGGCTTCTTCATCCCGCGCTTCTGGCTCAACCGCCGGAAGAACGGCCGGCTCAACGCCTTCAACAAGCAGCTGCCGGACACCATCACCCTCATCGCCAACGCCCTCCGGGCCGGGTCGTCGTTCCTTCAGGCGATCGAGATGGTCGTCCGCGAGACGCGGCCGCCGATCTCGCTCGAGTTCGGCCGGGTCATCCGCGAGGTGAACCTCGGCCTGCCGTTCGAGCAGGCCCTCGAGAACATGGTCCGCCGGGTCCGGTCGGACGACCTCGAGCTGATGGCGACGGCGATCTCCATCCAGCACACCGTCGGCGGCAACCTCGCCGAGATCCTCGACTCGATCGCCTTCACGATCCGCGAGCGCATCCGGATCAAGGGCGAGATCCGGACGCTCACCGCCCAGCAGCGGCTGTCGGGCTACGTCGTCGGCTTCCTGCCGATCGCCCTGGCGGGCTTCCTGTTCGTCGCCGCGCCCGGGTTCATGGACCCGATGTTCGACTCGGCGGTGAACATCCTCGGCCTGCCGGCCGGCGTCATCATCCTGCTCCTCGGCGGCATCGCGATGCTCATCGGCTTCATGCTCATCCGCCGCATCGTCGACATCGAGGTCTGACGGATGGAACAGATCCTGCCCTTCATCGTCGCCGCCTCCGCGGCGATCGGGATCCTCCTGATCGTCGTCGGCCTGACGTCCCGTCCGAGCGTCGACCCGGTCCAGGCACGCCTGACCCAGCTCGGCTCGATGCAGGCGAAGAACCTCGAGGAGCTCGAGCTCCAGCAGCCATTCCTCGAGCGGACCCTGCGGCCGCTCGTCGCCCGCCTGTCGGCCTCGACGAGCCGCTACACGAGCTCGACCTTCGCCGAGCGGACCGAGCGGCGGCTCGCGCTGGCCGGCAACCCGGGCGACCTCCGGGTGGCCGACTGGCTCGGGATCAAGGCCGTGGCGGCGATCGTCGGCGCCATCGTCCTGTTCATCGTCTTCACCCTGCTGTCGGGCTTCCCGATCAACATCGCCTTCGGGGCCGTCGGCGGCATCATCGGCTACATCGCCCCCGAGTTCTGGCTGAGCGGCCGCGTCCGGCGCCGCCAGCACGCGATCCTCCTCGCCATCCCCGACGCCCTCGATCTGCTGACGATCTCCGTCCGGGCCGGCCTCGGCTTCGACGCCGCGCTCGGCAAGGTCGTCGAGAAGATGGTCGGGCCGCTGACGGACGAGTTCCGCCGGGCCCTCGCCGAGGTGCGGGTCGGCAAGGCTCGCCGCGATGCCCTCCGGGACATCATCCCGCGGACGGAGGTGCCGGCCCTCACGAACTTCATCGGGGCGATCATCCAGGCCGAGCAGCTCGGCGTCTCGATCAGCAAGGTCCTCCAGGTCCAGTCGGAGCAGCTCCGGATCGAGCGGCGCCAGCGGGCCGAGGAGATGGCGGCCAAGGCACCGATCAAGATGCTGTTCCCGCTCGTCGGCTGCATCTTCCCGTCGCTGTTCATCGTCATCCTCGGGCCGGCGATCATCCTCATCGTCAAGAACCTCGGTAGCGGCGGGCCCTAGGCCCGCCCCGACGACCCGAGGCCACGATCGTGGATGCCCAGGCGATCGAGCCGACGACCGCAGCCCCGCCCGGCGACGCTCCGGCCGAGGCGGCACCCGGCGAGCCCATCGCCGCTGACGGCTCGCCCGTCGGTCCCGAGACGCTCCAAGGCGATGACGGCCCGGGCGCGCCCGTCGCGGAGATGGCGGCCGGCGCGGGCTCCATGGCCGCGGAGATCGCCACCGCAGACCGGTCGGCGGCCCGCAACCTGACCCGCGGCACGGTCCTCGCCACCGACGTCGAGTTCGCCCGCTCGTTCGGGGCCCGCTTCATGGGCCTGATGGGCCGCCGGTCGCTGGCCGAGGGGGCCGGGCTGTACCTCGCCGGCAACGGCATCCACATGCTCTTCATGCGGTTCCCGATCGACGCCCTCTTCGTCTCGGCCGAGAACGGCGAAGGGCATCGTCGCGTCCTCGCCGCACGGTCCGACCTCCGGCCCTGGACGGGTCTCGTGCCCTTCATCCGCCACGCGGCGGCGGTCCTCGAGCTGCCGGCCGGGACGCTCGCCTCGAGCGGGACCCACGTCGGGGACATCATCGCCATCTCCGGCTGAGCGTCGGCGCTCATCGGTCCCCGCCCGAACGGCGGGTGAGACGACCCGCCCGGAAGGCTCGGTGCAGTCGGCGTGCAGCCGGTGTGCAGGGCGATGGGCGATGCTGGCCGGGTGACCGCCTGGGACGGACCGTTCGGGGTCGCGCGACATGTCATGGCCCTCGCGCTCGATGCCGCGCTGCCACCGGCCTGCGCGGGTTGCGGCCAGGAGGGTCCCCTCCTGTGCGACGCCTGCCGGCCGGCGCTGCGGTCCGGCCTCGACCGGGCCGCGGGCGTCGCGATCGGCCTTCCGGCGGAGCTGCCGGCGCCGCTCCTGCAGCTGGAGTGGTGTGCGCCGTTCGAGGGGCCGGTCCGGGCCGCGCTCCATGCCCTCAAGTACGCCGGCGAACGGCGGCTGGCGATCCCGCTCGGCGAGGCCGTCGCGGCGCGCTGGTCGCATGCCGGCGCCGGCGGCGACCTCCTCGTGCCGGTCCCGGTCCACCCGTCGCGGGCGCGCGACCGCGGCTACGACCAGGCGGTCCTCATCGCCGGGGTCGCCGGCCGGCGCCTCGGCCTGCCCGTGCTCCCGGCGCTCGTCCGCCGGCGTGCGACCGTCGCCCAGTTCCATCTCGCAAGGGACGCGCGGGCCGAGAACGTCGCTGGCGCCTTCGCCGTCCGGCTCCCGGACGGACGGCCGAGCGTCGGGAGCCCGCGACCCCTTCGGGGCCGCTGGCCGGTCCTGGTCGATGACGTGGTCACGACCGGCGCGACCCTGGCGGCGTGCGCCGAGGCGCTCCTCGCCGCCGGGGCCGACGGCGTCTCGGCCGTGACCGTGGCCCGCGAGCGCTGACGCCCTGGACCCTGAACGGCCGTCCGGGACGGGACCTCCGGCCCGGGGCCGCCGCCGGGGCCCGGGCTATACTCGGGCTGCCGGGCGCCGGGCCGCCGCCGATCCCGAGGAGGTCGACCGTGAGGACGATCGTCAAGGGCAAGAACATCGAGGTGCCGGATCGGGTCCGGGAGTACGCGGAGCGTCGGCTCCTGCGGATCGCCCGGGTCGTGGACGACCGGAGTGACGCGATCCTCGAGCTCTCGAACGAGCAGCACCGGAGCGCGACCGACGCTCACATCGCCGACGTGACGCTCGTCGTCGCCGGGCGACCGCTCCGGAGCCATGCCGCCGGGGTCAGCTACCAGGCCGCGATCGACGCGGTCATGGACAAGGTCGAGCGACAAGCCGTCGATCACAAGGAGAAGCCCCGGGTCCGAGCCCGGCCCGAGGAGGAGAAGACGCTCCTGCGGCGCCTGGCGGACGGCACGGCCGACGAGAGCCGGGAGCGCCGGGTCGTCAAGACGAAGCGCTTCGCGATCGAGCCGATGTTCGAGGAGGACGCGATCGCGGCGATGGACGAGCTCGGTCACGCGTTCTTCGTCTTCGTCAACGCCGAGAACGAACGGGTCGCGATCCTCTATCGTCGCCAGGACGGCGATTTCGGCGTCATCGAGCCGATCGTCGGGGGCGGCTACACCGAGCGGACCGAGCATGCGGCGGCCTCGGGCGACGGGGCGGGCCGATCCCGGAAGCGAGCCCCGGCGAAGCCGTAGCCGGGCGCACCGGCGCCCCGCCGTCGAGTGCCGGCGGTCCGCTCAACCGCCGTCGGAGCGAGCCGCTGCCGGCGCGCCGGCTCGCCGGTAGATGCCGGCCGAGCGGGTCATCCAGCCGCCGTCGACGAGGTAGCGTCGGAGGGCGGCCGTATCGGGATGGACCTCCGCGAGCCGGGCGTTCACCTCCCGCTCGGGGTAGGGACGATCCTCGCCGAAGCAGCGCTCGACGACCCAGTCGAGGACGATCGAGCGCTTCCGGCCCTGGGCCGGGATCGCGACCAGCCGGCCGTCGGCGACGAAGCTCCGAAGGACCTTCGCCGCCTCCGGGGAGGCGCCGCCCGCGGGCGTGCCGGACGGTCCTGTCCCGGTCTCGAGCCGGTCGAGGACACGGCCGAGGTCGTGGAGCGCGTCGAGCCGGAGGGTCAGGAGACCGGACCGACCCGCGCCGGCGCCCACGAGGCCGGCCTCGACGAGCCGCCGGACATGGCGCGCGACCGTCGCCGGCGGCAGATCGAGCTCGCCCGCGAGGTCGAGCGATGTCGCCGGGCCGTCGGCGAGCCGGCCGAGGATCCGAAGGCGATCGGGGTCGACGAAGGCCTTCAGCCGTGACGCGAGGGCCGGGTCCATGCGCGGACGATACGATGTCGGCCATGCTCCCCGACGGCCGCCGGCTCGGCGCCCACCTGCCACTCGGCCGGGGGATGATCCGGGCCGCCGAGCGGGCCGCGGCGATCGGGGCCGACACGTTCCAGATCTTCACCGACAACCCGACCGCCTGGCGTCGACGGGCGGCGCCACCCGCCGAGCTGCCTGCGTTCGCGGCCCGCATCGAGGCCCTCGGACTCGTCCCCCTCGTGGTCCACGCCTCGTACCTCATCAACCTCGCCGGGCCGCCCGGCGAGGCCTGGGACGCATCGGTCGAGCTCCTCGCCGGCGAGCTCCGCGTCGCGCCGACGTTCGGCGCGTCGATCGTCAACGTCCATTGCGGCTCGCACCTCGGGGCCGGGACGGAGGACGGGCTCGCGAGGCTCGGCGAGGGGATCGCTCGGGCGGTGGGGCTGGCCGCACCGGAGGGCGCCCTCCGCCTCGTGCTCGAGCTGTCCTCCGGGTCGGGCACCGGGGTCGGGACGGTGCCGGCCGAGATCGCGACGGCCATCGACGCGGCCGAGGCCGGGGGAGTCGAGCCCGACCGGCTCGGGGTCTGCCTCGACACCGCCCATGCCTGGGGGGCCGGCCACGACGTCGGGACGATCGAGGGCGTCGATCGACTCGTCGCCGACCTCGACCGGACGATCGGGCTGGGGCGGGTCCGGCTCGTCCACCTCAACGACTCGCGCAGCGAGCGCGGCAGTCGGACCGATCATCACGAGCACCTCGGCGCGGGCCGCATCGGCGTCGCCGGCCTCCGGCGGGTCCTGACCCACCCCGACCTCGCCGGGGTGACGTACATCCTCGAGACGCCGGGCATGGACGACGGCTACGACGCGATCGACCTCGAGCGGGCGCGGGCGATCGCCGCCGGCGCCGTCCTCGAGCCGCTGCCCGCGCCGCCACCCGAGCCGGCCGGCGGTCGCCGTCGTCGGACCGCCGCCCACCCCGAGCCGGAGCGGGTCGCGTGAGCCAAGCCGTCGTCGCCGGCCGCGGTCCGATCGCGGGGATGCCCGCTTGAGCGACGCGGCGGCGCGTCCGGACGCCGAGGACGCTTCTGCCTGGACCGGCCTACGGTGGTGGGTCGTCCCGGTCGCCCTGGCGCTCCTCGCCGCCGCCCTCCGGCTCGTGGCCCTCCCGACCCGCGGCCGGTTCGACGCCGATCAGGGCGACCACCTCCTCGTCGTCCTGGCGATGGTCCGCGACGGCG
>Ga0335085_10018226_pt1 | contig 10099 bp, 7 predicted proteins | sample Lox_Sample_45_FD_206712 | JGI IMG/M metagenome (GOLD analysis project Ga0335085, IMG submission 206712) | Soil microbial communities from Loxahatchee National Wildlife Refuge, Florida, United States - Lox_Sample_4.5 | ecosystem: Environmental > Terrestrial > Soil > Wetlands | place: USA: Florida... | reverse complement strand
GGTCTGACGACGCACAATCTGATGGGCGTGGAAATGGTGTTGCCGAACGGCGAAAGCCTGCGGCTCGGCGGCAAGGCGCCGAATGCGGGCGGGCTCGATCTGCTCGGCATCGTCGCCGGATCGGAAGGATTGCTGGGCGTGGTGGTGGAGGCGACGCTGCGCCTGACGCCGCGCGCGCCGGTGACGCGCACGCTGCTCGCCGCGTTCAAATCCGTGCCCGATGCCGGCCGATGCGTGGCCGACGTGATCGCCGAAGGTATCGTGCCGGCGGCGATGGAATTCATGGACGCGAACTGCCTGAAGGCGGTCGAGTCCTATTGCGCGCCGGGCTATCCGCAGGATGCGGCCGCCGCCCTGATCGTGGAAGCGGACGGATTGCAAGCCGAAGCCGCCGACGCCATCGCGCGCATCGAAGCGATCGCGCGCGCCGCCGGCGCCTATCAGGTGCGCGAGGCGGCGAACGATGCCGAGCGCGCGCGCGTGTGGATGGGCCGCAAGGCGGCGTTCGGCGCCATGGGCAAGCTTGCTCCCGACATGCTGTGCATGGACGGCACGATCCCCCGGCGCAAATTGCCGGAGGTGCTGGCGCGCATGGCGGAAATGTCGGCGCAATACGGCCTCGGCTTCTGCAACGTCTTCCACGCCGGCGACGGCAATCTGCATCCCATCGTGATCTTCGACGTGATGAACGCAGGCGAGCTCGAGCGCGCCGAGGCGTTCGGCTACGACATATTGAAGATGTGCGTGGACGTGGGCGGCGTGCTTTCCGGCGAGCACGGCATCGGCATCGAAAAGCGCGACCTGATGCCGACGATGTTCTCCGATGCCGACCTGGCGCAGCAGCAGCGCTTGAAATGCGCCTTCGACGGGCGCGGACTGTTCAATCCGGGCAAGGTGTTTCCGTCGCTGTCGGCCTGCGTCGAGCAGGGGCATGTGCACGTGAAATACGGCCGCATGGCCCATGCCGATTTGCCGCGGTTCTAATGACGACGATCCGCGTCAGCAGCGAAGACGAGGTCGTGGACGCGGTTGGCGCGGCGCGCGCGGCGCGGCGGACGCTGGAGATCGTGGGCCGCGGCAGCAAGCGCGGCTTGGGCAGAGCGGTCGAATCCGACGACATGCTCGATTGTTCCGCGCTTTCCGGAATTGTGAGCTACGAGCCGGAAGAGCTGGTGTTGACCTGCAAGGCGAATACGCCGGTGGCCGAGATCGTCGAAGCGGTGACGCGCGCGAACCAACAATTGGGATTTGCGCCGGCCGATTGGGGCCCGCTTTACGGCGCGGCGGCGGGCACGGCCACGATCGCCGGCGTGCTTTCGGCGGATGCATGCGGATCGGCGGCGGTACGCTATGGGCGCGCGCGCGATCATCTGTTGGGCTATCGCGCGGTGAACGGATTGGGCGAGGCCTATCGCGGCGGCGGCAAGGTGGTGAAGAACGTCACCGGATTCGACCTGCCGAAATTGATGTGCGGCGCATTCGGAACGTTGGGCGTGCTGACGGAGGTCACGTTGCGCGTGTTTCCGAGGGCTGGTTCCTCGGCGGTCCTCCGTGTCAGGAATCTCGAAGCAGCCAGTGGGCTGGCATTGCTGCGGCGCGTGTGGTCGAGCCCGCTGGAAGCCACGGGCCTTGGATATGTGCCGGGCGACGGCGCGTCCGTGCGGCTGGACGGCGCGACGCGGCCGCTTGCCGAGAAGATCGCCGCGTTGCGCGTGTTATTGCCGGAATGCGCTATCGAAGACGGTGATCCGAAGGCGTTCGACAGGATCGGGAACGGCGCGATGTTCGTGGATTCCGAATTGCCGGTGTGGCGCATCGCGGTGCCGCCGGCGAATGCGGCGCAATCGATCGAGGTGCTGAGGCCGGTGCATTGGTGCGCGGATTGGGCGGGTGGATTGCTTTGGATCGCGACGGACGTAGAACCTGCGCGGGTTCACGCGGCCGCAAGTAAGGCGGATGGAAGGGCGGTGCTGATGCGCGCGGACGAAGTGGCGCGGCACGGTCCCGTGTTCCCGCCGGAGGGTGAGGTGCGCTTGAAGATCACGCGGTCGGTGAAGGCGGCCTTCGATCCGTTGCATCTGTTCAACCCCGGCCGGATGGCCGAGGGCATCTGATGCGCACGCATTTCACGCAAGCCCAGCTTTGCGATCCGCATCTGGCGCAGGTCGAGCACAATCTGCGCGCCTGCGTGCATTGCGGCATCTGCACCGCCACCTGCCCGACCTATGTCTTGACCGGCGACGAACGCGACGGTCCGCGCGGCCGCATCGTGATGATGCAGGCGATGCTCGAGCAGGGCGGCGCGCCATCGCCGGAGACTGTGCATCATATCGACCGCTGTCTCTCCTGCCTCGGCTGCAAGACCGCGTGTCCCTCGAGCGTGGACTATGCGCGGCTGGTCGATACCGCGCGCGCGCATATCGAGACACATTACCGCCGCCCGCTCGGCGAGCGGATGTTGCGCATCTTCGTGGCGAAGGTGACGACACATCCGGCGCGCCTGCGCGCGGGACTTGCGCTCGCGCGCGTATTCGCGCCGCTGGCGCGGCGGATGCCGGGCCGTCTCGGCCATCTCGCGCGGATGGGTGCGAGCGTGAAACCGTCCCGGACGAGATCCGAAGTCGCGCCAACAGATGCGGCAGCGCGCGTCGCGCTGATGCCCGGATGCGCGCAGGCGGCGCTGGCGCCGCAGATCGACGCGGCGGCGGCACGCGTACTGGCGCGGCGCGGGATCGCGGCGGTGGCGCTCGAAGGCGCCGGTTGCTGCGGCGCGCTCGACTTTCACCTGGGGCGGGAAAAAGCCGCGAAGGCGTGGGCGAAACGCGCCATCGAAGCCTTCGAGCGCGAAAGTGCGAAACAGCCATTCGCGGCGGTTCTGATCACCGCCACGGGATGCGCGGCGCATTTGAAGGACTACGCCAATCTCTTCGTGGACGAGCCCGAGTGGGCCGCGCGTGCTGCGCGCTTCGCGGCGAAGGTGCGGGACTTTTCCGAAGTGGCGCAGCCGATGGCCGCGTCGCCGCCGCGGCGGCTGCGGGTGGCGTATCATGCCGCCTGTTCGCTCCAGCACGGCATGAAGATCGCCGGAACCGGGGAAGCCCTGATCGCCGCGGCCGGGCATGACGTCTTGGCCGTTCCCGAGGGCCATTTGTGCTGCGGGGCAGCCGGCAGCTACGCCATCCTGCAGCCGACGCTTTCCGGGCAATTGCGGGCACGCAAGATGTCCAACATTGCCGGGCTCGCGGCCGATGCCGTGGCGGGCGGAAACATCGGCTGCATCACCCATCTTTCGGGACCGGATTCGCCGCCGATTCTGCATCTGGCAGAACTGTTGGACTGGTCGGAAGGCGGGCCAAAGCCGCCGGGACTGGCGGGTTAGCCATGGCCGCGTTCCGGCATGGCACTCGAGCGGGCGCCGCGCTAATTTGGGCCATGCGCTCGATCCTGGCCGCCTTGATGTTGTTCTGCGCGCCCGCCTGCGCGCTGGCGGCGGTGCCCGTCCCGCACGCGGCGGCGGAGCCGCAGCCGAAGGAACTGGACGTCTTGTTCGCGGCACTCGCCAAGGCGCAGAGCCCGGAGGACGCCAAGCCGATCGAGGATCAGATTCTGGCCCTGTTCCAGCATTCGCAAAGCCCGAGCATCGATCTGTTGATGGCGCGCGCGGGCGCGGCGCTACAAGCGGGCGACAGCGACACGGCGCTCAAGCTCTACGATTCCATCACCGACATTGAGCCCAACTACGCGGAAGCCTGGTACGAGAAGGCGCAGATTCAAGCGCAGGCCAACCAAGACGCCGACGCGATGATCAGCCTGCAAACCGCGGTGATGCTCAATCCGCGGCACTTCGCGGCACTGGCCGAACTCGGCGCCATGCTGGACGAATATGGCGACAAGCCCGCCGCGCTGAAGGCGCTGCGCGAAGCGCTCAAGATCGACCCCAATCTCGACGACGTGGCGCGCCAGGTGCGCCAGCTCAGCAAGGACGTCGAGGGGGAGCGGATTTAGGGTTTCACCGTGAAGCCCGCCTGCTCGAACACCGCGCGCGCGGAAACGGTTTTCAGGAAGGCGAGGAAGTCGGCCGCGCCCGGACGCGCGCCCGCGATCACGGCCGCGGGGTACACGATGGGCGCGTGGCTCGTTTCGGGAAACACGGCCACGATCTTGACCGAAGGTTCGATCTTCGCATCGGTGGAATAGACGATGCCGAGCGGCGCTTCGCCGCGCGCGACATAGGCAAGCGCGACGCGCACGTTCTCCGCCGGCGCGAGATGCGCCGAGACGGAATCCCAAATGCCGAGCTTGGCGAGCGCTTCCTTGGCGTAGCGGCCGGCCGGCACCGTGTCGGTATCGGCGACCGCGAGCCTGCCGCCGTTCAGCGCGCCGAGAAGATCGAAGCCGGGCTTGATATCGATCCTTGCCGGCGAGTCCGTGGGCGCGATCATCACCAAGCTGTTGCCCAGCAGATCCTCGCGCGTGCCGGGCGCGATGCGGGCGGCCTTCTCGAGATAATCCATCCAGGCTTCGTCGGCGGAGATGAAGATGTCGGCGCCGCCGGAGGATTCGATCTGCTTGGCCAGCACCGAGGATGCCGCGAAGGAGAAGACCACGTCCTTGCCCGTTTTCACTTTGTAGATCTTAGCGGTGGCCGGAAGCGCGTCGCCGAGCGAGGCGGCGGCGAAAACCGTGACGGGCTCGGCCTGCGCGGCAAAAGGCAACATGACGAGCGCGGCGAGTGCCGCGAAGAGACGGACGAGGCGCATGAAAGTCCTTCCCCCTTGATATTCGGACAGATATCACGCTGCGCGTCCGCCGCCAAGCGGCTTAACCGGCCTGACGCGCGCGCCAGAACGGCGCCGCGGGCCAACGCCGTTCCTGCGCGTAGAGATGGCCGCGCAAATTCCAGTAGTCGCGGAAGCGCGCGAAGACGCCCTCCTGATAAGCGAGCAGCGGCGCTTTGCCGGAAGTGAGAGACTCCGCGATCGCCCGGCCGGCGGCAAGGCCATCGCCGAGCGCTTTGTGAATGCCCAGCGAGGAGATGGGATCGTAGGCGCTGGCGGCATCGCCGACCGCAAGCCAGTTCTTGCCCACGACACGGCTCAAGATCGCCGATGGGGCAAGCGCGGTTGCAGGCGGCAGAGCAGTGTCCGCGCCGCCGCGGTCGAGCCACTGCGATAGGTGGGCTGTTTTTCGCAGCGCGGCCTGCCAGTCGCCTGGCGCGGCGCGGCGGTGACGCTCGGCGGGATCGACCGCGAGCGCGGCGATCATGCGCGCGCCCGGCAATTTCGCGGCGTACCACCAGCCGGATTCGCAGGCCTCGAGCAGCGCCTGGGACGGCAGGCGCTCCGGATCGGCGAGCGCGAAGACGGCGGACAGCACGGCCAGACAATCGAGCTGATTGCGCGCGACGCCGAGACGGCGCACGGCGGAGGCGGCGATGCCCGTGGCATCCACAAGGAATCTCGCTTCGATGCAGCTGCGCGCGCCACTCGCGTCTTCCAGCACCAGCGCGAAGCCGCCTTGCGCCGCTTCGGCATCGGCCAGTTTGCGGCCGCGCAGGAATGCGACGCCCCGCGCTTCGGCTTCCGCCGCGAGCATGCGATCGAAGGCCGCACGATCGAGATGCCAGCCTTTGCCCTGGCGATCGACGATGAAGTCGTTGTAGCCGAGATCTTGCTTGCCCCAGCTCGCGCAGGTGCCGGCGGACGGCAGATGGTCTTGCGCCAGGAATGCATCCCAAACGCCGAGATCGCGCAGCACCCGGTTGGTGGCGGGCGGGATGGATTCGCCGATGCGCCAACAGGACGCATCGCCCGCCTCGATCACCGCGACATCGCCGATGCCGCATTGGCGCAACGAAATCGCGGTGGCGCATCCGGCCGCGCCGCCGCCGACGATGACGACGGCGTGCCGGACTTCACCCGCAATGCCGCGCGCGGTCAGTGCGCTACCGCCCTCTCTTCGCCGTCGCTACGCCGTAATGCGGCACGTCGGATTGCGGCCATGGCGGCACGAAATTCGTGCCCACGTCGAACTTGCACGCGACTTCGAGGAAGACGTTGGCGGGATAAGGCTCCTTGCCCCATTGCTGCGGGATCTGCGTGCCCTCGATGATGAAGCCGACCTTGAACCAATTGTCGACGAAATCGACGTAGCGCTGGAAGCGGCCATATTGCGCCGGATAGTCGGTTTCCGTGCCAGGGCCGCGCAGGCAATAGACCTGTTGGCCGACGGTCCAGGTTTTCGATTGCGGATCGTAATTGCACAGCGACACGGGATAGGTTGAGAAGGGCCGATTGGCCGGCCACGACCAGAACAGCGTGTTGTTGCCCTGCGGATTGGGATCGGGCACGTGCGTGCCGCAGGAATTGTAGTCGGTGTGCCACGGCACCGACATGAACTTGGAGACGTCGCCGGGCTCGACCGGAAACTTGTCCAGCGGAATGTAGCCGAAGGTGAGGAACGGTTTGTTGGGATCGGTGGCCTTGCTGTAGTCGAGCGGCTTGGCGTTGATGCGGAACGGCCCGCAATCCTTCGCCTGCCAATCCTGGATGTAGAGATGGACGTCGCGGATCGGGAACGAGACTTCGATGCCCGGGCTGTAGCGCCCGCCCAGGCAATTCTCCAGCGTCACCTTGTCGAGCCGCTCGCCCGGCCCGAGCGCGGGACCCGGGTCTGCCGTGTAGAGCTTGGCGTGCCATTGGTTGAGCAGGAAGTATTGCGTCTGGCTGACGGTGAGGAAGCTCTCCTTCGCATCGCCCAGCGACAGCGGCATCATCGGCGCGCCGGTCTGGATGTCTGAGGTGCTCTGGGGATTGCGGATCAGCGTCTGCAAATTGGGGATTTTCGACGTCGGATCGTCGGTCGGAGCGATGGCGCCGATCATGTCGTGATTCTTGATCGCGATGGAAGGCAGATCGGTGTTCCAACGCTGCAGCATGGCGGCGTGGAACATCGGCTGGATGTCGGCCGAGAACGACGCCTTGTAGCTCGCCTGGAATTGTCGGTTCGCGAAGAGCGCGGGGACCAGGTCGAGTTCCGTGACCCAGGTGTTATAGACGTCATCCCAGACCGAGACGACGTTGCGGGTTTGCGGCGCGTAGCCGGGATCGCCGGTGACGTACCAGCCGCCCTGCGCCTGTGCGGTCGAGCCGTCGCTGAACACGATCACGGCATCGACGGGCCCGTCGCCGGCATCGTCGTACCACAAGCCGTTTTCGGTGGCCTGATCGAGCGGGTCTTCCGGATTCTTGCCGCCGTCCTGACTGACCGCCACGGTGCGGCCGTAACCGCCGGCGACGATCACGCCGCCCTTGTCGTCGACGCGGATGTCGCCCAGCGAGTCGAGCGGGCCGAGCGGCTCGTAGAGCGCGTTGAAATCCGACGGAAAGCTTTTCGGATAGGTCGGCACGGCTGTGACGACGCCGGCGGAATTGGCATAGGTCGCTTGCGTCGCCTTGTCGAAGGCGATCACTTGCGCGGTGCCGCCCGACGCCTTGATGGCGCGCGGACCGGGATCGATGAAGAGCTGGCGCAGGCGGATCGGGTCTTCCTTGTCGGTAGCATTTTTGTAATCGGGATTGCGCAATTCCAGAAGCGTGGGATCTTCGTACGCGCCGATGCCGCGGAACTGGCCGCCTTTGCTGACGGTCGAGTAGTTGTTGAGCTTCTTGTTGGCGAGATGGACGGTCCACACGATGTCGGCGACCTTTTTGCCGTCCACGGTGCTGCCGACGGTGACGAGCGTGCCCTTGCCGGTCGGGTAGGTGCCCGAGACGCCGGGCGGATAGGCATAGAGCCGGAAGCGCGCGGCCTGGCGCTTCACATTGCCGTCCTTGTCGCGGAAATCGTCCGCCGTGATCGGCGTGTCCTCGCTGCCGGGCTTGACCGGCAAACCGCCCATCAGCCCGTTGGGCTCGAGCGTGCCCGCGGCCGTCACCGGCGCGATATAGAAATCTTCGCTGTCGCCGATGCGCCCGATGCCGATCGCGGGATGGACGCGAAAAACGGTGCTCGCCATGGCTCTCGCTCCTCTTCTCCGAATGGACCGGCTATTTCTGCGGCTGCAGTTCCGAGACGCCGAAGTAGTTGTTGATCAGGATGTGGCTGATGTTGACGTTCTTGCCCGGCAGCGACGGCGTCGTCGTGTCAGGCGAGGTCACTTGCACCGTGTTGTGGCAGGCGAAGCAATTGTCCTGCGCGCTCTGCGACTGGGTGAAGGTTTCGATCGTGGTGTTGGACAGTTGGGTCGAGCCGGTGAGCGATATGCCGCAGGACAGCGAACCCGGCTGGAACGTGCAATCCGGCTTCAGGCCGTCGATGGCGGCGAACCAGATGGCGCCGACTTCGAAGTAGTTGTTCCACACGTCCTTCAACTGCGAATGGACCGAGGCGTTCAGCGTCTTGATATTGTCGATGTTGCCGGTCTCTCCGCCGCCGAATGGAACGATGCGGCAGACTTCGGTGACGGGGCTGAGCGTCTGGTTCTTCTCGTCCAGCTTGAGCGAGCCGGCGCCCGCGGAATTCACGTTGCAGTCCTTGAACGGCGTGTTGGCCTTGTAGAACGTCCAATTCTTGTTGGACACGGTGCGGTTGGGCAGCATCTTGTCGGCTGCAACGGGAAGGTCGGGCGCGTTGTTCACATGTTCGAAGGTGGCCCAGATCATCTCGGGATGGCCGTTGACCGTGCCGCCGATGTGGAAGCCGACCAGCGCGACGGGCACGCTGATGGTCTTGGCGACTTCCTTGCCGTCCTTCATCTCCGTCGCCACGGTGATCTTGCCGTCTTTTTCCGTCAGCACGGCGACCCGCGCGCGGCGGGTGTAGAAGCTCGACACGTCTTCGCCCGGCGTCACGACTTTCCACGCCGCTTTGAGCGTCAAGCTGTCGATGGGGAACGAGGTGTTGGCGTCGAAGGCTCGGAGCTTCGCCGGATCGAGCAGACCGTTCTTCTGGATGAAATCGCCAAACGTCGAATCGGAGAAGATCTCGTAATAGATCGCGTGGCCCTGTAGATCGACCATGATGCCGTCCGGTCCGGCCTGGTTGATGAGATCGAGCGTGCGCGCCTTGCCCGAGCGGCCGATCAGGGGATCAAGCACACCGGGCGTCGTCTCGATGCCGTCTTTGGTGAAGTGCTCGAAGCGCGGCTTGCCGTTCACGTCCTGCGTGAGCCACAGAAAGCTCTGCCACGACCATTGGTGAAAGACGCAATTGCTGGTGCTCTGGAAGCCGGCGGAGTCGGGCTCGGGGGTCTGGCTGTGGGGAAACCAGCTTGCCGGCGCCGTGCAAGGCTGCGGCGTCTGCGCACTGGCGGGCAGGCTAAACCCCAAACAAAGCGCCGCAGCGACAGCACCGAACAGGAGCTTCGACCCCATTTCACCCTCCCTGACCGCAGTTTGTCTTGTGCCAAAGTCTCGACGACAGAATGACAATTCTGCATTTTGTCCAGGACGCTATGTTAACTCTGTGTTGCAAGTCAAATGATGAGTGATCCGCCTTTCGAGATTGTCAGATTATTGTCATTTCTTTCCCAGAGCGGCGCCATTATTGCACGGAGTGCGGCGGCGCCCGCCGCGTCCCCAGGGTTGCCGAAGGTCCGCGGATATGCGGCACTGGCGGACATGAGCGACAAACCCGGCGAAGCTGTCGTCAATCCGGTGCGCCTGCCCGCCCGCGAGGTTTTTCCGCCGAGCACGATCAGCGAGGAGGCGCGCGCGGCGCTTTCCGCCGGTGCCGTGACGCCCACCATGACGTGGCCGGCCGCGGACGATCGCGACGGCTGGCGCAAGGCGGTCGCCGCCAGCGATGCCATGTGGGGACCGATGGCGGACCAGATGCTGGCCACAGCGACGGCGACGGTGGAGACGCGCATGATCGCGGGCGTCACCTGTTACGTGTCGACGCCGCCCGGATGCGAGGAGAAGCGCGGGCCGCTCTATCTCTACTTCCACGGCGGCGCGATGGTGTTCGGCGGCGGCAAGGTGGCGAAGGCTTTCGGCGCGAGCACGGCCGACCGGTTGGGCGTCGTTACAATTTCCGTCGATTACCGCATGCCGCCGGACCACCCGTTCCCGGCAGCGCCGGAGGATTGCGTCTCCGT
>Ga0335085_10018225_pt1 | contig 10099 bp, 10 predicted proteins | sample Lox_Sample_45_FD_206712 | JGI IMG/M metagenome (GOLD analysis project Ga0335085, IMG submission 206712) | Soil microbial communities from Loxahatchee National Wildlife Refuge, Florida, United States - Lox_Sample_4.5 | ecosystem: Environmental > Terrestrial > Soil > Wetlands | place: USA... | reverse complement strand
TAGGAGCTGCGGAGATTGCGCGGCAACGGAATCCGCGCATCTTTACCGGTCGGGACAAACCATGGCCTACTTCCGCACCGTTTTGACCTACCAGCTGCCGTCGGAGGCGGAGCTGGACAAATCGTTTCTCGAGGCCCAGGGCATCACGGTTTATCTAATGAACAATCTGACCACGCGCAACGAGCTTGGGCCGGCTTTCTGGATCCAACTGCAGGTGGCGGAAGCCGATTGGGCACCGGCGACGCGGATTTTGCGGGAAGCGCGGCCGGAGCGGTTCGGCTCGGCCGTCCGGGTGGATGAACTTGACCGTCTGATCAAGCGCGGCGCGGCCGGCGCCTTTCTCGGTGCCATGGTGGTGGGTCTGCTCGCTTATTTTGTCCTGCCGGCGGGCGGTCGGGACGATGCATCGGCCTCGGCGATGCTGACCGCCGGGCTGGCCGGCGCTGTCGCCGGCGCCTGGCTGGCGAAAAAAATCCGCGGCGGAAAAGTTGGAAAATAAGCCGGAGTATTTTTTTTGCCGCGGTGCGGGGGCGGCCCGCTCAGGCGACGCCGAGGGCGTACGCCATTTCACGAAAATTCGGAAACACCCGGTCCGCACGGGCGGCGCGAAGCTCCGCCGCGGTGTGCGTGCCCGTGCTGACGACCCAGGAGGGCAGGCCGGCGTTGTGCGCGGCCTGCACGTCGTAGGGCGAATCGCCGACGAGGAGCGCGGTGCGGGGATCGGCGCGGACGAGTTCGAGCGCGAGGCGGGTGAACTGCGGCTGGGGCTTGAGCCAGGGCGTGTCGGTCGCACCGATGATCAGGCGCAGGAAAGGCATGAGATGAAGATGGTCGCAGACGGCGCGCGAGGACGGGCCGTGCTTGTTGGTGAACACGGCGCAGGTGACGCCGCGCGCGTGCAGCGCGCGGAGCAGTTCGACCGCGCCGGGCATGGGCGTGACACCGTCGAGCATGTGCGTGGGCCAGAAGGCGCGGTAGATTTTCAGCCCTTCGGCGGCCCGCGCGGCGGGCACGAGCCGGCGCATGGCGTTTTCCAGGCCGCCGCCGACCGCGGCGCGCACCTGGGCCATGGTCGGGGCCGGCAGGCCGAGCTGCGGCAGCGTGTGCACGTAGCTGCGGTGGATGGCGGCGAAGTGGTCGATGAGCGTGCCATCCAGGTCAAAAAAGACGGTGCGGAAGCGGGTCATGGGAACCTTGTTGGCGGCAAATGGCCGCAAAGAACATGAAAAATTTGAGTTTTGCTTTGGCGCCAGTCCACTAGAACCGATCCACGATGCCGGTCAGCGAGGAAATTCCCAACGCCCAAGTGCACGCCCGCGCCGAGGATTGCCGGCTCATCCTCGAGCTGTCGGGCGTGTGGAAAATCACCGCGCCGCGGCCGTCGTGGGCCGAGACGCTGGGCGGGCTGAAGCCGACCAGTGTACGGCTGGAACTGCGCGAAAAGACACAGTGGGACAGTTCGCTGGTGCTGTTCGTGCACGAGGCGCGGCGGTGGTGCGAAACCGCGGGCGCGCACCTCGACCTTGAGGCGCTGCCCCCGGCGGTGCGGCGGCTGGCCGACCGGCTGGCCGGCGCGTATCTGACGCGGCCGCCCTTCGACCGCTCGAAAAATTTTCTCGCCGTGGTGGGGCTGGCCACGCAGGGCGTCTGGCAGCGGACGAAGGAGTTTTTCCGGTTTGTCGGCGAGTGCACGCTGGCGGCGGCGCGGCTGGGCCGGCAGCCAGGGAGGTTTCGCTGGGGCGACTGCCTCTCCGAGATGCAGTCCTGCGGCGCGATGGCGCTGCCCATCGTGAGCCTGATCAGTTTTCTCGCCGGCGTCACGCTGGCCTATACCGGCGCGATCATCCTGCGCCAGTACGGTGGTGACATCTGGGTGGCGGACCTGGTCGGCCTTTCCACCGTGCGCGAAATGGGCGCGGTCATGACGGCCACGGTGCTGGCCGGCCGCACCGGCGCGGCCTTCGCGGCCGAGCTGGGCAACATGAAGATGAACGAGGAGATCGACGCGCTCGAAACGCTCGGCATCCGCGCGGTCGACTTTCTCGTCCTGCCGCGCATGCTGGCGCTGGCCGTGATGATGCCGCTGCTCGCGCTGTACGCCAACGGCGTCGGCATTTTCGGCGGCATGATCGTTTCGCTCGGCATCCTCGACATCCCGCCCAGCGCCTACTGGGTCGAGACGCAGAGCGCCATCGATTTGTCGGACTTGAGTGCGGGGCTGATCAAGAGCGTGACCTTCGGCCTCATCGTCGGGCTCGCCGGCTGTCTGCGGGGGCTGCAGGCCGAGCGCAGTGCGGCGGGTGTGGGCCGCGCGGCCACGTCCGCGGTTGTCACCTCCATCCTGCTCATCGTCACGGCCGACGCGGTCTTCGCGGTCGTGTTCAACATCCTGCACATCTGAGGCCATGGCGGACGAAAACAATTCCCGGGCAGTCGACGTCGCCGGCCTGACCTGCGGCTACGGCGAGACGGTGATGTTGCGCGACGTCACCTTTTCCGTGCGGCGGAGCGAGTTGTTTTTCGTCATCGGCGGCAGCGGCTGCGGCAAAACCACGCTGCTGCGGCACATGATCGGACTGCGCCGTCCGATCGCCGGCTCGGTGCGCTACTTCGGCCAAAACTTCACCGAGGCCGAGCCGGGCGAACGGCGCGCCATGCTCAAGACCTTCGGCGTGCTCTACCAGAGCGCCGCGCTGTGGAGCTCGCTCACGCTGCGCGAGAACGTCGCGCTCCCGCTGGAGGAATACACCGCGCTCGCGCCGCGCGAAATCAACCAGATCGTCATGCTCAAGCTGGCGCAGGTCGGACTCTCCGGCTTCGAGGACTATTACCCGGCGGAGCTCAGCGGCGGCATGAAAAAGCGCGCCGGCCTCGCCCGCGCGCTGGCGCTCGATCCGGCGATCGTGTTTTTCGACGAACCGTCGGCCGGCCTCGATCCGGTCACATCCTACCATCTCGACGAACTCGTCCGCGAAATCCGTGACACGCTCGGGACGACCATGGTCATCGTTTCACACGAACTCGCGAGCATCTTCGCACTGGCCGACCGCGTCATCCTGCTGGACCGGGCGGCTCAGGGCATCATTGCCGAGGGCCCGCCGCGCGCGCTGGTGGATGAAAACGACGATCCGCGGGTGCGGGAGTTTCTCACGCGCGACGCCGGAGTGTCGCAAAAAACTTCACCCCCGTCCGCAAATCCGTAACGCTGTCTCCCGTGAAGTCCAAACTCAGTCCCTCCGTGATCGGCGCCTTCGTGGTCGGGGCCATGGCGCTGGCCTTGATCGCGCTGCTCTCATTCGGCGGACTGAGTCTGTTTTCCCAGCCGGAGCGGTTCGTGGTTTATTTCGACGAGTCGGTGCACGGGCTCGATCTCGGCTCGCCCGTGAAGCTGCGCGGCGTGCGGGTGGGGCGGGTGGTTGGTCTCAGCGTGCGCTACGACGCGGCCAAGAATCACGCCGTCGCCGCCGTGGTCTGCGAGCTGAACCGCAACATCATCACCGATTCGCGCGGCTCCCCCATCGACGTCTCGAAGCGCGGCGTGTTCCAGGACATGATCGACCACGGCTTGCGCGCCCAGCTCGGCGTCGTCGGCCTCGCGACCGGGCTGCTCTTCGTCGAGCTCGACTACCTGAGTCCGGAGCAATATCCGGCGCCGCCCGTCAATTTCACCGAGATGAAATACGCCGTCGTGCCCGCCGTCCGCTCGCTCACCTCGGAGTACCAGGCGAGCTTCTCGGAAATTTTGAACAACCTGAAAAAAGTCGACTTCGAGGGCTTGGTGGAAAATCTGAAAAGCCTCGTCGCCGACACGCGCAAGCAGCTCGACGGCGCGGACGTGAAGGGCCTGGTCAACCAATGGAAGGATGCGGGCGCGGCGGTGAAGGACCTGGCGTCGTCGCCCGACGCGAAACAGGCCTTCGCCAATCTCAACGCCGCGATCACCGAGCTGCGCGGCGTGCTCGCCAAACTCGACACCCAGGTCACGCCCGCCGGCGAGAATCTCACGGCCACGCTCCAGGAGGCCCGCTCGGCGCTGGAGCGTTTCAACGCCGCGGCGGCGAGCGCGCAGCATTTCATCGAGGCGCAGGGCTGGGTGGGCGACCAGGCCGCGCAGACCTTGCAGCAGCTCGGCGATGCCGCCGATGCCGTGCGCCGGCTGGCCGATTTCCTCGAGCGCAATCCCAACGCCCTGGTCGTCGGCAAAAAGCCGGAGCCGTGATCCTGTCCCACCCGCAGAACGCAAAGGCCGTGAAAATGAAAAATAACAGCTCTTTCGAAATCATTGCGGCGCCATTCCGGCTCCTGTTCCCTGGTTTCTGCTTGCCGGCTTCCATCCTCTGTCTTCTGTCCGCCGGCTGCTCGCTGCCCGAGGCCAAGCCCGACGCGGCGCGCTACTATGTCCTGCCGACGCCGGCCGAGGCGGCGCCGGCGAAGGCGCCGGCGTTGCGCCTGGGACTGCTGCCGGTGCATCTGCCGGAGTACCTGCGGTCGCCCTCGCTGGCCGTCCGGCAGGGCGCGAGCGAGGTGCGCTACAACGATGACGCGCGCTGGGCCGAGCCGCTCGAAGCCGGGCTCGCCCGCGTGCTGCGCGCGAAGCTCGCGGCGTCGGCCCAGGTCGTGGCCTATCCCTTCCGCCTCGATGAATCGCGCGACGTCGATGTGCGCGTGCAGATCCTGGCCTGCGAGGGCACGGCGGACGGCGGCGTGAATTTCGCCGCGACTTTTGAAATTTTCGCGCCGGGCAGCGGCAGCGGAACGCAGCACGCCTTCACCGCCGAACCGGCGAAATGGGACGGCCGCGACTACGCCCGGCTGGCCGAGCTGCTCGGCGCGGACGCCGCGCAACTGGCCGACGCCATCGCCTCGGCGCTGCCGGCCAAAACCGGCTCGCCATAGCGCGCCTTCAAGTCTGCGTCGCGGTCGCCGGTGCTGCCGCCGGGGCGGGAGCGGTGGTGTTTGTCGCCGGATTGTCGAACAGCTCGGGATGGCCGGCCCTCTCCAGATGCTGGCGGAACGTGGCCTTGGCTTCGTCGGAGTGGTCGTAGTTCAACGCGGTGGCGAGCAGCTCCTTGGCTTCGGCAGTCTGGCCCGAGCCGGCCAGCATCTCGACATGCTCCGCGAGCCATTTTATTTGGTTTTCGTGCATGAGCTGCCGCAGGCGTTCCGGCATCCTGGACGGATCGCGCGTGCTTTCAACTTTCTGCATGACGGCAAAGGTCTGCGCGATTCTTTCGTAGGGCTGTGCTTTGGCCGCATCGGCATAGCGTTTGGCCTCCAAGAGTTGGGGGAAAAGTATGAGGCCCAGGGGATCCCTTCGGACGTCATCGGCCGGTAACCTGTCGAAAAATTCCAGCGTCTTCGCATCCTCTTTGAGCGTGCGATTCAAGGAGGCCAAATCCATTAATGTGTCCCGGCTGGCATCAGGCGCCTGCGCGGCGGCGAGAGCCTTGTCCCGTCGCTCGCGGAGGGCGGTCAGCGCGGGCGGAAAATCGCGGCCCAGATTGGCCATGTCGGAGAGGAGAAAGCTGTTGCGGACGCTATGCATGCCGGGCGCTTGTTTCATGCCTTCGTCATAGCACCAGAGAAATTCGTCGAGCGCCTCCTGGTTTTTCCCATCGAGGGCCAGCAGGCGGGCCAGCTTGTAGCGGGCCTGGACGCGATCCTGATCGGTCGCGGCGCCTTTGACCGCCTCCTGGGCGCGCTGGAGCGCGGTCTTGCCGGCGAGGCCGCTGTTGAACTCGGCGATGAACGTCCTGGCTTCGCGATAACCGACGAGTCGGTCGATTTCTGTGCCGTCGGGTTTCAACAGCAGGAGCGTGGGATAGGCGGCGATTTTGTAACGGGCGGCCAGCGTTTTCTCTTTTTCCGCATCGATTTTGATGGCGACGGCCTTCGCGCGCAGAAGATCGATCACCGCGGCGTCCTGCCACGTCGACTGGTCCAGCATCTTGCACGGACCGCACCATGTCGTGTAGAAATCGACGAAGACAATTTTGCTTTCAGCCGCAGCTTTCTGCCCGGCGGCTTCGAAGGTGAGGTCGTTGAATGCCGGGGAAACGGTTTCAGCGGCATGTGCGAGCGGCCGGCCCAGGAGAGACAGGGCGGCGACAAAAACGGCGGTGCGAAGCAGGATGGAGTTCATGGTCTCAAAAGAATACGCCGGCGCCGCGCCACGATCAATCCTGCGGTCTGTTGCGATTAAGGGACGACTGCGGTCACACGGGGCGGCCGGTTCACTTCAGCACGGCGGTGATGCGGGCGAGAGCGGTCTCGACGTTTTCGCGCGAATTGAAGGCGCTGATGCGCACGTGGCCTTCGCCGCACGTTCCGAAGCCGGCGCCGGGCGTGCACACGACCTGCGCCCTGGTCAGCAGCAGGTCGAAAAACTCCCATGAGTCGCGGCCGGTGCTGACCCAGAGGTAGGGCGCGTTTTCTCCGCCGGCGCACGGCAGGCCGAGCCGGGCCATGGCTTCGCGGATGAGCCTGGCGTTGCCGAGGTAGAAATCGGTCAGCGCGCGCACCTGTTGGAGGCCGGCATCGGTGTAAATGGCGGCGGCGGCCTTTTGCACCGGATAGGAGACGCCGTTGAACTTGGTCGTATGGCGCCGGTTCCAGAGCGCGTGCAGGGGGTGGGCGTTGCCGGCGGCATCCCATGCCATGACGGTCTTCGGCACGACGGTGTAGGCGCAGCGCGTGCCGGTGAAGCCGGCGGTCTTCGACGCGCTGCGAAACTCGATCGCGACGTCGCGCGCGCCCTCGATTTCGTAAATGCTATGGGGAATCTGCGGATCCCGGATGTAGGCCTCGTAGGCGGCATCGAAGAGGATCACGGCCTTGTTCCGGCGCGCGAACTCGACCCAGGCGGCGAGCTGCGCGCGCGTGGCCACGGCGCCGGTGGGATTGTTGGGAAAGCAAAGATAAATCAGGTCCACCGGCGCGGAGGGCAGGGCGGGCACGTAGCCGTTGGCCGGCGTGCACTCGAGATAGGTGATGCCCTCGTAGCGGCCGTCGCGGTTCGGGCCGGTGCGGCCGGCCATGACATTGGTGTCGACATAAACCGGATACACCGGATCGGTGATGGCGACACGGATGTCGGTGGCAAAGATTTCCTGGATGTTGCCGCAGTCGCACTTTGCGCCGTCGCTGACGAAAATCTCGTCGGGCTCGACCTTGGCGCCGCGCGCGGCGAAATCGTGCCGGGCGATGGCTTCACGCAGAAAGGCGTAGCCCTGCTCGGGGCCGTAGCCCTTGAAGGTGGCGCGATCCGCCATTTCATCGGTCGCGGCATGCAGCGCCGCGATGCAGGCGGGCGGGAGCGGCTCGGTCACGTCGCCGATGCCGAGGCGGATGACGGCCTTTCCCGGGTTGGCCTGCTGGTAGGCGGCGACGCGCCGGGCGATGTCGCTGAACAGGTAGGAGGCCTTGAGCTTGGTGTAATTTTCGTTGATGCGGATCATGTCGGTAAAGGGAACGTGAAGTCTGTGGGTGCGCCGGGCGAAATACTTGAATAAGCGCGACGGCTCCTGTTAATTCAAGCCCGAGTTGTCCCCTCTCATATGCCCATGCAAAAAATCGAGGCCGTTCGTGAAATGCAGGCGCTGGCCGAAAAATGGCGCGGGAAAGGCCGGCGCATCGGCTTTGTCCCGACGATGGGCGCGCTCCATGCGGGACATTTGAGCCTGGTGAAGGCCGCGCGGGCGCAGGCCGACACGGTGGTCGTGTCGATTTTCGTCAATCCCACGCAGTTCGGCCCGAACGAGGATTTCGCCCGCTACCCGCGCACGCTCGAGCAGGACCTCGAACAGTGCCGCGAGGCCGGCGCGGATGCGGTCTTCATGCCACCGGTCGAGGAGATTTATCCGAAGGGCTATTCGACCTACGTGACGGAGGAGGCGGTGAGCAAGCCGCTCGAAGGGGTCTCGCGGCCCGCGCACTTCCGCGGCGTGGCCACGGTGGTGGTGAAGCTCTTCCACATTGTGCGCCCGCACGTCGCGGTGTTCGGCCAGAAGGACGCGCAGCAGGTGGCCGTGCTGAAAAAAACGATCGCCGACCTGCACATGCCGGTCGAACTCGTGGTCGCGCCGACCTTGCGCGAGCCGGACGGGCTGGCCATGAGTTCGCGCAACCGCTATCTCACGGCATCGCAGCGCGAGGAGGCGCTGGTCATCTTCCAGGCGCTGCATCGCGCGCAGGAGATGGTCGCCGCCGGCGAGCACCGCTCGGACCGCCTCATTGCCGAGGCCACGCACCTGCTCAGCCAGAAGCGCCGCGTCCGTATCATCTATGCGGCGCTGGTGGACAAGGACACGTTCGAGCCGTTGCGCGAGGTCGTGCCCGGCCGGACGCTGCTGGCCGTCGCCGCCTGGGTGGACGAAGTGCGGCTGATCGATAACGTCGAACTGTGAACAGGCAATTCGACGTCCTGGTGATCGGCAGCGGCATTGCCGGGCTGAGCTTCGCGCTGAAAGTCGCGCAAGGCGGCCACTCGGTGGCCATTCTGACGAAGAAAAACAAGGCCGACTCCAACACCAACCGCGCGCAGGGCGGCATCGCCGTCGTCATGGCGCAGACGGACAATTTTGCCAAGCATGTCCACGACACCATGGTGGCGGGCGACGGGTTGTGCGACGAACGCGTGGTGCGCGAGATCGTGCGCGACGGGCCGGCGCGCGTGCAGGAGCTGATCGAGACCGGACTGAAGTTTTCCCGCGATACCAGCGGCGCCTACGATCTCGGCCGGGAGGGCGGCCACACGGAACGGCGGATCCTGCATGTCAAGGACATGACCGGCCAGGCGATCGAGGAGGCTCTGCTCAAGGCGCTGGCGCGCGAGCCGCGCATTGCCCTCTTTGAGCATTTTTTCGCGATCGATGTGGTCACGACCGCAAAGCTCGGGGCGGGCCGGCGCGTGCGCGGCAAAGGCGGGACTTCGCGCCGGCCGAACCGCGTCGCCGGCCTCTATGCGCTCGATGTGCGGGATGGCCGGGTGGTGACGTTTCACGCGCCGGTCGTGATGCTGAGCACGGGCGGGGCGGGGCAGGTTTATCTCTACACCACGAATCCCGACATCGCCACGGGCGACGGCATTGCCATGGCGTTCCGTGCGGGCGTGGCGGTGAAGAACATGGAGTTCATCCAGTTTCATCCCACCACGCTTTATTCGGCCACGGATCAGCGGTTTCTCATCAGTGAGGCAGTGAGGGGCGAGGGCGCGATCTTGCGCAACGCCGCCGGCGAGGCCTTCATGGGCGCCTACCATCCGATGGCCGATCTTGCGCCGCGCGACATCGTGGCGCGCGCCATCGACTCGGAAATGAAAAAATCCGGCGCGCCGCATGTCTGGCTCGACATCACGCACCGCAACGAGGCATTTTTGCGCGGTCGGTTTCCGCAGATTTACCAGACCTGCCGGAAGCTCGGCTTCAACCTCGCCCGCGACCTGATCCCGGTCGTGCCGGCGGCGCATTATACCTGCGGCGGCGTGGCCACCAATCTCGCGGCGGAAACCTCCCTCCCCGGTCTTTACGCCTGCGGCGAGGTTGCCTGCACCGGCCTGCACGGCGCGAACCGGCTCGCGAGCAATTCGCTGCTCGAGGCGGTCGTGATGGCGCACCGCGGCGCCGGGTCGGTGGAACGCTATTTGCGCACCGTCCATCGCGCCGCCGCCGACATTCCCCCCTGGGTCGATTTGGGCGGCGGGAGCGACGACGAGCGCGTGGTCCTCGCGCACAACTGGGACGAGCTTCGCCGCACGATGTGGGATTATGTCGGCATCATGCGCACGACGAAACGGCTCGAGCGCGCGCGCCATCGCATCACCAACCTGGTGCGCGAAATCCAGGAGTATTACTGGAATTTTTCCGTGGATTCCCGCCTGTTGGAGCTGCGCAACCTCCTGCAGGTGGCCGAACTCATCGTGGCCTGCGCCCTCCAGCGCCATGAAAGCCGCGGCCTTCACGCCATTGAGGACTTCCCTGGCAAGCGCCGCGTGGCGCGTGATTCGACGGTCCGTCACACGCCGGCGGAATAAAGGGCAAACGGCAAATTTGCTTTGTGAATAACCTGTGAGTTATGCCATTGCTACTGATTTGAATGACAA
>Ga0335085_10018223_pt1 | contig 10099 bp, 11 predicted proteins | sample Lox_Sample_45_FD_206712 | JGI IMG/M metagenome (GOLD analysis project Ga0335085, IMG submission 206712) | Soil microbial communities from Loxahatchee National Wildlife Refuge, Florida, United States - Lox_Sample_4.5 | ecosystem: Environmental > Terrestrial > Soil > Wetlands | place: USA... | reverse complement strand
TTCCCCGGAGCCGTGTGGACCTTCGGCCGCGTGCACGGCGTCCGGCGCCTCCGAGCGGACGACGGGATTCGAACCCGCGACCCTCACCTTGGCAAGGTGATGCTCTACCAACTGAGCCACGTCCGCATGCCCGCCCACCGGAGAGCCGGGCAGGCACCGCCAGCCACGACTGGCGTGCGTTTCAGAACTTTAGCCGATCCTGGCCGGCGAGCAAACTTGGTCAGGCCGCCTGCCGCGCCGGGACTGTCGCATCAGCCCACGGCCGGGGCCGGTCAGCCCGGCTCCGGCACACCGGTGAGCTTGTCCGGGTTGCGGACCACGTCGATGGCGGCGATCCGGCCGCCGTCCACGGTGAACGAGATGACCGACAGCACGCCGTCGGCGTCGCGCAGCACCAGGCCGGGGGCGCCGTTGACGGTGGCCATCGCGATCTGGCGCGGAGGCCGCCGGGTCAGCGCGAGCAGGGCCGCCGCCACCTGTCCTGCTCCCTGCGCGCCAGGGCGGGACGCGACCTTGCCGCCGCCATCGCCACGCCACACCACATCCGGCTCGAGCATGGTGACCAGCCGCTCCAGGTCGCCTTCGGCGCAGGCGGCCGCGAACGCTGCGACCAGTTCCCGCTGCTCAGCGTGGGTGGGCGGGAACCGTGGCCGGCCGTCCGCCACGTGCTGGCGGGCGCGCGCGGCAAGCTGGCGCACCGCGGCAGGCGACCGGCCGACGACGCCGGCGATCTCCGCGAACGACAGCCCGAACACGTCGTGCAGGAGGAACGATGTCCGTTCCGCCGGTGTCAGCCGTTCCAGGACCACCATCAGCGCCATGCTGACCGATTCATCGAGCGTGACCCGGTCGGCGGGGTCCGGGACAGCGATGTCCTCGACCAGCGGCTCGGGCAGCCAGGGACCGACATAACGCTCCCGCCGCGCCTGGGCCCGGCTGAGAGCGTCGAGGGCCAGTCGGCTGACGGTGGTGGTCAGCCACGCCCCGAGATGGCGGATCTGCGCCGGGTCCTCGACCCGGCGCAGCCGCAGCCACGCCTCCTGCACGCAGTCTTCCGCCTCGGCCACGGAGCCCACCGTCGCGTACGCGACCCGCACCAGCCGCGGCCGCTGCGCCTCGAACGCCAGGGCGAGGGCGTCCCCGCCGCCCGGGCCCGCGCCGGGTCTCATCCGGGCACCGACCTCAGCCAGTCGGCGAAGCCCGTGATCCCGCGCACATCCGGCTGGGGTGCGGTGAGGGCGCCGGACCGCAGCGCCCGCCCGACCGTGCCGGGAACCGGCATCGTGACCAGCAGCGCCCGGTGCCCAGTCACCTCCCGCCAGGTGCGGGCCAGGTCACGCACCTCGCCGACCTCCGGCCCGGCCACGGTGATGCTCCTCTTCAGCGGCACACCCTCCGCGACATCGGCGATCACCCGGGCGGCATCGGCGCACGCGACCGGCTGCAGCACGCCCCGCGGCATCGGCAGCACCCGCCAGCGCCCCGCGGCGGTCAGGATCGTGCCCACCAGCTCATGGAACTGCGTTGACCGGACGATGCTCCACGGCACCGCACCCTGGCTGACCACGCGCTCCTGGTCCGTCTTGGCCCGGTAGTAGCCCATTGGCACCTCGCCGCAGCCCACGATGGACACGCATACATGATGCTTAACGCCTGCGGCCGCCTCGGCCTCCAGCAGGCGGCGCGCGCCGTCCACCAGGATCCCAGCCGGCTTCCTCGCCGAGCTGTTGCTGGCGTCGACGACCACGTCGCATCCAGCCAGCGCGGGCCCCAGCCCGGCCCCGGTGGCCAGGTCGACGCGGTACTCCAGCGCATGGCGGCTGAGCGCTCTGACCTTGTGCCCGCGGGCCTCCAGCTCGGCGGCGACGTGCTGCCCCAGCGTCCCTGTCCCCCCGACGATGGCGATTGTCATAGGTTCCATACTGCCCAGACGACGCGGCCAGCCATCGTGTGACATCGGGCGGACTTGCCGAGCCCGGCTGCAGCGCCGGGTGCGGGGGGATGGCAGGCTGTCGCCATGCGAACAGTGGTCGTCAGTGGCGACGGCCTCACGGTCGAGGACGTCGTGGACGTCGCGCGCGGTGAGGCGAACGCCGAGCTTGCCGCCAGCGTCACCGCCACCATGGAGCCGAGCCGGGCGGTCGTGGCGGCCGCTATCCGCGGCGACGCCCCGGTCTACGGCGTCAACACCGGGTTCGGCGCGCTCGCCGATACCCGGGTGGCGGAGCGGGACATGGCCCAGCTGCAGGCCGCGATCATCGTCTCCCACGCGGCCGCCGCCGGCGATCCCCTGGACGATGAGACCGTCCGCGCGATGCTGCTGTTGCGCGCCCGGACGCTGGCGGCCGGATACTCCGGTGTCCGGCCGGACCTGCCTGCCCGGCTCATCGAGCTGCTCAACCTCAATCTGCTGCCGGTCGTCCCGGGCAAGGGCTCCGTAGGGGCGTCCGGGGACCTGGCCCAGCTCGCACACCTGGCCCAGCCGCTGATCGGGGAGGGGCGGCTGCGCGCGCCCGGCGACCCGCAGCAGGGCCGGCCAGCGGGGCAGGTGCTGGCCGAGCACGGGATCACCCCGCTGGAGTTCGCGCCCAAGGAGGGCCTGTCCCTGGTCAACGGCACCGAGCCGATGCAGGCGCTGCTGGCCTTCTCGATCCACGACGCGCAGATGCTCGTCACCGCCGCCGACGTGGCCTGCGCGCTATCGGTGGAGGCGCTGCTCGGCACCGACCGGCCTTACGACGAGCGGGTGCAGGTCCTCCGCCCGCACCCAGGCCAGCTCGACAGCGCCGCCAACTTGCGGGCCCTGCTCGCGGGGTCGCCGTTGCTGGCCAGCCACCGGCACAGCCGGCACGCGGTGCAGGACGCCTACAGCCTGCGCTGCGCGCCGCAGGTGCACGGCGCGGCCAGGGACGTGCTGGCGCATGCCCGCCGGGTCATCGACATCGAGCTGGACTCGGTGGTTGACAACCCGGTGATCGTGCCTGACGGCGAGGTCATGACGACCGGGAACTTCCACGGCGAGCCGCTGGCGTTCGCCGCCGACATGCTGGCGATGGCGCTCGCCGAGCTGGCCAGCATCAGCGAGCGCCGGGTCGACCGGATGCTCGACCCGGCGTTCTCCCGCGGCCTGCCGCCGTTCCTGGCCCCGGGGGCGGGCACCAACTCGGGCTTCATGCTCGCCCAGTACACGGCCGCCTCCCTGGTCAGCGAGAACAAGGTGCTCGCCCACCCGGCCAGCGTGGACAGCATTCCCACTTCGGGCAAGCAGGAGGACCACGTGTCCATGGGCTGGACCGCGGTGCGCAAGCTCCGCGAGGTGGTCGCGAACGTGCGTACCTGCCTGGCGGTGGAGGTGTGCTGTGCGGCGCAGGGCATCGACCTGCGGGCAGACGTCGCGGCCCCCAGCGAGGCGCTGGGGGCCGTGCACGCCGCGGTGCGCGCCCGGGTGCCCAGGATGGACGTGGACCGGGAGGTCGCGGAGCAGATAGCCACCATCAGCGAGCTGCTGCCGGCCCTGACGGAGGTGGCGGCCGCCCGCTGCGGCGGCCTGCGGTGACGGTGGCCTGCGCCCGGGTCAGGCCCAGCGGTGCAGGTCCCGCAGTTCGCCCTCGATGTCGATGAAGTCGCCCTCCCGGCCGAGGGGCACGACCTCGAATGTTCTCATCAGGAACCCTGAGAGCGCCGCCAGCGGGGCCTCGAAATGCGCCTGGCCGAACGGGGACGACAGGGAGATGTTGAGCACGTCCTGGTCGTCCCGCGGGGCGGGCCACACCCGGACGTCGCCCTCGCCGGCCGGCGTCTGCATGCCGACCGCGAGCAGGTCCCGCGCGAAGAGCCACTCGACCGGGTCGTCCATGCCGACGTGAAAGGACATCCGGATGGCGTAGGGGTCGTCATCCCGGTAGCACAGACTGGCCGTCAACGGGACCCCGCCATGCTCGGGGACCACGAGCTTGAGCCCGAGTTCTGCTGCCACGGTCGCGCTACGGCTCATCTTGTGCCCAAACCTCTGCGTCCTGTGCCCAAACGTCTGCGTTGTAGTGCTGATCCCCGGAGCCCGGGGCAGCCTCGACCCACCACTGCAGCCTGGGGCCCACCCGCCCCTATCACCCGCTCTGCCGGGGAAGATCCGTGGGATTTCCGCCCGCTCATCTCCCCGGTCACCTGTCAGCAAACTGGTGCCCAACGAGCGGGAAGCATACCGGCCCAGCTGCCAGAATCCCACCAAGACGCGGCTTTGAGCAGGGGTTTTCCAGCTGAGAATCAGGAAATTTCCGGATTTTCAGGAAGGAATTTTAACCGCGTCATAACCCACCACACACAGTAACGGCCCTGGCCGGGCAGGCCGGCGCGGTGTGCGGCGCGGGCCGCCCCGCGCGGCGCGGTGATCGGCCCGGCGATCGGCCCGGATGCGTTAGTCTGTGGTGGCCAGCGGGCGGTGCAGTCCGGCCCTGGCGCCGGGCGATTGGCTCAGCGGGAGAGCGCCTCGTTCACACCGAGGAGGTCACTGGTTCGATCCCAGTATCGCCCACCGGTATCAGCCCAGCTCTACCGCGCATTCGGCGCCTCCGCCGCACAGAACGAGGAGCGCAAGACCCGTCGGCTGCCGATGCCCGTGCTGGCGATGGGCGGAGCGGAGAGTTCCGGTGCCATGGTTGCGGACACGATGAAGCTCGTCGCTGACAACGTGCAGACCCTCGTCATTCCCGGCATCGGCCACTGGCTCGCCGAGCAGGCCCCCGAAGAACTCCTGGCCGCGCTGACCGCGTTCCTGGCCCCCTACCGGGACGGACTGACCGCGGCAGGGAATCCCGGGCCGCGTGCCGCCGGGAGCTAGGCCGACCGGCAAGGTCGCCATCATCACCGGCGCCTCCCTGGGCATCGGCGCAGGCCTGGTCGCCGCCTACCGGGGGCGGGGCTGGGCGGTGGTGGCCAGCGCCCGCACCATCAAGCCATCGCAGGACCCGGACATGCTCACCGTCGGGGGCGACATCGCCGACCCGGCGACCGCCGGCCGGACTACTGGCGCGGCGCTGGAACGGTTCGGCCGTATCGACACCCTGGTCAACACCGCGGCCGTGGTCATCGCCAAGCCGTTCACCGACTACACCGCCGCCGACTACGCGACGGTTGTCGGGGTCAACCTCAGCGGGTTCTTCTGGCTGACCCAGCGCGCCATCGCCGAGATGGCCAGCCGGTACGGCGGTCACGTGGTCAATGTCTCGGCCACCACCGCCGAGGCCGCGGACCCCGGCCCGCCCGCGGTGCTGGCCGCGCTGGCCAAGGGCGGCCTGGCCGCGGCGACCCGGTCGCTGGCTATCGAGTACGCCTCCCGCGGCATCCGGGTCAACGCCGTCTCGCCGGGCATCATCGAGACCCCCATGCATCCGCCGGAAAGCTGCGACGCCCTGGGCGACCGGCTTCCCCCGCTGGGACGGGCCGGCCAGGTCAGCGACGTCGTGGACGGCATCTTGTTCCTGGAGTCCTCGCCCTACATCACCGGCGAGGTCCTGCATATCGACGGCGGCCAGATCGCGGATCGCTGAGGCCGCGGTCAGGCTGGCTGGCCGTCGCGCCCAGCCTGTGCCAGCGCGGCCTTCAGCTCATGGCGGGAGCCGATGCCGAGCTTGGTGAACACCTTGCGCAGGTGCCATTCGACCGTTCGCGCGCTCAGGAACAGCTGGGCGCCGATCTCCGGGTTCGACAGGCCGTCGCGGGCCAGCCGGGCGATCTGCTCCTCCTGCGGCGTGAGCTGATCGCGCGTCTCGATGCTGCGCTTGCGCACCTTCCCGCCCGTTGCGGTCAGCTCCCAGCGCGACCGCTCGGCGAACGCCGCCATCCCGATCGACGTGAACTGGTCGTGGGCGGCGCGGAGCTGTTCGCGCGCGTCGACGCGCCGGCCCTCGCGGCGCAGCCACTCCCCGTACAGCAGATGCGCGTGGGCGAGCTCGGTCCGCAGCCGCGTACCGCTCAGCCGGTCGACCCCTTCGCGGTACAGGTCGTCCGCGGCGGTACCGCCGCTCAGCAGCGCCCGGCAGCGGGCCTCGATGCCGAGCGCGGAGTCGGTGCCGGCCGGCTGGGTCGTCTCCGCCAGCTGCAGCAGCCGCTGGGTCTGGTCCGGCAGAGCCTCCAGCCGGCGGGCGAAGCTGTCCTCGATGGCGCCGGCCAGCGGCGCGGCGCCGGGCAGGCCGAACCCGCCGGCCAGATCGGCGGGGGTCAGCCCGCGCGGCAGCTCCAGCAGCGCCAGCGGATTGCCACGGGTCTCGGCGACGATCAGGTCAGCGACCCGCTCGTCCAGCGGCCCGGCCAGCGCCAGCGAGCGCATCAGCCAGGAGCCGGTCGAGCGTGCCGCACTCGCTGAGCCGGTCCGTCAGCCCCGGCGCGCCAGTACTGTGACCGAAGCGTAACCCTGCCGGTAAAGGACCGGGAACCCCCGCCAACGCGTGCCAGCCGGCACATCCCGGCCGTCTCCGGCATGGGACAGGGCACGCGCGCAGGGATGGGCCGAGCCACCGCGGACGCTGCTGAGGCCAGCCATCCAGGCGCTGCGCGTCTCGCCCAGCGCCTTACCCGCCGCTCAGGATCTGCTCCCGCAGGATGTCCGCGTGGCCGCAATGCTGGGCGAACTCACGCAGGGTGTGCAGATAGACCCACCGCAAGGGCAGCGGCCCCAGGTAGTGCCCCCGGAGCACGTCATCGAGGCCGAGGCCGGCGGTGGCCCGCCGGGATGCCTCGCACGCCTGGGCGTGGGCGCGGCGGACGGACTCGACGGTGTCCTCCCCGGTGAGGATGAATGCCTCGGCGGCGGTCGGTGGCAGGCCCAGCTGCTGGCGCGGGCGCCCGGTGATGGCCTCGCCGAACCACACCTTCTCGGCGTAGGTGGCGTGCTTGACCAGGCCCAGCAGCGTCGTCCGGGACGGGACGAGGGAGCGCCGGGCCTGCTCCTCGGTCAGGCCGTCGAGGCAGGCGTGCAGCGCGGCCCGGTGCTCGTCGAGGAACGTCTCCAGCTGCACCTTGAGCGGTTCCTGGGTCACGTCGAGCGGCGCCCGCCCGGGTCGCATAGTCATAACGGGAGTATCGCCTCCGCCGGGAGGCCGGCCCGCCCGCGCTTTCCGGCTGATCCTCGGCGAGGGAAAGTCTCCGGCCGCGGCCTCAGCGGGACGCCGGCCCATTTGGCGCGGCCCGGCTGAACTGTCGCGGCCGCCATTCACGGGGTGCCGCTGCGGCCGGATATGGTCACCCGGCTCCGGCCAATCATGGTGCCAATGTTCCGGCCCCATCAGCCTGCCTGGCCAGCAGCCTCCCGGCCGGGGCCGCGGTGGCCGGCTGGCCGCGCAGCCAGGTGCGGCGCACGACCCCGGTGAGCGTCCGGCCCGCGTAAGGGGTCACCGGATGCCGGTGACGCAGGCGGGCCGGGTCGACGGTGAACGATGCCGCGTCATCGAACGCCACGAGGTCGGCGTCATGACCCGGGGTGATCGCTCCCTTGCCGGGCACGCCCGCCAGGGCGGCCGGCCCCGCGGCCATCCACCGCGCCACGTCGGCGAGGCTGTGGCCACGCTGGCGCGCCTGCGTCCACACCGCGGACAGCCCCAGCTGGAGCGAGGAGATCCCGCCCCATGCGGCACCGAAGTCGCCGGAAGCCTGCTGCTTCAGGCTGGGCGGGCAGGGCGAATGGTCGGATACCACCGCGCTGATCAGCCCGTCCGCGAGCCCGCGCCACAATCCGTCGCGGTGCGCGGCGCCGCGGATCGGCGGGCAGCACTTGTACTCGGTCGCGCCGTCGGGGACCTCCTCGGCGCAGAACGTCAGGTAGTGGGGACAGGTCTCGGCCGAGACCCGGACCCCGCCCGCCCGGGCCGCCGCGATGACCGGCAGGGCGCTCGCCGACGCGAGATGCAGGACATGCACGCGCGCGCCGTGGTGCCCGGCCGCGGCGAGCAGGCGCGCGATCGCGGTGTCCTCGGCGGCCGGCGGCCGCGAGGCCAGGAAGCCCGCATAGGACCGGCCGGCCGGGCTGGGCGCCGCCGCGATGACGGCGGCATCCTCGGCGTGCACGATGAGCAGCGCATCCAGCCGCGCGATCTCGGCCAGAGCGGCGTCGAGATCGCCGGGGCCGAGGCAGCCGAACTCCGGCACCCCGGAATCGACGAGGAACGCCTTGAACCCGAACACTCCCGCGCGGTGGAGCCCGGCCAGCTCCCCGAGGTTGCCGGGGACGACACCGCCCCAGAAACCGACGTCGACCCAGCCGCCGCGGGCGGTGGGCTGCTTGCGGCGCAGCGCGCTGATGGTGGTCGTCGGTGGCAGGCAGTTGAGCGGCATGTCGATCAGCGTGGTGACCCCGCCCTCGGCCGCCGCCCGGGTCGCGCTCGCGAAGCCTTCCCACTCGGTGCGGCCCGGCTCGTTGACGTGGACGTGGGTGTCGACGAGGCCGGGCAGCAGGATCTCCTGGCCGGGGAGTTCCTCGACACGGGTGGCGCCGGGGGCGTCGCTGAAGGCGGCGAGCGCGGCGATCCGGCCATCCCGCACGGCCACCGTGGCAGGCCGGATGCCGCCGGGGGTGACCACCCGGCGAGCACGGATCACGAGCTCATATTCGGCCACGTTGTCCGCCCCTCGGCCCGGTGGCGCGGCAACCCGGGGCGCCTGCGGGCCCCGGCGAAGATACCGCTGCGAGCAGCCAATCTGATGCTTCAGCAGGCCGTCAACATGGCGCTACGGTGGCGGCATGGCAGCAAGCAGGCCCTCATCAGGGCAGGACGCGACCATGCCCGGCCTCGCGCGGCTCAACGCGCTGCCGGACGGCGACGCCGTCGAGGTCCTGCTCGGATGCTGCAGCGCGCCCGGCTGGGCCCGGCGGGTGGCCGGCCAGCGGCCCTTCGGGTCCGTGGATGACCTGCTGGCCACCGCCGACGCCGCCTGGGCCGCCCGGGAGCCGGGCGAGCTCGAGGCGGCGATGGCGGGTCATCCCCGGATCGGGGAGCGGGGCCTGTCGGCACAGTCCCGGCAGGAGCAGTCCGGGGTCGGGTCGGACCCCGGCGTGGTCCAGGCGCTGCGGGCCGCCAACGCCGCCTACGAGGAGCGCTTCGGGCACGTGTTCCTGATCTGCGCCACCGGCCGCGGGCCCGGTGAGATCCTGGCCGAGCTGCGCCGCCGCATGGCGCACGACCCGGCCACCGAGCTCGAGGTGGCCGCGGCCGAGCTAGGCAAGATCAACGCGCTCCGCCTGCGGAAGCTCGCCGCCGCCTGACACCGGCCTGACCGGCATCGGCGGCGGGCGGGCCCGGGCGGGGACCTATGCTGCATCCATGGCCTACCCGGTGCCACAGAAGCCCGTGCCGCAGGACGGGGCTGGTGTGCCTGATGGGTTCCAGCGGCTCTGGATGCCGCACCGGATGGCCTACATCAAGGGCGAGAACCGGGTCGCCGGGGCCGCGCCGGAAGGCTGCCCGTTCTGCGAGATCCCCCGGCTGGCCGACACCGAGGGCCTGATCGTCGCCCGCGGCACACTGGTGTACACGGTGCTGAACCTGTACCCCTACAACGCCGGCCATCTCCTGGTCTGCCCCTACCGGCACGTCGCCGACTACACCGAGCTCGATGAGCCCGAGACCGCGGAGCTGGCCGAGCACACCAAGCTGGCGATGACCGCCCTGCGCGCCGCCTCCGGCGCCCAGGGCTTCAACATCGGCATGAACATGGGTAACGTCGCCGGGGCGGGCATCAGCGCGCACCTGCACCAGCACGTGGTGCCCCGGTGGGGCGGGGACACCAACTTCCTGCCGGTGGTCAGCGCCACGAAGGTGCTGCCCCAGCTGCTGAGCGAGACCCGCGAGATGGTCGCGGCCGCCTGGCCGGGCCGGCCGGCCGGGCCAGGCGGCACCGGCCAGCCCTGAGGCAGGGCGGTCACATCCTCATGCGGGGGAACTCACTTTTCCTTCGCGGCGCTCACCACCTTCTCCGCCTGGTGCGCGGGCAGCGGCTCGTAACGCAGGTAGGAGCGGGTGAACGAGCCCGTCCCGTGGGACATGGACCGCAGGTCGATCGCGTAGCGGGTGAGCTCAAGCTCGGGCACCTCGGCCTTGACCAGGGTCCG
>Ga0335085_10018222_pt1 | contig 10099 bp, 11 predicted proteins | sample Lox_Sample_45_FD_206712 | JGI IMG/M metagenome (GOLD analysis project Ga0335085, IMG submission 206712) | Soil microbial communities from Loxahatchee National Wildlife Refuge, Florida, United States - Lox_Sample_4.5 | ecosystem: Environmental > Terrestrial > Soil > Wetlands | place: USA... | reverse complement strand
CCAGCGGCTTCTACGGGCCCTTCCGCGAGGCGGCGGAGAGCACCCCCAAGGAGGGCGACCGCCGGGGCTACCAGATGGATCCCGCCAACCGGCGCGAGGCCCGCCGCGAGGCGCTGCTCGACGTGGCCGAGGGGGCGGACATGGTGATGGTCAAGCCCGCGCTCCCCTACCTGGACGTGATCTCCGAGGTGCGGCGGATCACCGACCTGCCGCTCGCCGCCTACAACGTCTCCGGCGAGTACTCGATGCTCAAGGCCGCGGCCCAGCTGGGCTGGATCGACGAGAAGCGCGTCTGCCTGGAGATCCTCACCGGCATCAAGCGGGCCGGGGCCGACGTCATCCTCACGTACTCCGCGGCCGACGCGGCGCGCTGGCTGCAAGGTTGAGCGCCTCTCCCGCGCGGGGGTCCGATGGATCCCGCTGACCCCTCGGGCCAGCGACCCTCGCTGCCGCCGGCGGACTTCCGGCGGCGGGCGCTGGCGCGGGGGATCGATCTCCTGATCGCCCTGGCCCCGCTCTGGCTGGTGCCGCGCGGGCACCCCCTGGCGGCGGCCTCGCTCTCCGCCGCCCTGCTGGTCTCCGGGGACGCGCTCTTCGGGGCCGGGCGCTCCCTGGGGAAGCGGATCGCCGGCCTGCGGGTGGTGGTGCTCGCCACCCGCCGCCCGGCGGGACTGCGGGAGTCGATCCTGCGCAACGGGCTCTTCGTGGTGGGCATCGCTCCCGCCCTTGCCGGCGCGCCGCCGCAGATCTCCGCCGCCGCCCTGGCCTGCGTCGTGGTGCTGGAGAGCGGGGTGGCGCTGCGCCCGCTCACCCGCGATCTGGGGCAGCGCCGCCTGGGCGACCTGGTGGCCGGCACCCAGGTGATCGACGGCCGCGTGGCCCTGGGCCTTCCCGGCCACCGCGTCAGCAACGGCGCCCGGGCCACCGCGCCTTTGGCCTCCCGGGCCGCCCGGCAAGAGGAAGAGACAGCATGCGCATCGCCCTGACCCACAACCTGCGCCTCACCGACTCGGAAGACGAAGCGGAGTTCGACAGCCGCGAGACCATCGAGGCCCTCTGCGGCGCGCTGGAACGCCTGGGGCACCGGGTGGAGCGCATCGAGGTGAGCGGTCCCGCCAGCCGCACCGCGGCGCGGCTGGAGGCCTACGCGCCCGACCTGGTGTTCAACACCGCCGAGGGGCGGCGGGGCCGGTTTCGCGAGGCCTTCTATCCCGCGCTCTTCGACGAGCTGGGGTTCCCCTACACCGGCTCCGACGCCTGGGTGCTGGCGGTGACGCTCGACAAGGCCCTCACCAAGCTGGTGCTGCGCGAGCACGGGGTGGTCTCCCCCAAGGGGCAGTTCATCGAGGAGATCTCCGAGCTGAATGCGGAGGGCTGGCGCTTTCCCTTGATCGTCAAGCCCAACTTCGAGGGCAGCTCCAAGGGGATCACCCAGGACTCGGTGGTGGAGGACCGGCAGCGGCTGCGCGCCTTGGTGGAGCGGCAGCTTTCGCGCTTCCCCGCCGGGGTGCTGGTGGAGGAGTACATCCCGGGCAAGGACCTGACGGTGCCCTTCCTGGAGAAGTCGGCCCCGGAGCGGGCCGGGGTGCTGGTGCCGGTGGAGTACGAGATCTCCGCGGCGGAGATGGCCAAGCGCCGCTACCGGATCTACGACTACGACCTCAAGTCGGTGCATTCCGGCGACGTGCAGGTGCGCTGCCCGGCGCAGTTCCCCGGCTGGGTGCTGGAGCGGGCCCAGGAGATGGCCCGCAAGGCCTACAAGGCGCTGGGGGTGCGCGACCTGGGGCGCATCGACTTCCGGGTGGCCGACGACGGGCAGGTGTACTTCATCGAGATCAACGCGCTGCCCTCGCTGGAGCCGGGAGCCGGCATCTACGCCAGCGCCGCCCTGGAGGGGCTGCACACCGACGCGGTGCTGGGCAAGGTGGTGGAGAGCGCGGTTGCCCGCTGGGGATTGAAGGATCCCCGCCGCTCCGCCAGCCGCCCGCCCCGCCGGGGGCCGCTGCGGGTGGGGTTCACCTACAACGTCAAGCGGGTGAAGCCCGCGCTGGACGGCAGCCGCGACGAGGAGGCGGAGTACGACGCGCCGGCGACCGTACAGGCGGTGCGCGAGGCGATCGCCGCCGCGGGGCACGAGGTGATCGATTTGGAGGCCACCGCGGACCTGCCCGCGCTGATCGAGACCACCAAGCCGGACCTGGTGTTCAACATGGCGGAGGGGATCAAGGGGAGGAACCGCGAGTCGCAGGTGCCGGCGCTGCTGGAGCTCCTCGACATCCCCTACAGCGGCTCCGACCCCGCCGCCCTGAACATCGCCCTGGACAAGGCGTTGGCGAAGAAGATCGTGCGGCAGCACGGGATCCTCACCCCCAACTTCTTCATCATGCACACGGGCAAGGAGCGGCTGCCCAGGGACGTCAGCTTTCCCTTGATCGCCAAGCCCATCGCCGAGGGCAGCTCCAAGGGCGTGCACGCCACCAGCGTGGTGGAGAACGAGGCCGAGCTGCGCGAGGCGGCGCAGAAGATGATCGCCAAGTACGACCAGCCGGCCCTGGTGGAGGACTACATCGGCGGCCGGGAGTTCACCGTGGGGATGCTGGGCGAGCGGCGGCCCAAGGTGCTGCCCCCCATGGAGGTGGTGTTCCTCGACCAGGCGGAGATCCGTCCCGTCTACTCCTTCGCCTTCAAGCAGGACTGGTCGTCGAAGATCCGCTACGACGTGCCGGCGAAGCTCGAGCCCCTGCAGCTCAAGGGGCTGGAGCGGGCGGCCCGCGAGTGCTTCATCGCCCTGGGCTGCCGCGACGTGGCCCGGGTGGACTTCCGCATGGACGCGCAGGGGAAGATCTATTTCCTCGAGTGCAACCCGCTCCCCGGCCTGACGCCGGGCTGGAGCGACCTGGTGCTGATCGCCCAGGCGGCGGGCATCGAGTACAACGCGCTGATCGCGGAGATCCTCTCGGGGGCCATCCGGCGGTACAAGGAGCGCGAGCGCGAGCGGCGCAGCGAGGCCTCGCGCAGCCCCGACGCGATGGGGAAGATCTACAACAGTGGTCCGCATTCCGTGCCGCCGCCTCCGGTCGCGGCGCCGGAGGAGCCGCGCACGGACCAGCAGGTCCCCTCGGCGTCTTGACGGGCCGGGGGCCGTTCCTCGTGGTCCTTCTCTCCCTGGCCGCGGCCGCGTGCACGCGCTGCAACGACTCCTGGGAGGGATTCGCGCAGCAGTTCTTCACCCGCAAGTGCGTGCGCTGCCACGGCGCGATGGCAGACCCGGCGCGCGTCGCCCGCGACCGCGCGGTCATCCTCGGAATGCTCGCCTCCAAACGGATGCCGCCTTTGCACCCACGCACGGGCCTCTTGCAGGCGCTTCCACAAGAAACCGTCTCCCCGGAGGAGCGCGAGCGCATCGAGCGCTATCTCTCCTGCGGCGCGCCCGGCACGCGCTGAGTTGGCGCTTTTGTCGGACTCGGGATAGAGCACGGGCGTGGAGCAGCGTCGCCGCGCGCGCGAGCTGGGCATCCCGCTCGGGCGCTTCAAGCCGGGCAAGTGGAACGCCATCACCGACGTGGAAGGCGTCCTGGTGGGGCACTCCACCATCATCCGCGGCGCAGGCCAGCTGCGAAGGGGGCGGGGGCCGGTGCGCACCGGGGTGACCGCCATCCTTCCCAACCAGAAGAACATCTTCGAGCAGCGGGTGACGGGCGGCGGCTTCGTGCTCAACGGTGCGGGGGAGGTCTCCGGGCTCACCCAGCTGATGGAGTGGGGGCTGGTGGAGACGCCCATCTTCCTCACCAACACCCTGAGCGTGGGGGCGGTGAGCGACGCGGCGGTGCAGTGGATGGTGGAGCAGTTCCCCGGCATCGGCGACGAGCACGACGTGCTCATTCCCCTGGTGGGGGAGTGCGACGACTCCTGGCTGAACGACGTGGCCGGCCGGCACGTGAAGGCGGAGAACGTGAAGGAGGCGCTGGAGACGGCCTCGAGCGGGCCGGTGGCGGAGGGATCGGTGGGCGGGGGCACGGGGATGATCTGCTGCGACTTCAAGGCGGGGATCGGCACCAGCTCGCGCAAGCTGCCGCCCGCCTTCGGCGGCTACACCGCGGGCGTGCTGGTGATGAACAACTTCGGCCACGTCCGCGACCTGCGGGTGGGGGGAATGCCGGTGGGGCCGATCCTGGAGCCGCGCTACCAGCACCTGCACAAGCGCGTCTCCAGCTACGGGAGCATCATCGCCGTCTTCGCCACCGACGCGCCGCTCTCCAGCCACCAGCTGGGGCGCGTCTCCAAGCACGTGGCGCTGGGGATCGGGCGGGCGGGGAGCATCGCCGCCCACGGATCGGGCGAGATCATCCTCGCCTTCTCCACCGCCAACAAGATCCCGCGGACGACGCAGAAGATGATCTACCACATGAAGATCCTGCTCGATCAGCGCCTCAACCCCCTCTACGAGGCGGCCATCGAGGCCACCGAGGAGGCGATCCTCAACTCCCTCTGCATGGCCCGGGAGATGGAGGGGGTGAACGGCAACACCGCCCCTGCGCTGCCGCTGGAGGAGGTGATGGAGATCGTCCAGGGCCTGGCGCATCGGGCCCGCTCGCGGCCGCCGCCGGCCGCGCCCTCGCGGACTCCCCCGGAGCCGCCCCCCGAGGCGCCGCGCGTCTCCCAGGCGCCGCCCAGCGCCGCCCGGGGCGCGGAGGGGATGATGACCGTGCCCCTGCCCAAGGAGCCGGGGACCGGTTCCTGATTGCGCCCGGCTGCGCTTTTCCCTAGAGTCGCGCGCCCCGATTGCCCCTGGAGAAGAGATGGCGCGTTCGAAGAGCAAGCACGTCCGCACGATCATGCAGCGGCGGAAGCAGTGGAAGCAGCGGCAGAAGCGCATCAAGGAGGCGGTGAAGGCCAACGGCGGCAAGCCGCTGCCCCGCAGGCCGGCGCACGTGAAGAAGAACCCGCCGCTCCCGCCGCCTCCGCGCGCGCCGGAACCGGCCGCCGAAGCGCCCGCCGCCGCCGCTTCCGCTCCTGCTCCCGGCCCCACCCCGGCCTAGTGAGCGGGCGCTCGCCCGGCCAACCGGAGCGCCCCTGCCGGCGGGTGCCTATCTTGGCTCCATGCTGGCGGACGCACGGGTGGGGACGAGCGGCTTCGCGCACCGGGAATGGATCGGGCCGGTCTATCCGCCCGAATCCGCCCCGCAGCAGCTCCTGCCGATCTACGCGGAGAGGCTGCAGGGAGTGGAGCTTCCGGGGCTGTCTCCGGAGATGGCGGAGGAGTGGGCGGGGGCGGTGCCTCCAGGGTTCCAGTTCGCCGTGCGGGCACCCAACCGGGTGGTCACGGAGCTGCTGGCGGGGAAGGGCACCCTGCGGGCCATGAGCGCCTTCCTGGAGACCGCGCTCCGGCTGGGCAACGCACTCGGCCCGGTGCTGATCCAGGTCCCGGAGACGCGCCGGGCGGACCGGAACGCGCTGGGGATGTTCCTCGCCGAGCTGCCCAAGGGCCTGCGGGTAGCGTTCGAGCTGCGCCACCGCTCCTGGCGGGACGACGCCACCCTGCGCCTGCTCTCGGAGCACAACGCCGCCCTGGTGCTCAACGACGACGGCGGCGGCCTTCCTTCCCTGCAGCTCACTGCCGGCTTCACCTACGTGCGCATCCGCAGCGACGGCGACGGCGACGCTCCGGTGGACGTCTGGGCGGAGCGCCTGGGCGCGCTCACCCGCCGCGGGATCGACGTGTACGCCTTCGTCAAGCAGGACCGCCGCGGCCTGGCGGTGGACCACGCCATGCGCCTGGCGACGCTGCTGCGCGCCGAGTCCGAGGTGGGCGAGCAGGCGATGCTGTCGTAGCGCCGGCAGAGGGCCGACCGACACACATCTACGGGGACACCATGCCCCGATGGAGCCTTACCGGAACAAGTCGTCCGTCCCGGGACGGCGCAGAGCCAACTCGTTCCGGAACAAGCAGACCGCCCACGGCTCGGCTCCCGACTCGTTCCGGTCCCAAGAAGAGGGGGCCGGTGAATGGTGTCCCCATCACCGGGAGATTGAAATCGAAAAGCAGGTTCAGGTCTTGGAGTCGGGCTTCTTGTTGGGCGCGTGGCTAGGCGCCGCCCCACCTGTGGAGGGCGACGGCGTCGCCGCCGCCGGGGCGTCGCTGGAAGGCTTGCTGGTGCCGCCGCCCTCGGATTTGGTTCCCGAGCTGTAGAGGTCCTTGTACCAGCCGCCGCCTTTCAGCTGGAAGGAGTTGCGGCTCATGATCTTCGCCATCTTCCCGCCGCACTCCGGGCAGGCGTCGGGGGGAGGGTCGGTGACCTTTTGCAGGCGCTCCACGATGCGGCCGCATGCCTCGCAGACGAATTCGTAGATGGGCACGGGGCAGATCCTAGCCCAGGTGCAGCAGCTTCTGCAGCCGGATCGCGTCTTCGCGGGTGAGGCGCAGCTTGCGGGCGAACAGATCGAGGGCATCCCGGCGGCCCCGCAGGCTGTTCCAGATCACCGAGGCGCGCACCGAGACCTCCCGGTCCAGCCCCTCCAGCACGCCCAGCTCGCGCAGCTCCTCCCGGCGGTTCAGCACCTGCTCGATGCGGTCCTTCGGCCAGCGGCGGCGCAGGGCCTCGCGGCGGAAGCCCTGGCGCAGCGACTGCAGCTCCCGGGAAAGGCCGCGCTCCGCCACCACCTCGCGCAGGCCGGCAGGCGTGGTCTGCAGCTCGGCCGCCACCTTGGCCTCCGCTCCCCGGTGACGGGAGTAGAGGGCGCGGATCAGGTCGCGCTCGCGCAGGGCGAGCTCGCGCTCCAGGCCGGCGGCGCGGAAGCGGGCGAGCAGGGCGCGGCCGCCCACGCCCAGGCGGGCGGCGAGAGGGGCGCGGCGGGGGCCGGCTTCGGCGAGGGCGGCCCGGAGGATCTCCTGCTCGGTAGGCTCCCGCGGGGGGGCGGGGGAGGGAGGCTGGCCGGGAGCGGGCGAGGCGCGGGCGCGGCGGCGCACGGGCGGGCCGCCCGGGGCGGCGACCGGAGAGGCGAGAGGCATCAGCGCGTCGCTGCCGCGGGCGAGGCGGTAGGCTTTGCGGCGGATGCCCAACGAGTCGAGCTCGGCGTCCAGCTCCTCCAGGGCCAGGTGGAGGGAGCGGGCGACGGAAGGTGCGTCGCGGTGGTAGGCGAACAGGCCCAGTAGGTGCTGGGCGCGGTCGGCGCGGGCTTTGGCGTGGCCGCGGGATTTTCCCTTTGGTCCCGGTTCCGGTTCAGGTCCACGTCCAGGTTCTTGGGTCCTGGGTTTTCGGTTCGTGGGTTTCGGGTTGGGGGGTTGGGGTGGGCTCGGGCTCGCCAGCATCGCGGCCAGCGCATCCCGCTCGGCGAGCAGGGCGTAGTACCCTGAAACCTCCCTGGCGGCGGCTACTTGCGGGTCCACCCCGCGGGCGATGTCCGCCCAGGCGAAAGGCCCGAACCGCCCGGGCGGAGGAGAGGCGATGAGCCGGCGGAGGCGTTTCTCCTCCGCCCCATCGAGCGGGGCGAGGGCGGCGCGGATGCCGGCCTCGTCGGCGCCGTCGGTGAGGAAACGGATGCCCCGGATCAGGTCTTCAGGTACGCTCGCGGGATTCCGGCGCATGGGGCGGCGCACGTTCACGAAAACGCCGGGACAAGTCAACCTGGATACTTGCACATACCCGCCGCGACGACGGATGCTGGTCCACTGGATGCGTCGATTTCCGCTCCGCCTGAAGATCGCAGGGTTCGCCGCCGGACTGATCCTGCTGGCCACGGGCCTGGTCGCCCTCTTCACGGTGATCCTTCCCTGGCGGGCCAAGCTCAAGGCCCAGGAGCGGATCGCCTCGCAGCTGGTGAAGACCGCCTTGCCCCTGGGCATCGACCTGAGGGCGGACGGCGCCCACTTCGACCCGGCCCGGGTGCACGCGCTGGTGGCGAACTCCAGCCGGGTGCAGGGAGTGGAGATCGTCTACGCCCTGCTCTGGGACGACAAGGGCCACCTCGACTCGCAGGCCTCCTCGGTGAACGCGCAGCTCCTGCAGCGCTGCAGCGAGCCCCTCGCCCAGCTCTACCTGCGCGACCGGGCCCGGGCGCTGGAGGTGCTGGCGGTGGGGCGCAAGCAGCCCGGCATCCGCCGCCTGCCCATCAAGCTGGCCGCCGGCGGGGAGCACTCCACCATCGGCCGCCTCGACCTGGGCCTCTCCACCCTGGCCATCGACTCCGAGCTGCGGCGCAGCCTGATCCGCGACGCTTTCGTGCTCGCCGGCACCCTCTTCTTCGCGGTGCTCAGCGCCCTCTGGGTGGCCCGGCACATCGCCCAGCCCCTCACCGACCTCTCCGGCGCCATGGGCCGGGTGCGGGAAGGCGACTTCGAGATCACCGCCCCGCCCAACGCCCACACCAACGACGAGATCGGGGACCTGGCCCGCTCCTTCGACGAGATGGCAGAGGGCCTGAAGGAGCGCGAGCGCCTGCGCGGCACCCTGGGCCGCTACGTCTCGGAGAACGTGGCCGAGCGCATCCTCTCCGAGGAGGACGACCTCTCCCTGCGCGGCGAGGTGCGCCACGTGGTGGTCCTCTTCCTCGACGTGCGCGGGTTCACCACCATCTCCGAGAAGCTCACCCCCGCCGAGGTGGTGGCCCTGCTCAACGAGTACTTCGGCGTGGTGGTGGACCGGGTGGGCGCCCACGGCGGGACGGTGAACAAGTTCATCGGCGACGCCGCCATGTGCATCTGGGGCGCCCCCAAGCCCCTGGAGCACGCAGAGCGCGCGGCGGTCTTCTGCGCCCTGGAGATCCAGGAGCGGGTGGCCAAGCTCTCCGCCGAGCGCGTGCGCCACGGCCTCACCACCGTGGGCCTGGGGATCGGCATCAACGCCGGCGAGGCGGTGGCCGGCAACCTGGGCGCTGCCAAGCGGCTGGAGTACACCGTGATCGGCGACGCGGTGAACCTGGCCCAGCGGCTGGAGTCGCAGGCCCGGGGCGGCGAGGTGCTCGTCTCCCAGCCGGTCTACGACAAGGTCGCGGCCGAGGTGGAGGCGGTGCCCCGCGAGCCGGTCAAGCTCAAGGGCAAGGCGAAGCCCGTCCCCCTCTGGGAGATCCGGCGGGTCAAGCTGGCCATCACGGAGGCGGCGTGAAGCGCCTCTGGGCCTGCGCGCTCCTGCTCGCGCTCGCCGCCTGCGACGACGACAAGGCGGGCATCCAGGACGAGCTCACCATCGTGGTCCAGGGCGACCGCCGCGAGCTGGAGCAGCAGGAGAAATCGCTGCGCGAGCGCGAGGAATCCCTGCAGAAAGACAAGGCCCAGCTCGACCAGCGCATCTCCGAGCTGGCCCGGGGGCTGAAGGCCGCCGCCGACGCCGAGCAGAAGCGCCGCCTGGAGGAGGAGCTGCGCCAGTCGCAGGCCCTGGAGGGCCAGCTGGGGGTGCGCGTCTCCGCCCTGCAGGCGCAGAAGAGCGAGGTGGAGGCGAAGAAGCGGGCGGTGGACGCCGACGTGCAGCGCGCGGCCCAGTCGGCGCTGGACGCGCGGGCGGCGGCGGTGGCCTCGCGGGAGGCGAAGGCGGCGGAGCGGGAGGCCCAGCTGGCGGTGGTGGAGCGCGATCTGGCCCAGCGGATGAAGGACGTGGCCCTGCGGGAGAAGGCGGTGGCCGCCTTCGAGCGCCAGGGTCCGCCTCCGGAGTACCGCGACCGCAGGCAGGTGCCCAAGGCCCTGGCGGTGGAGGAGAAGCACAAGAAGCTCCTCGCCGACCTCGACTCCCGGGGGATCCTGATCAGCGATCTCCCGCCCGAGGACCAGCCGCTCAACGCCGAGGTCTTCGCCGCCCGCCGCCAGCGCGACTTCGTCCGGGCCATGGACCTGCTCACCGACCTGAACAAGGCGGTGGCCAAGCTGCGCATCGACCAGCGCTTCGTGGAGGCGAAGATCACCCGCTTGCAGTCGGCCCGGGGGACGGCCCGCCTCTCCGACACCCAGCGCTCCGAGGTGGAGAAGCTGCTCAAGGACGTCACCTCCGCCTTCTCCGACGGCCGCTACGAGCAGGCCAACAAGGGCCTCAACCGCATCGCGGTGATCCTGGACGCGGGAGCGGCCTCAGGTTAAAGAGCCCGGCGTGGGCGAGAGCGCTGCCGATCCGGG
>Ga0335085_10018219_pt1 | contig 10100 bp, 9 predicted proteins | sample Lox_Sample_45_FD_206712 | JGI IMG/M metagenome (GOLD analysis project Ga0335085, IMG submission 206712) | Soil microbial communities from Loxahatchee National Wildlife Refuge, Florida, United States - Lox_Sample_4.5 | ecosystem: Environmental > Terrestrial > Soil > Wetlands | place: USA: Florida... | reverse complement strand
GTCGTCGATCACCGTGACGACGCCGGAGCCGATGAAGTAGCCCTTCTGGCCGAGCGAGTCCGCGTCGAGCGGCGTGTCGAGGTCGTTCGGCGTCATGACCGGGAACGACGAGCCGCCCATCATCACCGCCTTCAGCGTCCGGCCCTCCGGAACGCCGCCGCCGATCTCGTCGATCAGGTGCCGCGCAGTGATCCCGTGCGGCAACTCGTAAGCCCCGGGGCGCTCCACGTTGCCCGAGAGGCAGAACACCCGCGTGCCGGTCGAGTCGGGCGGCACGCCGATCTGTGCGTACTCGGCCGGGCCGACCTCGAGAATCTTCGGCATCGTCGTGATCGTCTCGACGTTGTTGATCAGCGTCGGCGAGGCGTAGAGCCCGGAGATCGCGGGGAAGGGCGGCTTCGAGCGCGGCTGCCCGCGCTTGCCCTCGAGCGACTCGAGCAGGCCCGTCTCCTCACCGCAGATGTACGCGCCGGCGCCGCGATGGATCACGATCTCGACGTCGGCGAGGATCCCGGCCCCGCGCGCCTGGTCGAGTGCGGCCTGCAGGACCTCGTACTCCGCGAGGTACTCGCCGCGGATGTAGATGTAGACCTGCTTCGACTGGATCGCCTGGGCGGCGATCAGGCAGCCCTCGAGCAGGCGGTGCGGGACGCGCAGCATGATCTCCCGGTCCTTGAACGTGCCCGGCTCCGACTCGTCGGCGTTGACGGTGATGTAGATCGGCTTCGCGACCTTGTCGGGAGACGGGATGAAGCTCGCCTTGCGGCCGCTCGGGAAGAAGGCGCCGCCGCGGCCGCGCAGGTTCGACTCGATCAGCTCCTCGACCACGGCTTGCGGGCTCATCGCCCGCGCGCGCTCCAGCTGCAGGTAGCCGCCCGCCTCGACGTAGGCATCGAGGTCGCGGAGCGGCGAGTGCTCCGCTCCGGCGAGGACGAACACGGGCCCGTCCCGGGTGCGGTCCTCAGCCACGTCGCAGCTCCTCGACGATCGCGGGCACGTCCTCCGGAGTCACCGACTGCCGGTACCGGTGGTCGACGGCGACGATCGTCGGGGTCGAGCAGCCGCCAAGGCACTCGACCGCGCGCAGCGTGACCTCGCCGTCGTCGGTCGTCTCGCCCGGTCCCACGCCGAGCTCGCGCTGGAACGACTCCAGCACCGCCTGGGCGTTCACGAGCCCGCAGCAGACGTTCGTGCAGACCTCGATCGTGTGGCGGCCGACCGGCTCGAGCTGGAACATGTCGTAGAAGCTCGCCACCGAGAAGCAGTACGCGGGTGTCAGCTCGAGCGCCTCGGCGACCTCCTCGATCGCCTCGCGCGAGAGCCAGCCGTAGCGCTCCTGCGCGAGCCGGAGCGCCGGCATCACGGCCGAGCGCGTTTCCTCGGGATAGCGCGTCCGCACCTCCTGGATCTGCTCGTACAGCCTGCTCATCGGTCGGTGTCCCCCATCACGGCGTCGAGCGAGCCGACGATCGCGACCAGGTCGGCAACGAGCGCCTCGTGCATGCAGGTCGCGGTCGCCTCGAGCGCGACGAAGGACGGCGAGCGGAAGTGGACCCGCCACGGCTTCGGGCCGCCGTCGGAGACGAGGTAGCAGCCCGACTCCCCGCGCGGAGACTCGATCGCGACGTAGATCTCGCCCTCGGTGACGCGGAAGCCCTCGGTGACGATCTTGAAGTGGTGGATCAGCGACTCCATCGAGGTGTGCAGCTCCCCGCGCGGGGGCAGCACGACCTTGCGGTCGTCGACGATCCACGGCCAGCCGTCCATCCGTTCCAGCCGGTCGAGGCACTGGCGCACGATCCTCGTCGACTCGGCCATCTCGTCCATGCGCACGCGGTAGCGGGCGTAGACGTCGCCCCCCGGGTAGACCGGCACCCTGAAGTCGACCTGGTCGTAGGCGAGGTAGGGCTGCTCGCGCCGCAGGTCCCAGTCGACTCCCGATGCGCGCAGGTTCGGCCCGGTCTGGCCGAGCGCGATCGCGTCGCGGGGCGAGAGGACGCCGATCCCGCGCGTCCGCTCGAGCCAGATCTGGTTCCGGTCGAGGAGCGCGAGGTAGTCGTCGAGTGCTTTCGGCATCCACTCGACGAACGTGCGGCACTCGGGGTAGAAGCCCGGCGGGATGTCCTCGGCGAGCCCGCCGATCTGGAAGTAGCGGGTGTGCATGCGCTGGCCGGTCGCCAGCTCGAACAGGTCGAGGATCTGCTCCCGCTCGCGGAAGCAGTACCAGAACATCGAGATCGCCCCCAGCTCGAGCGCGGAGGTGCCGAGGAAGACGAGATGGGAGTGGATCCGGTTCAGCTCGCAGAGGAGCATCCGCATCCACGTCGCCTTCTCGGGAACCTCGAGGCCGAGCAGGCGCTCGACCGCGAGCGAGAAGACGAGCTCGTTGTTCTGGTAGCCGACGTAGTCGATCCGCTCCGGGTAGGTGACGCACTTCCAGTACGTCTTCGTCTCCATCGTCTTCTCGAAGCCGGTATGCAGGTAGCCGATCACCGCCGAGAGACCGACGACCTCCTCGCCGTAGAGGTCGACGATCAGCCGGAGCACGCCGTGCGTCGAGGGGTGGTTCGGCCCGAAGTTGATCTGGAAGACGTCCTCGCTGTCCTCGAGGTCGGGGCGCACGTCGAGGATCGTGGGCACGCGCTGCGGGATCCGGGTGCCCTCGTAGGGTGGCTCGAACGGGATCGGCCAGCGCCGCCTGCCGCCGGTGTGCGAGGGGGCGATCGTCATTCCCGCAGCCGGCCCCTCTGCTCCCTGATGAGCTCCGTCAAGCCTACGCTCATTCCGCGTCGGAGAAGCGGACGGGCTCGCCGCCGATCGGATAGTCCTTGCGGAGCGGGTGCCCTTCCCAGTCGTTCGGCATCAGGATCCGGGTCAGGTTGGGATGGTCGTCGAAGACCACGCCCATCAGGTCGTTCTGCTCCCGCTCGTGCCAGTCGCATGTCGGCCACACCGACACGACGCTCGGGACATGCTCGCCCTCGTCGATCCAGCACTGCAGCCGCAGCCGCGGCGCCCCCTGCCGGAGCGCGAGCAGGTGGTAGCTGACCGAGAAGCGCTTCGGCTTGGCGGCCGGCAGCGTCTGCAGCCCGTGCGTGGACGGGTGCATGATGTCGCGCCCGCTTGCGGTGCCGATGTAGCCTGCGACGCCCTTGCCGCCCCAGTCGAGGTAGTCGGTCGCGACGACGTCGACGCAGACCTCGAAGCCGAGCTCGTCGCGGGCGTGGCGACAGGCCTCGCGGAGCTGCGCGGTCTCGACCATGACGGTGGGCATGTCGCCACCCTCGCGGGCCGACACGAAGCCGGGGACGTCCTCCCAGCCGCTCACAGGACGTTCTCCGGTGGCCGAGGGACGTTCACGTCGCCACGCCCCTGCGCTCGTAGGCGGGCGGTATCCCTGCCAGGTGCGCCTCGTGCAGGCGGATGATCCCCTCCATCAACGCCTCCGGGCGGGGCGGGCAGAACGGTACGTAGATGTCGACGGGCACGATCCGGTCGACACCCTGGAGGATCGTGTAGTTGTTGAACATCCCGCCCGAGCTCGCGCAGGCGCCCATCGCGATCACCCACTTCGGCTCGAGCATCTGGTCGTAGATCTGCCGCAGCGGCTCGGACATCTTGTGCGCGACGCGGCCGGAGACGATGAGCAGGTCGGCCTGGCGGGGCGAGGAGCGGAAGGCCTCCATCCCGAAGCGGGCGAGGTCGTAGCGGGAGGAGACGATCGACATCATCTCGATCGCACAGCAGGCGAGGCCGAACGTGTCCGGCCACATCGACTTCGTCTGCGCCCAGCGTATGGCCTTCTCGAGCGTGGTCAGCCCGAGCGCCTGCTCGAGCTCGTCCGCCCCCATTTCCTGCTCGAAGTTCGAGGGGCCCTTCGTCGGCCAGAGCAGCCGCTCCGACTGGAGGCCGTAGTCGCGGAGCCGTGGCGGACCGTCAGCCATTCACCACTCGAGGGCGCCCTTGCGCCAGATGTAGACGTAGGCGAGGGCCAGGATCGCGACGAAGAACGCGAGCTCGACGAATCCGAACCAGCCGAGCGCATGCAGCTGCACGGCGAGCGGATACAGGAACACGATCTCGATGTCGAAGACGATGAAGAGCATCGCCGTCAGGTAGAAGCTGACGTTGAAGCGCTGCTTCGCCATCGGCCCGCGCGAGACGCCCGACTCGAACGGGACGACCCGTGCACGTGTGCGCCGGGCCGGACGCTGCGCGAACACGAAGGACATGGCGATCATCGAGGCCGGGATGGCGAGTGCCAGCAGGCCGTAGATCAGGAATGGCAACCAGTCGCTCAGCATGGAGCCGCGCTCTCCCTTCCCGCTCCGGCGCTCGACGCACCCACCGACCGGTGACGTTATCAAGCAGCGCGGAGTGCACTTGCAGGTAGCGAATCCCAGCAGTCAAGGGTGAGTCTGCTGTTACAAAGTCGGGTTTGCCTGCGGGTTCGCGCGGAAGCTGGCGGCGACGGGGTACGTTGCTACGATGAGGTCGATGGAGATCCAGGAGCGCACGGAAAGCATCGTCTCCCTCACGCCCGCCGCGGCGGCGAAGATCCGTGCCCTGATGGAGACGGAGACCGACGTTTCGGTGTTGCGAGTCGCGATCGAGGGCGGCGGCTGCTCCGGTTTCCAGTACGGCCTCGGCTTCGACCGTGGCGCACAGGAGGGGGACCACGCGTTCGAGTGCGAGGGCGTCTCGGTCGTCGTCGATCCGTTCAGCGCTCCCTACCTGACGGGCGCGACGGTCGACTACCTCGAGACGATCCAGGAGTCCGGGTTCAAGATCGACAACCCGAACGCGGTCGCCTCCTGCGGCTGCGGCCACTCGTTCCAGGTCGCCGACGGCGAAGCCCCGGCAGACGCCGGTTCCGGCTGCGGCACCGGCTGTTCGCACTGAGAAGTCCTGCGGACTTCTCAGTGGCGGCTCGGGCAGGCGCCCGGTCGGAGCCGTGCTCCTCGAGCCCGGCGCGAGCGGAAGCGCCGGGCGCACCCACCTAGTCCTGAACGCGGGCGCTCCGCGGCCTCGCAGCGGGAAGGTCCCGATTCGAGGACCGGCGACCCGTCTACCATCCACCGGGATGAGCGAGAACGGGAGCGAGCGGCCGCTGCGGGTCGCCGTCGTCGGCTCGGGGCCGGCCGGGTTCTACGCCGCCGGTGCGCTTCTCGGCGGCGAGGCCTCGATCGAGGTCGACATGATCGAGCGGCTGCCGACGCCCTGGGGCCTCGTCCGTTTCGGCGTCGCGCCCGACCATCCGAAGATCAAGTCCGTCTCGCGTGCCTTCGAGAGGATCGCTGAGCGGCCCGGCTTCCGCTTCCTCGGCAACGTCGAGGTCGGGCGCGACCTGCACCACTCCGACCTCGTCCGCCTCTACGACGCCGTCGTCTACTCGGTCGGGGCCCAGTCCGACCGGCGGATGGGCATCCCGGGAGAGGACCTGCCCGGCTCGTGGCCGGCCACCGAGTTCGTTGCGTGGTACAACGGCCACCCCGACTACCAGGAGCTCGAGTTCGACCTCTCGACGAAGCGGGTGGTCGTGGTCGGGGCCGGGAACGTCGCCGTCGATGTCGCCCGCATGCTGGCGCTCACGCCCGAGGAGCTCGCACCGACCGACACGACCGACGCCGCGATCGACGCGATCTGCAGCTCGGGGATCGAGGAGATCGTGATGGTCGCCCGGCGCGGGCCCGCGCAGGCGGCCTTCACGACGCCGGAGCTGATCGAGCTCGGCGAGCTCGCCGGTGCAGACGTCGTCGTCGATCCGGCCGACCTCGAGCTCGACCCGGCCAGCCGGGCTGCGCTGGTCGACGACACGAATGCCCGGCGGAACATGGAGGTGCTGCACGGCTACGCCGCCCGCGAGCCGGCCGGCAAGCCGAGACGTCTCCTCCTCCGCTTCTGCGTCTCTCCGCTGGCGATTCTCGGGGACGAGCGCGTGACGGGCGTCGAGCTCGTGCACAACCGGCTCGAGGCCGACGAGAGCGGCTACGTCGCCGCAGTCGCGACCGACGAGCGCGAGACGTTGGAGTGCGGCCTCGTCTTCCGGAGCGTCGGCTACCGGGGCGTCGGCCTGCCCGAGATCCCCTTCGACGAGCGCAGGGGGACGATCCCCAACGACTGCGGCCGCGTGCTCGGCGAAGACGGCGAGCCGCTCGCAGGCGTCTACTGCGCAGGCTGGATCAAGCGCGGCCCCTCGGGCGTGATCGGGACGAACAAGAAGGACGCGGCCGAGACGGTCGAGCTGCTGCTCGAGGACGCCGCCGCCGGCCGTCTCGGACGGAAGGGGGTGCCGGCCGCCGCCGTCGACGAGCTGCTTGCGCAGCGCGGCGTCCGCTTCGTCGAGTACGCCGGCTGGGCGGCGATCGACGAGGCCGAGCGCTCGGCGGGCGAGAAGCTCGGACGCCCGCGCGTGAAGCTCTGCAGCCGGGACGAGCTGCTGGCAGCAGCCGAGGCCGCCGCGTCTCGAACGTAGGTCGGGGCAGCCTCACTCGGTCGGGGGAGCCGTTCGCCCCGGTGCGCGCCGATGTACGACGAGCATGGAAACGCTCGTCGTCGAATGCCTCCGCTGCGGCTGTACCCGTCTCGCGCGCCGCAACGTCTTCCGCCGCTTCGACGCACCCGAGTGTCCCCGCTGCGGATATCTCGGCTGGGCGCCGATGCTCGAGCTCACGGAGGCCGAGCGCAACGACCTGCGGGACCGCCCGGTCGACCAGCGGCGGCGCCTCCCCTCGGTCGCCTGATGCCGTAATCCATCCGGGCGTGCCCCGAGGTCCGACGGGGCGTCCCCCGACAGCGTTCGCCTACACTCGAGCCACGAGCGGTAGGCTCGAGGGGGCGAGCGAGGAGCGAGGACGTCATGAGCCGGACCGAGGAGCGTCAGCAGCTGTGGGGCGGCGAGACCGCCAAGGCCGTCGTCAACTTCCCCGTCTCCGGGGAGCCGATTCCCGCGCCGGTGGCGCGCTGGCTCGGACGGATCAAGGGCGCTGCCGCGCGGGTGAACGCCGATCTCGGGCTGCTCGACGCCGACAGAGCCGGGCGGATCGCCGCCGCGGCCGGGCGGATCGCGAAGGGCGAGCTCGACGACCAGTTCCCGATCGACGTCTTTCAGACCGGCTCCGGCACCTCCTCGAACATGAACGCGAACGAGGTGATCGCCACCCTCGCCGGCGAGGACGTGCACCCGAACGATCACGTCAACATGGGCCAGTCCTCGAACGACGTGTTCCCCTCGGCCGTCCATCTCGCCGCCCTCGACGAGATCACGAACGACCTGCTGCCCGCGATGGAGCTGCTCGCCGCCTCGCTCGAGGGCAAGGCGCGGGAGTTCGACGACGTCGTCAAGTCGGGCCGCACGCACTGGATGGACGCCGTTCCGGTGACGCTCGGCCAGGAGTTCGCCGGCTACGCGGCCCAGGTGCGCCAGGGCATCGAGCGGGTGCGGGACTCCCTGCCGCGGCTCGGGCAGGTCCCGCTCGGCGGCACCGCCACCGGGACGGGCCTCAACACGCACCCGGAGTTCGCCGCGCGTGTCCGCGACGTGCTCGCGAAGGAGACCGGCCTCCCGATCAGTCCGCCCGCCGACCCGTTCGAGGCGCAGGCGGCTCGGGACGGGATCGTCGAGGCGTCCGGGGCGCTGAAGACGGTCGCCGTCTCGCTGACGAAGATCGCGAACGACATCCGCTACCTCGGCTCCGGCCCCCGGGCGGGGCTCGCCGAGATCGCGCTGCCGGAGCTGCAGAAGGGCAGCTCGATCATGCCCGGCAAGGTCAACCCGGTGATGCCGGAGGTCGTGACCCAGGTCGCGGCGCAGGTGATCGGGAACGACACGACGATCGCCGTCGGCGGCATGCAGGGACACTTCGAGCTGAACGTGTTCGTGCCGCTGCTCGCGCGCAACCTCCTCGACTCGGTGCGCCTGCTCGCGAGCGCCTGTCGGCTCTTTGCAGAGAAGTGCGTCGACGGGATCACCGCCAACCGGGAGACGTGCGAGCGCTACGCGGAGCTGACGCTGTCGGCTGCGACCGCGCTCAACCCGTACATCGGCTACGACAAGGCCTCCGAGATCGTGAAGGAGGCCGCGTCGTCGGGCCGCTCTCTCCGCGAGGTCGCGCGCGAGAGCGGCGTCGAGGAGTCCGTCCTGGACGAGGCGCTCGACTACCGCGCGATGGCCAGGCCACACGGGTAGCGACGGATCCCGCTCGACCCGAGCGGGAGCTTCAGCGGATCGCGACCCTCGTCCTGTAGACGGCCGTCCCGCGGCGGACGGCGATGGTGTAGCTCCCCGGGGAGCGCGGATTTCCGAGCTGCGCTTTGAGCGTGAACCGGATCACGAGCCCGCCCACGGTGATCGAGTGGCAGGTGACCCCTGGCGGCCGACCGGGATCGATTGCGATCCGGTGGCCGCTGACACGTACGTCCGCCGGCGTCCGGCCGCCGACGACGACCGCGGCGGGCGGAAGCGTGCGAGGTAGCGGTGCGGCCTTCGGCAGCTGGACCGCGATTCTGGCCGGCCCTGCCTGACCGCACTCCAGCGCGGTTTGCAGCGTCAGCGTGAGGGCTACAGGGCGTGCGCCGGCCTGCGCGCTGGAGAGCGTTGCTGCGAGTTCCAGCGCTCCGGTTCGAGGCTGAATCGGGGAGAGGCCGGCTGCGGCTGCGCTCACGCCGGCGGCGAGAGCGGCGGCACCTGCGAGAAAGCCCGTTGCGGCCCTCACGGTTCTCGATCATAGCCCCGTCCTGCTGCTTGTAATCGAGGGCGGGGTCGACTATTGGTAGTGCGTCGGATCGTGGCCTTGCCACGACTCCTGTCCGCAGACACAGGAGGGGGAAAGATGTGGAATGACCGTCGCAGCAGGGTCGCCGTCCTCGCTGCACTGGTTGCCGGAGCGCTGGCCGTGTTGGCCGCGAGTGCGGCAGGCCGTTCGGCCGCCGTTGCCGCGCACATGCGTCCGGCCGGGATCCCGAGCGTCAAGGTGGGACCGCTCTCTGCGTTCCAGCACGGCTCCTCGCCGTCGTGCGCCACGAGCATCGGGACGTTCAACTGCTACGCACCGAGTGACATCCAATCGGTCTACGACTATCCGAGCGGCCGCACCGCGCCGACCGGCGCCGGACAGACGATCGTCGTCGTCGAGGCGTACGCGACCGACTACGAGCAAGCGACCGGCAGCTCGCTGAACGACGACCTCGCAGCCTTCGACGAGACCTTCGGCATTCCCGCACCTCCGGGCGGCGGCGTCGACATCGTCGCGGGGCCCTCGTCCACGTGCGAAAGCGACGAGGATTGCTCGGGCGATGCCCTCGGCTGGGCCGGCGAGATCTCTCTCGACGTCGAGTGGGCACACGCGATGGCCCCGGCCGCGAAGATCGTGGTGGCCTCCGCCTCGAGCGACTCGACCCTCGACATCAACAGCGCCGAAGCCTCGATCCTGCCGCACTACCCGGGCGCGATCGTCTCGCAGAGCTTCGGCAGCGACGAGGCGGGCGATCTCGCCGACCTCGACAGCGAGAAGGACATGCACGCGATCTTCCAGGCCGCGATCGGCGACGGCGACACCCTGATCGCCTCCGCGGGCGACTGGGGCGCGACCGACGGCGACCCGTACATCATGGCGAGCTATCCCGCCTCGGATCCGCTCGTCCTTGCGATCGGGGGGACGCAGGGCCATCCGTATCCGGACGGCTTGTGGCGCCACGGCCGCTACGGCGACGAGGAGACCTGGAACGAGCCGCAGTTCGGTGATCTCGCCGGCGGCGGCGCGCCCAGCGTCGTCTGGAACGCGCCGTCGTGGCAGCGCGGCCTGACCCGGTACTCGTCGGGCCGCACGCCGATGCGGACCGTGCCGGACGTCTCCTACGACGCGGCAATCGAGGGCGGCGTGCTCACGGTGCAGAGCTTGGGCGGCGTTCCCAACATCTGGATCTCGGGCGGTACCAGTGTCGGCACGCCGCAGTGGGCTGCGATCATCGCGCTCGCCGACCAGCTGCGTGCTGCTCGGCATCAGCCGGGGCTCGGTGTCGCCGCCGAGCCGATCTACGAGCTCGCACAGGATCGTCGAACGTACCAGTCCGACTTCCACGACATCGTGCTCGGCAACAAC
>Ga0335085_10018218_pt1 | contig 10100 bp, 6 predicted proteins | sample Lox_Sample_45_FD_206712 | JGI IMG/M metagenome (GOLD analysis project Ga0335085, IMG submission 206712) | Soil microbial communities from Loxahatchee National Wildlife Refuge, Florida, United States - Lox_Sample_4.5 | ecosystem: Environmental > Terrestrial > Soil > Wetlands | place: USA: Florida... | reverse complement strand
GGGGGCGTGCGACGTGCGAGGTTTGTGGCAAGACATCCTGTATGGCCTGCGGACGCTGGCGAAGAAACCGGTCTTCACCCTGGTGGCGGCATCGTCGCTCGCTGTGGGAATCGGGCTGAACACCGCCATTTTTACATTGATCAATACAGTCCTGCTGGGGCCGCTGCCGTATCCCAATGCCGACCGGCTGGTGGGCCTCTCGACTGTTCCGCCCGGGCATCGCGATCAGCTTGCGGGGGTCTCCGTCCCCGATCTGTTCGCGTGGAAGGAGCGCGCCCGCTCGTTTGAAGCCCTCGGAGCGCTGGTGAATAATGCGATGGATTTCGGCGCGGCGGAGAACGGCCTGCCGGCCGAACGGATTCAAGGCGAGAACGCCACGCCTGGACTACTGCAAGCGCTCGGCGTGCAGCCCATGATGGGGCGGCTGTTCAACGAATCCGAGGACGAGATCGACCATCCGGCGCCGGTCATTCTCCTGAGCCATCGATTGTGGATGCGGAGGTTCGGCGGCTCCAAAGACGTGCTGGGCCGCAAGATCCTGGTGAATGGCGAGCCGACCGAAATCATCGGCGTGATGAATCCCGATTTCCGCTTCACCGATGAAGAAGGCGAATACCTGGCTCCGGTGCAGTTGAATCGCTTTCAGCTTCGCGGTTCGGCGCGGTATCTGATCGTCGCGGCGCGCATGAAACCGGGCGTCACGATTCAGCAGGCGCAGAGCGAAATGGATGCCATCGCCAAGCAGCTTGCCAGGGAGTTCCCCGCGCGCGACAGCGACCACGGCAACCCCTGGACGATCCAGGTGCAGCCGATCCGCGAAGCCCTGTTCGGCGTGATGCGCCGGCCGCTGCTGTTGCTCGAAGGCGCCGTCGGTTTCGTCCTGCTGATCGCCTGCGCCAACGTCGCGGCGCTGCTGCTCGCCCGCGCATCGTCGCGGCAGACCGAAGTCTCGATCCGCGCGGCACTTGGCGCCGGACGTGGACGCATCTTCCGGCAGTTCCTCACCGAGAGCCTGCTGCTTTCGATGCTTAGCGGAGTGCTCGGTGTCGCGCTCGGCGATCAGGGCGTCCGCGTGCTGGTAGCCATGGCTCCTTCGTGGCTGCCGCGCCTCCATGCCATCCACGTTGATGGCGGCGTAGTGCTGTTCACCGCGGGACTGTCCGTGTTCACCGGCCTGATCTTCGGAATGATGCCGGCGCTGCAAGGGTCGCGATCGGCGCTCATGGAGTCGCTCAAGCACATCACCCGCGGAGGCACCGTGGGCGGCGCGAAGAACCGCTGGCGTGCGGTCCTGGTGGCCGGCCAACTCGCCATGGCATTGACGCTGCTGATCGGCTCGGGCCTGCTGATCCGCAGTTTCCTGCAGTTGCAGCACGCCGACCTGGGCTGCGATCCGCATGGTCTGCTGACCTTTCGGGTGCGCTATCCCGAACGGCACTTCGGCAAGCCCGTCAGCACCTATCACGGCCTGCCGCTATGGGAACTGAGCAGCGTGCCCGCCGAGACCACCACCCGGATCTTCCAGCGGCTCCAATCCGTGCCGGGCGTGCGGTCGGTCGGCGCCAGCATCTATCCGCCGATGGTCGGCAACTACCCGGTGATGTTTACGATCGCCGGCCGCACCGCCGCGAACCCCGACGATTTCAGCGCCGACTTCTTCCCCGTGACGCCGAACTTCTTCGCGACCATGAGAACCCCGCTGCTGCGCGGGCGCGACTTCAACGATCGTGATACCGCCGCGGCGCCCTGGGTGGCGATCGTCAACGAAACCATGGCCCGTCGATTCTTCCCCGGCGAGGACCCCATCGGCAAGCAGATTCGCACGGACTTTTCCGAAGAGGATCAGTACCGCCAGATCATCGCGGTCGTGAAAGACATCCCCGCCAGTCATCCGCAGACCAGACAGGAGCCGGCGATATTCATCCCCTTCGTGCAGGCCTCGCCGCACAGTGTGGGAGTACACACCGGGCTGCACTTGCAGATGACTTTCCTGCTGCGCACGCAGGGCGACCCGATGAAGGCGCTGCCGGCTGTGCGCAAAGCCGTCGAAGAAATCGATCGCGACCGCCCCCTCATCGATCCGCGCACCGAAGATTCGTACCTCGATCTGCAGGCCGAATATCCGCGCTACTACTCGATGCTGCTGGGCGTGTTCGCCGGCGTCGCGACGCTGCTGGCGGCGGTGGGCATCTACGGCGTGATGGCCTTTGCGGTCGAGCAGCGCACACGCGAGATCGGAATCCGCATGGCGCTCGGCGCGGATGGCGGCGATGTGCTGAAGCTGATCGTGCAGCAAGCACTGGCCGTGATCGCAAGCGGCCTGGCCGCGGGCCTCGCGGGCGCGATGGCGCTCACTCGATTCATCTCTTCGGCAATCTGGGAAGTGAAGGCCACCGACCCTGTCACCTTCGCGGCCCTTACGTTGTTTCTGATGGCGGTCGCCGTCGCCGCCTGCCTGGTTCCCACGCGCCGAGCCGTGCGCGTGGATCCGACCATCGCGCTGCGTTACGAGTAGGCACCAGGGCAGGTTTCATCCCGCGCTGTGGGCAAGCGCTACTACCTGCCAAGCTCTTTCTTCAGAAGGTTTACACCGCCACCCGAAAGCCGTAATCGGCATATCGGAACTCCGGCGGAATGCTGCTCCGCGCGGCGCAACGTGCGATCTTGATGTGGTGCCGCCACGCCCCGCCCCGTGACGCGCGCCTCGTGCCCTGCTCCGGCCCGCGTGGATTCTCCGCAGGCGACGCATCGTAATACCGCGGGTCGTACCAGTCCGAGCACCATTCGTGAACGTTCTCGCACATGTCGAACAGGCCGTATCCATTGGGTTCGGACGTGGCCACCGGCTCAGGTCCATCCGTCCAGCGTGCCGCATAATTCGCGCGTGACGTGGGAGGCTCGTCGCCCCACGGGTACAGCTTTCCTTCCGCGCCTCCGCGCGCCGCGAATTCCCATTCGGCCTCCGTCGGCAAGCGCACGGGCATTTCCCAGCGCTCGGAAAGCCACCCGCAGAAGTCCATCGCATCGAACCAGCTCACGCTCGTGACCGGCTTCTTCGCGCAATCGAAAGCCAACGGCCGGAAGGCGGCGTAGTCGGCATTGGTCACCTGAAAGCGGCACAAGCGGAACGGCGCTACGGTGACGCGATGTGCCGGGCGCTCCTCATCACGGCCGTCGTTTTGGCCCATGAGAAATTCGCCGCCGGGAATGAGTACCAGATCGTTTGGGTTCATCTTCGAGTAGGGAAAACTGCAGCTTGCGCTCGCTCGCGTCCACGCGGTCCAGGATCACCCGCACGCGATCGCCGATCGAAAATTCGCGGCGCGTCCGGCGGCCCACGATCTTGCGCACGTTCTCCTGATAAGTGTACTGATCCCCGGGCAGCGTGTCGATGGGCACCAGTCCTTCAATGAACAGCTCGGCCAGCTCGACGAACAGGCCGTACTTCGTGGTGCTGATGATCAGCGCGTCGAAATCCTCGCCCACGCGTTCGGCCATGAACTGCACCTTCTTCCACTCCACCAATTCGCGTTCGGCATCCGCCGCGCGCCGCTCGGTGAGCGAGCATTCGGCGGCTAGCGCCTGCAGATCATGTACCGGCATGCCCTTCATCAGCCGGTGGATCAGCAGGTCCGGGTAGCGCCGGATGGGCGAGGTGAAATGCGTGTACGAATCGGCGGCCAGCGCGAAGTGCCCCTCGTTTTCGGTGCTGTAGCGCGCCTGCTTCAGCGACCGCAGCATCAGGTAGCTGAGGATGCGCTCCTCGGGTTTGCCCTCGATCTTGGCCACCAGCTTCTGGTACATGCGCGAGGAAATTTTCAAGCCCGCATCCGGCAGTTCGATCTCGCGGCGCTTCTTCGTCCCGTCGCGATGCCGGTCCGTCAAGGCGAAGCGCTTCACCGGAATCGCGCCCACCCCCAGCGAATAGCCGAAGTGCGCCGCCACTTCTTCAAACTCCATCACGCGCCGCGGATCGGGCTTCTCGTGAATACGGTAAAGCGACTCTTCGAGCGTATGCTCCAGGTGCGCGGCCACCGCCTCGTTGGCCGCCAGCATGAACTCCTCGATGAGGCGATGCGCGATGTTGCGCGGCGCGCGCGTCACGCCGGTCATGGCGCCCCATTCGTCGAATTCGATGAGCGGCTCGGGCAGGTCGAAATCGATCGAGCCGCGCCGCACGCGCTTGCGGTTCAGGATCAGGGCCAGTTCGCGCATCAACTCGAAGCGCTCTACCAGCGGAGCGTAGCGCTCGCGCAGCCCGGCATCGCCTTCCAACAGCAGGTGAACGTCCGTGTACGTCATGCGCTCGGCGCTGCGGATCACTCCGGGCGTGAACTCCTGCGCCACTACTCCACCCTGATGATCGATCTCCAGCAGCGCCGAAAGCACCAGCCGATCGACGCGCGGCATCAGCGAGCAGATGTCCGTCGAAAGCTCGTAGGGCAGCATCGGCACGGCGCGGTCCGGGAAATAGACGCTGGTGCCGCGCAGGCGCGCTTCGAGGTCGATCGGAGTTCCCGGCCGCACGTAGTGGCTCACATCGGCGATGTGTACTTGCAGCGCGTAGTTGCCGTTCGGCAGGCGGTCGACCCAGACCGCATCGTCGAAGTCGCGCGCGGTTTCGCCGTCGATGGTCACCACCGGCAAGCTGCGAAAGTCGCGCCGGCTCTCCAGTTCGTGCGCCGCGATGGTGTTCGGAATGGCCTGGGCCTGCTCCAAAGCCTCGGGCGGAAACTGGTGCGGCAGATGATGCTTGCGGATGACGATCTCGACATCCACTCCGAAATCGCCCGGCCGTCCGAGCACTTCCACTACGCGGCCCACAGGCGCCTGGCCCTTCTCGGGAAACTCCAGTAGTTCGACGTTCACGATCATACCCGGCAGATCGTCCACCGATTCGATTTTGGGCGCCGTCACGCCGATGCGGTCGCGTGTGGCCGCATCTCCGGCCGGAAGTTCCATCCCCTCGGGAATCTCGATCCAGTGGCGGATTCGGTCGTCATGCGGCACGACATATTGACCTCGCCGCCCGACGCGGAACTCGCCGACTACCGTGGGGTGCGCGCGCTTCAGCACCTTGACGATTTCGCCGTCGGCGCGGCCGTCCGCTTCGATGCGGGCGATGCGCACCAGCACGCGGTCGCCATGCATGGCGCGCTCGGCCTGTTCCGGCGGAAGAAAGATGTCGCCGGTGATGCCTTCCACCGGCCGTTCCGCGATCAGAAAGCCGTAGCCGTCGCGATGCATCTGCAAACGCCCCACGGCGTACTCGCGGCTGCGTGCGGTGACGGCGTAGTGGCCCGACCGCAACTCGATCAGGTCGCCGCGCGCGGTCAGGCGAGCCAGCGCGGTCTCGAGCGCCGTGCGCGCGTCGCCCTTGGCGCCCAACTCGCGCACCAGTTGCTTGAAGTTGGCCTTTGCATGCGGCAGTTCAGCGATGTGCTCCAGCAGGGCCGCGTCCGTCATAGCTCAATTTTAGGACGCGCGCCGCGGTTCGCGGGATAAACCCACGCATCAGTCCTCAGGGCTTATTGTCGGGCAGGCGCTTCCCGCCTGGCGCTTCCGCCTGCAAACCGGCTCTTCCCGGAGCATTTTTCAGCAGCCCCTGCCATTCGCTTGCGCTCTTCAGCGGCGCCTGCGCGGACTGCGTCCGTGAGGGCCGAACCCCATATCCGGGACCTCTTCGCCGAGCGCCGTGGCTAAATCGATTTGATGATCCTGCTCGTTGACGAGGATCTGCCGGATCTGCTCCGCCATGGCGAACTCGCCCAGCGCTTCACATTGCGTGATGCGATCGCGATAATTGCGAACCGTTGTATTCTCGTTTTCGAGATCGAATCGCAGCATCTCTCTCGCATCCTCGGACGTACGTACCGGCTTTGGCGTAACCGAAGGCATCTTGCCCAGATAATCGATTTGCCGCGAGATGATCAGCGCATGTTCGAGCTCCTGTTTCGCATGCGTTTCGAGCTGATTGGCGATCCCCATGTATTCGGCGCCTTTGAGCACCTGGGAATACACCACGTACGCAATGATCGCCTGATATTCCCGGGAAAGGTCTTCGTTCAAAAGTTCCGCCAGGCGGTCCCGAGTGATTTCCTGTTCCATTGGTTCGGCAACAATCGGATCAGCCATTCTTCCGCTCCTTTTCAAGTTCGCATCGCCCACGACCTCATATTAGCGGTGTCCACAAGAAAATTGAGGGATATAACTCACACTGCGCACCACACGCACAGTTTTCGAACGGAACGGTTGACACCGAGGCCCGCGTTTGATATTACTCGCGGGCATCGTGACCAAGAGAGACCTGGTAGGCAAGATCGCAGTCGAGGCAGAGCTCACGCGGGGGCAGGCAGCGCGAGCCCTGGAGGCCTGTATCGCGGGGATACAGGCGGGCCTGCAGCAGGGAGACCGGGTAACCATCTCGGGCTTCGGGACCTTCGCCGTGCGCGAACGCAAATCGCGACGCGTGCGCAATCCGCGCAACGGCGGAGACATGCAGGTGGCCGCGCGCCGTGTCCCGCGATTTCGCCCCGGCGCCGACCTGCAATCCGCCATCGACGGTCCGGGGTAGTACAAGCGGTCAGCCATCAGCCGTCAGTGTCATCTATCAACCAAAGCGTATGTCGGCCACCCGCTCTCATCGAGCGCCAGTGGGCTCTAGCGAAGCTGTGATCTGATATCTGACCGCTCAACGCTCGAAACTTCCGCTCCTCCCGGTGCATCCGTTAATTGCGGTGGCTCAGCAGGATAAGGCCAAGCCGGACTTTATCCCCGGCAGTTTCGGAAGTGTGCGCCTTTTCGGCGTACCGGTGCGCCTGCATTTCACCTTCATCCTGATGCTGGTGTTTCTGCTGGTCGCCGGGGTCGGTGCGCGGCAGTCCGGCGCCAGCACCATACTGTACATTCTGGCCCTGTTTGCGTCCGTACTGCTGCACGAAGTGGGACACGCCCTGGTAGCGCGTCACTACGGCATCCGCACTATCGAGATTGTGATGTTCCCGATCGGCGGTGTGTCGCGTCCGGAACGCCAGCCCAAGCCTCGCGAAGAGTTGTGGATTTCGCTCGCCGGCCCCACCGTCAATTTGCTCATCGCTATGGCTCTGTTGGGTTGGATCGCCCTGCGCAGCGGCTTCGTGACCCTCGAACAGTTGCGCCAACCCACCGACGCCAATCTCGCCGAACGCATCGCGCTCGGCAACCTGGCGCTCTGGCTGTTTAACCTGCTGCCCGCCTATCCCATGGATGGCGGCCGCATCCTGCGCGCCGCGCTGGCCTTGCGGCGCCCCGTCGAAGAGGCGACCCGTATCGCCTCGGGTGCCGGACAGGCCCTCGCCATCGCCTTGGGCTTATTTGGACTATTAGGAGGCAACTTCCTGTTGGTCTTCGTGGCCCTCTTCGTCTACCTGGGAGCTACGCAGGAAGGCGCAGCGGCGCGCGGACGCATCGCCACCGCGGGTTACCAAGTGGAAGCCGCCATGATCACCGACTTCCGCACGCTGGGCCACGGCGACACCATTCGTGACGCCGGTAACCTGCTGCTGGCCACCTCCCAGCACGATTTTCCGGTAATGCACGGCGAAACCGTCGTGGGGTTACTCAGCCGCTCGGCGCTGGTCCGCGCGATGCTCACTGACGGCCCCGAGGCGTATGTCGCGGGCGCCATGGACCGCAACTTCAAACGTGTCGCCCCCGATACTCCGTTGTCCGAGGTATTCCCGCAGTTGACCGCGCCGGGCGCCTGCGCTTTGGTCATCGATTCCCAGGACCGCCTGCGCGGCCTACTGACTTCCGAGAATCTGTCCGAGTTCATCCTCCTGCGCCAGGCGTCGCTCGCGCAATCGAAGGCGCACCTGCACGCGTAGCGTTTCGCACCCGCCACTCGCCCGCCAACTCGCGACGTTGCTCGAAAGTTTTTCGGTGGGCCATCACGTGCTATGCCTAGAGTATGGGACGCCCTTACTGCCTTCTCCTGTTCGCTCTCACCCTTCTTCCATCCTGTAACCGTCCGTACCGTGTCCGCGCTAGTGGCGGATCGGAGACGCGGCAAATTCCCAGCGGGTCGGTGTCGGTATCGGCCAACGGACCGGTGTTATCGTACGCCGATGTGGTCGATCGCGTAGCGCCCGCTGTCGTGACCGTGCATGCTTCGCGCCGCGTCCGTGCGCCCCAGCAGTTCCCGTTCTTCGACGATCCGTTCTTACGCAACTTCTTCGGCGGCGGAGTTCCCCGTTCCCGAGGCCCGCAGATGGAGGTGCAGCACGCGCTCGGTTCAGGCGTGATCGTGCGCGCCGATGGCCACATCCTCACCAATCACCACGTCATCGATGGCGCCGAAGATATCAAGGTCGATCTCAGCAACAGCCGGACTTACTCGGCCAAGCTGGTCGGTTCCGACCCGGCGTCCGACCTCGCCGTGCTGAAGATCAGCGCCGGCGGCCTGCCTCTGCTGCAACTGGGCGATTCCGATAGAGTCCGCGTGGGCGACGTCTGCCTGGCAGTCGGCAATCCGCTGGGCATCGGCGAATCGGTCACCGCCGGCATTATCAGCGCGAAAGGCCGCTCTACCGATACGGTCGGCGGCGGCAGCTTCCAGGACTTCCTGCAAACCGACGCGCCCATCAACCAGGGCAACTCCGGCGGCGCACTGGTCAATACGCGCGGCGAACTGATCGGCATCAACTCGCAGATCCTTTCGTCGAATGGCGGCAACATCGGCATCGGATTCGCCATCCCGTCCAACATGGCGCGCAATGTGATGAACCAGTTGATCGGCAAGGGCAAAGTCCAGCGCGGCATGCTCGGGATCGGCATACAGCCCGTCACCAATGAGATCGCCTCCGGTCTCGGCTTGAAGGATGTACGCGGCGTCCTGGTGAATTCGGTCAATCCCGGAGGCCCGGCCGATCGCGCCGGCGTCAAGACCGGCGACGTCATTCTCAAGCTCAACGGACACGATGTGAACGACGCCAACACGCTGCGCAACGAAATCGCCGGCATGGCTCCTGGGACGCAGGTCACGCTCAGCATCATGCGTGATGGGAAGCCGATCGAAAGCCGCGTCACCCTCGGCGAACTGACGCCCGAATCCGCCCGCAGCAACCAGGAGAACGGCGGTGATGGCGAGGGCAGCGCCAAACTCGGCATCTCGGTTTCGCCCCTGACTCCCGAGCGCGCCGCGCAACTGCACCTCCGCCGCGGCACGCAGGGCGTGCTCATCGAGCAGGTCGACCCCGATGGTCCCGCCGCCCAGGCCGGCATTCAGGCGGGCGACGTGATTCAGGAAGTCAATCGCCAACCGGTACGCTCGCCGGCCGACGTACGAAAGGTGCTGGACCAGTCTGGCAGTCAAACGCCAGTCCTGCTGATCGTTCGTGGAACCCAGAGCTTCTTCGTGCCCGTTCCGCTAGGCTAATCGCCGGCCGAGAGCCAAGACGTGGCGCACTCCTGCGTGGCGCGTCGGCACTCGTGCCGGCGCTCATCCCGACGCGCTTTTGCCTAAAGTCGCGACCAACCGAGCGGTCTGCAACACACCTCCGCGCCGCACGCGACAGCAATCGGAGACGCGACCGTAAAGGGGGCGCCTCCACACCCGCCGAAACCTTCCGCGCCACATGCTACCCTCAAATGGAAAGCTTCATTTGAGACCCGATATGCCCTTTCTATCCATCCGCGACCTCTCTCTAGAAGGGAAGCGCGTATTCATCCGTGTGGATTTCAATGTGCCGCTGCAGAAGAATGAGCGGGGCGACATGGAGATCACCAGCGACAAGCGCATCAAGGCTTCGCTTCCGACCATTCAATACGCGCTCGATCACGGAGCCGGCGTCATTCTGGCTTCCCACCTCGGCCGTCCCAAGGGCAAGCCCAATCCGGAGATGAGCCTCAAACCGGTGGCCGCGCGGCTCTCTGAACTGCTCGGCCGTCCCGTGAAGATGGCGCCCGATTGTGTCGGCCCGGAAGTCGAAGCCCTCAAGCCTGCGTCCGGCGAGCTGCTGCTGCTCGAGAATCTGCGCTTCCACCCTGAAGAGGAGAAGAACGATCCGGAATTCTCCAGAAAGTTGGCCGCCCTCGCGGACATCTACGTCAACGACGCATTT
>Ga0335085_10018216_pt1 | contig 10101 bp, 14 predicted proteins | sample Lox_Sample_45_FD_206712 | JGI IMG/M metagenome (GOLD analysis project Ga0335085, IMG submission 206712) | Soil microbial communities from Loxahatchee National Wildlife Refuge, Florida, United States - Lox_Sample_4.5 | ecosystem: Environmental > Terrestrial > Soil > Wetlands | place: USA... | reverse complement strand
CGGGCCGACAACCCGACCTCCGAGCACGCCGAGCGGATGCTCGCGGCGCTGGAGGGCGGCGGTCCGGACGGCGGCTGCGCGTGCGCGCTGTTCGGCTCGGGGATGGCGGCGGCCACCGCGGTGTTCCAGTCGCTGCTGCCCGGCGACCACGTGCTGGTCTCCCGCGTCCTGTACTGGGGCGTCCGCAAGTGGCTGGCCGAATTCGCCCTCACCTGGGGCCTGGACGTCGAGTTCACCGACACCGCCGACCCCGGCGCGGTGGCCGCGGCGATCCGCCCCGGCCGGACCCGGCTGCTGTGGGTGGAGACCCCGGCGAACCCGATGTGGGAGATCACCGACCTGGCCGTCGTCTGTGACCTGGCGCACGCGGCCGGGGTCCGGGTCGCGGTGGACAACACGGTGGCTACGCCGGTGCTGACCCGGCCGTTCGAGTTCGGCGCCGATCTGGTGGTGCACTCGGCCAGCAAGTACCTCAACGGGCACGGCGACGTGCTGGCCGGGGCGGTGCTGGCCGCCCGCCGGGACCCGTTCTGGGAGCGGGTCCGGTCCTGGCGGCGCAACGCCGGGGCGATGCCGGGGGCGTTCGAGGCGTGGCTGCTGCAGCGCGGCATGCGCACCCTGTTCCTGCGCGTGCAGCGAGCCTCGGACACCGCGCTGGCGATCGCCACGCACTTCGCCGGGCACCCGGCCCTGTCCGCCGTCTTGTACCCCGGGTTGCCCGGTCATCCGGGGTATGCCATCGCGGCCCGGCAGATGGACGGCGGGTCCGGCGGGATGCTGTCGATTCGGCTGGCCGGAGGGGCCGGGCACGCCCTCGCTGTCCTGGCCGCGGTCCGGGTGTTCAAGCGGGCCACCTCGCTGGGCGGAGTGGAGAGCCTGATCGAGCACCGGCGTAGCGGCGAGGGCCCCTCCTCCCCGGTACCCGACGATCTGCTCCGCATCTCGGCGGGCATCGAGTCATCCGCGGACCTGATTGCTGACCTGGAAGCCGCGCTCGAGAAGGGCCAGCCCCGGTGAGCGATCTGGCCGCGGCGGTGACGGCGATCCTCGCGCGCAGCATCCTGCCCTCGGTCATCGCCCGAGGCGCCGCCGGCATCCGCGTCATCGCCGCCGGCGACGATGGCGTGATCACGCTGGAGGCGGACGGCTCCCCGGGGCGGTGCTCCCGATCCTGGGCCGGATCGAGGCGCAGATCCGCGCCGCCGTGCCCGCTGTCACCGCGGTCAGGCTGGCCGATGCCGACCCGGGACCACAGCCGGCGGAAGACGGGAATCCCGGTCGCGCGGCCCAGCGGATCCTGGACGCCGAGGTGAACCCGTCGATCGCAGCGCACCGCGGCCACGTCATCGTCGTCAGCGCCCATGACGGCTGGGTCCGCGTCCGCCTCGAGGGCGGCTGCCAGGGCTGCAGCCTGGCCGAAGTCACGACCCGGCAGGGTATCGAGCCGCTGCTGCGCGCCCGGCTGCCCGGCCTGACCGGCGTAGCCGACGTCACCGACCACGAGGCGGGCACGGACCCGTTCTTCTCCCCGGAGAAACGGTGACCGCGGTACCCCGCGTGCTGCTGCTGGCGCCCGCCCGCAGCTACCGCACGGCGGACTTCATGCTCGCGGGCGCCAAGATGGGCCTGGACCTGACCGTGGCCAGCGACGGCGCGCTGCCGGTCGGAGGCCGCCCGGTCATCCCTGTCCGCCCATCCGACCGGGAGCACGCCGCCGAGCCGATCATCTCCCGCTGCGGACCCGTGGACGCGGTCGTCGCCGCTGACGCCCCGATGCTCCTGCTCACCGCCGCGGTCGCCGAACGCCTCGGCCTGCCGCACAACCCCGCCGACCCGGTGCTCGCCGCGGTCGACAAGGCCCGGCAGCGCCAGCTCTGGGCCGCCGCCGACGTGCCCCAGCCCCGGTTCGAGATCATCCCCGCCCGCGCCAGCGGCGATGCCACCAGGCAGGCGGCAGCCGCGACGGGGCTCCCGTGCGTGATCAAGGCGGTCTCGCTCAGCGCCAGCCGGGGCGTCCTGCGCGCCGACGACGCCACCCGGGCGGTCCAGGCAGCCATGTCCCGCACAGCTAACCGGTGTCGGTGGCCAGCGGAATCCCGGCACTGACCTTGACAAGGCTGATTGGTTAGCGGATCCTAACGGTTAGTGGATACTAACCGGGATGCCGATCAGTGGGGTGCGCTGGCCGACGGCACCCGCCGCGCCATCGTGGCGTGCCTGGCCGACGGACCCCAGGCTGTCGGGCAGCTGGCGGCCGGGCTGCCGGTGAGCCGGTCGGCGGTGTCCCAGCATCTGAAGATCCTCAAGAACGCCGGGCTGGTGGAGGACGTGGCCGCCGGTACCCGCCGGATCTACCGGCTCAACCCGGCCGCGCTGGCCGCGTTGCGGGATCAGCTCGACACCTACTGGCAGCGGGCGCTGGCCGGGTACGCCGACGCCGCGGAAGCGCCGGCCGAGGAGGAGTGATGGCCCAGACCGAGGCGGCGACGGTCCGCAAGCAGGTCGGGGTGGACGCGCCGATCGAGCATGCCTTCACCGTGTTCACCGGCCGGTTCGGGGACTTCAAGCCGCCCGAGCACAACCTGCTCGGGGCGCCGCTCGCCGCGACGGTGCTCGAGCCCCGGGTCGGCGGCCACATCGTGGACCGGGCCGCGGACGGCAGCGAGTGCCGGTCGGCGCGGATCCTGGCCTTCGACCCGCCCGAGCGGGTGGTGCTCAGCTGGGACATCAGCCCGCGGTGGACCATCGAGACCGACCCGGCCCGGGCCGGCGAGGTCGAGGTGCGGTTCTACGCCGAGTCGCCGACCCGCACCCGGGTCGAGCTGGAGCACCGGCACCTGGACCGGCACGGTCCCGGATGGGAAGCCATCACCGGCGGCGTGGACGGGCCGGAGGGCTGGCCGCTGTACCTGGACCGGTACGCCGCGCTGGCCAAGGAAGGCCGCTGACATGCCGCCGATCGTCACCAGCGCCGACATCGGACACCCGGCCGCCGGGGTCTTCGCCTATGCCACCGACCCGGCCCGGTTCCGCGAATGGCAGAAAGGCGTGGTGGACGGGCACATGGACGGCCCGGCCACCGGCACCGGCACACCGGCCGTGGGCGCTAAGTGCGTGACGACGCGGCGCATCGGCGGCGCCAGCCGCCCGGCCACGTCCGAGCTCGTGCACATCGACCCGCCCCGGGCCTGGGGCGTGCGCGGCACCGACGGCCCGATCCGGGCAGCCGTCGATGTCCAGGTCGAGCCGCTGACCGGCTCCCGCTCCCGGCTGACCATCAGCGTCGACTTCACCGGCCACGGCATCGGCAAGATCCTGGCGCCGCTTGTGGTGCACTGGGAAGCACGCAAGGAGATGCCGGAGAACATGGCAGCGCTCAAGCGGCTGATCGAAACGAGCTAGCTCGACGCGACGAGCCGCTCTAGACCGGCCCGCGCGCGTCACATAAGACGGGAGAACAGCGGACCATCCCTGGCTCAGATCCGATGGCACGCGGGGGACACCTGCTATGCAGGGGGTATACGCGAGTGACGAAGGTCCCTGGACAGCTGCTGGCGCATACCCCTATGGGTACACGGGAGGTGCGTTATGAGTGAACGCAGGCCAGGAGACTCGTGTTCCGGCCAGGCTGGGGGCGATGCTGCCTGCCTGGCCAAGCGTGCTGGCGGTGATCGCCCACCCCGACGATGAAAGCTTCGGCCTGGGCGCGGTCATCGACCGGCTCGCGGCGGCCGGCGCTGCCGTCCACATCACGTGCTTCACTCACGGCGGGGCATCCACCCTGAACGCCACGCGCGCCGATCTGCACCGCGCGCGCGAAACCGAACTGTGCCGGGCGGCCGCCGAACTCAGGGCAGCCGGTGTCACGCTGCTGGATTACCCCGACGGTGGGCTGGCTGGCATCCCGGCGGCCGAGCTCGCCGGGCATGTCACGGAGGCTGCCGACCGCGCCGAGGCCAGTGGCCTGTTCGTCTTCGACGACACTGGAGTGACCGGGCACCCCGACCACCGGGCGGCCACCCGCGCTGCGGTACTGGCTGGATACCGGGCCGGGTTGCCGGTGCTGGCCTGGACGCTACCCGCGGCCGTCGCCACCGCGCTTTCGGCCGGCACCGGTCAGTACTTCGCCGGCCAGCCGCCGGACCGGATCGACCTGTGCGTCCGCGTCAGCAGGGACCGGCAGCGGCGGGCCGCGCTACTGCACGCCAGCCAGGTCTCGCCCGGCTCTGTGCTGTGGCGGCGGCTCAGGCTGCTCGGCGACCGCGAGTATCTGCGCTGGCTCCTACCGCAGGCGCCAGCGACCGCGTCGTCGGCAGCGTCGTGAATCCGGGCAGGTCAGGCGAGAGAGAGGAACAGCTTTTCCGGCTGGGCGCGGTCAGCGTCGGCGGTGCCGTCGCCGTTGGCGGCGCGCTGCTGCAGGCCGGTGGCGATGATCTGGAAGCCGGCCCGGTCCGGGGCGCGGGCCGCCGCGGCGAGCTGGGTCACCATGTCGGTGCAGTCGCGGCCTTCCTCGATCCTCCGGATGACTCCGCCGATCTGTCCCTGGGCCCGGCGCAGCCGCGTCACCACGCTCGCCATCGTCTCGCCGTCGACTTCCATGCCAGCTCCTCGGTCTGGACGCCGCCCTGTGGCAGCCAGGCCCGTACGTCTATACCTTCGGGGGGTATTTTATCACTGGCCGGAGGCGACGTGGGCCAGCAGGTCACGGGCGCTCTCATCGGCGGCAGGGCGCCTCCGGCTCAGATGGCGCGCGGTGACTGGCGCAGGTTCACCCGGGCTACCGGGTCCCGGGCGAGCCGGCGACCGTGCCAGCGGCGAGGACCTGCGCGGTTCGCGCGGCCCGCCGCGCCCACCAGGCTGGACGATGTCCCCGGCCGGTCCGCGGTCCTCGTGCAGGGCCGACTAGCGCGCCACGAGCTGCCGTCCCGCCTCGCCGACGTGCCGCAAGGCGAGGTCTGGGTGCACTGCGGAGCCGATACCGCGTCTCCGCCGCGGCGACCTGCTCGCCGTCCCGGACGCGATCGCGCTGACACGGCGCACGCTGGCCACGATCAAGGGCAACCTGTTCTGGGCGTTCGGCTACAACACCGCCGCCATCCCGCTGGCCGCGCTCGGCTTCCTCAACCCGCTGATCGCCGCGGCCGCGATGGCGTTCAGCTCCGTGTTCGTGGTCACCAACAGACTGCGGCTGCGCCGCTTCCGTCCTGCCGCACCCGAGCGCGGGTAAGCCGACGTGGCACGCGGTAGACTTGCCCGCTCTCGGCTGTCTCGCGCATACTGTAAGGCCGCAAGGCCACGGGCGGGAGACCGCATGTCCGCATCTTCATCTGGCGCGTCCTTCCGCAAGCGCACCTTCTCGTTGCCCCGGTACGCCCGCCGCCTCGCCGCCGTGATGACCGCCAGCCCTGTGCTGGTGCGCGCGCTCGTCAGGCCGCGGATCTCGCCTGCGCTGCGCGAGCAGATCATGCTGGCCGTAACCTCGGTCAACGACTGCCGCTACTGCAACTGGGGGCATACCGCCCTGGCGCTGCGCAACGGCGTGGACCTGGCGGCGCTGCGCCAGACCCTCGGCAGCGGATCACTCAGCACTGACAGCACCCCCGATAAGGTCGCCATCTTGTACGCCCAGCACGTCGCCAGCGGGCACGGTGACGCTGACCCGGGAGCGGAGCGAGCGCTTGCGGCTGCCTGGACTCCGGCCGAGCAGGCCGAGATCAAGGCCTACGTTACAGCCATCACGTTCGGGAACCTCACGGGCAACAGCGCCGACGCCTGGCTCGCGCGGCTGCACGGGGTACCCGTCGAAGGCGGCCACCCGGCTGGGGAGGCGATCGCCGCCCTAGGCGGCTGTCCGGCGCTCCTGTCAGCGTGGGCGTGGAGCCACAGGCCAAGATCAGAGGCGATCGACTCGCTGTGAGCTCCGGCGCAGGGATGAATGCCCGGGCTCACTGGACGTTAGGCCTCTTGGAAACCGGGGGCTCTCACCGGGGAAAAAGGGAGAAACACGATGTATCCGAGGGCCTGGAGCTGGCATGCCCGCATGCCCGCCCCACGATCGTGAGGGGGCCCCGTGATGAGTTATCAGGCCAAGATCGTCGGCGGTGCGGTTGAGGTTGCCTCGCCTCGTACCGGCACCGTGTACACCTATGAAATTCCGCTCGGTACCAGCCCGGCCGCATATTCGCTGCGGTGCGCCGAACGTGCCAGGGTCAGCGAGTGCCTGGCGGCTATCCGGGTTATCGGCCGACGGAGAGCCTGGAACAGGCGCTTCAGGCAATCAGGTGCGTGAGGCCGCCACCAGCCCATGGCGGCGAGGCCCGTCCGTGGCGGGCGGCTGTACCGGCGGTCTTAACGCCGCGGCAGCGGTGAGGTGGAAGGTGGTGCCGACGCTGTTCTGGATGAAGGCGCCGGGCAGGCGGCGGGCGATCGCGTGGGTGGCCTTCCAGCCGGTGCAGTGGGCCGGGACGATCACCTCGGGGGCGAGCTGCTCCAGGGCGCTGACGGTGTCGGTGATGACCGGCTCGAACAGCGGGCCGGCCAGGTGGAAGCCGCCGATTACGGCGTGCAGCGTGCCAACGCCGGTCAGCCGCTGGGCATAGCGGCAGATGTTGATGATGCCCGCGTGCCCGCAGCCGGTGAGCACGACCAGCCCGCGCCCGGCGACGTGGGCGATCAGCGCCTGATCGTCCAGGATCAGCGGGTCGGGCTCCCAGCTCTGGCCGCGCCAGGCCTGGTGGATCGGGAACCCCTTCTCGAACCCGGTGACCCGGTCGACCTCCCCGGTGATCAGCACCGACCGGTCGTACAGGAACGACGGCTGGCGCTGCTCGATGACGCCAAAGCCGGCGTCTTCGAGCGCGCTCCGGCTGGTGGCGGGGAGCTCGAACGGCTCGCCGCCGGGGATGGCCAGGCGCCGCCGGGCCCAGAACTCGGGGTGGATCAGCACCGGCATCCTGGCCCGGCCGAGCCGGCCGATCAGGCCGGATAGCCCGGTGGTGTGGTCGAAGTGGCCGTGGCTGCAGACGATCGCCTCGATGCCGGCCAGATCCTGGCCCAGGCGGCGCAGGTTGCCGGCGCACCCGCCGGGCGTGATCCCGGTGTCGAACAGCAGCCGGCGCACCCGGTCGCCCTTGCGGACCTCCACGAGGGCGGAGAACCCGTGCTGGGCCAGCGGCACGTCGGCCGCCTTGCCGCCGAGTATCGTCGGGGCCTCCAGCGGCGGTGCCAGCCGGGCCATCGCGGCCAGCGGGAGGCGTTTGGCCGGGCCCTGGTCCGGCAGCAGGATGTCCGTGACGTTGTCGCAGACCGTCAGCACCGACAGCTCATCGACCGGCTCCAGCGGAAGCACCTCGCCCTTCCACTCCAAGCTGGCTGGCAATGATTCGACCGGCGCGACGTCGGCGCGGTTACCGGTCTCGCACATGGCTACTCCTCATTGACGGTACAGGCGGATGGTTGTCACCAGGCTGCCGTGAACATCGCCACGTCTCCTCCGGGGGCTGGCCCTATCCCAGCGCGGCGGCCCTCACGGCGCATAGAGTCAAAAGTCCCCGAGCTCGGCACGGGGTGGCCAGTGGCGCGCTGGCCGTCACGGCCGGATCGCGACGCCCTCGAAGGTGTATCCGAGCGGCCGCGGGCCCTTCATGTAGTAGGTGTCCAGCCGGGTCAGCTCGAGCCCGGCCGCCGCCACCAGCTGATCGATCCGGCGGTCGAGGTGGCAGCCGCCGAACGCCCGGCGCTGCACCGGGGTAAGCAACTGCTGCAGGCGGGCGACACTCTGATCGGGCGCCAAGCCGTGCTCCACGAAGCGAAATGCGCCGCCCGGCCGCAGCACCCGGCGCACCTCGCCCAGGGCCTGCCTGACGTCCTGAATCGTGCACAGCGTCCAGGTGCTCAGTACCTGATCGACACTTTCATCGGCCACCGGCAGCGCCTCGGCGTCGGAACCCACGTACTCGATCGGCACGGCGCAGGATGCGGCCCGTCCCGCAGCGAGCCTGCGGCCCGCGGCGGCCGGGTCCACGGCCAGCACCCGCTTGAGCCCGGCCGGGTAGTACGGGATATTGAGGCCCGACCCGAACCCGATCTCCAGCACCTCGCCGTCCAGCCCGGCCGCTGCACGGGCACGCGGGCCGACGAACTCACCGCCGCGCAGGGCCAGGCTGATCGCGCGGGGAAGAATCTGATCCGCATACAGGCCCACGCCATCAGTGTGGCACGCCCGGCAGCGTGCGCAGCACGGCCAGTCGGCATTGTGTCGGCTGTTTTCGTATCGAAAGCCGAACTGAGGCTTGCTGGCGGGTGCCCAAGCCATGCCGACCGCCCAGTGCCGAAGTGGCTCACCCTGGCGGCCTCAGCCCAGCCGGGCGTAAGCCGAGGCCGTCAACCAGTCGGCACATCACCGCTCGTCACGATCCCCCGCTTCGCTACCAACAGGACGTCAGGCGACCTTGCGTTCCGCTTGTTCGCGCTCTAGTTCCTGTGCACGCGACTGCTGCGGCAGTGATGTCGTGCCGGCCGCGCCGCGATGCCGCGATTCGCGGTTGGCGACGAACACGGCGATGAGCCAGGCGGCCAGCGACAGAACCGGCACGACCGCGATGATGGCGAGCTGGCCGGCGGAAAGCGCCGAGTTCGGGTACGGGCTGACGGAAAGCGCCAGGTACGGGTACACGCGGACCTCCTTATCGCCTACCTGATTCCATCCAAGAGACGGCAGGCGTCACGAGGTAGCGGCGAATGGCCCGGAACCGGGGGCAAAGGTCCCGGCCACATGTTCCGGCACCTCCGAGTGTTTCCGCTGCAGGGCCGGCGAGCAGGTGCTGACCCATACCGGACCCGATGAGCCGGGAGGAGGCGCCCTGCTCAGGCCTGCGGGCGGGGTCACACGCGGCCGCCTGGGTGAGCAGGGCCGCGGCCAGCCGGCGGGCCTCGCCGACGGTCAGGCCGGCCCAGGTGCCGGCCCCGGTACCCGGCGAAGCGCCGATATTGAGGCTGATGCGCTGGGCCGGGTGGCGGCCGCCGCCCAGGACGAGATGGCCTACCTGGATCTCCCGGCCGCACATGGTCCGGAAGCTGACGTGAAAGCGGGCGCCGCCGGCGCCGGGGATGCTGCTGTCCATGGCACGCCTCCGCGAGCCGTTGTCACGACGTAAGCGCCGCAAGGGCGCGGGCCAGCCCTCGTCCGACTTCATCGGCGACGGGCTTGAGTTCGGGCCGCCCGGTCAGGGTGACCATGACCTGTGGGTCGAGCGCCTCCACGACGGCCCCGGCGGGGGTGGCGCGGACGACGACGTTGCAGGGCAGCAGCAGGCCGATGCTGCGGTCGATGCCTAGGGCCTGGTGGGCGGCCGTCGGGTTGCAGGCGCCCAGGATGACGTAGTCCTCCATCTGCTCGCCGAGCCGGGCGCGCAGGGTGGCGGTGACGTCGATCTCGGTGAGCACGCCGAACCCCTGCTCGGTCAGGGCCTCGCGGACCCGGCCGACGGCGTCGGAGAAGGGGAGGTCCAGGATGACGCTGGTGCCGTAGCTCACCGCGCGGCCCCGGCTTCCTGCAGCCGCGCGAGCTTGCCGCGCACCTCGTCCATGTCCAGGTCGCGGACGGCCTGGATGAGCTGCTCGAGTGCGGCGGCGGGCAGCGCGCCGGGCTGGGAGAACACCAGGATGCCGTCGCGGAACGCCATCAGGGTCGGGATGGAGCTGATCCGCGCGGCGGCGGACAGCTCGGGCTGGTCTTCGGTGTCGATCTTGCCGAACGTGATGTCCGCGTGCCGCTCGCTGGCGGCGGCGAAGACCGGCGCGAACATCCGGCACGGCCCGCACCAGGAGGCCCACCAGTCCACCAGGGTGATCCCCGGCTTGGTGACCGTATCTTCGAACGTTTCCGTGGTCAGTGCGATGGTACTCATGCTGTCTCTGCCTTCCGAAAGTCGAGGTCATATACCCCCGCCCGTATAACGGGGAGTGGCGAGCCTTATTCCGCGCAGTGGCCCTGCAGGCAGGCTGGGGGCAGGGGGAACCAGCGCAGGGCCTCGAACTCGGGGGGCAGCCCGGTGGATCCCTTACTGAGGTGGGTAGGGCGGGCGGCCAGGATGGCGCGGG
>Ga0335085_10018215_pt1 | contig 10102 bp, 8 predicted proteins | sample Lox_Sample_45_FD_206712 | JGI IMG/M metagenome (GOLD analysis project Ga0335085, IMG submission 206712) | Soil microbial communities from Loxahatchee National Wildlife Refuge, Florida, United States - Lox_Sample_4.5 | ecosystem: Environmental > Terrestrial > Soil > Wetlands | place: USA: Florida... | reverse complement strand
TTAATGCGACCGGCCGCCGGTTTGATCAGTCCGGTCAATGCCTTGAGCGTGGTGGTTTTGCCGGCGCCGTTGGCGCCGATCAGGGCGACCATTTCGCCGGCTGCGACGTCGAGATCGATACCTTTTATCGCCTGGATGCCGCCGTAAGCGACCTGCAATCCTCTTACTTCAAGCAAGCGCGCCCCCGAGGTAGGCTTCGATGACGACCGGGTCGCGCTGCACTTCGCGCGGCGCGCCTTCGGCGATTTTCTTGCCGTAATCGAGCACCGCAATGCGGTCGCACAGTTCCATCACGAGTTTCACGTCGTGCTCGATCAACAATATCGTCGTGCCGTCGCTACGGATGCGTTCAAGCAGACGCCGCAGCGCGCCGGTTTCAGCGGCGTTCATGCCGGCGGCCGGCTCATCGAGCGCGAGCAGCTTGGGATCGGTCGCCAGCGCGCGCGCGATTTCCAGCCGCCGCTGATCGCCGTACGGCAGGTTTTTCGCGAGCTCGTTGGCGCGCGCCGCGATGCCGACGTAATCGAGCAGATTCTGCGCGCGCGCGATGATCGCCGCTTCCTCCGCGCGCGTCGCGCGGTTGCGCGCAATCGCGCCTAACACGCCGGCGCGCGTGCGCACATGCCGTCCGACCATCACGTTTTCGAGCGCGGTCATGTTGGCGAACAGCCGGATGTTCTGAAATGTACGCGCGACGCCGCACGCCGCTATGCGGTGCGGCCTGAGATCGGCGAGGCGTGCGCCGTCGAACACGAATACGCCGGCATCGGGCGCGTAGAGTCCGGTCAACACATTGAACAGCGTGGTCTTGCCGGCGCCGTTGGGGCCGATCAACCCGAAGATTGCGCCGTGCTCGATGGCAAGATCGACGGCGTCCAGGGCGGTGACGCCGCCGAAGTGCTTGCTGACTCCGCTAATCGAAAGCAGCGCTTCCATCGGTCATTCGCCCGCCGCGAATTCGCGCTTGCGGATCGGCGACGGCCACAGACCGGACGGGCGCAACAGCATGACGGTGACCAGCGCGAGCCCGAATAGCAGCAGCCGCAGATCGGCCGGGTCAACGACGATGCGGCCGAGCAGCGCGTTTTGCAGATCGCCGGTGTAGCGCAGCGCTTCCGGCAGCACCACCAGCAGCACCGCGCCGAACACGACGCCCGGGATATGTCCCATGCCGCCGAGCACCACCATGCACAGGATCATCACCGATTCGATCAGCGTGAAGCTCTCGGGGCTAACGAAACCCTGGAAGCTCGCGAACAGCCCGCCCGACAGGCCGCCGAACGTTGCGCCCATCGCGAACGCCAGCAGTTTGATGTTGCGGGTGTTGATGCCCATCGCAGCAGCGGCGGTTTCATCCTCTCGGATCGCGACCCAGGCGCGGCCGATGCGCGAATTTTCGAGCCGCAATGAAATGAAAATCACTAACAGCGCGAGCAGCAGGAACAGGTAGTAATAATTGTAGAGCGCGGGCGTATCAAGCCCGAACAGACTGTGCGTTTTCGCCAGCGACAGCGATCCGAAGCGCAGCGGATCGATGCGGTCGACGCCCTGCGGGCCGTTGGTGATGTTGATCGGTGCGTCGAGATTGTTGAGGAAGATGCGGACGATCTCGCCGAAGCCGAGCGTGACGATCGCGAGGTAATCGCCGCGCAGGCGCAACGTCGGCGCGCCGAGCAGCGCGCCGAACGCGCCGGCCACCAGCGCGCCGAGAGGCAGCAGCAACCACGCCGGCAGGTGCAGATCGAAATGCGGCGACGCCAGCAGCGCGTAGCAATAGGCGCCGACCGCGTAGAACGCGACGTAACCGAGATCGAGCAGCCCGGCGAAGCCGACCACGATGTTGAGGCCGAGCGCGAGCATGATATAGAGCAGCGCCGAGGCGAGAATGCGCACCCACGCATTGCCGGCAGTCGCGCCGACGATGAACGGCAGTGCGGCAAGCAGCAGTGCGAGGGCGGCATAGACGCTCCACGCGACGCGCGGATCGCGTTTCCAAACCTGCCAGCGCGCGATCAAGTCGGCCATCACTTCAGGCCCGGTCCGCGAGGCGTTCACCGAGCAGTCCCGACGGCCGGAAAACCAGCACCAGGATCAGCACGAAGAATGCAAATACGTCCTGATAGTTGCTGCCGAACACGCCGCCGGTCAGGTCGCCGATATAGCCGGCGCCGAGACTTTCGATCAGGCCGAGCAGCACGCCGCCGAGCATTGCGCCGCGCAGGTTGCCGATGCCGCCGAGCACCGCCGCGGTGAACGCCTTGAGGCCGAGCATGAATCCCATGTAATAGTGGGCGATGCCGTAATACGCGCTGACCATGACGCCGGCGACGGCGGCGAGCGCCGAGCCGATGATGAAAGTGGCCGAAATCACGGTATTGATATTGATGCCCATCAGGCCGGCGATTTCGCGATTCTGCGAGGTCGCGCGCATCGCGCGGCCGAGCGACGTGCGCTGCACCAGCCATTCGAGCCCCGCCATCAGCAGCAGCGCGAGCAACACGATGAAAATCTGCAGATCGGTCACTACCACGCTGCCGAACTGGTGCAGGCCGGGCGGCAGCAGCGCTGGGAACGTAATGTAGCGGCGGCCCCAGATGATCATCGCGACGTTCTGCAGCACGATCGACATGCCGATCGCGGTGATCAGCGGCGCCAGCCGCGGCGCATGGCGCAGCGGGCGATAGGCGATGCGCTCGATCGCAAAGCCGAGCAGCATGCACGACGGGATCGCGGCGAGCAGTCCGAGACCGATGATGACCGCCGGCGGCAGCGCGATGCCGGTGCCGACCAGCGCCTGGATCACCGCCAGCGCGATCATCGCGCCGAACATCACGACCTCGCCGTGCGCGAAATTGATCAGGCCGAGAATGCCGTAGACCATGGTGTAGCCGAGCGCGACCAGCGCGTAGATGCTGCCGGCGACCAGACCGTTGACGATTTGCTGCAGTAGGATGTCCATATCGTTTGCCGACGGTAAAACGGCACCATGCGGTGCCGTTTCGTGGTTAGTAGCGGTGCATCAGCGGCCGGCGCCGGCGGCGCCAAACACTTCGAGGGTTTGCCAGCGGCCGTCTTTGTCCTGATAGATGGTGACCGCGCCGTTCTTGAGATCGCCGTTGGCATCGAACTCGATCGGACCGGTCACGCCTTCGCGCTTGATGCGCGCGAGCGCCGGCAGATATTGCGACGGCTCGGTCGAATCGGCCTGCTTCATCGCGGCGGCGAGCGTCATTACCGCGTCGTAGGCGAACGGCGCATAGACCTGCAGCGTGCCGTATTTCGCCTCGAATCTCTGCTTGAACCCGGGGCCGTCCGGCATCTGGTCGAGCGGCAGTCCCGGCGTCGAGGCGATCACGCCGTCGCCGGCGGCGCCGGCGAGTTTCAGAAATTCTTCGCTGCGCACGCCGTCGCCGGCCAGCAATTGCGCCTTGAGGCCGAGCGTCTTCATCTGGCGCACCATCGGTCCGGCCTGGGTGTCCATGCCGCCGTAGAACACGAGATCGGGATCGTGGCCTTTGATGGTGGTCAACACCGCGCGGAACTCGGTCTTCTTGTCGTCGACGTACTCGCGGTCGACCACCGTCGCGCCGCCGGCGGTGACCACCTGCGCGAACTGGTCGGCGAGGCCCTGACCGTAGGCGGTGCGGTCGTCGATGATCGCGATCCGCTTCGCGCCGGACTTCAGCGCGAACTGGCCGAGCGCCGTGCCTTGCCGGCTGTCGTTGGCGAGCATGCGGAACAGGGTCTTGTAGCCCTGGTGGGTCAAATCGGTCGCTGTCGCCGATGGCGTGATTTCGGGGATGCCGGCATCGCTGTAGATTTTGGCGCCCGGTCGCGTGGTGCCGGAATTGAGATGACCGACGACGCCGGCGACGCCTTCGTCCACCAGTTTCTGGGCGACGATCGCGGCGGTCTTGGGGTCGGCCTGATCGTCTTCGCTGACGAGCTCGAAATGGATCTTCTTGCCGCCGATGACGAGGCCCTGCGCGTTCAATTCGTCGATCGCGAGGCGCGGTCCGTTTTCATTGTCCTGGCCGAGGTGCGATTGCGGTCCGGTCAACGGCGCCGCCGAACCGATTTTGACCACGGTTTCGGAAGCGCCTGCGGATTCGGTGCCCTTGTTGCAGCCGGCCAGCGCCAGCGCCGCCGCGAGGACAATGCCGTACCAACGGATGAAATTCATCAGGTTCGCGGATAAGTGGTTGTTGCAACGCGCCAAACGATTATCCCGACGCCCTCCGGCATTGTCAATTTGCAACGAGCGCGGAAATCAAATCATCAAGCTCGTTGATTGGTGGCAGACACGCGGTGCCGCGGCAAACATAAGCGCAGGCAACGCCGTGCGGCGGTTTGTCGAGCGCGGTCGGCAATCCCGCCATGCCGTCAGGCAAAGCGAGCGTCATCGTTTGCGGCCGGTAACGCGCATTCGATTTTTTTTGCCAGGGCGCGATCGCCGCGGCTTCGCCGCGCAGGATCACCATCGTCGGCGGTTCCAGATATTCTTCGAGCGCGATACACAGGCTCGCGTGTGAACTCGCCTGCGATTCGAGCGCGGGCTTGAATGCGCGCAGCGCGCGCTCGGCAGTTTCGAGATAACGGATTTCCCCAGTCAGATGACCGAGCCGCTGCAACGCGTACGCGGCAATGCCGTTGCCGGAAGGAATAGCGCCGTCATGGCCGGCCTTCACGCGCTGAAGCAGCGCTTCGTGATCGTGGCTGGTGAAAAAGAAGCCGCCATGCGCGCGGTCTTCGAATTGTTCGAGCAGCAGTTGCGCAAGATCATTCGCCCATTCCAGGTCCGCTTTACGGAAATCGTGCTGCATCAGTTCGAGCAGCGCGTCGAGCAGGAACGCGTGATCGTCGAGATAGGCGTTGAGATGCGACTTTCCGTCCTTGTGCGTCGCCAGCAGCCGGCCGTTTTTCCAGAGATGCGCGCGGATGAATTCCGTTGCCGCGCGCGCCGAAGCCAACCATTCCGGCTTGTCGAACACGCGCGCCGCACGCGCCATGCTTTTGATCATCAGCGCGTTCCAGCTGGTCAGGATTTTTTCGTCGCGGCCAGGGCGGATGCGTTTTTCGCGCAGCACGAACAATTTTGCACGCGCCGCGTCGAGCAACGCTTGCGCGCGCTCAAGCGATAGCCCCAGTTGTTGCGCGACCATGACGAGTGGCTGCGTTACGCGTAAATTCCAATGTGCTTCGAAATTCGGGCCGGTGGTGAGGCCGAAATGCGGCGCGGCGACGGCGTATTCCTCGGCGCTCAGCGCGGCGCGTGCTTCATCCGGCGTCCAGACGTAGAACTTGCCTTCCTCGTGTTCGGAATCGGCGTCGAGCGATGAGTAGTAGCCGCCCGTTTTTGATTGCATCTCGCGCATCACCCACGCCGCGGTGTCGGCGACGATGCGCTGGTAAAGGGAGGGCTGCGGGGATGACTGCGGCGGCTGCGGATCGGCGCGCCCCGCATCGCTGTACGCATCCGCATAAAGCGCGAGCAGCAGCGCGTTGTCGTAGAGCATTTTCTCGAAATGCGGGATCGTCCACTCGCCGTCCACCGAGTAGCGGCAGAAACCGCCGCCGAGCTGGTCGTAGATGCCGCCCTCGGCCATCGCGGTCAGTGTGCACCTGACCATGCCGAGCGCGTAGTCGTCGTGCGTGATGCACGCGCGGCGCAGGCAGAAGCTGAACTCGACCGGATGCGGAAACTTCGGCGCACGGCCGAGGCCGCCGTGTTCCTCGTCGAAATGGTCCTTGAGTTCGCGCAGCGCGGTGTCGAGCGGCGTCACCCGCAGCGCCGCGTCGGACGCCGGCGGCTCGGCGTGCGCGAGGATCGCGCGCAGGTGTTCGTTCTGCTGTTCGATCTCGTTGCGCTTGTCGCGGTAGGCGGCGGCGACCTGCGCGAGCACGTTCTTGAAGCCGGGCATGCCGTAGCCTGCTGTTTTTGGGAAATAGGTGCCGGCGAAAAACGGCGTTTGATCCGGCATCAGGAACATTGTCAGCGGCCAGCCACCGTTGCGCTGGGTCAACATGGCGTGCGCGGTCTGGTAGATCTGGTCGAGATCGGGGCGTTCCTCGCGGTCCACCTTGATGTTGATGAACAGTTCGTTCATCAGCGCCGCGGTCTCCGCATCCTCGAACGATTCGTGCGCCATCACGTGGCACCAGTGACACGCCGAATAGCCGATCGACAGCAGGATCGGCTTGTCTTCCTGCTTGGCCTTGCTTAGGACTTCCGGCCCCCACGCATACCAGTCGACGGGATTATTCGCGTGCTGCTGCAGATAGGGACTGGTTTCTAGTCTCAAATAATTGGACATTAGAACGTGAAGCTATTCCCGTCATTGTTCGAGATCAGGTGGGAATTAACCAAGTTGATTATTAGGCGTAAGGCAGACAATCTTTTGCTTCTTCTTCGGTTTTGCAGGTGAATTCTTCGTTGAATTCAGTGTGAGGAATAAATCTATTGGCACCATCGTACCTATAACAAAATGTAGCCACCCGCCAAAGATCGTAAATGTCTTGGTAAATGATGGCGACGTGGACAACAAGAATTTTCTTTTCAGGGTCATATGGTAAGTGAGGATCAAATCGTGAGCCGGCGCTATGAACCCATGTTTCATAAGATTGTGTCGGGAACAGCATGGATCGGGGCGATGGATGGTTTCTATTGACGTAAATGGGCTCGATATTAGTAGGGTTGATGGTCTCGTAAGTTTGATCGACTGTCACAGACATAACGTAGCTATTGGTTCTAACTCTTAGATTACGGGCAGGCGTTTTCCCAAAATTTCTAATCCTGATGCGGACTCTCGGGGGGCCTCGGTCGGAATGTGTTTTCTCGACGTTTTTTCGGTCGTCAGAACTGCTGCCTGGCATTAGTATCCACCGAAAGAAAATATCATCTAGGGAAACATAGGCCCGCAGTTCTTTTTTGGCGGTGTCCTTAGTAGAGGCAAAGGTTTTTCCCAAATAGCAGGCCTGAACTACGAAGGCGAGAAATTGCAGAAAGGCAATTACTCCGAGAATCCCGGTTAACAGAACTAACCATCGGTCAGAAGAGGATTTATCTTGACGTTCTCTATTTTCTTGATCGATTTCTTCGGTGGTTTTGCCGGTGTTGAGAAGTTTGACTTCAACCGGCGACTTGATGGTCACACTCTGATTCTTGGGCGGTTGCTTTTCGTTGATGGGGAGCGGATTCTGTGGCGGTTGATTTCCGATAAGTAAGACCGGAGGTGGCTGATCCGCCCATACGCATCCGCTGACAAGCAGCCAAATTAAGAATAACCAGCACATACTAATCAACCAGATATTTCTAAACTATTCACTATCTGTCACCGCACCCCTGCTTGCGGTCGAAACCAGCTTGATGTACTTGCCGAGCGCGCCGCGCGTGTAGCGCGGCTTCGGTTGTTTCCACGCCGCGCGGCGTTTGGCGATCTCGGCGTCGCTGACATTGAGCTGCACCACGCGCTTATTGGCGTCAATCGTGATCGAGTCGCCTTCCTGTACCAGCGCGATCACGCCGCCGTCGTACGCTTCCGGTGCGACGTGGCCGACCACCATGCCCCAGGTGCCGCCTGAAAAGCGGCCGTCGGTGATGAGGCCGACCGAGGCGCCGAGCCCTTCGCCGATCAGCGCCGACGTCGGCGCGAGCATTTCCTGCATGCCGGGGCCGCCTTTCGGCCCTTCGTAGCGGATCACGAGCACGTCGCCGGCCTTGATCTTCTTGGCAAGGATCGCGTCCATCGCCTGCGGCTCGGAATCGAACACGCGCGCCGGGCCGGTGATCTCCAGACTTTTCAGTCCGCTGATTTTCGCCACGCAGCCTTCGGGCGACAGGTTGCCTTTCATGATCGCGAGATGGCCCTGTGTATACATCGGCTTGTTCCACGGCCGGATCACTTCCTGGTCCTTGCGCGGCTCATCGGGAACGTCCTTCAGTTCCTCGGCGAGGGTCTTGCCGGTGATGGTGATCGCGTCGCCGTGCAGCAGACCGTGGTTGAGCAGCATCTTCAGCACCTGCGGCACGCCGCCGGCCTGATGGAAATCGGTCGCGACGAAACGCCCCGACGGTTTGAGTTCGCACAGCACCGGCACTTTTTCGCGCACGCGCTCGAAATCGTCGATTGTCCATTCGACCTCGGCCGCATGCGCGATCGCGAGGTAGTGCAGCACTGCATTGGTCGAGCCGCCGGTCGCCATCACCAGCGCGATCGCGTTCTCGATCGATTTGCGCGTGATGATGTCGCGCGGTTTCAGGTCGAGCTTGATCGCGTTCACCAGCACTTTTGCTGACGCCGCGGCCGAATCGGCTTTCTCGGGGTCGGGCGACGCCATCTGACTCGACCCGAGCAAGCTCATGCCGAGCGCTTCGAACGACGACGACATCGTGTTCGCCGTGTACATGCCGCCGCAGGCGCCGACCGTCGGACACGCATTTTTCTCGATGCCGATCAGATCTTCTTCCTTCATCTTGCCGGCGGTGAACGCGCCGACCGCTTCGAACGGCGACACGATAGTGAGTTTCTCGCCCTTCCAGAAACCGGGCTTGATGGTACCGGCGTAAACAAAGATGCCGGGCACGTTGATGCGCGCCATCGCCATGATGCTGCCGGGCATGTTCTTGTCGCAGCCGCCAACGCTCAATACGCCGTCCATCGCCTGGCCGTTGACCGAGGTCTCGATCGCATCGGCGATCACTTCGCGCGACACCAGCGAATATTTCATCGCTTCGGTGCCCATGCCGATGCCGTCGGTGACGGTAGGAAAGCCGAACACCTGCGGCATTGCGCCGGCTTCCTTCAGCGCGGCGATCGCGCGGTCCACCAGCGGCTGGATGCCGGCGTTGCATGGATTCATCGTCGAATAGCCGTTGGCGACGCCGACGATCGGCTTGTCGAAATCACCGTCCTTGAAGCCGACCGCGCGCAGCATCGCCCGGTTCGGCGAGCGCGCCACGCCGGCGGTGATCAATCGGCTGCGTCTGTTGAGTGCCATTTGCGTTTCCCGCTACGTATAATCGGGCAATTTTACCGCGAGACTACTGCCACATGCTGGTCCATCCGCAATTCGATCCCATCGCGTTCCGTCTCGGCCCGCTCGCGGTGCATTGGTACGGGCTCATGTACCTGCTGAGTTTCGCGCTGGTGTGGATCGTCGGCAACTATGCGATCAAGACACGCCCGCATGCGGTGTGGACAGCGAAGCAACTCGAAGACGCGCTGTTCTACGGCATGCTCGGCGTCATCATCGGCGGCCGTCTCGGTTTCGTGCTGTTCTACAAGCTCGACGATTATCTCGCCACGCCGTGGCACATTTTTTACCTGTGGGAAGGCGGCATGTCGTTCCACGGCGGCTTCCTCGGCGTGATCATCGCGATGCTGTGGTACGCGCGCAAGCACCGGCAGCACTGGCTCGCGATTACCGATTTCATTGCGCCGCTCGCATGCCTCGGCCTCGCCTGCGGCCGGCTCGGCAACTTCATCAACGGCGAACTGTGGGGACGGCCGACCGACGTGCCGTGGGCGATGGTTTTCCCGAACGTGGACCAAACGCCGCGTCATCCATCCGAGCTTTATGAGTTCGCGCTCGAAGGCGTCGTGCTGTTTCTGATTTTGTGGTTCTTCTCGGCCAAGCCGCGGCCGCGCGGCGCGGTGTCGGCGTTGTTCCTGATCGGCTACGGGACGTTCCGCTTCCTGGTCGAGTTCACGCGCGAGCCCGACCGCTATCTCGGCCTGCTCGCGCTCAATCTATCGATGGGGCAATGGCTGTCGCTGCCGATGATTGTCGCTGGCGCGGCGCTGATGATTTACGCCTATCGCCGCGGCAAAGCGATCAGTTGAGTTGGTGGTTCGCGCCGGATTGGGCGAGTGCGGCGCGGCGTCCCAGCAAGCGCTCGAAGTTGGCGAGCGAAAACAGGTGCGCGTAAATTCCGCCAAGAAAATTCTGCTGCGCGAGGCTTTTGAGTTTGCCGGCATCGAGCGCGCCGAGCGCGGCCTCGGTGATGCGGAACAGACCGGTCATCTGCAGCGGCTCGCCCTGATTCGGCATCGCCTGCATCACGAACGGCTCGAGCAGCCGGTATTCTGCGAGCAAACGGCAC
>Ga0335085_10018213_pt1 | contig 10103 bp, 10 predicted proteins | sample Lox_Sample_45_FD_206712 | JGI IMG/M metagenome (GOLD analysis project Ga0335085, IMG submission 206712) | Soil microbial communities from Loxahatchee National Wildlife Refuge, Florida, United States - Lox_Sample_4.5 | ecosystem: Environmental > Terrestrial > Soil > Wetlands | place: USA... | reverse complement strand
CGCGCCGGACAGGCTGATTGCCTTGCTCGGCGGCCGCGCCGATCTCGTGATGTCGGACATGGCCGCCAACACCACCGGCCACCGCAAGACCGACCAGCTGCGAATAGTCGGTCTGGTCGAAGCCGCAGCGTTGTTTGCCAGGGAAGTGCTCAAGCCAGGTGGGGCATTTCTCGCCAAGGTATTCCAGAGCGGTGCTGATGCCGAGCTGCTCGCGCAGCTCAAGCGCGATTTTGCTGGCGTCAAGCACGTGAAGCCCGCCGCAAGCCGGCAGGATTCGTCCGAGCGCTACGTGCTGGCGACGGGGTTTCGGGGCGGCGCTAAGCCGGAGTCCCAAGCTCGTTCCGACGAAGGCCGGGATTCGTGACCCTAGGGAGTGGTTAGCGGCCGCTCCTGACCGCAACAGGCCGCAATCCGTTCCTGATCACGGACCAGACGCAGAGCACAGAAAGAGCGAAGCCCGCGGCCGCCACCGGGCCGTGGCTGAAAAAGCCAATGAAAAGGCTGAACGGCAGCACGATCCGGGCCGCGTCCCGCAACACGATCTGGTGGGTCAATGGATTCTCCTCGAACGCGGCGACCGATAGTCGGGGGCACATGAACGCATTCTGAACGGTATGCCAAGACCCGTAGATATACGGTCCGCCGAGCCTCTAACCCGTTTTGCGCGCGCCTGCACCGCCCTGTCGCATGGCTCGCGAATGGCCTTTCACGTGATCGACGAATGCGCGCAGCTTCGGCAGGATCTGGCGATGGCCAGGGTAATAGAGAAACATGCCGGGTGTCGTCGGCGCAAATGGGATAAGCAGATGCACGAGCTTTCCCGCTCTCAAAGGCTCCGCGGCGATCGGCTCGGGGACCTGTGCAAGACCGACGCCCGCGATGGCCGCGCCCAGCAGGGTTGGATAGTCGCTGGCGATGAAAGGTCCGGCCACCGCAATCTCTTGAGCGCGGCCCTGATCCTTGAATGACCAGGGCGCAAGCGTGCCGCCGGAACGCCGCAGCCGCAAGCATTGGTGCTGGCGCAGATCGTCGGGGCGGGTGGGCCGCCCGTTTCGCGCGACATAGGCCTGGCTGCCGACCACGACCACGCGAAACGGTGGCGTCACCCGGACCGCGATCATGTCGGCGGCGATAAGATGGCCGAACCGGATGCCCGCGTCAAAACCACCCGCCGCAAGATCGACCAGCTCCTCGCTGACGGCGACTTCGACTTCGATCTCCGGATAAGCGAGGCAAAAGGATGCGAGCAGCGGCTCCAGCAGAACCGACAACACGCCACGCGGCACCGAAAGGCGCAGCAGTCCGGCGGGCCGCGCTCCCAGATCACGCGCGACTTCGCTTGCCGCGACGAGCTCCTCGAAAGCGGGCCTTGCGCGCGACAGAAACCGCTCACCGGCCTCGGTGAGACCGACACTGCGCGTCGTGCGGATGAAGAGCGCCGCGCCAATGCGCGCCTCCAGCGCGCGCACCGCCTGGCTGATCGCCGACGGCGTGACGGAAAGGTCCGCGGCGGCCTTGCGAAAGCTCTTGTGCTCGGCAACGCTGAGGAATGCTTCCACACCGTCGAGCGCACCCTGGCGGACTGTAAAGTTCTGCTTCATGGCCCATCGACATTATCGCCAATAGTCGCGCAGCGGAAGTAGCGCATATGTTGGCTTGCAAACCAGGCGTCATCACATCCAGGCGACAAGGAGGAACTTGCCATGACCGACACATTCGACGGCGTGCGCGAGCATTATCACGCAACAGGCTTGACCGACCGGCTGAAGACGGCGCTCGCCGTGTTCGGACCGGAAACAGAGCGGCTCACGCCGCGGCAGCTTGCGAGTCTCGACCAGTTTCACACCATCGGGCTAGCGGCGACCGAGGCACTTGCCAAACTGTGCGGCATCACGTCCGAGATGTCGGTGCTGGATGTAGGCTCCGGCGTCGGCGGCCCCGCGCGACTTGTCGCGGCGAGCTTTGGCTGCCGTTTGACCGGCGTCGATCTCAGTGAGCCCTTCGTGGAGGCCGCGCGCTATCTGACCGCGCGCACCGGGCAGGATGACAGGGTCACGTTCCAGGCGGCAAGCGCGCTCGCGCTGCCGTTCGAGGACGGTAGTTTCGATGCCGTGTTGCTGCAGCATGTGGCGATGAACATTTCCGATCGGCCCGGGCTCTATCGCGAAATCCGCCGGGTGCTGAAGCAAGGCGGCCGGTTTGGCACCTTCGACGCGGTCGCGGTCGCAGCCGAGCCGCATTTCCCCGTGCCCTGGGCACGGACGGCGGCAACGAGCTTTCTCCTGACCGCGGAGGCGACGCGCGAGGCGATCGAGCAGGCCGGTTTCCGCACGTTGATCTCGCAGGACGACAGCGAGACCGCGAAAGCCTGGTTTGTCCGTCTGCGCGCGTCGGGGCCGCCGCCCTCGCCAAACCTCGGCGTGGTGATGGGACCGGATTTTGCCGTGCTGTCCGCCAATCTCGCACGAAATCTTATGGAAGGCCGGATCGGCATCCTGACCGGGGTGTTCGAAGCGGCGGCTGCGGATCAATGAAGCGGAGACGCCAATGTCAGCCCTCACACTTTTCCGGACACAACTCGTTCTCGGCTACGTCGCGTGGCTGTTGTGCTTTGCCGTCTACATCTGGCCGAGGCTCAGATCCATGGATGAGATCGACGCGCACCGCGCCATCGCAACGCTGCACAGTTTCCGCTTCTTCGGGCTCGTCTTCATCTTGCCGGGCGTGGTCAGTCCCGATTTGCCGGCCTCGTTCGCAAGCTTCGCCGCCTACTGGGACCTCGCAACCGGCCTGCTGGCCATGCTGGCGCTTGCGGCGGTGAGGACACGCCCGCTGTTCCTGCTGCTCGTCACAGCCTTCAATGTCGTGGGCTTTGTCGATATCCTGCTCGACTATTATCACGCCATCCAGACCGGCGTTCCCGACTTGGCCGGGCAGATGGGCGCAGCTTACGTGATTCCGGTCATCTACGTCCCGATCCTGATGATCACGCACGTCACGGCCTTCTACCTGCTGCTGCGCTCTTACGTGCTCAAATATCAAGCCGTATGAGGCCGCGCAAATGCCGGCCACGCAGTGATACTCCCGTGTTCACCCGCGGCTGCGAGACTGAATGAAAGGGGCGGCGCAGGAGCCGCCCCTTGCACGAACCACGTTACTGGCAGAGATAGGTGTGGCCATCGTCGAGTTTGACCGTCCCGCCGGGATGGCAGACGAAGCCATTACGGGTGGCATAATCCTGCGCGGGATAGCCGTAAGAACCGTAAGCCGCATAGGGCCCGCCGCCGTAATACCCCGTGCCGTAGACGGCGCCACGATGATATCGCCTGCCGTAGTACGGACCGCTCTGATAATCGCCCGTGTTGGCGTAGTAGGGGTCCGATCCCCAATAGGGCGAGGTCGCGGCGACGGCAGCCGCCGTGCCGGCCGCGGCGATCCCTGCGCCGACGGCGGCCGCGCCATATCCATAGGCCCCGCGCCGCGCCTGCCGCCGCGCCACGCCTGCGACGCTCACCGGCGTACCTGGACGACCAACACGCGCCTGCGCGCTCTCGACCGAGAGCGAGACGCCGCCCTGGCTGCTCCAGCCGAACGACAGCAATGTCGCACAGGTGAAGGCAGAGGCCGCAAGGACAGAGTTTCTGACATGTTTCATGGGCTTCTCCGTTGCCAAAGTGCCCCATGGCAAGAGACTAGCGACGGACCAACGTTGCATTGCTTGATTTAGGTCAAGCCAACCAGAAGCTGCATGGCTGCATCGCGTTCCGGTGAATAGGCCTCGCGAGGGTGAAGAGCTGCGCCTATGGTGGCCGCCGCTGCAAACCTGAATAGGCGTTCCGATGAACAGAGCGTGCGTGCTGCTTTCACTTTTGCTGCTCGTTTCACGAGTTGGTGCAGCCGCCGAACTGAGCCGTACGACGACAGGCACGGCCGCGGAGAGCTACGCGAGTCCACCCGGTCCGCTTGGGGCCTGCAGGATCTACCTCCAGGGCCGCTACTCAGCCTGCGAAGTCACGACCGAGCCAGCCTGCCAGAGGCTGTCGGAAGTCTGGCCCAAGCCACGCTACGCAACCGCATCGCGTCGGTGGTACGCGCTTCCACAAGGGTTGGCGTGGGACATGCCGCCTTGCTGAGCGCGTGATCGAACGTTTCGAATTGAATCGAAAGCCTACCACAATGTCGTCCCGGCGAAGGCCGGACCCATAACCACAGAGCTGTGTTGGTGGGATGGTCGTGGGTTATCTGCCACTGAATGCCACGGAGGGATTCCGCGGTATGGGTCCCGGCTTTCGCCAGGCTTTCGCCGGGACGACTCGGGGCAGGGATCGGCGCCTTACCCCAGCCGCTGGTCCCTTGCATCCTGCGTGGTCTCGCTCGCAGCGGAAACCGCGGCTCGCGCGGCGCCCTTGCGGCTGGAGATGGCGGCCGCCTTGCGGCCCGAAATCTCGTGGCCGGCATCGTCGGGCATCTGCCAGAAGAAGTAGCAGGAGGCGGTCGAGATGACGGTCACCACGAGGAACGCAGGCGCGAAAACCGTCGCGTCGAGCTCGCTCATGTGGCGCAGCCACATCGTCGTCTCCACCGAGAAGGCCCCGACTGCAACGCCGGCCGAGAGGGCGAGCTGCTGGTTGACGGACACGAGCGTCGTCGCCCGGCTCATCTGCGGCGGCTCGACCTCTGCATAAGCGACCGTGTTGATGGCCGTGAATTGCAGCGAGCGGAAGAATCCGCCGACCACCAGGATGATCATGATCAACAGCAGCGGCGTCGACACGGTGAACAGCGCGCACGCCGCGAGGAAAAATGCGGAGATCAGCGCATTGACCGTCATCAGGTTGCGGAAGCCGAAAGCGCGGATGATCCGCGCCGCCAGGGTCTTCATGCCCATGGCGCCGACGGCGGAGGCAAAGGTGACGAGGCCGGAGCGAAACGGCGTCAGCCCGAAGCCTGTCTGCATCAAGAGGGGCAGCAGGAAGGGCAAGGCGCCGATGCCGAGGCGGAACAAGAAGCCGCCGACGATCGCCGCGCGCAATGTCGACAGCCTCAGCAGCGAGAAGTCCAGTACGGGCGAACCCGTGCGCCGCGCATGCATCACATAGAGCGTCATCGAGATCGAACCGACCGCGACGAGCGCCGCGACCACACTCCACGGCAACAGATTGAGGCCGGCGACCGACAGGCCAAAGGCGATCCCGGCAAGCCCGATGCCGGCCAGCACCATCCCATAGAGGTCGAAACGTTCAGGATCCTCGCTCTTGATCGGGTCGATGTGGCGCAGCGCCATGACGATGCCGATGAGCCCGATCGGGATGTTGATCAGGAAGATCCAGTGCCAGGAGAAATAGGTGGTGATGAAGCCGCCGAGCGGCGGGCCAATCACGGGTCCGATCAGCGCGGGGACCGTGACCCAGGCCATGGCGTTGACCAGCGCGCTCTTGTCGATGGTCCGCAGCAGCACCAGCCGGCCGACCGGCGTCATCATCGCCCCGCCCATCCCCTGCAGGATGCGGGCGAAGACGAAATCCGTCACCGAGGACGACATGGCGCAGCCGATCGAACCGATCATGAACACGCCGACCGCAATCGCAAACACCATTCGCGCGCCAAAGCGGTCCGCGGTCCAGCCGCTCGCCGGGATGAAAACCGCCAGCGACAGCAGGTAGGATGTGATGGCGAGCTTGAGCGTGAGCGGGCTCGTGCCGATGTCGGCGGCGATCGCCGGCAGCGAGGTCGCAATCACCGTCGAGTCCATGTTCTCCATGAACAGGGCCGTGGCGACGATGAGGGGAATCACGCGTTGCTTGTTCATTTTGGAGAAAATCGGACCAAAAAAAAGGCTGGAACAGGGGCTCTATCACCCCCTTGCTCGCCCGACTATTGCGCAGCCCGCATGGCCACCTAAATCCTGCGGGACGCGGCCCTCGCCGCGGGAGCAATTTCCGATGATCTATGTTCTTGCAGCCCTGTTGCCCCCGATTGGCCTGCTCTTCAACGGGCAGCCATTCTCGGCGATCTTTAATGTCGTCCTGATCGTCTTCTGCGCCATTTTCGGGCTGGTTTTCCACATTCTGCTGCTGGTCCCGTCGGCCCACGCGGTGGTCGCCGTGCACATGAAGCGGGAGCAGCGGCGGCATCGCGAGGTGGTGGAGGCGATCCGCCAGCACGGGCCGCCGCCTGGTTATTGGCGTTATTGAAGCCGCGGAGCAGCCATACGGGCCGCTCGAGAAAGCCTGTGCGAAAGATCCGGCCGAAAAAGACCCGGCCAAAAAGCGTGCCCAACACGCTTTGATTCGTCACAGGCCCGTGCTATCGACCGGCGTCAACCCCACCGATGGGCACCGATTCGACGGCGTGGCGCTGAGCGCTTCGGCGGCGACAGTGCTCATCCCCCGGAATTGCGGCCGGTTCGGCCGAGAAAAGGAGTTGGCAATGGCAATTGTGCAGGCACACGGCATCCGCGAAGCCTACACATTCGATGATGTGCTCCTGAAGCCAGGCCTCTCGGACGTGCTGCCTGGCGAGGTGGACATCCGCTCCCACGTCACCCGCGCCATTCCCTTGAACATCCCGATCATTGCGTCGGCCATGGACACCGTCACCGAGGCGCGGATGGCGATCGCGATGGCGCAGGCCGGCGGGCTCGGGGTGATCCACCGCAATTTCGACGTCGAGGGACAGGCCGCGCAGGTGCGGCAAGTGAAGAAGTTCGAAGCCGGTATGGTGGTCAATCCGCTGACCATCGCGCCTGACGCGACGCTTGCGGATGCGCTCGCGCTGATGAGCAATCACGGCATCTCAGGCATTCCCGTCGTGACCGGTGGCGGCAACAACAAGCCTGGCAAGCTGGTCGGCATTCTCACCAACCGCGACGTGCGCTTCGCCACCGATCCCAAGCAAAGGGTCTCGGAGCTGATGACGCATGAAAACCTGGTCACGGTGCGCGAGGGCGTCGGCCAGGACGAGGCCAAGCGGATGCTGCACAAGCACCGCATCGAGAAGCTGCTCGTGGTCGACGAGCAATATCGCTGCGTCGGTCTGGTCACGGTGAAGGACATCGAGAAGGCGGTCGCGCATCCCTTGGCGTCCAAGGACGCGCAGGGGCGCTTGCGCGTCGCGGCCGCAACCACCGTCGGCGAGGGCGGCTTCGAGCGCACCGAGCGGCTGATCGATGCCGGCGTCGACCTCATCGTGGTCGATACCGCGCATGGCCATTCCTCGCGCGTGCTGGAGGCCGTCAACCGCATCAAGCGCCTCTCCAATGCGGTGCAGGTGATCGCGGGCAACATCGCCACCCAGGACGGCGCGCAGGCGCTGATCGATGCCGGCGCCGATGCCATCAAGGTCGGCATCGGCCCGGGCTCGATCTGCACCACCCGCATCGTCGCGGGCGTCGGCGTGCCGCAGCTCACGGCGATCATGGATGCGGTGGAGGCGGCGAAGAAGGCCAATGTCAGCGTGATCGCCGACGGCGGCATCAAATATTCCGGCGATCTGGCGAAAGCGCTCGCCGCCGGTGCCGACATCGCGATGGTCGGCTCGCTGCTCGCCGGCACCGATGAGACGCCAGGCGAGGTGTTCCTGTGGCAGGGCCGGTCCTACAAGGCCTATCGTGGCATGGGCTCAGTCGGGGCGATGGCGCGCGGCTCGGCCGACCGCTACTTCCAGCAGGACATCAAGGACACGCTCAAGCTCGTCCCCGAGGGTGTCGAGGGCCAGGTGCCCTACAAGGGCCCGGTCGGCAATGTCATGCACCAGCTCGCCGGCGGCTTGCGCGCGGCCATGGGCTATGTCGGGGCAAGGGACCTCGCAGAGTTTCACAACAAGGCGCAATTCGTGCGCATCACCGGCGCGGGCCTGCGCGAAAGCCATGTGCACGACGTGGCGATCACACGGGAGAGCCCGAACTATCCGGGCGGGGTGTAAGGGTACGCCGTCATTCCGGGGCGCGCGCCAGCGTGAACCCGGAATCTCGAGGTTCCGGGTTCGCCTCTTCGCGGCGCCCCGGAACGCTGGAGTGAAAAAAACAATCGGGAGGAGAACCACCATGCCCAAAGGCCAACGTATCGTCCTTGCATCGCGTCCGGTCGGCGAGCCGAAGCCGTCCGACTTCCGCAGCGAAACCTACGATATTCCGTCACCTGGCCAGGGCGAGGTCCTGCTTCGCACCATCTGGCTGTCGCTCGATCCCTATATGCGTGGGCGCATGAATGATGCGGCCTCCTATGCCCAGCCGGTGCCGATCAATGGCGTGATGGAAGGCGGCACGGTGAGCGAGGTGATCGCCTCCAACAATCCCGGCTTCGCGAGCGGCGACATCGTGCTGTCGCGCGCCGGCTGGCAGACGCATGCGCTGTCCGACGGCAAGGGGCTCGCCAAGATCGATCCGAAGCTCGCGCCGATCTCGACCGCCGTGGGCGTGCTCGGCATGCCCGGCATGACGGCGTATGCGGGCCTGCTCGAGATCGGCAAGCCGAAGGCGGGCGAGACCGTTGTCGTCGCTGCAGCTTCAGGTGCGGTTGGCTCCGCCGTCGGCCAGATCGCCAGGATCAAGGGGGCGCGCGCGGTCGGCATCGCCGGCGGCAGTGACAAATGCGATTACGTCAAGCGCGAGCTCGGCTTCGACGCGTGCCTCGATCATCGCGATCCCGATCTCGCCGCAAAATTGAAGGATGCGTGCCCGAAAGGCATCGACGTCTATTTCGAGAATGTCGGCGGCGCGGTGTTCGAGGCGGTATTCCCGCTGCTCAACAATTTCGCCCGCGTGCCGGTGTGCGGCCTGATCGCGCATTACAACGACACCGAAGCGAAACCGCCGGCCTGGGCCTCGCGGCTGATGTTCGCGGTGCTGACCAAGCGCCTGACGCTGCGCGGGTTCATCGTGTCCGATTTCGCCGCTATGCACGCAGACTTCCTGCGCGACATGTCGAGCTGGGTGCGCGACGGCCGAGTGAAGTACAAGGAGTTCATCACCGATGGCCTCGACAGCGCGCCCGCGGCCCTGATCGGCCTGCTCAAGGGCGCCAATTTCGGCAAGCAGCTGGTGAGGGTCGGCCCCGAGAAGGCCTGAACCGGAGCCCTTGAAACTCACGTCGCGTTCGTCGGCCGAAGCTACCCGCCTGACGGGAACAGCTCTTCCAGATCGACGTCGATCTGGCCGGGCGCCCTGACATGACGAACCTCGAAGGAGTCGGGCCGGAAGCGGTACTCGACCAGCCCGACCTCCTTGATCCCGATTCGCTCCTGCCGCGCATCCGAGATGATGAAGGCCGCCGACGGCGCCCAGAGGTGCCTGACGCCCTGGTAGGTGAAGTCGCGTCGCTGGTGCACATGCCCGCTCGCGACCAGGCGCACATTGGCGCCGCGCAGCATCTCCGTCAGGCGGCGCCGCGCCGGGAAGGGAATGTAGCGGATGGAGGTGGCCGCGAGCTCCGGATCCTCGGGCGTGTGAAGGAAGACCGGTTTGTGCACGAACAGCGCGACCGGCCTGCCGCCGGTACAGGCGAGCTCGGCGGCCAGCCAATCGAACTGCTCGGCTTCGGCCGCAAGGCCCGAATTCATCACCAGCGAGTTCAGCCCGATAAAGGACCAGCCAGCCACATCGAACCGCCAGCGATCCTCGCCGAAGGCCTTGATATAGGCCTGCCGCGCCTGCTCGCTGACCAGTTGCTCCGGCGCTGGCGCGACCTGCGTCGGGTTGTCGCCGATGTCGTGATTGCCCGGAATGAAGCGGCAAGGCACGGGGATTTCGTTGTGAAGCGCGCGCGCGAACGCCAGATCCTCTGCGTTGGTCGGTGCGTCGAAGGCCATGTCGCCGGAATTGAGCACGAGATCAGGCCGCGTCGTGTCGATATGTTCAATGACGCGCTTGAAATTGGCGGTGAGCTTGGGCAGGCGGCGCGCCAAATGGGTGTCGGAAATCTGCGTCAGTCTGAATTCGTTCATGCTACGGTCCCTCGTGCCGGCAGAATAGTGCCGCGCAGCATCGAATTGATGACGCCCGGGTGTTGTTGCCAGGGCAGGCGGCGATCGGCTATTGGCTGCAACGGATTCAGCTGCTGACCCAAGCAGTTGTCGCCATCTCCAGATTTGAAAGAGCAACATGA
>Ga0335085_10018212_pt1 | contig 10103 bp, 9 predicted proteins | sample Lox_Sample_45_FD_206712 | JGI IMG/M metagenome (GOLD analysis project Ga0335085, IMG submission 206712) | Soil microbial communities from Loxahatchee National Wildlife Refuge, Florida, United States - Lox_Sample_4.5 | ecosystem: Environmental > Terrestrial > Soil > Wetlands | place: USA: Florida... | reverse complement strand
GCGGGGCGAGATTCCTCCGCCGAAAACGCTCGGCATCAGCCCACGCATCGGAACGCTCGACGGCAAGAAAATCGTGCTGGTCGACAACGGCAAGTACGGCGCGAGCAATTTCCTGGACGCGCTGGCCGACAAAATCAAAGAGAAATATCCGAAGGCCACGGTGGTGATGTATCCGAAACCCGCCGCGCAGACGATCACGGACCTTCCGAAGTGGTATCCCACGGTGAAGCAGCAAGGTGACATGTTCGTGTTCGGTGTCGGTGATTGAGGAAGCTGCACGTGGTGGGGTTCCCACGACACGATCGAAATTGAAAAGTCAGGAATGCCCGGCGTTTATTTCACCACAACCGAATTTTTCGACGATGCCAAGTCCGCGGCCTTCGATCGCGGCATGCCCGGCATCCGTGCTCTGGCTCTTCCCGCCGACAAGTACTACGTAGCGCGTTCGAACAAGCAGGAAGTGCAGCAGATCGTCGACATGTTCTTTGACCGCATGATCGACGACCTGGTCAAGCCGCTCACCGCCGAAGAAGCGCATCCGGTCCAAATCCAGAAGCTGCTCGAAAACGCGAATATCAAAGTCCAGGGCGCGGATTTGGTCGATGCTTCGGTCAAGCTCAACGATCTTTTCCTCGACAATCGCTGGGCGGATGGCCTGCCAATCGTTCCACCCACTCCTGAGCTCGTAAAAGCGATGGAAGCAGGCACTACGCTTCCGCCGAATCAAGTTTTGGGTCAGGTCGCGCCGAAGGCCGGCACCGCCACCGTCGAGAAAATTGCCATCAACTCCGTGATGGCTGGCGCCAAGCCAGAATACTTCCCGGTGATTCTGGCCGCGATGCAGGGCTTCCTCGACAAGCACTACGATCTCACCCACGTCATGGCCTCGACGGGGTCTTTCACTCCCGTTGTGCTGGTGGACGGTCCGATCGCCAAAGAACTCGACTTCAATTCCGGCATCGGCATGCTGGGAATCGGCTGGCGCGCGAACAGCACCGTCGGCCGTGCGCTCGAGCTTTCGTTGCTGAATCTCGGTCAAACCTGGCCGCAGGTGAATTTCATGGGACTCACCGGGCGACTGGAGGGCTACACTTTCTACACGTTCGCGGAAGACACGGCGAAAAGCCCGTGGGAGCCGTACAACGTGAGCCAGGGCTTCGAGAAAGGCGATAGCACCGTCACGGTGTCGTCGGCTGGGAATCCGTCGGTATTCGGCGGCGGCGCGGTCGCTCCCTGGACAGCGCAAGGCGTGATCGACCAGATGGTCGCGTCCATTCGCAATCGCGGAGTGGCCTGGCCGCACGCGCAGAAACACATCATCGTGCTGCATCCGGATTGCGCGGTGGAGCTCGCCAATCACGGCTACACGCGCAAGAGCCTGCAGGAATATTTCTACGAACAGACGCGCGTCCCTTACGAAAATATCGTCAAGGGAGGCGCGGCATTCGGAGAGGGTTCCGAAATCGATCTGCTTCACGCGTCGATTGCAGATGGCCGCATTCGTCCCGATCGGGCGCAAATTTTTATCGACAACCTGAAGCCCGGAGGGCGCATTCCCGTGGTTCAGAGCCCGGATGATTTTCATATCGTCGTGGCGGGCGGTTCACCCGGATACGATCTGCTCTTCACCTATCCGGGCACGAACTGGGCCCACCAGACGAAGAAAGTCACCGGCGCGACGCAGACGCAAGCGGGAAAATAGAGCGTTCGGGTTTGTCGCCATGCTGTTTGCGAAAAAGCTTCGAGAGGGAGTGCGGCGCGGCGACATCACCTGCAGCGTCCGCATCTGGCAGCGGCCGCACGTGAAAGCCGGCGGCCGCTACCGCATGGAGGAAGGCGAGATCGAGGTGGATTCGATCGAGCCGATCGGAATGCCGGACATCACGCCGGAGCTGGCGCGTGCGTCGGGCTTTCTCGGCGTGCTCGATCTGCTGAAAATAGCCAAGCATGGGCGCGGCGACAGGATTTTTCTGGTTCGTTTTCATTTCATACCGCCCCGCCGCCGCAAACTCACGAAACCGGCGCGAGCCAGATCGCGTCGTATGAGTCACCCGGGGGAATTTTGAAGAAGTCGGTAGTTCTCGTGCTTGCGTTAGCAGTCATTGCCGCCACCATGTCGTTGGCGGCACAGGGGCCTCCTCGTCCGCCAAGCCCGGCGGAACAGGCCGCCAGAGCCGCCGCTGCCGACCGCGGCCGCGCGCTCTACAAAACGAACTGCGCCGTCTGCCACGGCGAAGACGCTACCGGAGGCCGCGGCCCCGACCTCATTCGCTCCGCGCTCGTACGCCACGATAAGAACGGCAATTTGATCGGGCCGGTGGTCACGAACGGCCGCGTCGAAAAAGGTATGCCGGCGTTTCAATTTTCCGACGCGCAGATCGCCGATCTCGCGGCGTTTTTCGTGGCGCAACTCGAGCTTTTCGATCTGCACACGCGCTTCGGCCCGTATCCCAACGACATTCCCGCCGAGCGCCTGGCCACCGGATCCGTCGAAGCGGGCAAAGCGTACTTCGACGCTCACTGCGCGAGCTGCCATTCGCCGACGGGCGATCTGGCGGGCGTGGCGAAGAAATACAACCCGCCCGATCTCGAAGTCCGCTTTCTGTATCCGGGCGGTGCGCCTGCCACGGCAGTCGTCACCGACGCGGCCGGCAAGACGTGGGAAGGCAACGTGGTGCTCGACGACGATTTCAATATCGCCATCAGCGGTAAGGACGGCTGGTATCACTCCTGGCCGAAATCCGCTGTGAAGGTGAAGTTGACCGATCCGATCGCGGCGCACGAGGCGCTGCTTGAGAAATACACGGACGCCGATATGCACAACATCTTCACCTACCTGGAGACGCTGAAGTGAAGATGCTCGGCGCTTTGGCGGCGTTCCTGGCGTTGCTCGCGTCCCCTTCGGCGCGTGCGCAGGGGCTCGACCCGGCGAAAATGCTGAAGCCGCCGACAGACACCTGGCCTACGTTCAACGGAGACTACACCGGCCGCCGTTTCAGCCCGCTCACGCAGATCAACACCACGAATGCCGGCAAGCTCTCGCTCGCTTGGGCATTTCAAGCGCGCACGACCGGAATGCAGGCCATGCCACTCGAAGTAAGCGGCATCCTTTATATAGCCGGCGGCAATCAGGGCTGGGCCATCGACGCTCGCACCGGACGCCAAGTCTGGCATTTTGCACGGCCCGGCCAGCAGCTCAGCGGCGGCAACAAAGGCTTTGCGATGTGGCACGACCGGCTGTACATGACCACGTTTGACGATCAGCTGCTGTGCCTCGACGCGAAGGACGGGAAAATGCTGTGGCAGGTTCAGATCGACGATCCCACGCTCAAAGCCTTCGGCTCCATGTCGCCGCTGGTCATCGGCGATCACCTGATCGTCGGAACCTCGGGCGACACGGCCGACCTCCCTGGATTTCTCCTCTCGGTAAGTCCGGTGGACGGAAAAACCGAATGGCGCTGGGACGCCATGCCCCACAAGGACGACACCGTCGCGTGGAATTCCTGGCCGCACGATACCGACGTGGTGACGCGCGGCGGCGGAATGACCTGGATCACCGGCACCTACGATCCGGAGTTGCATCTTCTGTATTGGGGAACGGGCAATCCACATCCGGTTGAAAACGGCGACACGCGCGTCGGCTCCAATCTCTACACCTGCACCATCGTCGCGTTGAATCCCGACACCGGAAAGCTCGTCTGGTATTTCCAGTCCTCGCCGCACGACACGCATGATTGGGACATGGTGATGACGCCGGTGATTTTCGACGGCACGTTCAAGGGCAAGCCGCGAAAGATGTTGGCGCAGGCTGGCAAGAACGGACTTTTCTTCGTCCTCGATCGCACCAATGGGAAGGCGCTGATTTCCGAATCCTTCGTTCCGGCCAACTGGGTGAAGGGCTACGACGACCGCGGCCAGCCGATCCCGGATACCGACAAAGAGCCGAAGCCCGACGGCGTACTCGTCACCGGCGGCGTCGGCTCCAATTGGCAGGCTCCCAGCTACGACCCGCAAACGCACCTCTTTTACGTCAACTCGCGCGAGACCATGGGCGTTTTTTATCTCACGATGCCTGGAAAATCCGCCGAGGGCTGGGCCGGCCGCGATTTCTTCCTCGGCTCGAAATCGATGCTCAAGGCGATTGACGTGCAGACCGGGAAGGTTCGCTGGACGGCGGACACGCTGGGCCGCGGCGGCCAATCCGGCATTTTGTCGACCGCGGGCGGATTGGTTTTCACCGCGGACATGTCCGGCAATCTCGTCGCCCTCGATGCCGCCACAGGAAAAACGCTCTGGCACACGTATCCAGGCGGCTCCTTCGGCACCGGGCCGATGACGTATGAGCTGGATGGGCGGCAATACGTGGTTTTCCCGGTCGATGGCGTGGTCTACGCGTTCGCGCTGCCCTCGTCGTGATCTCGAAACGCCCGGCCGCGTCGTCTTGACACTTCGGATATTCGCGCCTTAACATTCACGAAAGAGAGGGCTTGGACAATAGAGTCGCAAGCTCGAAACCTTAGACCGTCGCAGCTCGTCTAATTACTTGGGAATGGAATCGGAATCGGCTGCATGCCAGGGGGACCGTTATGAAGACTTCGCTTAAATGGATCGCTCTCGGATATTTGGCGCTGGCAGTAATCGCGCTCACGCCGAACCGCGCCGCCGCGCAGGACGATAACACGCAGCCGGGATTTGACGATCCCACGGCGATGGCCGCGCCTCCAGCCCAGTTCATCACTCCTGCCGAGATCAAGAAAATGATGGACGCCGGCGACAAGAGCTTTCAGCTGGTGGACACGCAGCCCGAAGAGGCGTACGCCGAAGGCCACATTCCCGGCGCGATCAACTTTCCGTGGGTGCAGCAGGTGAAGCCTCCGATCGCGCTGCCGCGCAACAAGATGCTGGTGCTCTATTGCCCGTGCAACCATGATGAAGATTCCCTCGACATGTACAAAAAGCTCGCCGAGTTCGGTTACCTGAACACCAAGATCCTGGAAGGCGGGTGGTACAAGTGGGTTGCGCTGAAGCTGCCCGTGGACGGCACCGACGCGGCGAACGCGATCAAAATGGCCGATGCCGCCGCGGCGAATGGCTCGACTGCAGGCGCTGCGCCTGCTGCCCCTGCTTCTGCTGCAGCTACCGCGCCCGCGGCCACCTCGGGCCCGCTCGTCTCCGGCCGTCAGGTGGGCGCGATGACTCCTTCGCTCCGCGTGATCGACGTCACCGGAAAGTACAAGGGTCAGGACACCTGCTACGTCTGCGAATACGGCGCGGCGCCCACGGTCATCGGCTTCTTCAGCAAACCGAGCGACCAGGCTGCCGATCTGATCGTTAAGCTGGACGCGCTGGTGAAGTCGCACTCGAATCTCAAGGGATTCGTGGTCATGACCGAAGGAGCGGATACCAAAGACTGGCTTGAAAAGCTGGCCGCCGACAAGGGCATCCAGATTCCGCTGGTTTACTTCGCCAAGGGCACGTCGGACCTCGGCATGCGGCTCTATAAGCTTGCGCCGGCTGCGGACAACACCATCCTGGTGAACACGAATCGCTCGGTGGTTGCGAACTTCGTGAACATCAACGATTCCACATTCGGCCAGGTGCAGGATGCCGCGGTCAAGATGCTGGCCTCCACTCCCGCGACCTCGGGGAGCGGCCAGTGAGGACTTTGCGCAACAGCTTCGCGCTATTTCTTCTGGCCGGGGTCTGTTTGCTCGGGATCACGGCCACAGCCGCCCGCGCGCAATCGTCCGACATAAAGTCCGTCGAGCCGAAGGACATCAAGGACATCGTCGCGCAGAACAAAGGCAAAGTTGTTCTTCTCAACTTTTTCGCCACCTGGTGCGTTCCGTGCCACACCGAGTTTCCGGATATCGTCAAGCTCCAGAATGATTTCAAAGGCAAGGGGCTGCAGGTCGTCGAAGTTTCGATGAATGACATCACCGACAAGGACGAATTGCAGAAGTACCTCGCCGAGACCAAACCGCCGTTCACGGTTTACCTGGCCGCGAACACGGAAGATAAGTTCTATACAGACGTCGATCCGCGCTGGGATACCGCGCTGCCGATGACCATGATCTTCGATCGCGACGGCAAGAACGTGCACTTCTACAAAGAAGCCCGCACCTACGCTCAATTCAAGGACGACGTCACTCCGCTCCTCGCAGCCAAGTAGTCCGGTCGAATGTCCAACTCGAGTTGGTCGCAAATCCTGAGACGAGGCGCCTTCACCGGCGCTTCGTTTGTTTTTGGCGCGCTTATTTTTGTCATATCGGCTCCCGCCCAATCGGACTGGCCTGTTTCGGGTCACGATCCCGGCGCGCAGCGATTTTCTCCACTGACTCAAATCAACGCCAGGAACGTCACGAAACTCCAGCGTGCCTGGACGTTCCACACCGGCGATCCGAAAGACGTCAGCGGCTCGGAAGGCGCACCGCTGGTGATCGACGGCGTGCTCTATTTCGACGCCGGAAAAAATGTCTACGCGCTCGATCCGGTCACGGGACAGCAGATCTGGAAATTCGAGACCAAGGGCACGCGCCCGCGCGGCCTTTCCTATTGGCCCGGCGATGCTGATACGGCGCCGCGGCTGGTTCTGGGCGTCGCGGGCAGCCAGATGCTCGCGCTCGTCGCCAAAACCGGCCAGCCCGCCGAAGGCTTCGGGAACGGCGGATTCGTCGACGGCGTCAGCCCCGCCGCCGCTCCGGTGATCTACAAAGATCTCATCATTACAGGTGAAAACCGCGTCGCTGCTGTCCGCGCCTACGACGCCCGCGCCGGAAAACTCGTCTGGACCTTCGACACCAAGGCCCAGCCCGGCGATCCCAACCACGCGACCTGGATCAGCGGGTTCGACACGAAATTCGGCACGGACGTGTGGAGCTTCATGACGCTCGACGGGGCCCGCGGCCTGGTTTATGTGCCGATCGCGCCCAGCGGCGGCACGGAATACTACGGCGCCTCGCGGCTCGGCAACCAGCTCTACAACGATTCGCTCGTCGCGCTCGACGCAAACACCGGCAAGCTGATCTGGTATCAGCAGCTGGTGCATCACGACCTGTGGGACTACGACGTGCCCGCGCCGCCGACTCTTTTTGACGTCAAAATTCGAGGCAAGCATGTTCCCGGCGTCGCCGAATTCGGCAAACAGGGAACGCTGTTCCTGTTCGATCGCACCAACGGCAAGCCGCTCTTCGGCATGGAAGAGCGGCCGGTCGCGCAATCCACGGTTCCCGGCGAACAGACCTCGCCAACGCAACCGTTTCCGCTGAAGCCTCCGCCGCTTGCGCCCATGAGCGTCTCGAAATCCGATATCTACAACTTAACTCCCGAACATGCCGCGTTCTGCAATGACCTCTGGGAGAAAAACAATCTTTACAATCTCGGGCCGTTCACGCCCTTCAGCGACGCCACCGACAAGATGGCCATCGTCTCCCCGGGTCGCGAAGGCTCCGCGAACTGGAGCGGCGTGGCGTTCGATCCGAAGCTCGACTACATTTTCGGCACCACGGACTTCAACACAGCGCAAGTCGGCCGGCTGGTAAAGCGCGACAAGGAACTCCCGACCGGCGGTTTCTATGAGAAGGAATATCCGGGCGGAGGAACTCGCTACAACACGCGTTTCTGGGATCCGAAAACCGGCTGGCCGTGCCTGAATCCGCCGTGGGCCGAGCTGTTTGCCGTGAACGCGAAAACCGGAGACATCGCCTGGCGCGTTCCTTTCGGCACCGTGGACGCGCTCGCCGAAAAAGGATTTCCGAACACCGGCGCGCCGAATACCGGCTCGATGATCGTCACGGCGAGCGGCTTGATTTTTATCGGGGCGACCAACGACGGACGTTTCCGCGCATTCGACGCCCGTACGGGAAAAGTGTTGTGGGAAGAAAAGATCGACGCCAGCGCGCACTCGATCCCGATCACGTATATCGGGAAGGACGGCCACCAGTACGTCGTGGTCGAAGCGTTCGGGGGCCCGGGAATCGTGGCTGTCTCGGGCTACTTCAACGACCATCCCGGCGACTCGGTGATCGCCTTCCGCCTGCCGTAGGTTTTATGTAGCTCAGGTCCGGCCGCAGGTGGGGCCCGCGGACTTTCGGTCCTGGTTGCGAGATCGCACGCCGCACTAGGCGATTTTCTTCTTCCCGCCGACCCAATGCCACCCGACTCCCACCAGCAAATACGCCAAAAACAGATACGGCAGATAATTCTTCGGAAAGTCCGGCACCGGATACAGCGTTCCTTCCAGCACCATGACCATGGCGGCCACTGCCAGCGCGGCCAGCAGCATCACCGTCCACGTCAACTTGCCCAACTGCTTCAAATGAATCGGCAGAGCGATCGCCACCAGCGCATACACCACCACGAATCCGTAGGTCGCGAGCGTGCCCATCCAGTCGTAGATTGTTTCTCCGTTCTGCCGGAACACGATCAGGCCAATTGGCAGCAGCAGAGTGGCCGCGCCGGTGGCCATCACCGCCGCATGCGGCGTTTCATTCTTCGCGTGGGTGGCGGCCAGCCCGCGGTGCACGATGCCGTTGTGCGCCATCAGCAGCAGGACGCGCGCCGCCGCCGTCACGCACGCCAGCGTGCAGGCGAACATGCTCACCATCGCGCAAATGTCGATGAACGGACCCAGCCGCTTCACGCCGGCCGCCGTTGAAAGCACGCTGAGCGGAGCGGCGCTGTCGCCCAGCGATCCCGCCGACGGCGGAAATCCCAGCACTTCCGTGTACGACGCCACGATGAAAAACATGCCCGAAAAAACCACGCTCTGCAGCACCGCCCGCGGGATATTCCGCAGCGGATGCTTCGCTTCTTCGCCCAGCGTCGTGGCGCTTTCGAATCCCACGAAGCTAAACATGGCCAGCACCATGCCCAGCCGCACACCGGAAAATTTCACGCGGCTCAATTTGAATTGCACGGGATCGAAATGCAGGCCGTGCACCCAGAGCAGCAGTCCGAATACGAAGGCGATCAGCGCCACGGAGACGAGCTCGATATAGACCATCAGCCGCGCCGACACTTTCACGTCGCGATACGCAATCCAGATCGAAATCAGCGCGGCGAAGGCGGCCAGCACCGCAGCCGGCGCCGCTTTTCCGAGAAACTCGCCGAGCACCACGTTGGCGTAGTGAACGAAGCCACCGACGACCGATGCGCCGGTGCCGATGTAGGCGAGCAACAGCGACCATGCCGCCACGCTCCCCGCGGCCTGCGGTAGCGACGCGGTCGCGTAGGAATAGAGCGATCCGGGCGAAGCCGACTCTTGTGCGAAGCGCGCGATGCACAGCGCCACCAGCAGCGTGCAGCACGTCGCTCCCACGTACGAAAGCCATGTGCCGTTGCCCGCCGAAGCGAATACCAGCGGCACCGTCAACGTCGCCGTCGCCGTCGGCGCCATGGTTGAAATCGACTGCGCCAGCGTTTCCAGCGGCCCCAGCACGTGCCGCTGCAATCCGAAATGCGGCTGCGCCTCTTCCGCCCTTTCTTCGGAAACAATTTCGTCGGCTCGCAAGTGGATGCACTTCTCCCGTCTGGAAAAACTCGGCCGCGCCGAATTCAAAAAAGAAGCGCCTAGTCTGCTTGCCCCATCCCGTTGAGTCAACCGTTTTGCGGGTGATACACTCCCGGTCCCATGACCTCTCCCGTTGATGCAAACGCCATGCTCGCCGTCGCCATCGAACAGGCTCGCATCGGCTTGGAAGAAGGCGGCATTCCCGTTGGCGGCGCAATTTTCCGCGCGGACGGGACGTTGGTCAGCACCGGACGGAACCGGCTGGTGCAGAAGGGCGATCCATCGATGCACGGCGAGACGGACGCCTTCCGCGCCGCTGGCCGCCAGCCGCATTTCCGCAACCTGATCCTGGTGACCACGCTCTCGCCCTGCTGGTATTGCACGGGCTTGATCTTTCAGTTTCGCTTCCAGCAGGTGATCGTGGGCGACGCGGTGAACGCGCAGGGCGGAATCGAATGGCTGCGTGGTAAAGGTGTCGACATCATCGATCTCGCCTCGAAGGAATGCATCGAGATGATGCGCAAATTCAAGCTGGCGCACCCCGAGCTCTGGGACGAGTGCATCGGCGACGGGTAAAACAGGCGCGGCTTTT
>Ga0335085_10018211_pt1 | contig 10103 bp, 5 predicted proteins | sample Lox_Sample_45_FD_206712 | JGI IMG/M metagenome (GOLD analysis project Ga0335085, IMG submission 206712) | Soil microbial communities from Loxahatchee National Wildlife Refuge, Florida, United States - Lox_Sample_4.5 | ecosystem: Environmental > Terrestrial > Soil > Wetlands | place: USA: Florida... | reverse complement strand
TCTGGACGGGGTCGGGCCGGGAGGCCCTTTACGATGGCACGCATCTGGCCAGGCGTGGCCTCATCGTGGTCACCATCAACTACCGTCTCGGTGCACTGGGGTATCTCGCCCATCCTGAGCTCAGTGCCGAGTCGGCGCAAGGCATCTCGGGTAACTACGGGCTGCTGGATCAGATCGAAGCGCTCAAATGGGTGAAGCGCAACATCGGCGCCTTCGGCGGCGATGCGGCCAATGTCACCGTCGCCGGCGAGTCCGCCGGTGGCCTGAGCGTGCTGTATCTGATGATCTCACCGCCCGCCCAGGGACTGTTCGCGAAAGCCATCGCGGAAAGCTCCTACATGATCTCCATGCCCACGCTGCGCGAGCCGCACTTCGGACTGCCATCCGCGGAGGACAGCGGTCGCGCGCTCGCGACCGGGCTGCATGCCGCGAACATCGCCGAGCTTCGCGCGATGGATGCACAGAAGCTCAACAATGGCGCGGCCGCGTTGGGATTCGGGCCCTGGGGCACCGTCGACGGGCATATTCTCAAAGAGCAGATGGTCAGCGCCTTCGATCAGGGCCACCAGGCGCAGGTGCCGGTGCTGGCCGGGTTCAACAGCGGTGAGGCCCGATCACTGCGGGTGCTGGTGCCACCCATTCCGGCGACCCCTGCGCAATACGAACAGGCCATTCGCGAGCGCTACGCGGATCTTGCCCCGCAGTTCCTGCGCCTGTATCCGAGCGCTGCGATGGAGGAGAGTGCGCTGGCGACGACGCGCGATGCGTTGTATGGCTGGACCGCCGAGCGCATCGTCACCAAGCAGACGGCCGTGAAGGTTCCGGCCTATCTTTATTTGTTTGATCACGGCTACCCGGCCATGGACCAGGCCAAGCTGCACGCCTTTCATGCCAGTGAACTGCCTTATGTGTTCGGCAACTTCGACAGCGTTGGCGCGCTGTGGCCGAAGATCCCGTCGGACCTGAGTGAACGGGCCTTCTCGGATGCCATGATCGACTACTGGAGCTCCTTTGCCCGGGACGGGCGCCCACGCGCGGCGCAGGCTCCCGCCTGGGCAGCCTTCGGCTCACAGGGGGCCTACATGCACCTGGCGCGGGTGCCGGTGCTCGAGCACCATCTCATGCCTGGCATGTACGAGCTCGACGAGGCCGTGGTGTGCCGGCGCATGGCCGCGGGGGATCAGCCCTGGAACTGGAATGCGGGCCTGGCGGCCCCGAAGCTGCCGGCGCGGAGCGCGGGCTGCAACTAGTTCGCGGCGGCACTGGGCTACAATCCCCGCGATGAACGGGGCGAGGCGCGGCATCCTGGGTCTGGGCATGGCGCTGCTGGCAGCGATGGGCAGCCCGGCCGCGCCCGCGTGGGCCGGGAACTCGGTGTTCCGCTCCGCACCTGAGGATCCGCAGGCGGTCACCGTGGCGGCGCGCGGTGATGGGCGCAGCGATGACACGGACGCCATCCAGCAGGCCCTGGATCAGGCGACCGAGCATTCGGCCGGGGGCGTGGTGTTTCTGCCCTCCGGCCGCTACCGCATCACGCACACCTTGCTGATCGCACCCGCCGTGCGCCTGTTCGGTGTGGGCGCCACGCGCCCGGTGCTGGTGCTGGGCGATCACACGCCGGGTTTCCAGCAGGGCATCGGCAGCATGGTGGTGTTCACCGGCGCGCGCCGGGGCGCGGCCGCGCGCGACTTCGGGGGCATCGAACTGCCCCGGGTGCCGTTTCCGCCACCGACGGTGGTGCCCTTTGACCCGAAGGTGTCGGATGCCAACTCCAGCACCTTCTATTCCGTGATGAGCAACATCGACATCGAGATCGGCGCCGGGAACCCGGCCGCGACTGCCGTCCGCTTCCGCGTGGCGCAGCACGCGTACCTCGCGAACATGGATTTCCACCTGGGCAGCGGCTTCGCGGGCATCTACCAGGCCGGCAATCTGGTGTGGAATCTGCACTTCACCGGGGGTCGCTACGGCATCGTGACGGAGAAGACCTCGCCGGCCTGGCCGTTTACGGTGCTGGACTCGAGCTTCGAGGGACAAAGAAGTGCGGCCATCCGCGAGCACGAGGCCGGCCTGACGCTGGTGAACGTCACGCTGCGCAAGGTACCCGTCGGCATCGAAATCGACCGCGGATATGGCGACTCGCTCTGGGGCAAGGACGTGCGCTTCGAGGCGGTGCGTGAGGCGGGCGTGGTGATTTCGAATGAGGACAGCGTTTTCACCCAGGTGGGCTTCGATCAGGCCCTGTGCCGCGACACGCCGGTGTTCGCACGATTTCGCGACAGCGGCCGCACCATCCCCGGCAAGGCACGCGCCTACCGGGTCGCCTCATTCAGTTACGGCCTGGCGGTGCCGCATCTGGGTCAGCCGGGCCAGTTTGCGAGCACGGCGCAGATCGCCGCACTGGAGCGGCTGCCGCCCGCGCCCGGCGCTGCGATCCGGCCGCTGCCGCCCGTCTCGGAATGGGCCGACGCCCGCGCGCTCGGCGCCACCGGTGACGGCAGGACCGATGACACGGCGGCCCTGCAGCGTGCGATCGACAGCCATCGGGTTCTCTATCTGCCGCTGGGCATCTACCGGATCAGCGACACGCTGCACCTGCGTCCGGACTCGGTGCTCCTGGGACTGCATCCCGGTCTGACGCGGATCGAGATCGAAGATGGCACGCCCGCCTTCCAGGGCGTCGGCGCGCCCCGCGCCCTGGTGGCCTCGGCGCTGGGCGGGGATGCCATCGTGTCCGGAATCGGACTGCTCACCAACGGCGTGAATCCCCGCGCGACGGCGTTGCTGTGGAGCGCGGGGGAACGCTCATTGGTGATCGATGTGAAATTCGAGATCGGTCGGGGCAATACGCTGGCCACCGGTCCGGTCGCCCCGCTCTACAACGGCAGCCTGCGCGGGACGGCGCCGGATGCTGCGCGGCGCTGGGACGGGCAGTATCCAAGCCTGTGGGTGAGTCACGGCGGCGGCACCTTCGCCGGGAACTGGAGTCCGGATACCTATGCCAGCGCCGGCCTGTATGTGTCCGACACCGACATTCCGGGCCACGTCTACGAGATGTCGGTCGAGCACCATGTCCGCAATGAGATCGTCCTGAACCGGGTCGCCCATTGGGAGTTCCTGGCGCCGCAGACCGAGGAGGAATACGCCGAGAGCCGCCATGCCGTCTCTTTGGAGCTGCGCGATTCACACGACATCCTCATCGCCAACTATCATGCCTATCGCGTGACGCGCACCCTGGGTCCGGCGCCCACCGCCGTGCGGCTCTATGGCAGCCACGACATCCAGTTCCGCAACGTGCAGGTGAATGCGGAAAGCGGCTTTGCCACCTGCGACAGCGCGGGTTGCGCCACCTTCCTGCGTCTGAGCAAGTATCCCTTCGACAATGCCATCGAGGATGAAGCCACGGGACTGACGGAGCGGGAGCGTGAATTCGCGCGGCTGGACCTGGGCGAGGCTGAGGCCCGCACGGTCCCGGCCGCCACGCTGCCCGGCGTGACGGTCAAACCGCTGGCCGAGGGCTTTGAGGCCTTGGGGGGCGGGGCGCTGGATGCGCACGGGACACTCTATTTCATCGACCGGATCAGGCAGAGCATCTTCAGCTGGTCGAAGCGCGCGGGTCTCAGGACCGTCAGCTCCCAGCCGCTTGATCCGGTGAACCTGGCGGTGGATGCCTCAGGCAATCTGCTGGTGCTGTCCTCGGCCGGCCTGTCAGGCACGGTCTATAGCCTCAGACCCGACGCACCCGATGGCGCGGTCACCGTGCTCCAGGCCGAGCCCGCCGGTCAGCACGGCGCCGCGGCGGAGGTGCTGCCCGCGGAATGGTGGGTCAACGGCGAGTTTCAGGACCAGTACGATGCCGGGCGCGATCGGTTCAGCACCCTGGCGGAACTCTTCGCCCGCGCCGTGAGCGTGGCGCCCGATCGTGAATACGCCTCCCCGGATGGCAGCGTGGTGTTGCCGGCGTACCGGGTCTTCCATCAGGGCGCGCCGGACTATCGCGGCTGGCGCTTCTCCCATTCCCTGGACACCTACGGGTTCATCCTGGCGCGGCCCGGCACTCATATCTATGTGAGCAACGCCTCCGAGGGCAAGACCTACTCGGTGCAGGTGGGCCGCAACGGGGCCCTGGAGGATCTGCGCGTCTTCGCCACACGCGGGGGCGAGAGCGTCGCGGCGGATGCGGCAGGCCGGGTCTATGTCGCCAACGGCCAGATCTTTGTGTATGGCCCGGGCGGCGGGCAGATCGGGGTCATCGAGGTCCCGCAGCGACCTCTGCAGCTGCTGGTGGATGAGGCGGCCCACACTCTATATGTACTGACCCATCACGCGCTGTACGCGGTGGACCTGTCCCAGTCCCTTCACTAGCAGGCTGTTGAAATTCTATTTTTCACGTCTCAAGTTGATCAAATGTTGAGCAGAGACCTACAATGAATCAGTCACTTGCGTCGGCGGAAAGTCGAAAACTCTCGCGGCGAAATCCTTTTTCAACAGCCTGCTAGGGCCGAAACGGCCGCAGCAGGCGCGATCGGAATGACCAGCTTCCGGAGGCGGCCGGGGCGATGAACTCCGTGCGGCGCGCTCAGTGCGTGGCGCGAATGAAGGACAGCACGGCGTCTGAGACACTGGTGTCGGGTGTATCGATGGAGAACACCAGCGACACGTGACTTTGTCCCTTGGACACCAGGTATTTCGGGCAATGCGCGGCATTGTTCTCGCACACCGCATCGTGCAGGGTCTTGGAGAAGACACGCAGCGTCTGCGGATCCAGTTCCCCGCTGACGATGAGTAGTTTGACATCTCCCTTGCGCAGCTGCGGCAGGCTGGAGCGTGCCAGCAGCGCTTCTGCGCTCGGCGGTGGTCCGGAGGGCGGAATGAAGTCCGCGCCGAGCGGCGGCCCGCCCGGTCCACCGGCCGGAACCCCGGGCAGGGCGCCGTCGCTGCCGGCTGCCGAAGCCAGGCCGATCTTGTTGCTGCAGGTGGCGCCCGCCTTGCCCAGCACATCTTCCGGGGCCAGCGCCGGAATCTTCGCCGGTGCGATGTTGAAGGGCGCGCCGGACATCAGCACGGCACCGCGCACGCCCACGCCCTTCGGGCCCCACAGCTCGGGCCTGCCGAGGTAGGTTCCCAGCGGCACATTCCCCGCCGAATGGGCCCAGATGAAGATGCGCTCGGGATCGCCGCCGTAGGCGCTGATGTGCGCCTGCACCCACTGCAGCATGGCGGAAATGTCCTTGGCGCCGCCGTCCCAGCTGCTGCTGGCCTTGCGCTGCATCAGCACACCGACCATGCCGTGCTCGGTGGCGAAACGGCCGATGTTGTCGTAGAAGGCGTTCGCCGACTTGTCCTGGATTTCAATCTTGTTGCCGGCGCCGCCCGGCACGTACACCAGCACGGTGCGCTTGGCCGGCCCGCTGCGGCCGGAGAAGATGTCGACGACATCCTTGGGATCAGGACCGAAGGCCTGGTTGCGGGTGATGCGCACCCCGGGATACAGCGGCGCCACCTTGCTGGTGATGTCGTTCGCCGGCATCAGCGGACGGTACAGCCGCGCGGTGCACACCGGATCCACGATGGGCCCGATCTTGATGAGTGCCGCCTCGATGTCCGCCGGCGGCTGGGCCTGGGCGATCGAGGCGCCCAGGGCCAATGCGGCCGCACGCAACTTCCATTGGTTCATGTTCTTCATGGGCGTGGTCCTGATTTCTGCGCAGCGCGAGGTGCGCACTATACGGTGAAATGCCGGTCCTCAAGCAACAGGTCCTCGAAGAACGCGCCGAAGGGGCGGGTGGGGTGGCGCAGCTGGATCTCCAGCACCCAAAGTCCGCTGGCCGGCACGAATTCGATCTCCGCCAGCGACCCGCCGAATATGGCCTTGTGCGGAAAGTCGCTGAGGCGGTGGCCGTTCATCTGGAGATTGAGGATCCAGCCGCGCCGGGCGGCCTCCTCGGCCGAGAATTCGTAAAGCGCGCGTCCGCTTAATCCCTCGGTGAGCCATTGGCGCCGTGCGGCATGAAAGACCGCGCGCGCATCGGCCGCGCAGCGGGCCAGATCCGGATTGCGGCCGGTGACGAAGGTGTCACCGCCATCCCCTTCCCAGTGTTCGAATACCGGGCCGATGTCGATGAAGAAGATGTCGTCATCGCCCAGGACCACGTCGGGTTGCGAGGGCGTGTGAAAGTGCAGCGTGGTGTTGATGCCGAAGCGCACGTTCACCTTGTGCCAGCCGCGCCGCATGCCGCGCTCGCCGAGCAGCTGGTTGGCGAGCATCACGGCAGCCTCCTCGCGCATGCCCGGGACGATGGCCGCGGCAATGGCCTCAATGGCCTTGAGGGTGCGCTGGCGCTGCTCGAGCAGTTGCGCCATGTCGAAGCCGGCGCCGACCGCTTCGATCTGTGACTGGCTCAGCTGCGTACTCAAATGCCCCTCGCCGTGCTCATTCAGCAAACCGCCACGCTGCTCGGGGTCGGCAGACCCTGCGCCACCTGCGACCAGTGCTGTCCCGCATCCTCCGACTGGTACAGCGTGCCGTACTTGTCCGCCACCGCCAGCGTGGCGGCTCTCACCGCGACGTTGCCGGTGTCGGCGATGCCATTGAGCCATTGCGGCAGCCCCGCGACGGGTACCAGCGGCGTGTGCGCATCGATGCTGCGCCGGTACACAGCGCCCTGGCGTGCGAAGTGATCGGTCGAGGCCGCCACCAGCAGATCATCCCCGATGAAGGCGACCGCCGAGCAGTAGCAGGCGTGCAGACCCTCGCGTTCGATCGCCCAGCTCGCCCCGCCGTCACGGCTTACGGCAAGGCCCATGGCGGTCGCGGCAATGGCGAGTTCGGGACGGCGCGGATGGGTGCACACCTGATGCACGTCACTGTCGATGTCGATGGTCGGGTGCCAGGTGCTGCCCCCATCGGTGGAGCGCGGGATGCCCCCGACATGCACATTGGCCAGCAGCGTCGTGCCATCGCAGCTGGCGGCGAGGGAGCGGATGCCCAGGGGTGGGCCGAGGAGCCGGCCGTCGATGAGCGCGGCACCCGCGTACCACTTGTCCCGACCTGCCACCGCATCAAAACCCGCGAGCCGCTCGAGCCTGCCCTGGGCCAGGCGCATCACATCCGGGGTGTGGCTGAGGCCCACATAGATTTCCTCGCCCAGGGCGATGGCGCAGGCCAGCTCCACCTCGCTCCTGGCGAGCGTGCGCCAGGTGCCATCGGCCGCCCGCCGGCACAGCAAAGTGCCGTCCACGATCGCGAGGACACCGTCACCGCCATCGTGGCTGAGCCCGCGGACTGAGCGACCGGGCCATTCCTCGCGCACGCTGCCCCCCTGGAACACGAACAGCCCGTTGGTCCAGGTCGACAGCAGCACGCAGGTCATGGGATCACGCGGTGCGGGCGGCGGGGCGCCGGAAGGCAAGGGCACCGCGCGTGAAGAGGAAGCTGTTCATCGTGTTCTGGAGGACTCCCGCCCCCATTGTGGCCGCGGCGGCGGCGCTTTGCCTACCCCTCACCCCAAGCGGGACCTGCGTCTAGGAACCGTTGCGGCACTTTGCCTAGCATCGGGCGCATGAGCGAACCCCTGCTCGAAGCCCTGCCGGACCTGGTCGTGCTGGTGCAGCGCGATGGCACGGTCATGGCCTGTGGCGGAGGCGGGGAGGTGGGGCGCCCGCAGGATGAGGAGGTGGTGGGCAAGCCGCTGGAATCGCTCTGGCCGGCGACCGCCGCCAGGGTCCTCAAGCAATTGATCCGCAAGGCAATTTCCACCCGATCGGCGGTGCAGGGGCGCTTTGAGGCTGAGGGGCGGCCGTTCGAGGCGCGAGTCACTGCCCAGTCTCCGCAGCGGGCCCTGTGCGTCATCCGGCCCCTGCCGGTCGCCCCCCAGGAGGACAGTCTCGAGTTCAGCGACGAGCGCCCCCGCGCCCAGCTGGATCGGCGTGGCTTCCTCAAACGTTTCCGTGAATCGGTGTCCGCGGCGGCGCTGCGCGAACAGCAGCTCGCCATCGCCGTCATCCACGTGGATGGCCTCGTCGACATCGGCCAGGCCATCGCCGGTGAGATCGCCGAACGGGTGATGAGCCTGGCCATCATGCGGCTGCCGCGCCTGGATGCCGCCGGAACCGATGGCGAGGCGCGCCCCTGGTGGTACCTCGGTCAGCTCAGCGAGAGCTTGCTGGCGGTGGTGCTGGAGAGCGCGGAGCGCGAGGCCATCGAGGGCTGCGTGGCGGGCCTGTGCGCGAGCCTGCGCCAGCCGGTGGACCTGGGCAGCACGCAGTTTCATCTCACCCCCTTTGCCGGAGTCGCCATTCTCGGCCAGGACTCCTCCTCGCCGCGCACGCTGCTCGACCAGGCGCGCGCCGCGGCGACCGAGGCGCGCCGCGCCGGCGCGACGCTGCCGCGCTTCTTCACCGACACGCTGCGGCTGCGGGCGCTCGCGCGGCTGGACGTGACGCGTGAATTGCGCGACGCCATCGCCAACGGCGACATCGGCCTGCGCTACGCGGGCCGCCATGATCTGCGCACCGGCGCGCTCGTGACCTGGGCCGGTTACCTGCGCTGGCAGCATCCGCTGCGCGGGGAGATCCGCCCGGTCGAGTTCCTGAAAGTCGCCGAAGCCACCGGCCTGGCGACGGCGCTGTCGCGGGCGGCGCTCGCGAGCCTGCGCCACGACTTCGCCGCGCATGCCGCGCGCTGGGATGCGGACGTGCGGGTGTCCTTCGGTCCGCTGCGTCACCACGTGCTGCACAAGGACTTCATCGAGGACATCGTGCACTTCCTCGCCTCCGGCGCGGTGCCGGCGGAGCGCCTTGAACTGCGCATCGCGGAAAAGGCCTTCATCGCCCGGCCGCCCAACGACTTCGACCCGCTGGCGAGCCTCGGCGTGCGGCTGGTGATCGATGAGGTCGGGCGCGGCATGGCCTCGCTCGACTGGCTGGCGCGCGGACCGATCTGGGGATTGCAGCTGGACCGGGCCTGGGTGACGGCCTTCCGCCAGGATGCCGCCGCCCTCAAGGTGTGCAGCGCCGGCATCGCGGTGGCCAAGGCACTGCGGCTGACGCCGATCGCCACGGGGGTCGATGACCAGGCGTTATGTGATGCGCTGCTGGCCCTGGGGTGCCGCCAGGGCACCGGCGATCTGTTCCGCAGCGTGTTTCCGCAGCCCACCGTGGAGCCTCTGGCCGTCGCGACGCCGGCCTGATTTGACACATTGGTTATGTGACGGCCGTCACACTCGGTTCCCGAAAGTGTGAGGTGCGTCACCTTTTGGCCGACGCCCTTTTTAGAGACCTTAAGCCCCGTACAACGACTCGGAATTGACCGAGGCAAGGGGTCGGATGATGCGCGCTTCCATCAAGGGTCTTTCACGGCCGGCCGCTGCGCTGCTGGTGAGTCTGTTCACCGCGGGCGCGATGGCCGCGCCGGCCAGCCCGCTGGCCGTGCGCTACCTGGTGCAGGCCGCGACGCTGCAGGCCGCGCAGCAGGACGTGCGGCAGGTGGGCGGCCGCATCGAACGCGATCTGGGTCTCATCCATGCCGTCGCGGCGTTCCTGGATCCGACTCAGGTGGCGCGCCTGAAGGAACTGCACGGCGTGCGCGTGATCGCCGACCGGCGCCTGCACACCGACGGACTGCTCGGCTCGGTGGTCTCGGCGGTCCAGGGCGTGACCAATTCAGCCAATTCGACCGTCGCCACCAATCCGGTGGTGACCGCCGCAACCAGCGTGACCACCCCGCTGACTGCGACGGTGACGCAGGTGGCGCACCCGCTGGTGGCGCCCGTGACCTCGCCGGTCGTGGCGGCGCTGAGCAGCAATACGGCATTGCAGGATGGCACCGGCGTGGCCAGCTCCACCTTGCTGTACCAGACCAACTACCCGATGCTGGTGGGCGCCAATACCCTGCAGCAGCGGGGCATCACCGGACAGGGCGTGACCATTGCCATGCTGGACTCGGGGCTGTGGGAGGATGTGACCCAGAACTACGGCTCGCGGGTGCTGGCCAGTATCGATGTGACCAATGGCGGCTCCGGCCCGGTCAGCGGGGATCCCTACGGTCATGGCACGCACATCACCTCCATCGCCGCGGGCGGCGCCGAGAATGCCGCGCTTCA
>Ga0335085_10018210_pt1 | contig 10103 bp, 12 predicted proteins | sample Lox_Sample_45_FD_206712 | JGI IMG/M metagenome (GOLD analysis project Ga0335085, IMG submission 206712) | Soil microbial communities from Loxahatchee National Wildlife Refuge, Florida, United States - Lox_Sample_4.5 | ecosystem: Environmental > Terrestrial > Soil > Wetlands | place: USA... | reverse complement strand
CTGTGCGCGCAGGCGACGCCGCGCGCTGGCGAGGCGCAGGCGGTCAACACGCTGGTGCTGGACCGCGAGCGCATTTTCGGCGACAACACCGACGGCGTGGGCCTGGTGCGCGACCTCGTGGGCAACCTGAGCTTTGCGCTTGCCCGCTCGCGCATCCTGCTGCTCGGCGCGGGCGGCGCGGCGCAGGGCGTGCTCGGGCCGCTCGCGCAGGCCGAGCCTTCGGTGCTCGTCGTCGCGAATCGCACGCCGGCGCGCGCCGAGGCGCTGGCCGCGCGCGTCGCCGGGTCGAGCGCGTGCGGCTTCGGCGAGCTCGAGGGGCGCGAATTCGATCTGGTGGTGAACGCAACTTCGGCCGGCCTCGCGGGCGAGTTGCCGCCGCTGCCGCGTTCCCTGTTCGGCCCGGGTGCGCTCGCCTACGACATGGTGTACGGGCGCGAAACCGAATTCCTCGCCATGGCGCGCGCGGCCGGTGCGCGCACGAGCGACGGCCTCGGCATGCTGGTGGAGCAGGCCGCCGAATCCTTCTTCGTGTGGCGAGGCGTGAGGCCGGCGACGGAAGCGGTGCTTGCGGCGCTGCGCGCCGCCTAGCCGTGCGCCGGGCGCTGCGCCGCGTCGCGCGCCGGGCCGGGTACGCGCTCGCGGCGGCGGGAGTGGCGCTGCTGCTCGTGCAGGCCTGGTACTACGGCCACATCCTCTGGTGGGTAAGCCATCCGCCCGCCATGAGCGCATTCATGGAGCATCGGCTCGAGCAGATGCGCGGGACGGACCCGCGCGCGCGCCTGCGCCACCAGTGGGTGCCCTACGCGAAGATCTCCGACGAGCTCAAGCGCGCCGTGGTCGCGGCCGAGGACGCGAACTTCCTGGAGCATGAAGGCTTCGACTGGGAAGCGATCCAGAAGGCGATGGAGAAGAACGAGCGGCACGGTCGCGTGGTCGCGGGCGCCTCGACGATCAGCCAGCAGCTCGCCAAGAACCTCTTCCTGTCGGGCGAGCGCACCTGGCTGCGCAAGGGGCAGGAGGCGGTCATCACCGCGATGCTCGAATTCGCGATGACGAAGCGCCGCATCCTGGAGCTGTACCTCAATTTCGCGGAGTGGGGCGACGGGATCTTTGGCGCCGAAGCGGCGGCGCGCTACCACTTCGGCATCCCGGCGGCGCGGCTCGACGCGTCGCAGGCGGCCTGGCTCGCCGCGATCCTGCCCAGCCCGCGGCGCTACGCGCGCGGCGCGACCACGCCGTACCTGGACAGCCGCATCGCGACGATCCGTCGCTACATGGACTACGCCCAGATACCCTGACTAGGCCCGCCCGTCGTGCGGCGGCACCGTGAGCACGCCGGCGAGGATCAGGCGCCGCGCCGTCTCGACCTGGGACTTCAGCGCGTAGTCGAACAGGCCCACGCGCTCGTCGAACAGCGCCTGTGCGATGCTCGCCGGACTCGCCGGCCGCAGGGCGAGATGCGCGTCCGCCTCGCCGCCTTCCGCGACGATGCGCATGCCCTGCTTTTGTGCCAGGTGCATCATCGCGCCGTTTTCGGTGAGGCAATGCATGAAGAGGGCGCCGATGCCCCAATTGCGGGCGTGCCCGTGCGCCCGGGCGAGCAGCGCGGTGCCGATGCCGCGGTCGCGGAAGCCCGGCAGCACCGAGACTCCGAGCTCGGCGTGCGCGTCTGCACGGGCGAGGTGCGCCGCGCCCGAGAGCTCGAGCGAATCGTCGAACACGCCGAACACGGCGTCACGCCCGAAATCGATGCCCGCGACGTAGTCGCCGATCGCGGCATCGGGCAGCGCGATGCCGAAGCGCAGGCGCCGGTCCTCGGCGTCGAGCGCCCGCAGGTGCCGCGAAAGCTTCTGGCGCTCCAGCCGGGGGAGCTCTCGTGTCACGAGGGTCATGATTGTCCGGATGCCCCGGCTCCGCGCAAGGTTCGTGCCCGCAAGTCAGCCCGCGTCACGGAACGCCGAGCGCGCCGCGGCGAGGGTGTGGTCGATCTCGGCGTCGCCGTGCGCCGACGAGATGAAGCCCGCCTCATACGCCGACGGCGCGAGGTAAACGCCGTTCGCGAGCATCGAATGGAAGAAGCGGTTGAAGCGGGCGGTGTCGCATTGCATGACCTCGCTGAAGCGCGTCGGGGGCGATGCGCGGAAGTACACGCCGAACATGCTGCCCACCGATTGCGAAGAGAACGTGGCGCCCGCGCGCGCGGCCTCGGCCGCGAGGCCCTCGACAAGCTCGCGCGCGGTCGACTCGACGCCCGTCTGGAACCCGGGCTCCTGCACCAGCGCGAGCGTGGCGAGCCCCGCCGCGACCGCCACCGGGTTGCCCGACAGCGTGCCCGCCTGATACACGGGCCCCAGCGGCGCGATGCGCTCCATGATCCCCCGTTGTCCGCCCACCGCCGCGACGGGCAAGCCGCCGCCGATCACCTTGCCGAGCGTGGTGAGATCGGGCCGGATGCCGTAGCGGGCCTGCGCCCCGCCCAAGGCCACGCGAAAGCCGGTCATCACCTCGTCGAAGATCAGCACTGCGCCGTGCCGCGCGGTCTCCTCGCGCAGCGCCTGCAGGAATCCTTCGGCCGGAAGCACGAGATTCATGTTTCCCGCGACCGGCTCGACGATGACCGCGGCGACCTGCGCGCCGCGCGCGGCAAACAGCGCGCGCACCTGCGCGGCATCGTTGTAGTCGAGCACCAGCGTGTGCGCCGCGGTGTCGGCCGGAACGCCGGCCGAGCTCGGATGCCCGAACGTGAGCGCGCCGGAGCCCGCCTTGACCAGCAGGGCGTCGGCGTGACCGTGGTAGCAGCCCTCGAACTTGACGATGAGATCGCGGCCGGTGTGACCACGCGCGAGGCGGATCGCCGTCATCGTCGCCTCGGTGCCCGAGGACACGAGCCGCACAAGATCCATCGACGGCACGAGCCGGCACAGCGTCTCGGCCATTTCGACTTCGGCGGCCGTGGGCGCGCCGAAGGACAGCGCGCGCGCGGCGGCCGCCTGCACGGCCTCGACCACCCGGGGGTGCGTGTGGCCGGCGACCATCGGCCCCCAGGACCCCACGTAGTCGATGTAGCGCCGGCCCTCGACGTCCCACAGGTGCGCGCCGCTCGAGCGCTCGAAGAACGGCGGCGTCCCGCCCACGGCGCGGAAGGCCCGCACCGGCGAATTGACGCCCGCGGGGATGCGCGCGCGCGCGCGCTCGAATAGCTCGTCGTTACGCGGCTTCATGCGCGAACAGTCTCGCATAGGCGCGGGCGCGCGCCGCGACGTCGGGCGCGCCGAAGAGATCGGTGATGACGGCGACCGCATCCGCGCCGGCTGCGAGCAGGCGCGGCACGTTCGCCAGCGTGACGCCGCCGATCGCCACCTTGGGAATGCCGAGCTCGAGCCCGAGCAGCGCGAGGGGCGCGCGCACCGCGGCGGGCTTGGTCGGCGAATCGAATATCGAGCCGAACGCGACGTAGTCGGCGCCGGCGGCGACCGCGCGCCGGGCGAGCTCGGGGCGGTCGTAGCAGGACGCGCCAAGCAGGCGCCCCGGCAGCCGCGCGCGCGCCGCGGCGAGCTCCCCGTCGTCGCGCCCGAGGTGCAGTCCGGCGCCCACCAGCGCGAGCGCGAGCTCGAGATCGTCGTTGACGATGAACGGTACGCCGTGCGCGCGGCACAGGGCCCACAGCCGTTCGGCATCGCGCCGGCGCCGGGCGGCATCGCTCGACTTGTCGCGGTACTGCAGCGCGCCGAGCGCGCCCGAGGCCACGGCGGCCTCGACGCCGGCGAGCCCCGGGGGGCTGATCGCGTACAGCCCGCGGATCCGGCTCATCGGTCGTGCAGGCGGTCGGGCACGAACTGCCCGCCGCCGGGACGATAGCCGCGCTCGAGCGCGCACCAGGTGTAGTCCTGCGCGCGGCGCACGGCCTCGGGCACGTCGTCGCCCAGCGCGAGCCGCGCCGCGATCGCGGAGGCGAGCGTGCACCCGGAGCCGTGGTAGCTGCCGGGAAGCCGCGGCCAGCGGTCCTCGCGCACCACGCCGCCCTGACCGTGCAGCACGTTCACCACTTCGTCGCCGGGCTCGTGCGTGCCGGTGACGAGCACATACGCGCAGCCGCGCGCGAGAACCGCGAGCGGACCGCCGAGCGCGCGCGCCTCCTCGGTGTTCGGCGTCACCACGGTTGCCCGCGGCACGAGCAGCTCCAGGAGCACCGCGGCGTCGCCGAGCGCGTCGCCGCGCGCCGAGGCGAGCACGGGATCGAGAACGCAGGGCGCCCGCGGCGCGTCCGCGAGCAGCGTGGCGATCGCGCGCGCGGCGCCGGCGCTGCCGACGACGCCGATCTTGAACGCCTTCACGTTCGCATCCGCGAGCAGCGCGCGCGCCTGCGAATCGACGTGCCCGGCATCGACGCAGTGCAGCGCCGAAACGCCGTGAGTATCCTGCACCGTGTAGGCGGTGAGCACGGTCAGCGGGTGGCAGCCCAGGCTCGCCAGCGTGAGCACGTCGGCCTGCAGCCCGGCACCGCCCACGGGGTCGGACGCGGAGAAGGCCAGCACGTTCGGTGGCGCGGAAACCATGGGCGGGCGGGGGAAGGCCGCGGTGGGAATTACGCTAAGATGCCGCACGATTCTAACTCACACGGCGCTCCCCGCTCGATGACCGAGAGCCAAGTGCAATACAAGACCTGGATGTGCATGATCTGCGGCTACGTCTACGACGAGGCCGCGGGCGCGCCCGAGGAGGGCCTCGCGCCCGGCACGCGCTGGGAGGACGTGCCCATCAACTGGACTTGCCCGGAATGCGGCGCGCGCAAGGAAGATTTCGAGATGGTCGAAATCTGAGCGCGCGCTGTCGCGCTTGGAGCTGAAGCCGCTCGGCACGCGGCTCGCGGCCTGGCGGGGGGCCGCGCTGCGCGGCGTCGCGCTGCTGCCGCTGCGACGTCAGCTCGCGCTGCTCGCGCTGGTGGTGGCGGCGCTCCTCGGCATCGCGCTGTGGCTTGCCTGGTCGCAGTATCGCGAGGCGCATTTCGGCGAGGGCGATGCCGCCGCGGCCGCGGAGCTGCGGATGCTGTCGCAGCGCCTGGCGAAGGCGGCGCTGCGCGGCCTGCACGGCGACCCCGAGGCCTTTCCGCAGATCCAGGCGAGCCGCGATGGATTCGGTGCCGCGCTCGCGCGCCTGCAGCGCGATGCCGCGGGTCCGCCCGCGCTGGCGGCGCTCGCCGCCGACTGGGCGCGCACCGAGAAGAACGCCACCACGCTGCTACGGGACCAGAAGCTGCTCGTCGCGCTCGCGGGCACCGCCGAGTACATGGCGCGCTCCAACCGCGAGCTGCTCGAGCGCGCCGAGCGCGTGCAGAACCTCGAGCTCATGCGCGACGCGCCGCCGGAGGACGTCTCGGCGGCGAGCCGGCTGGTGCTGCTCACGCAGCGCATGGCGCGCGGCGCCGAGCTCCTGGTGGCCGCAGACCATGTCGAGCCCGAGGTCGAGTTCCTCCTCGGCAAGGACGTCAACGAGTTCCGGGCGCGGCTCGCCCAGTTGCGCGCCCGCGCGCGCGATGAGGAGACGACGCGCGCGCTCGAGGCGCTGGCGGCGAGCTTCTCGCCCACCCAGGACGCGATCGTCGCGGTGCTCGGAACCCGCGAGCGCCTCGCCGGCGCGAAGGACGCCGCGTTCGCGATCCACGCCGATTCGGACCGCCTGCTCGATGCGGTCGACCGCGTCGTCGCGGCATACCGCGCCGCGCCCGCCCGGCTCGCCTTTCAGGCGACGCTCGCCGGCACCGCGGTGGCGCTCGCGGTCGCGCTGCTGTTCGCCGCGCTGCTCTACTTCGTGGACGAGCGCCGCGGCCGCGAGGCGGCCGCGCGGCGCCTCGACGCGATGCGGCGCCACCACGAGCGCGACATGGACGCGGTGCAGGCGCTGCGCCAGGATCTGGAGCAGATCGCCGGGGGCGACCTGACCGTGCGCGCGACCGTCGGCACCGAGATCACCTATCCGGCGGCGGCGGCACTGAACGACGCGCTCGACGGACTGCGCGGCCTCGTGGCGCGCATCGCGCACGCGGCCGGGCGCGTCGACGGCGCGGCCGGCCAGTCGCAGCGCGCGGCCGACGGCCTTACCGAATCGGCGCGGCGCCAGTCCGAGCGCATCCGCGGCGCGAGCGCGCGCGCGCTCGGCATGGCGCGAGCGGTCAACGAGCTGTCGACGCGCGCCAACCAGTCCGCGGAGCTTTCGCAGGCCTCGCTGGCCGCGGCGGTGCAGGGGCGCCAGGCCGTGCAGGCGGCGCTCGAGGTGGTGGCCGACATCGGTCGGCGCGTGCGCATCGCGAGCCAGAGCGTGGACAGGGTGCGCGGCGCGTCGCCGGAGATGGCGCGCACCGCGGGCCTGCTGTCGCAGATCGCGGGGCAGGCCGAGGCGCTGGGCTCGAGCGCTTCGGCGCGAACGCTGAACGAACTCGGCGCGCGGTTGCGCGAGCTCGCCGACAACGTCGGCGAAGTCTCCCGCGTCGCGCAAGCGCAGGGGGCCGCCGCGAGCGCGATCGCGAGCGGCGTGCGCGAGATGCTCGCCGGGGCGGAGCAGGGCGCCGAGGCCGCGACTCACGCGGCAGCCGCGGTCGAGGAAGTCGCTTCGCTGCTGCGCGAGCTGCGCGAAGCGCTCGAGCCGCTGCGGTACTAGGCGCGCTGAGGATGGACTTCAGCTTCGTACTCACTTCGATGGGCCGGCTGCGCCAGCTGCAGCTGTCGCTGCCCGCCTGCGCCGCGCAGTCCGATGCCGAATGCATCGTGGTCGACTATTCGTGCCCGGAAGCGAGCGGGGACTGGGCCGCGCGCGCCCACCCCGGCACGACTGTGGTGCGGGTCGCGGGGGAGCGCTACTTCAACGCGGCGCGGGCGCGCAACGCGGGCGCCGCCGCCGCCCGCGGCGATACGCTGGTCTTCGTCGACGCCGACGTGGTCTGCCCCCCGGCCTTCACGCAGTCGCTGCGCGGCCTGCTCGCGCCGCGCGCGTTCGTGCGCGTCGAGCCGACCGTGGCCGACCTCTGGGGCACGGTGGCGGTCCACCGCCCGGACTTCGATCGCGCGGGGCGCTACGACGAGGTGATGGAGGGCTGGAGCGTCGAGGACGACGAGCTGTACGCACGCCTGCGGCTGCTCGGACTCGAGCAGCGGACGATGCCGGCGTCGTGGTTCCGCTGGGAGGCCCACGACGACGAAGCGCGCATGCGCCACCACGAGCTGAAGGACGCCCGGCTCTCGCACGCCATCAACGTGGCGTACGCGCAGGCGAAGCTCGACGCGGTGCGGCTCACCGGGCGCGTGGCGCCGGTGAAGGAGCTGCAGCGGCTGTATGCCGAAATCCGCCGTGGCGCGATGTCCCTGCCGCCGGGCGCGCCGCTCGAGCTCGTGCTGGACATTCCGGCGCGCGATGCGCTCGGGCTGCAGATCGAGACGCGGCTGCGCTACCGCCTGCGCCCGGCCCCGTAACGCCGGCCCTTGGGCTAAAATGGCGGGTCAGCGTGTCCTCGATCAATCTGACGCACCACTTCCTGATCGCCATGCCCGGCATGGCCGATCCGTACTTCGCGAAGAGCCTTACCTTCGTCTGCGAGCACAACGAGCAGGGCGCGCTCGGGCTGGTCGTCAACCGCCCGATCGACATGACGCTGCAGGCGCTGTTCGAGCGCCTCTCGCTGAGGCTTTCGCAGCGGGGCCACGGGCTGTCGGATTCTCCGATCTACTTCGGCGGCCCGGTGCAGACCGACCGCGGCTTCGTGCTGCACGAGCCCGCGGGCAACTGGCAGTCGACGCTCAAGGTGGGCGACGCGATCGGCCTGACCACGTCCAAAGACATCCTCGAGGCGGTGGGGCGCGGGGAGGGGCCGCAAAAGCTGCTGGTGACGCTCGGCTACGCGGGCTGGTCGGCCGGCCAGCTCGAGCACGAGATCGGCCAGAACGCGTGGCTCACGGTGCAAGCGCGCGACGCGATCCTGTTCGACCTGCCCGCCGAGGAGCGGCTGCCCGCCGCGATGGAGCTGCTCGGCGTCGACTACGCGCGGCTGGCGGACTCGGCAGGACATGCCTGAGCGCGCCTCGCGCACCGTTCTCGCCTTCGATTTCGGTCTCAAGCGCATTGGCGTCGCGGTCGGCGAGCCCGAGCTCGGGACCGCGCATCCGCTGCCCGGCATCGCGGCGCCCGGATTCGGCGCGATCGAGCGGCTGGTGAAGGAGTGGCGTCCCGCGACCCTGGTCGTCGGACTGCCGGTCGCCGCGCAGGGCGAGCACGTGCTGGCAGGGCGCGTGCGCCGGTTCGCGCGGCAGCTCGCGGGCCGGTTCCGGCTGCCGGTGGAGACCGTCGACGAGCGCTACAGCTCGGTCGAGGCCGAGAGCCGCCTGCGCGGCGCGAAGCGCAGGCCCGTCGATTCGGTCGCCGCGCAGATCCTGCTCGAGCAGTACTTCCATGGCCGCGCTGCCTGACGCGGAAGCCCTGTGCGAGCGCCTCGCGCGCGAGCTGAAGGCGCGCGTGACGCCCTCGAGCGCGATGGTCGGCATCCACACGGGCGGCGCCTGGCTGGCCGAACGCCTGCACGCCGCGCTCGGGCTGGAGGCGCCGCTCGGGCTGCTCGACATCGCGTTCTACCGCGACGACTACGCCGCGCAGGGCCTCGCCAAGGATCCCAAGCGCTCGAAGATCCCGTTCGACGTGGCGGGCAAGAACGTGCTGCTGGTCGACGACGTGCTCTACACCGGGCGAACGGTGCGCGCGGCGATCAACGAGCTGTTCGACTACGGGCGCCCGCGCTCGATCGCGCTGGTGGTGCTCGCCGAGCGCGACGGGCGCGAGCTGCCGGTCTGCGCGCAGTACTGCGGCGCGCGCGTCGAGGTGCCCCCGGGACAGCGCCTGCGCCTGAAACGCGCCGCCGACGGGCGACTTTCGCTGGAACTCGAGCGTGCCGCGTAACCCGCAGCTGAACGCCAACGGCGAGCTGCAGCACCTGCTCTCGATCGAGGGGCTGCCGCGCGAGCTGATCGCGAAGATCCTGGACACCGCGGAGTCCTTTGCCGGGGTCACCGAGCGCGACATCAAGAAGGTGCCGCTGCTGCGCGGCAAGAGCGTGTTCAACCTGTTCTTCGAGGGCTCGACGCGCACGCGCACGACCTTCGAGATCGCGGCCAAGCGCTTGTCGGCGGACGTGATCAACCTCAACGTGGCGGCGAGCTCCACCTCGAAGGGCGAGTCGCTGCTCGACACGGTAGCGAACCTCTCCGCGATGCAGGCCGACATCTTCGTCGTGCGCCACGGCTCTTCGGGCGCGCCCTACCTGATCTCGCGCCACGTGAAGCCGCACGAGCACGTGGTCAACGCCGGCGACGGGCGCCACGCGCACCCGACGCAGGGGCTGCTGGATCTCTACACGATCCGGCACTACAAGAAGGACTTCTCCAACCTGGTGGTGGCGATCGTCGGCGATGTGCTGCACTCGCGCGTCGCGCGCTCGCTGATCCACGGCCTGACCACGCTCGGCGTGCCGGAAGTGCGCGTCATCGGCCCGCAGACGCTGATCCCCACGGGGGCGGCCGCGCTCGGCGTGCGCGTGTTCCACGCGATGGCCGAGGGCCTGAAGGACGCCGACGTGGTGGTCATGCTCCGGCTGCAGAGCGAGCGCATGAGCGGCGCGCTGCTGCCTTCCGCGCAGGAGTTCAACAAGCACTACGGCCTCACCGCCGAGAAGCTCGCGCGCGCGCGTCCCGACGCCATCGTCATGCACCCCGGCCCGATGAACCGGGGCGTCGAGATCGACTCGGCGGTCGCCGACGGCCCGCACTCGGTGATCCTGCCGCAGGTGACCTTCGGCATCGCGGTGCGCATGGCGGTGATGTCGATGGTGGCGGGCGGCGCATGAAGCTGCTCGTCAAGGGAGGCCGCGTGGTCGATCCGGCGAGCGGGCGCGATGCCGTCGGCGACGTCGCGATCGAGGATGGGCGCTTCGTCGAGTCCGCTGCGGGAAAGCCCGATCGCGTGCTGGACGCGAAGGGCCTGGTGGTCGCACCCGGGCTCGTCGACCTCGCGGCGCGGCTGCGCGAGCCCGGCTACGAGTACAAGGCGACGCTCGAGTCCGAGATGGA
>Ga0335085_10018209_pt1 | contig 10103 bp, 8 predicted proteins | sample Lox_Sample_45_FD_206712 | JGI IMG/M metagenome (GOLD analysis project Ga0335085, IMG submission 206712) | Soil microbial communities from Loxahatchee National Wildlife Refuge, Florida, United States - Lox_Sample_4.5 | ecosystem: Environmental > Terrestrial > Soil > Wetlands | place: USA: Florida... | reverse complement strand
CACTGCTGCGCTCGGGCTCCGATTCTATTCTCGAAACAGACTCTTAACTGATACTGAATAGGGATTGACTTTGTCCCCGTATCTGCTATGATGGCTTTGCGCTTATTACTTTCGGTTGTGTTGTGCGGTCCCTCTGTTCGATAGTTGACCCGAGAATACCCGCCCTCAGTTCCCTCCGCATGTTCTCAGCGTAATCTAACAACAAGACTGGCCATGAGGCCGTCGAGTCGCGCACGGAAGTTTGTGCCGGCCGCGTTGCGCTCAGCCAGCAAGAAAGCAAAATGAACAATTTTTCAGAATTACCTATCTCCTCTTCCCTGAAGGAGAGATTGGCCGCCGCGCGGTTCTCCATTCCGACAGCCGTGCAGGCGGCAACCATTCCACCCGCGATGGAAGGCAGAGACGTGCTCGCGACCGCTCAAACGGGAACGGGTAAAACGCTCGCGTTTCTCGTTCCGCTGATCGAAAAGCTCGCGCGGCAAACTGCGCCGGGAATCGGAGCGCTGGTGCTACTGCCCACGCGCGAACTGGCCATGCAAGTGGCCGAACAGTTTGACGCGATTCGCGGAAAGCAGCTTGCGCCGGCGGCGCTCGTAGTGGGCGGCCTGGGCGAAGGGCCGCAGTTGAACGCGCTTCGCAAGGCACGCATCATCATCGCGACTCCCGGGCGCCTCGAGGATTTCCTCGACCGGCGGCTCGTTCAACTGGGAGGCGTGCAAACGCTAGTGCTCGATGAAGCGGACCGCATGCTGGACATGGGGTTTCTCCCCGCGATTCGGAGGATCGTCTCGATTCTGCCGAGGGAGCGGCAAACGATGTGTTTTTCGGCGACGCTGGAAGCTTCGGTGGCGCATCTGGTGAAAGACTACATGCGGAATCCGCTGCGTCTGGCATTCGGATCGACGCTGAAGCCCTCCGAGAACGTGCGGCTGCAGGCGTTTGAAGTGTCTGCGGAGCAGAAGCACGGAGTGTTGTGCCACCTGCTCACGCAAGAAAAAGGGCGCTGCCTGGTCTTCTCGCGCACGAAGCGCGGGACGGACCGAATCGCCAAGCTCTTGAAATGGCGCGGCATCGATGCGGCCGTGATTCACGGCGACCGTTCCCAATCGCAACGGACGGCGGCTCTGGCTGGATTCCAGCAGGGACGGCATCGCGTGCTGGTGGCGACGGACGTCGCTTCACGCGGAATTCACGTGGAGAATATCGCACACGTGATCAATTACGACTTGCCCGACCTGGCGGAGAATTTCATTCACCGCGTAGGGCGGACGGGGCGCGCGGGAGCGCAGGGCGTAGCAACGACCCTCTTTTCGCGAGATCAGCGGACGGAGCTATTTCAACTCGAGCGGACGCTCGGTTTGAAGATCGAACGGCTGCCGGTGGATCTGAGTTCTCTGGCAAAGCAGGAGAACGCGAATGAGGAGCGGCTGACCAAGATGGCGCGGGCTTTCAAACGCCAATTGGTGCGGCTGCCAGGGGAAGTTCTCCAGGCGCAAATGCAAAGCTAACCACGAAGTTCAATTCGCGAGGATGACGAAAGAAAAGGCGCACGGTGAGGAGGTTGCACCGCGCGCCTTTTTTTGGTTGCAGCAGGTTCAAATTAGACTATCGAACAATCACCGTACCTTTCATCCAGGGGTGAGGAGTGCAGGAGTAGTGGACGGTGCCTTTCTGAGTAAACGTGAAAGTATAGAAGTCACCGGGGTCCATGGTGGGAGAGGAAAACTCGCCGCCATCGCCGTGGATACTGTGAGGCATGGAGACGTCCGTGTTGTACCAGGTGACGGTGGTGCCGGCTTTGACGGTGAGCACCTTCGGGCTGAAATCTTTCACGGAGGTCTGTCCCTTGGGCAGAAAGCCGGAACCGGGGAGAATCTTGACGCTAGCGCTGGCGGCGCCGGCGGGCGCGGAGGAACGGGAAGCGGGCGCGGGAGTAGGAGCGGATTTCGCAGCGGGGCGAGACGGCGGGCAGCAAGGCATGGCCTTATGCATTGGAGGGGCGGGATTGGCAGCGGGGGAGGCGGGCGGAAGTGTTGCCACGCTCGAGGTAGCGGGAGCGGGCAGTGGAGGAGCAGGTTGTGCGCTGCCGAGGTGAGCATCAGCGCTCATCTCCATTTTGTTGCGGTCGGTCATAGGCTGGAAGATCTCGGCGTTTTGCGGGCCGTCCACCACCAGGCTGCCGACAGCGCCGTGGTGAAGGCGGAAGATGGCGTGATCAACCAGAAGAAAAGTGCCGGGGACCCGGGGAGTAAATTCGACGACGGTTGAGCCGCCGGCGGGGACGAGAGTGGTCTGAAGTCCTTGTGCGGGAGGAGAGATGAGATCGCCTTCGCGGTAGACGCGATCGAAAATCTCGCCGATCAGATGAAATGAGGAGATGAGATTTGGTCCGGCATTGCCGACGTAGATGCGGACGAGCTGATTTTCTTCGGCGTGGGGGGCCTTGGTCTTCAGCAGGGAACCGACTGAGCCGTTGAAGACGACGTACTGGGGATCCATTTTCTCGGCGCGATCCATGGCCAGGCTCTTGTGCCCGGGCTTGTCGTCCTTGGTATACACTTCGCTCTGAACCACGTAGAGTTCTTTGCCCGCCTGGAGCATTCCCTCGGCAGGCTCGACGAGCACGAAACCATACATTCCGTTGGCGATGTGAGTGGGAATGTCGGGCGTGGCGCAGTGGAACATGTAGAAACCGGGAACCATGGCGCGGGCTTCCAGGACAGCTTCCTGTCCTGGAGGGACACTCAAGGCGCCGGCACCGCCGCCGGGACCCATGACAAAATGGAAATCGATGTTGTGGGTATGGGTGCTCTGCAAGTCGTTCGTCAAATGGACTTCGACAAGATCGCCTTCCCGAACGCGAAGCATGGGACCGGGAACGCGGCCTTCAAATCCCCAGAAGTCGTCATAGATGACGCCTGGAGCAACTTCCGCGGGACTTTCCTTGATGGACCAGTGCACGACAACGCGGCGCTGCTCTTTGCGGGTGATCGCGGGAGGAACTTCAGGAGCGAAGGACCAGCCGGCCGGCTCCGTTTTTAGTTCCGATTTCGGAGTGAGGACGAGCTCGGAGCGGTGGTAGGGCAGGCTGGACGCTTGAGCCTTGGTATCGCGGAGCGAAAGCCACTGGCCTCCAGCCACGGCGAGCACAAAAAGGATGGCTATATAAATCGGATTGGAGAACCTTTCCGTGATTTCATTCATTGGACCCTCCTGCGATCATGAAGAAAGTTTAGGAGGGATGTGCAGCGGCGGCAGTGACTTAAGTCACTTGGCCCGGGATTTCGAAATCGAAGGCGGCAGTGCTTGGGTTAGGTTAGGGTGCACCGAAAGGAGCCATGGAAATGGGCGAGGGTGTCGAAGCGGTACTGCGCAAAACGGCGCTATTCGCGAATTTGACGGAAAAGGAGATGTCCGCGTTGGCGGAACGGGTGATCAAGAGGCAATTCCAGCGCGGGGAGCAGCTGTTTGGCGAAGGCGATCCCTGCAAGGGGCTATTTCTGGTTGCTTCCGGAAGAATTCGAATTTTCAAGCTTTCCGCTTCGGGGCGGGAGCAGGTGCTGGCGGTGGAAGGGCCGGGGAGCTCGTTCGCGGAACTGCCTGTGTTCGACGGGGGCAATTATCCGGCGGCGGCATCGGCGATCGAAGACGCGCAAATCCTGTTCATATCGAGGAAGGACTTCCAGAACTTCTGCCGGGAGCATCCGGATGTGGCGCTGAAGGTGATTGCGGTGGTGGGCTCGCGATTGCGGAGGCTGGTGGGAATCATCGAGGATCTCTCGTTCACCACGGTACGGCAAAGGCTGATCGCGCAAATCCTGCGGATGGCGGCGGAAGGGGGGAAACCGTCGAAAACAGGAGTGCAGCTGGAATTGACGAAGAGCCACCAGGAGTTAGCGGCAGATCTAGGGACGGTGAGGGAGCTGGTTTCACGGAATCTGAGCCGATTGCAGGCGGAGGGATTCCTGGAAGTGGATGGAAGGGCGATCATGATCAAGGATCTGGAAGGCCTGAAGCAGGAGCAGACCGCCGCCGAGTAAGGGTGCCGCAAGTTCAAAGCGTAGCTGAGCGAGTGACTTTGGTCACTGCGCGATCCGCCGAATCCCCGCCAGAATGCAACGCAGCATCAGCCAGGCAGAGGAGGAGAGCTATGATTTGCGGCAACCAAACCAAGGTAAGAGATATCGTCACATCGAATCCGGCAGCGACGCGCGTGCTGGAAGATGCGGGAGTGGACTACTGCTGCGGGGGCGGCAAGTCGCTTCACGACGCTTGCGCGCACGCGGGAATATCGGCAGATGAGATTCTTCGGCGGCTGAGCGAGGCGTCCCAACAGGCGGGTCCGGAGGAGCGAGAATGGATGTCTGCGCCGCTGGGGGAAATCACAAGGCACATCCGAGAGAAGCATCATGCATTCGTAAGGCAGGCGATACCGAGGATCCGGACGATGCTGGGGAAGGTGATCACCAAGCACGGAGAGAAGCACGAGGAGACGGTGGCGATTGAGATGCTGTTCACGGCGATGGCGCGAGAGCTGCTGATGCACATGCAGAAAGAGGAGCAGATCCTCTTCCCGTATATCGAGACGCTGGAGCGGGCCGCGGCGGCGAAGGAAGCGTGCGAGCCGCCGTTTTTTCAGACGGTGCGCAATCCCGTGAGCGCGATGATGAAGGAGCACGATGCGGCGGGAGACCTGACGAAGCGGATTCGCGACGCGAGCAACGGTTACACCGCGCCGGCGGATGCATGCGCGACGTTCGAAGCGCTCTATCGCGAATTGCGGGAGTTTGAAATGGACCTGCACCAGCACGTGCACCTGGAGAACAATCTTCTCTTCCCGCGAGCGGTGGAGCTGGAATCAGCAACGCTGCAGGGAGCGGCGCAATGAGCGCGGCGCCGAGCAGCGCTGCGCCTTTCATCGCCGGAAGCGAGGCGGGGCGGGAGCCGGAAGGGGCAGCAGCCGCTCGAGGCGAAGCGATCCTGCTGGCGCGGATAAGGGAAGTTTCCCTGACGCGGCTGGTGATCGCCTACATTTCGAGCGGCCTGATTTTCATGCTGCTTCCAGGAACGTTTCTGGGCGTGTGGAACCTGCTTCAGATCAGCGGGAGGGAAAGCGTCGCGTCGATTTCTGCATCGTGGTTGCAGGCGCACGGGCACGCGCAGGTATTCGGATGGATCGGGAGCTTCATTCTGGGCATCGGGTTCTATTCGATACCGAAGTTGCGAGGCACGGCGCGGGGGGCGTTTGCAGCAGCGTGGATATGCTGGGGGATGTGGACGCTGGGGGTGGCCTTGCGATGGGCCGCCAACGTGTACGCGTGGGAGTGGCGGGTGCTGCTTCCGGTTTCGGCGATCCTCGAGTTGAGCGCGTTCCTGATTTTCTTCCGCGCGGTTTCGCAACATCGGCCTAAGGCGGCGGGGCAGGGGACGCGGCTCGAGCCGTGGATTTGGATCGTTGCAAGCGCCGCCAGCGGATTGCTGGTGGTGCTGATTGTGAATCTCTGGGCGTGTTTCTTTCTGGCGCTGCGAGGATCAAGTCCTGCGTTGCCCCACCGCGTGGATCAGCAATATCTGGCGCTGATCGCGTGGGGATTTCTGGTGCCGTTCGTGTGGGGGTTCAGCGCGAAGTGGATGCCCGTCTTCCTGGGGTTGAAATCGATGAGGACAGGGGTGATGTTTTCAGCGCTGGCTTTCAATATCGGGGGACTCGTGCTGGTGGGCTCGGAGGACTTCAAGGCGGCAACGGTTGCGTTCGCGGCCGGAGCGGCGCTATCGATTGCGGCGCTGCGGATGTTCGAACCGGGGAGGCAAGCGGCGAAAACGCGGGGCGTCCACGGAAGTTTTCCAGTTTTCGTGCGGATTGCGTACGGCTGGCTTCTGGCGGCGGGGCTGCTGGGGGCCGCGGCGTCACAATGGGACCACTCGGGCGGAATATGGGGAGCGTCGCGCCACGCGCTGACAGTGGGCTTCATCGCGACGATGGTGTTCTGCGTGGGCCAGCGAATCTTGCCGGCGTTTGCCGGGATGCGGCTGCTGTGGAGCACGCGGCTGATGTTTGCGGGCCTTGCGCTGATCAACCTGGGATGCATCTTGCGGGTGAGTTCTGAAGTACTCGCTCACCAGGGTTATGCCGCCTGGGCATGGCCGGTGCTGCCGATTTCGGCGATCTTCGAATTGAGCGGCGTGATGGCCTTCGCGATGAATCTGTTCGGGACGTTTCTGCTGGAGCCGAGCCGGGCGACCAAGGAGCCGCTGATCGTTTTGCGCGGGGAGATCGGCGGGGGCGCCACGCAGGCCAATTAGAAGAGCCGAGCCGCCGCTCGAAGACGAATCCTGCAGATAGCGGGTGAAGCGGCCGGACCCGTAGCAATTATTCTTGCGTGATTCTTCGCATCATCTGCGCGCCATGGATTCGCGGATGATGCGAGCGAGTTTGCGGATTCCTTCGTCGATCTGCGCGGCATCTGTGCCACCGTAGCCGAGGACGAGCCCGCCGCGGGCAGGGCGCCGGTGGTAGCAACTCGAGAGTGGAACTGTGGAGATGCCGGCCTCGGCAGCGTTGCGAGAAACCGTGCGGTCGTTCACTCCGGACGGAAGCAAAGCCACCAGATGCATTCCTGCTTCTGCGTCGACCACCTCGAGCATGCTTCCGAGTTGCTTGCGAATGGCTTCACCGAGCGCATGCCGGCGGACCGCGTACAGCATGCGCATGCGGCGAATGTGGCGCGCGAAGTGCCCTTCGCGGATGAAATCGGTGAGGGCGGCCTGATAAAGCGTGGGGGAAAAAATGTCGGTCGCTTCCCGGGCCGCGATAAACGCCTCCACGAGGTCCTTGGGAATCACTAAGTAGCCGACCCGCAGTGCGGGAAACAGGACTTTGCTCAGCGTTCCGATATAGATCACTCGCGCGTCCGCGTCGAGGCCTTGCAAAGAGGCAATTGGATGGCTTCCGAAACGGTATTCGCTGTCGTAATCGTCTTCCATAATCCAGGAGCCGTGGAGCGCGGCCCAATTCAGCAGGCGCATGCGGCGAGAGGCGCTCATCGTAAACCCCATCGGATATTGATGCGAGGGCGTGATGTAAACGGCGCGCGCCTTGCGGCAGCGGCGGATACCCTCGTCCACATTTAAGCCGTCGCGATCGACCGGAACCGGAATCAATCGGGCGCCAGCCATCGTCAGGTTCTGGCGCGCACCAGGATAGCCGGGTTCTTCCATCCACACGGGGTCATTCAAATCCAGAAGCGCGCGCGCGGCGATTTGCACGCCGAGCTGGGAGCCCGGAACCACCATTACTTGCGACGGATCGCAGCGCACCGCGCGAACGGTTCGAAGGTACTCGGCGATCGCGTCTCGAAACGGCGCGTAGCCCAACTGATTGCCGTACGCCATCATCTCGCGCGTGGAGTTTCGCGCATGGCGGGCGAGCAGCGAAGACCAGACGCCAACCGGAAAGTGATCGAGGGCCGGCAGGCTGACGCGGAACGCTCCTAAATTCCGGAGGTCCGGCTCTGCCATCGACATCAACGCAGCCACACAGCGGGAGATTTTTCGCGCGCGAGGGCGCCGCGGCGTGCGCGGTTTCCGGGATGCGGGCTGGAAGCCTTCCCGCGGGATCGAACCGGCCACGCAGGTGCCGGCGCCCGTGAAAGTCTCCAGGTAGCCTTCGGCGTGGAGTTGTTCGAACGCGGCGAGTGCGGGAATGCGCGAAATCTTCAATTCCGCGGCGAGGCTGCGAGTGGAAGGGACGCGCTGACCGGGGCGGAGCTGGCCGGTGACGATGGCACGCTGAAACCAGTCGTAGAGCTGACGGTAAAGCGGATTTTTCGCGCGGGGACTGAGCGCAATGGGCGGGAAAAAGCTGGCGCGAACACGCTTCATTCGATGCCCAAAGTGGTCATATCGATTTGCCTCTGAGTGGCTATTGTAGCAGGCCACCCGTTCCAGGATCATTTCCAGCAGGGTCCAGCGGGACGTAAATCGAGCGGAGGCTTGCTCGCATGGCGAATCCACCATCCGAAGGAGAGACTCAATTGATCAAAATGCGGATTCAGATTGCACTTACGGTACGAAGGGCGATGCAAAAGATGATGCGAAAGGTTTTGGGGGCCGCGGCGCTGCTTTTCGTTCTCCCGCTTCCGCTGACGATTGCGCAAGCGCAACCGAACTCGCCCGCAACCTCGCAAGATTCTACTGCGCCGGGCACGCCAACCCCACGAGACGGCCAGCACGATTTCGATTTCGAGCTGGGCAGCTGGAAAATTCACCTGAAGAAGCTCCAGCATCCGTTATCCGGTTCGACGAGCTGGGTGGAGTTCGACGGCACGTCGGTGACGCGCAAAGTGTGGGACGGGCGCTCGCAGATCGAGGAGTTCGAGACGGACAGCGCCGCAGCGGGCCATATCGAGGGGCTGACCTTGCGTCTTTACAATCCGCAATCGCACCAGTGGCGCTTGTACTGGGCCAACGCAAAGAACGGCACACTCGAGGTGCCGCAGATCGGCGAGTTCACCAAGGAAGGGTACGGCGAGTTTTATGCGCAGGATACGCTTAACGGCAAATCCATTCTTGTGCGATTTATCTGGTCGGAAACCAACACGAACAAGCCGCACTTCGAGCAGTCGTTTTCGGAGGATGGAGGCAAGACCTGGGAAGTGAACTGGATTACGGACCAGACGCGCGTGAATGACGAAACAGGCAAGGCGCGGTGAAGCGTGCGGCCCGGCGGCAAGAACATACGGAATTGTCTACTAGCGTGCTGCTTATTTTTCGCGCTGCCTCTTCACGGCTCGAAAGCAGAGCAGAATTCACCGCGAAGAGACGGGCAGCACGATTTCGACTTTGAGATTGGAACCTGGAAGACGCATCTGCGACGGCTGCAGCACCCGCTGAGCGGGTCGCAGACCTGGATCGAGTACGAGGGAATTTCGATTGTGCGGAAAATTTGGGACGGCCGCGCGAACCTGGTGGAACTCGAAGTGGATGGGCCAACGGGGCACATCGAAGGCCTGAGCCTGCGTCTCTACAATCCCCAATCGCGTCAATGGAGCCTGAATTTTGCGAACGTGAAGGGCGGCTCGCTGAGCGCGCCGACGATCGGCGAATTCAGGAATGGGCGAGGAGAGTTTTACGATCAGGAAGAATTCAACGGGCGAATGATTCTGGTTCGGAACGTCTGGTCGGACATCACGGCGGATTCGTGCCATTTCGAGCAGGCATTTTCGGATGACGGCGGCAAGACGTGGGAGACGAATTGGATTGCGGTGGATATGCGCTTGGAGCGCTGAACGCCGCACAAGAGAACGGCCAGAAGCCTAGCGTTTGAAGAACCAACAACCTCGCTTTCTTCTCACCACGACCGGTTTCTCTATGTTTCTCTAGAGTCACTTTGAGGACAGGTTTTAGCCCTGTCCCCCCGCGTGTCTCCAGACCAGTAGACTGAATTCGCAGGCGTTCTTAGACTCCCTGCGCTGTGAAAACTTCAGGTTATCAATCGGTTTTTAGCTGCGTCTCAATTCCGATTTCTTGACCATAGGCCGGGGATGTCACACAAAAAACGCTTCGCGTTCCTCATTGCTTTGTTTTATTTATTTTTTTTGGCTGGGGCAGAGCGTGCCCTGGCACAATCGCAACTCTCCGCCAGCCAGTCCTCGATTAACTTCGGAAACATCAATGTAGGCGGCAGCGCGCAGCAGCAGATCAAACTCACCAACGCGACAAAGCTCGGCATAACCGTGACGACGATTACCGTGAGCGGCAAATACTTCAGCATCTCGGGATTCACCACACCCATCTCGCTGGCAGCGGGGGCAAGCTTTTCTTTGAACGCAAAGTTTGCGCCAGGTAGCACCGGTGCACAGACGGGAAAGATCGAGATTTCCGGCCGGGGACTGACCGCCGCGCTTGATATCCAACTCGCGGGAAACGGAACGAGCCAGAGCCAAGTTTCGATCCAGATGGTGCCGTCCAGCGTCACTTTCGGCAGCGTCCCGGTGGGCACCACGAATTCACAGACCATCACCGTGAAGAATGGAGGCAGCTCTGCGATTTCGGTCGCGTCTCAGGCAGCTGGCGGGAGCGGCTTCAGCATGTCCGGGCTCGCC
>Ga0335085_10018208_pt1 | contig 10103 bp, 6 predicted proteins | sample Lox_Sample_45_FD_206712 | JGI IMG/M metagenome (GOLD analysis project Ga0335085, IMG submission 206712) | Soil microbial communities from Loxahatchee National Wildlife Refuge, Florida, United States - Lox_Sample_4.5 | ecosystem: Environmental > Terrestrial > Soil > Wetlands | place: USA: Florida... | reverse complement strand
TTTCCTTAGCGGGCATGGATCGCATGCCGATGTCGATGTGACACAGGCTTATGTCGACGAAATTGCCCCGCAATTCCCGTTCGAGCGGCGCATCAAAGTGGTGGCCGACGCGGGAAACGGCACCGCCGGGCCGGTGCTGCACCGTCTTTTCGAGCGGCTGAACTGCCAGGTGACCGAGCTGTTTTTCACCATGGACGGGCATTTCCCGAATCATCATCCGGACCCGACTGTCCCCGAAAATCTGGACGCGCTGCGGGCCGCCGTAAAGACGCAGGGCGCCGATCTGGGGATTGCTTTCGACGGCGACGCGGACCGCATCGGCGCGATCGATGAGCACGGGAACGTGATCTACGGTGACATGCTGATGCTGATCTACGGACGCGAAATTCTCAGCCGGAAACCCGGCGCGACGTTCATCGGCGAGGTGAAATGCTCGCAGGTGATGTATGACGAGCTGAAGCGCCTGGGCGGCAATCCGATCATGTACAAGACCGGCCACTCCCTGATCAAGACCAAGATGAAGCAGGAGCACGCCGAGCTGGCGGGAGAGATGTCCGGCCACATGTTTTTCGCCGACCGGTATCACGGTTATGACGACGCATTGTACGCGGCGTGCCGGCTGATCCAAATCGTCGCGGCCAGCGGCAAGCCGGTTTCGGCGCAGCTCGCGGATTTGCCGGCGACGGTAGCGACGCCGGAAATTCGCATCGATTGTCCCGACGAGGCCAAGTTTCCGGTGGTGGCGCGCGTCGCCGAGCAGTTGCGTCGATCGCACCAGGTGATCGACGTCGATGGCGTGCGCGTGCTGTTCGAGCACGGCTGGGGATTGCTGCGCGCTTCGAACACGCAGCCGGTTCTGGTCATGCGATTTGAGGCTGCGACGCCGGAGCTGCTCGCCGAATACCGGCGCGAGATGGAGAGCGTTCTCGAACGAGCGCGCGTCGCGGCGCAGGCGGAGTGAGCCCCGGCTTTCACAGGCAGGGCTATACCGGAACCGGGATATCGCCCCGCGAGTGCGCCCTACCCATTTGACTCCACTCCGGCGACTGCGCTAACCTCGGTCAGGTCGCCGATGTTAGTCCTTGTCTCCATCTCGACGCTCCGGCCGTAATCGCACGGCCCTCTGAAGTACCCCGAAACGAGATCCGGAGATCCCCATGTCCCAAGTTATTTCTGAAGACCGTGGTTTCTTTGCGTCCATCCGCGATGCTCTGCGCGGCGACGCTCATCGCGACTTTACGAAGGAGAACATCGGACGCGCGATTACGCTGCTGGCTATTCCGATGGTGCTCGAAATGGCGATGGAATCGCTGTTCGCTGTGGTCGACATGTTCTGGGTGGCGCACTTGGGCGCCGATGCAGTGGCCACAATCGGCCTGACCGAGGCGCTCGAGACGGTGCTTTATTCAATTGCGATGGGCCTCAGCGTCGGAACGACGGCGCTGGTGGCGCGGCGCGTGGGCGAGCGGAGTCACCAGGGCGCGGCGGAGGCTGCGGCGCAATCGATGCTGGCCGGCATCCTGATCGCCATCCCGATTGCCATCGCGGGAACCTGGTTCGCCCCCGACGTGCTGCGGCTGATGGGCGCACAGGCGTCCATCGTCCAGATCGGAGCCGGATACACGCGCGTCATCTATGGGAGCAGCGCCGTGGTCATGCTGCTGTTCCTGTTAAACGCGGTGTTTCGCGGCGCGGGCGACGCGGTCCTGGCCATGCGCGTTCTGTGGATCGCCAACCTGATCAACATCGTGCTGAATCCGTTGCTGATCTTGGGAGTCGGGCCTTTCCCGCGACTGGGAGTGCTCGGCACGGGGATCGGCACGACCATCGGGCGCTTCACCGGAGTGTTGCTCCAGATCTGGATGCTGACCCGAGGACGCAGCCGCGTGAGGATCGAATGGCGCCACATCCGGCTGGTTCCCGAAACGATGCTGCGCCTGCTGCGGCTCTCGCTAGGCGGAATTTTCCAATATCTGGTCGGCATGGCGAGCTGGATCGCCCTGGTACGCATGGTGGCGGCGTTCGGCAGCGTCGCGGTCGCGGGCTACACCGTAGCGATGCGCATTTTCATCTTCGCGATCCTGCCGAGCTGGGGCATGGCCAATGCTGCCGCCACGCTGGTGGGACAAAACCTGGGTGCGCGGCAGCCGCGGCGCGCCGAGCAATCCGTATGGCGGGCGGGCGTCTACAACATGGTCTTCCTGGGGCTGGTGGCGGCGGCATTCATCGCCTTCGCGGTGCCGCTGGTCTCCATCTTCAGCGGCGATCGAGGCGTGGTGGAGATCGCCGCGCGCGCGCTGCGCCTGATCAGCTACGGATACATTTCCTACGCCTGGGGCATGGTGACTTCGCAGGCGTTCAACGGCGCCGGCGATACCTATACGCCGACGGTGATCAGCATCGGGACGAACTGGGTGCTGCAGATGCCGCTGGCCTGGCTGCTGGCGTTCCACACGGTGTTGGGTCCGAACGGTGTTTTTCTTTCGGTGGCGATTTCCGCCTCGATTTACGCGGTGACGTCGGTGCTGCTGTTCCGAAGAGGACGCTGGAAGCTGCAGCGCGCTTGAGTGCGCCGGGGGACCCTCAAGCAAAAGCTCATGGGTAAAGTCGAATTCGCAGTCAAGGACCGCGCCCAGAAGAAGCGCCGACGCTATTTATGAAACGGACTTACTCGGACACTAGAAAAAACTGTGCTTGATGGTGTTCACCAGCGCGTGCAATGCGGCCGAGGCAAAAATGCTGGAGCTTTTCTCGAACACTTTTCCGTAAGCGACGCCCGCAATGGTGGCGACGATCATATAGCGCCAGTTGGGCAGCGGCCCCGGACCGTTATCGAGATGCGCGCAGCCGAAGATGAGCGCGCCGAGCAGAAGCGTGCCGAATCCCGGGCCCAGCCGCTGCATCAGCGAGTTCTGGATCAGCCCGCGAAACAGAATTTCTTCGGGCAGCGCCGTGGCCGCCAGGATCAGAAAGAACTGCGCGGCCAGTCCCACGGGGGAAAAGCGCGCCGGCAGATGAAAAGGATCGATAAATCCGACCGCCCGGCCGGTGACGATCAGAACCGGCGCGGCGATTGCGAATCCCAGCAGTGGATTCAGAAGATCGCACGCAGAAAGAGGCGCGTTGTACTTCATTCCCTCCAGCCGCCGCAGCAGACCGAAAAGAATCAGCGCCAGCGTGATCGATACACCGTAGGCAGCCATGTGCAGCAAGCCCTGGACCGGTCTTGGAATCAAGCCGGCGCCGATGGAAAACTCCAGCGGAAGCCACAGCAGCAGAATGATGGCGAAATCGATCCAGGTTGGGGCAGGGCGGTCGCGAATCAGAAATGCGCAGATCGCTGGAACCAGGGTGTAAATCAGGATGAGGAGCGCCAGCGCGAAACTGAAACCGCCCGCGGCGGCCGCAAAGGTGCAAAAAACCGCGGAGAGAATCGGCGGGACGAAAAAGATCAGCCCGGGCCGCCTGGCTAAAGCCTTCCGCCCGATTTCCTGAAGCCGCCGCGATAGCAGCGCCAGAATCGGGGTCAGGAAGGACGCGGCAACCAGGGCCTGCATTCAGCTTCCTGTATTCAGCGGCGTCGCGACCCGCCGCCGGAATGTCCGCCTCCGGAGAAATGTCCGCCTCCGGAAAAATGAGAAGATCCCGAGGAACGCGGCGCGGAAAAATGTCCGCCTCCACTGAATCCCCGGGAGGAGCGAGGCGCGGAAAAGTTCTGGCGGGGTGCGGAGAAATTCTGGCGCGGCGCGGAATATCGGCCCGCCGACGAACCGGAAAAGCCACGCGAATTCTGCATCGGCGCACGATAGTTGTAGGCGGGCGAAAATCCCCGCGAGGAAGAATAGCCGCGATTCTGATAAGACGATCCGTAATTTCCGCGTGGAGACGAGTAGCGGCTCGCCGCCGAATTGGAGAAGTTTCGGCTGCCCTGCGCCTGGCCGCGGAAGCTGTTCTGGAAATTGCCGCGCGCGCCCGAATAACGATTCGCCAAATTACCGCTGCCGCGATTATTGAACCCGCGCCACGCGCCTGATCCGGCCGCGCCGGAGCGCCCGGCGTACGATCTTTCCATGGTCCGGGAACCGTACCCGTTGAATCGCCCGCTCCCGTAGCGGCCGCCGACCGATCCGTAACGGGCCGCCAGCGCGCGATTCGGATACGCGACGCCCATCCGGTGCATCGGATTGTGCGCCCACCACGTGGTTCCTCCGAACCCTCCGAAACGGCCATATCCGCCGAATCCGTAGTGATTAAAGAAGAGGCCGTTCAAAAAAAGCCCGTGACCCAGCCAGCTCAAGCCCCAGCCCCAGCCTCCGAATCCGAGGAATCCCGAAAAAAGCCCGCCCAGGAAGACTCCGGCGCCGAATCCGCAGCCGTAACTGACCGGCGGATACCACAGCGGCGGGTAATCGCCCCAGTCCGGGGGTCCCCACACGTACCCGGGATTGTAGACAGGCACGTAGACCACCTGCGGATCCGTCGGCTGAATCTGGATGTCATTCTGCGGATCGGTGTTGATGGTCTGCTGCGCGTTGGACTGCAAACGGCCGTTCTGCTGGGCGCGGGCGCGCATGCGCTGCACGGCGCTCATCACATCGGCCTGCTGCGCCAGGAACGCATTGCCCAGATCGGTGGTCCATTGAATATCGCGCGACAGAAGGTTCATCGCGTCGGGGAAGGCGACCAGCGCCTGTACGCTGGGATCCCAGCTCTGCTGCTTGGCTGCGTCCACCAATTGCTGGCCGCGCAGATTAGGATTCTGCTGAATGAACTGCTGCGCTTCGACAATTTCCAGCGGATACGTGGACGCCGCCAGGACCTGCGCCAGCAGCGGATCGGGATAAAGCGCGACGGGCGCGACCAGATTGTCCAACTGATCGGGCGTCAGCAGCGGAGTGTTGGGTTGCTGCGAAGGCGCCTGTTGAGGCGGCGGGGCCTGCGGCGGGAGTTGCTGGCCCGGCGGCGGATACTGCGTTTGCGCCACCGCCATGGTGCCGGCGCCAGGAAGGATCAACACGCATAAAATCGCGATCGCTTTACGCATCTGCCGCCTCCAGTCGCTTAAGTAGACGCGGCGCGGCGAGGTCAGGTGTCCGGGTTCCCATTAAAAGGTCGTAATGGGGTCTATCCTGGAAGCAGTAATGCATACCTGGGCTGTCATCGGCTCCGCGTGGCGCTGGAACACTCCCGCGCTCGCCGGATGCGGAGCCGTTTTCCTACTTTACTGCGTTCTGAATAAGTTCCATTCCTGGAGCTTCTTTCTCTGGTTCCTTTCGGGCGACGCGCTGCTGGCGCTGATCCTGTGTTCCCCGCTGGATCTTCTGGCGCGGGATTACCTTTTTACCGCAGAAGCGGTGGAACGCGTGTTCGTGTTCTTCACGGTCCCTTATCTCTTGATGCGCGGCTTCAGCGAGAAGATGGCGGTTCGTCTGCGCCTGGACCGGATCCGGCTGCACTACGCGATTGCTTGGACCCTCGGCATGGTTGCGCTCTCCTTCTGGTATCTCCCGAGCATGTTGAACGCCGCGCTGGCCAGCGATCACGCGCGAGCCGCCGAAATCGTCACGCTGATCGCCGGGGGTGCGCTGTTCTGGTCGCCCTTGCACTCGCCGGCGCGGCGGGGACGTATTCCGATGGTGCCGAATGCTCTCTTTTACCTGGTCGCGGCCACGGTGTGGTGCTCCCTGCTCGGCCTGATTCTGGCCTTCGAACAGGCCTGGTATTTCCCGCGCTACGCCAAGCCGCTCGACGTTCTCGGAATCGCAGATTCTCTGGTTCGCGACTGGAGCTTCACGCGGGAAAACGATCAGCAGACCGGAGGATTGCTGTTCTGGATCGGCGCGGCGACGGTGCTGCTGAGCGAGGTGATGTTCACCTACTATCGTTGGTACGTCGCCGGGCGCACTCGGGAAGATGCGAGATCGGCGGTACACTAATCCTCCGGTCTCATGTTTCCCTACATCGACGCCAGCCATTGGCGAATCGCGGGGCACGCCTTCGACCCCTTTCTGGCGCTGGTGGCGATCGCATTGGGAGTGGGCTATACGATCGCGGCCGCACGCGCGCGGCGCAGCGGAATCGGCGGGGAGCATTTCGCCAAGCTGGCCCTGTGCGTAATGGTGACCGCGATCGTGGGAGGCCATCTGGCCAAATTTGTCTACATGCCGGGCAGCTTTCATGATTTGCTGGAACATCCATCGCTCGCTCTCCAGATCCCGAATGGACAGGCCTCCTTCGGCGGTTTCCTCGGCGGATATTTCGCCGCAGTCGCCTTCCTCTGGTGGCATTCCATGCCTTATTACGACTGGTTTGTTTACGCCGACGCGGGTTGTTTTGCGGTGCCCTTCGCCTGGTGGATCGGACGGGTGGGCTGCTATCTGGCGCACGACCATCCCGGCATTCGCACGTCGAGCTTGCTGGGAGTTCGCTATCCAGGCGGGACTCGCTTCGATCTGGGTTTGCTGGAGGCGCTGTTTCTGATCGCGCTAGCGCTGCTGTTTCTTTTTCTGGACCGGCGCCCCCGGCCGCGCGGTTTCTATTACGTCGCGTTTCTGTTTTCTTATGGTCTTTTCCGCGTCCTGGTGGACAGGCTGCATGTTGATCCGCCGAGCTACGGCGGCTGGACCGTCGATCAGCTTGGCGGCACTCTGATGATCGTGACGGCGGCGATCACGATTTTCGACCTGAAGAGACGGCGCCGGGCGGAGCGGATCAAGGTGTAAAATGGTTCACGCTCGGAGGTGACATTTTGCGGAATCTTATTCAAGCTATTGCCAAACATCGTTTTGTGGTCGCGTTGTGGGCCGGCATCGCGACTTTGTTAGTGTGCAGCTTCGAAGTCAGTGGTTTGGGGGTAACGGCATGGCTACTTTCCGGCTGCAGCCTCCTGCGGGCAATCGGGGGCGGCAGTTATTCGATGGGCGCTCCCAATTCAGCCCAGTACGCGCCCGTTCGTTTTGAGCCGAACGTCGGACAAGCCGATCCGGAATTTCGTTACATCGCTCACGGGACGGCGCATTCGATTTACCTGGCGCCTTCGGAAGCCGTGTTTTCCCTGCGGCATTCTTCCTATACCAGTTCCAAACCGCGAGTGGTCCGGGCGGTACTGGAGGGTGCGTCCAACAACGTTGCCGCGGAAGCCCAGGAGCCGATGAGCGGCCGCGTGAATTATCTGATCGGGAACGATCCGCGCAAGTGGCACACCGACATTCCGACTTTCGGGAAGGTCACGTTTCATGGTGTTTACCCGGGCATCGACGTGGTTTATCACGGGACCGGCGGCTTTCTGGAGAACGATTTCGTCGTTCAACCCGGCGGCGATCCGGCCGCCATCCGCATTCATTTTAGCGGCGCCGATAATATCAGTCTCGAAAAAGGCGGCATTCTTGCCGTCGCGGCGGGCCGGAGCACGCTACGCTGGAAGGCGCCATACATTTATCAGCGCGGCGAACAGGGACAGCTCAACCAGATCGAGGGACGTTTCAAAACGCCGAAAGAGGGCGTGGTGGAGTTCGAAGTCGGCGTGTACGATGTTCATCGTCCGCTGGTGATCGATCCGCTGCTGACCTATGCGACCTACCTGGGCAGCGCCAATACGGAAGCGGCCGTGCGCGTGGCCGCCGACAGTTCCGGAAATGCCTACATGGTGGGAGGATCCGACGATGGCACGTTCCCCAGCACTCCTGGAGCTTACGCGAGCAACACGTCCGGCCTGTTGGGCCAAGCGATTATCACGAAACTAACGCCCGACGGAAAGAGCCTGATCTATGAAACTCACATCGGAGGCGGATCGGGCAACATGGGATTCGGCATCGCCGTCGATCTTACCGGCAACGCCTACGTGACCGGCATGACGGCGAGCGCGGACTTTCCGCTGGTGCCGTCGGGGAATAATCTCACCACCAAGAACATTACCGATCCGCTGAACTGCTTCGTGAGCAAGTTGAACGCCTCCGGCAACGCGCTGGTCTATTCCACCGTGCTCGGCGGCGGCAGCGCCGACGGATGCAGCGGCATCGGCGTCGATTCGGCCGGCGAAGCCATCGTGGTCGGCGGGACGGGATCGAACGATTTCCCGCTGGTCGACGCAGCGCAATCGCAGTTTCCGGGCGGATCCTTCGGATCTTCGGGAGGAGCGGCGTTCGTCTCCAAGCTGAGCGCGGACGGAACCAAGCTGCTCTATTCGACTTACTACGGCGGCACCGGCGACAACGCAGCAACCGCGGTGGCTGTGGATGCCGCGGGAAATGCCTACTTCACCGGGTTCACCACCAGTTCGTCCTTCCCGGTGACGGCGGGAGCGGCTCAAACGCAATTTGGCGGGAGCGGCGGGCAGAATTCCACGCTCGATACGCTCTTTCCCACGGGCAACATGTTCGGTTTTGCCGTGGCCGACACGTTTGGCGACGCGTTCGTGGTCAAACTGAATCCCTCCGGGCAGAAGGTCTATTCGACATATCTCGGCGGAGCCAAGGACGACATCGGCTTCGGGATCGCCATCGATTCGAGCGGCAATGCTTACGTCGGCGGCGCGACGCTTTCCGGAAATTTTCCGGTACAGAACGCCTTTCAGGCCACTTACAAGGGCGCCGGAGGAAACTCGGTTGCCGCGGGCGGCGATGGATTCATCACGGAAATCGATCCGACCGGTGCACAGTTTCTGTTTTCCAGCTACATTGGCGGCGCGGCTGATGATCGGGTGCTCGGCGTCGGGCTCGATTCGAGCGGCAATGTCTATCTGGTCGGGCACACCTTGTCGAAGGATTTCCCGACCGCCGGCCAGTCCTCGCAAAACGGTTACGGCGGCGACGCCGAGGGCTTCTTCCCCACCGGCGATGCCTTCCTGACCGAGGTGGATACCACGCACAAACTGGCCTTTTCGACCTACTTTGGCGGATCGTCGGGCGACTGGGCGAGCGGCGTCGCCGTGGACGGCACCGGCGGCGTGATTGTCGCCGGCGCCACCGATTCGACGGACTTCCCGGTCACCAGCGGCGTGGTTCAATCCCAATACGCCGGCAGCGACACGCAGCTTGCCGGAGTCGGCGTGGGCGACGCTTTCATCGCCCGCTTCGGCGGTTCGACGTCGGCCGTGACGATCGGCGGAGTGAGCAATGCCGCCAGCTTCGTCGGCGGCGCGATCGCACCGGGTGAGGCAATCCTGATCGCGGGAACAAGTATCGGCCCGGCCACGCTCGTTCAGGCGCAGCTCGACGCGAATGGAAACATCAGCACCATGGTCTCCGATACCCAGTTCACCTTCAACGGAGTGCCCGCGCCCATCGTTTACGTCAGCCAGCAATACAGCTCGGTGATCGTGCCCTACGAAGTCGCCAAGGGCAGCACGGCACAAATCGTCGCGACGTACAAAGGGACGAAATCGGCACCCTTCACGATCCCGGTGGTCTCGGCTCTGCCCGGGATTTTCTCCGCGAACTCATCGGGCACGGGGCAGGGAGCGATCTACAATCAGAACCTTTCGCACAATAGCGCGGCCGCTCCGGCCGCCCGCGGCTCGACCGTGATTCTGTTCGTGACCGGCGAAGGCCAGACCGTACCGCCGGGCGCCGACGGGGTGATTACATCCTCCATGATCGAGCCGGCGCAACCGGTTACGGTGAGCTTCGGAGGGGTGGCCGCGACCAATTACGCTTACGTCGGCGAGGCTCCAGGCGTGGTCGCCGGGGTGTTGCAGATCAATGTAACAGTGCCCGACCTGGCGCCGACCGGTTCGAGCGTGCCGGTGACCGTCAGCATTGGGAGTATCGCCAGCCAGGCGGGAATTACCGCTGCGATTCAGTAGATCTTAGCTGTTGCCAAGAAACATCACGTGGACGTAAGTGCCTAGTCTTACGTTATAAGCAAGATACCAGCCGATGTGATCCGGATCTTCGTAAATGACGATCTGATCGGAATCCCACAACCAACCGTCCACATAACCGAGATCGTACGGCGCAACACTGAAGTAAAATCCGTTGAACCAGAAGCGCGACGGCCCGCCACCCGCCAGTCGCCACACGTGGCCTTTTCCGAAGCCGCCGGTGAAATGGCCGTGCTCCCAGGGGTGGTCGAGATGATAGTGAGGATCGTTGCGTCCCGTATTG